>Ga0172380_10005590_pt1 | contig 15146 bp, 11 predicted proteins | sample Leawe162metaG_FD_119747 | JGI IMG/M metagenome (GOLD analysis project Ga0172380, IMG submission 119747) | Leachate microbial communities from a municipal landfill in Southern Ontario, Canada - Leachate well 162 metaG | ecosystem: Engineered > Solid waste > Landfill > Unclassified | place...
CGCAAGGTGGCGCCGGAGTTCGAGGGAATCGTGGTCTGGCGCGAGCACAAGATCAAGCACATGGATGCGATCGTCTTCATGACCTCGCTCATGGTCAAGAACGTGCCCACGATCTGCATTGACGGCCGGATCACCTTCGTCTCGCGCATTCCCCCCAAGGAGGACCTGATCGCAGCCATCCAGAAGCGCATCAACGAAAAACTCAAAATCAAGATCAACCGGCGGCGCGCGGCGCTTTACGTTCTCGGCAAAACTAAAAAGGAATGCCACGAATTGGAAATCCGGATCAGGCAGGCGATCCGCGAACTCGGCGCTGAGGTGAGCGTGCAGGTCGTCACCGAAAGCCGCGAAATCCAGTCCTTCGGCGTCGTCCGGACCCCGGCGGTTGCCCTCGCCAGGTACCAGGTCAAGGCCGAGGGCGCCGTGCCCGAGGTTTCAATAATCAAGGAATGGCTCAAGGATATCTGAGCTGACCGCGATGGCACAGATCCCGTTATTCATGGCAACCGGATGGCTCGGGTCCGGCAAAACCACCCTCCTCAAAAACCTGCTGGAGCGCCACGCCGGGGAGCGCAAAATTGCGGTGGTCCAGAACGAATTCGCCCCTTCCGGCGTCGACGGCCTCGAGCTCAAACGCACCGGCAAGCCGTTCCGGATACTGGAGCTCAACCGCGGCTCCGTGTTTTGCGTTTGCCTGTTTTCCGATTTCTGCCGCTCCCTGAGCGCCCTGGTGGACGAGTACCGGCCCGAAGCGGTCGTCCTGGAGGCCACCGGGCTCGCCGACCCGATCGCCGTGGCCCAGCTGCTGGAAGCGCCCGACCTTAAACAGCGGCTTTTTCTGGGCCATATCTGGTGCCTGGCGGATGTTTCCGCCTACGCCAAATACTCCCGCGCGGCCGGGCAAATCGCGCACCAGATCCGCGTGGCCGACACCATCCTCCTCAACAAGTGCGACCGCGCCGGGGCGGAAGAAATTGAACGGGTCAAGGCGGAAATAGCCGCCCTCAACCCCTTCGCGCGGGTTGAGTCCACAACCTATGCCGGCACAAACCTGGATGGCCTCTTCGAGACGCCCCTGGCAGCCCCCGTCGCCGGCCGGATAACCGGCGAAGAGCCCGCGGCGCGGCCGCAGGTGGAAACGGTTGTCCTGCGCCAGGCCGGGCTGGCCGCGCGCGGGGAGCTGGAGGAGTTCATCCGCAAATACGCGCCCGGGGTCTGGCGCCTGAAGGGATTTGTCCCCTGCCGCGAGGGCTGCTTTTCGGTGCAGCTCAGCTACGGCAGCGTGAATATTCTTGAAGTCTCTCACTGCGCCGGCCCGGCGGTGGTCACGGCGCTCGGCGGCGGCTTCGACCCCGGGCGCATGCGTGCGGACTTCGCGCGCATTTTCCGGGGCTCCGCCCGCGCCTGACAAATATTTTTATTTTTTCCTTTGACATTCCCGCGAATTGTTTCTATACATAGAAACATATATGGAAACCAGCCTCAAGGACTACCTGCGCCACGCGGGCGACTGCAACCTCGTGCCGGTCACGCGCGAAATCCTCTGCGACATGGAAACGCCCGTGGCGGTCTTAAGCCGCTTCAGCGGCAGGCGCAACGCCTTCCTGCTGGAAAGCGTGGAGGGCGGCGAGCAGTGGGGGCGCTATTCCTTCATCGGGGTAGACCCGGAGCTCCTGTTCGAGGCCGCCCACGGCCGCGCATCAGCCAACCAGCTGGCCGCGGGGCTGCGCTCGGTCTACCAGGGCGTCAAGCCCGCCCCCGCGCCGGGGCTGCCGCGCTTCATCGGCGGGGCGGTGGGCTTCATCGCCTACGAGGCCGCGGGCGAATTCGAGCGCCTGCCGCCCCCGAAAAACACTGCCGGGGCGCCGGAACCCGTCAGCCGGTTTTTGCGCGTCGACAAGCTGATCGTCTTCGACAACCTGCGCCACACGCTCCAGATCGTCGTCTGCTCGCGCCCGGGCGGCTCCGCCTCGCCCGAAAAGGCCTACGCGGCCGCCCGCGCGGAAATAGACCTGATCGAGGAAACCCTGCGGCGGCCGGCCGGGCACAATCCGCCCGCGCAATACCCGGCGCCGGAATTCAGCGCCGGCATGCGGCCGGAGGAATACCAGGCCATGGTCAGGCAGGCCCAGAAATACATCGTCTCCGGCGACATCATCCAGGCCGTCCTCAGCCAGCGCTTCAGCGCCCGCACCGCCGTGCCGCCCCTGGAAATCTACCGGGCCCTGCGCCTGCTGAACCCATCGCCCTACATGTATTTCCTGAAAATAGGCGACCATTACCTCGTGGGCTCCTCGCCTGAGACCATGGTGCGCCTCACGGGCAATCGCATCGAGCTCAGGCCCATAGCCGGCACGCGTCCGCGCGGCGCCACCGAGCAGGAGGACCGCCGCCTGGCCGACGACCTGCTTTCGGACGAAAAGGAAAAGGCGGAACACGTCATGCTCGTCGACCTGGGGCGCAACGACGTCGGGCGCGCGGCCGAGACCGGCAGCGTGCAGGTGCGCGACTACATGGCCATCGAGCGCTACAGCCACGTGATGCACATCGTCTCCCACGTCGAGGGCATCCTGCGCAGGGACTGCGACGCGGCCGACGTTCTCAAGGCGACCTTCCCGGCCGGGACCCTCTCCGGCGCGCCGAAAGTCCGCGCGATGGAGATCATCCACGAGCTTGAGCCCGCCCCGCGCGGCTCCTACGGCGGCGCCGTCGGCTACGTCGGCTACGACGGCAGCATGGACTTTGCCATCACCATCAGGACCATCGAGGCCCGGCGCGACCCCGCTAAACCCGCCGAAAGCGAGGTGTCGGTCCAGGCGGGCGCGGGCATTGTTTACAATTCCGTGCCCGAGCGCGAATTTGAGGAAACCTGCCACAAGGCCCGGGCCATGAAGGCGGCGGTGCTCATGGCGGCCAATGGCCTGAAGCTGGAATAGCCGGCCGCGCCACGGAAAGGGAGGCGATCATGATTTTGATGATAGATAATTACGACTCGTTCACCTACAACCTTGTCCACGCTTTGGGCGCCCTCGGCGCGGAAACCAGGGTTTTCCGAAACGACGCCATCGGCGCCGGGGAGGCAATCGAACTCAGGCCCGGCGCGATCGTCATATCGCCCGGTCCCTGCACGCCGAAAGAGGCCGGCATCTCCGTGGAGCTCATCCGCGCGGCCTCCGGCCGGATCCCGATCCTCGGCGTCTGCCTGGGCCACCAGGCCATCGGGGAAGCCTTCGGGGCGAGGATCGCGGGCGCAAAGGCCATCATGCACGGCAAAACCTCGATGGTCACGCACAACGCCGCAGGAATTTACGCCGGCCTTAAAAATCCTTTTGTCGCCGGCCGCTACCACTCGCTGGCCGTCGTGCGCGACTCCCTGCCGCCGCAACTGGTCATAGAAGCCGAGAGCGAGGACGGCGAAATAATGGGCATGAGGCACCGCGAGCACAAGACCTTCGGGATCCAGTTTCACCCGGAATCGGTCCTGACGCCCTCCGGCAAGCGCCTGCTGCGCAACTTCATCGAGCTGGCCGCCGGCAAATGACCCGCCGGCGGCAGAGCCCGTCAATTCTGCCGGCTGGAAGCCAGGGCCACGAGGATCATCTTGGCCGCGGTGGCGAAGTCATCGTCCTTCCTGAAGAACCCCTCCGTGCCCAGCTTTTCCGCTTCCTTCATGTCGTCATGCGTACCGTGGGCGGTGATCATGATTACAGGCAGGGTTTTGTCGGTTTCCCTTATCTTGCGCAGGACCTCGATGCCGTTCATGCCCGGCATTTTCATGTCCAGGCAGATTATGGAGGGCCGGTCCCGGGCGAGCATCCGCAGCCCCTCCTCGCCGCTGGCGGCGCCGGCCACGTGGTAGCCCTTGGCCTTCAGCCAGAATTCCATGGGCCGGCGGAAACCATCCTCGTCGTCTATCAGCAGTATGTGAATGTCTTTCGGTTCCATCTTTTCTCCTTCAGTCGCGGTTCAAAGCGGGAGGGTGAAGGTGAAAGTGCTGCCGCTTCCGGGCGCGCTGCCCACCTGTATCTTCCCGCCGTGTTTTTCAATGATTTCCTTTGCAATGGGCAATCCCAGCCCGGTCCCATTGTGGCCGTTGGGATGGCTGGAGCTGACCTGTTCGAATTTGTTGAAGATTCTGTGAAGATCCTTCTGCTCGATGCCGGCGCCCGTGTCCGAGACGGAGACTTCGGCCGCGGCGCCCGCCGACCGCAAGGTTACCTTGATTTCGCCCCTGGCCGGCGTGAACTTGAGGGCGTTGCTTAAAAGGTTGTTCATGACCTGCGTGATCTTGTCGCCGTCAACTTCCGCTTCCACGGGCCGGTCTGGAAGTTCAAAAACAGGGCGGATGCCTTTTTCATTGAACCAGCCGGAAAAAGACGCGGTCGATTTGCGGACCAGGTCCGCCAGGTCCAGGCGGGTTTTGCGCAGCTCCATCTTGCCGGCCTCGATCTTGGAAATGTCGAGAATGTCGTTGACCAGCCGTGTGAGCCGTTCCACGTTGTCCCTGGCCAGGGATAAAAATTCCTTCTGGTTGTCGTTGATGGCGCCGGCGGTCTGATCGAGGATGACCAGGAGGTTTTTCTGGATCGCGGCCAGTGGGGAACGGAGCTCGTGGGAAACGTTGGCCACGAAATCCGATTTCATCTGCTCCACTTCCTTCATACGGGTGATGTCGGAAAGGACCGAAACCATGCCGATGGTCTTGCCATCTGCGTCCTCGATGACCGCGTTCGAGGTTCTCAAGACGCGGCGCGTTTCCGAGTTTTTGCCGTCCACCTCAATCTCCGTCACCGATTCCGGGCTGCCCTTGGTGAGCACGAGCGAGTGCTCGTCTTTGAGCGTTTCTTTCAGGGCCTGGCCGACAACGGCCTGGCCCTGGCGGTCGCCGAGCAGCTTCCGGGCGGCGGGGTTGGCCATGAGTATGTTTCCGTCGTTGCCCACCACGACCACGCCGTCGCCGACGTTGCGCATGATGGAATCCATATTGTTCTTTTCATTCGCCAGCCGCTTGTTTTCCTTCTCGTAGTGCTCAACCGCCGCCTTCACTTTCCTGTCCACCTCGGACTTGAACTGGTCGCGCAGGGCGTAGAGTTCCCTGAGTTCATCCGCGGAAGGCACGGGCAGGTCGGCTGCGGCCGATTCCGGGCCCGGCGCGCGCGCCGGCGGCATGCCGGCGGATTTGAATTTGTCCGCCGTGCGCAGGGCCTTGATGAAATCCTCCCCCTCGACCGTGTTTTTCTGCTGGGACCTTGACGGCGGCTCCCTCCGCCTGACTGGAGCCGCGGGTATTTCCTTTTCCTTTTCCTTTTCCTTTTCCTTTTCCTTTTCCTTTGAAATGCGGCCGTAGGCAACGTCATTGGCCTGGACGTGCCTGAGCCCTTTGTCGGCTATGGCCTTCTTCATGCCCCCGGATTCGATCAAACGCTCCGGCTTCACGGAAAGGCATTCCAGGAAAGCGCGCAATTCGGCCTGGGCGATGCCGGGATTGATGGTTATACTGTCGATATGGAGCACTTCAAAATAACGGGCCAGGTCCCTGGTCTGGGAGGCGTCGGCCTCAACCGGCTGCCCGTTGACGATGAGCTTGCCTTCTATGAAGCCGAAGGCGAAATCACTGCCGGAAGCAAGCTCTTCCTGCAGAAGGCTGAATGCAGCCGCGATACTTTCCTGCACCATGCTGTGAGCGGGGGGATAAAAACGCACGTTCTGCAAGGCAAGGAAAATTTTGTTAAGTATGTTTACTGATTCAACCATGGCTTCGCGCGCGAAATTTAACGGGAAACAAAACGTCACGGAAATTTGTTTTAATCATAATGAACACATCGGGCCTGTCAAGATGAATTGACCCTTTATTTCCGCCGGATTTGACTTGCCGGACGCCGCCTGCTGTAGTATAGAACGCTCACGCTATTTGCGGGCTGTGGCGCGGGCGCGGCGCAAAAACTTAACCGATCGAGCAGGCAACCGGATACGATGAAGGCCGAAGACATTTTATCCTTAAAAAACCAGGCCGGGGACGAACTCAAGGCAGCCATGGGCCCCGAGGACCTTGAAAAGGCCCGCGTTAAATACATGGGGCGCAAGGGGCTCCTGCCCGAAATCATGAAGGGGCTGAAAACCATGCCGCCCGCGGACCGCCCACTGGCCGGCCGCTATTCTAACGAATTCAAGGAAGCCTTTGAAAAGCTGCTTGCGGACCGGCAAGCTGAATTCAACGCCGGCCGGGGCGGCGGCCAGGCCGACAATTTCGACCTGACCCTGCCAGGTTACTGGCAGGCGCCCGGCTCCATCCACCCAATCACCGCCATCATCGCGGAAGCGATCGAGATATTTTCCTCGCTCGGGTTCACCGTGGCCGACGGCCCCGATATCGAGACCGAATACCACAATTTCGACGCGCTCAACATGCCCGCCGACCATCCCTCGCGCGACACCCAGGACACTTTCTGGCTGAACCGCAACATGCTCCTGCGGACCCAGACTTCGCCGGTGCAGATCCGCGTCATGGAAAAACAGAAGCCGCCCGTCCGCATCATCGCCCCCGGGCGCTGCTACCGCCGCGACACGACCGACGCCACCCACAGCGCCAACTTCCAGCAGATCGAGGGCCTTTATGTAGACCGCCAGGTGTCAATGAGCGATTTGAAAAGCGACATCACCTACTTCGCCCGCCGCATGATGGGGCCGGAGGTTAAAGTCCGGTTCCGCCCCCATTTTTTCCCGTTCACCGAGCCGAGCGTCGAGTATGATTTTTCCTGCCACCTCTGCCGCGGCCGCGGCTGCCGGATCTGCAAGCAGAGCGGCTGGATCGAAATATCCGGGGCCGGCATGGTGAACCCGAAGGTCTTCGCGAAAGTCGGCTACGACCCGGAAACCGCCACCGGTTACGCTTTCGGCATGGGCGTGGAGCGCATCGCCATGATCAAGTTCGGCATTGCGGATATCCGCATGCTTTATGACAACGACCTCCGCTTCCTGCGGCAACTGCGCAATTAGAGAAATTTTGCAATGAAAATGCCATTGAACTGGCTCAGGGAATACGTTGATTTCGAGGCCGATGCCAAAACGCTGGCCGAGCGCCTGACCTTCGCCGGGATCGAGGTTGAAGCCATCGAGGCCAGGGGCGCCGTGCCGGGCGGCATCATCATCGGCGAGATTACCGAGGTTGAACCGCACATGCACGCCAACCACCTCCGCGTCTGCCTCGTCAACAACGGCACGGAAATCCTGCGGGTGGTGACCGGGGCTGATAACTGCGAGGTCGGCGCGCGTGTCCCCCTGGCCATGCAGGGCGCCACCCTCCCGAACGGCACGGCGGTCAAGGCCCAGAAAATCTCCGGCGAGATGTCGCAGGGTATCCTCTGCGCGGAGGATGAACTCGGGCTTTCCGAGGACCATTCCGGCCTCATGATACTGCCGCCCGAGGTCAAGGTCGGCCGGCCGCTGGCCGAGTTCCTCGGCCCGCCCGACCAGGTGCTGACGCTCGAAATCACGCCCAACCGCCCGGACTTGCTGGGCCTCATCGGGCTGGCGCGCGAGGTGGCGGTTCTTTTCGGGTCCAGGCTCAAATGGCCATCCTGCGAGCTGGCAGAGGAGGGCGCGGCCGTACAGGACTGTTGCGGTGTCGCCGTCGAGGACACTCTGGATTGCCCGCGCTACAGCGCCCGCCTGCTGCGCGGAGCGGCCGTCGGCCCGAGCCCTTTCTGGCTCAGGCGCCGCCTGGCCCTGGCCGGGTATAAGAGCATCAACAACATCGTGGACGTAACCAATTACGTCATGCACGAGTGCGGGCAGCCGCTGCACGCCTTCGACTTCAACCTGATCGCCGGAAGCAAAATCATCGTCCGCCGTGCGAAGGATGGCGAAAAGATAAGGGCTCTCGACGGCGTCGAATACGCCCTCAAACCCGGGATGCTGGTGATAGCCGACTCCCAAAAGCCCGTGGCAATCGCCGGGGTGATGGGCGGCGGGGAAAGCTCGATCCAGCCGGGCACTGCCTCCGTCCTGATCGAAAGCGCCTGCTTCCACCCGCCCCTCATCCGGCAAACCTCCAAGACCCTGGGTCTCTCCAGCGAATCCTCCTACCGGTTCGAGCGCGGGGTGGACATCAGCCTGGCCGATTTCGCATCCCGCCGCGCCTGCAGCCTGGCGGCCGCGGTGGCCGGCGCCAAGCCGGCGCCCGGAGTTGTCGACGTTTTCCCTCAGGCGCCCCGGGAAAGGAACATCGTCTGCCGCTACCGGCGCGTCTCCGGTTTGCTGGGCATGGAAGTGCCGCCCGGGCGCGTCAGGTCCATTTTCAACGCCCTCGACCTGCCGGCACGCGAGGACGGCGAGGAACGCTGCGTTGTTACGGTCAAATCAATGCGGCGCGACCTTGAGACCGAGGCCGACCTGATCGAGGAAGTGGCGCGCATCCACGGGCTCGAAAACATCCCCTGCCTTGACCCGCGCTGCCACGTGGTCGCCGCCGCCGATGACCGCCCGGTCCGGGCCCCGATGCGGTGCCGGCACATCCTGGCCGGACTCGGGCTGCAGGAAATCATGAATTACAGTTTCGTTTCGGAAAAAACGCTCGACGCTTTCGACGCTTCCGGCGCCGCGAACCGCATCCGCATACCGCGCCCGGTGAGCGCCGACCAGACCTGCCTGCGCGACTCGCTCCTGCCGCAACTGGCGGAAACCATGGGCCGCAACCGGGCGCGCCAGGTCGGTGAAGCCGCGTTTTTCGAGCTGGCGCGCGTGTACGCCTCGGCCGGGTCCGATCCTTTCCGCGAGGAAACACGCGTGGCCGTGGGCCTGATGGGCGCGGTCAACCGCGACCCGCTTAAAAAGCGCCAGGCGCTCCGCGAGGCCGAGATGTTCTCGTGGCTGAAGGGGATTTTGGCGGGCTTTTACGCCAGGCTCACGCGCGAAGACGCACTCTCCGGGGCGCCCAGGGAAGACGCCTCCGGCCTGGCCATCACCGGGTCCGTCCCGCAGGGATTTTACGCCGCCTGCTTCAAGCCGCGCCGCTGCGCGCAGATCACGCTGCGCGGCAAGCCCTGCGGCATAATGGGCCTGCTTAAGGACGAATTGCGCCGCGAGTGGAGGATTGTCGAGCCGATGGGCCTCATGGAATTCGCCCTCGATCCTTTCCTGGAAAGCGCCTTCAAGACGCCGCAAGCATCCGCCCTGCCGAATTTTCCCCCGATCACGCGGGACATCGCGCTGAAGGCCCCGTTCACCGTGCGGCATGCCGATATCACGAAAACCATCTGGAAAAATGCTCCGAAAGAATTGACATCGGCCGCATTGTTTGATATATACGAGGGCAAGGAGATAGGTTCCGGCATCAAAAGCATGGCCTATAGCCTTACGTATCAATCGGCCGAAAGGACTTTGACGGACGAAGAGGCAAACCAGCTTCACGACGCCGTCAAGAAGCAGCTCAAAAAAGAGCTGATGGTGGAGATACGGGAAGGGTAGACTGGACAGTTAGAACGGAGTCGTTGTGTACGGATTCTGGCATTTAATTGGTTATCTCGCGGCCCTGCCACGGCGGGCCGCTTTATCAGATTGCGGAAACATTGGATTGTCGGCTTCCATTCCGCGGTGCAAACTGATGCGCCTGCGGTCGAGCGGTGAAAAGGCAATCGTCACGCGCGTTGTGATCAATACTTTTTTGCCGCGGCTTGACCGCCGTCTTTTTGCCTGTTCTTTAAAAGTTTAAGACTCCGTTTGAAAATACCCTGCCCGGCTCGTGGCTTCGGACCCACCATCTGGCCCAATAATTGAGCTGTAAGGGAGCTTGAATCAAATGGCGCCCACACGCCCCCGCAGGGGGGACTTGGAAACCATCTGCTAAAGCGCCCACTTTGTTTGTAAGGAACAGAGGCTGGTTACGACACGGCTGCGGCGGGGTTTTTTTCGGAGCTTGAACTAATGGAACTGTTCGACCAGGGCAAAGGCGGCGGGGAAGGGGCGCCCTCCCCCCTCGCGGCGCGCATGCGCCCGCGCTCGATAGATGAAATCGCCGGCCAGGAGCACCTGATCGGCCCCGGCAAGCTGCTGCGCCGCGCGATCGAGTCCGACCGGATCGGAAGCATCATCCTTTACGGCCCGCCCGGCTGCGGCAAGACATCCATGGCCGAGGTCATCGCCCGGCTTACCAGGAGGCGCTTTGAGAAAGCCAGCGGCGTCACGGCCAACGTGGCGACCCTGCGCGAGATACTGGAGACCGCCCTCAACCGCCGCAGGCAGAGCGGCGTGGAAACCATCCTCTTCATAGACGAAATCCATCATTTCAACAAGTCCCAGCAGGACATCCTCCTGCCCTACGTCGAGGAAGGCCACGTCATCCTGATCGGCGCCACAACCCACAACCCGTTTTTCTTCATCAACAGCCCCCTCACCTCGCGCTCGCAGATATTCGAGCTCGAGCCGCTCTCAGAGCCGACGATGCTCGCGCTGCTCAAACACGCCATCGGCGACAAGCGCGGCCTGGGAGAATTGCCCCTGGATGCCGACGAGGACGCCCTGCTCCACCTGGCCCGGGTGTGCGAGGGCGACGCGCGCCGCGCGCTGAACGCACTTGAAATCGCCGCCCTGACCACGCCGCCCGGCCCCGGCGGGCGCATCCGGGTAAGCCGCGCCGCCGCCGAAGACTCGATCCAGAAAAAGGCGGTCGTCTACGACCGCGACGGCGACGGCCACTACGACACCATCTCCGCCTTCATCAAGAGCGTGCGCGGATCTGATCCCCACGCCGCGCTCTACTGGCTCGCGAAGATGATTTATGCCGGCGAGGACCCGCGCTTCATCGCGCGCCGGCTCATCATCCTCGCCGCGGAGGACGTCGGCAACGCCGACCCGCGCGGGCTGCTCGTGGCGGCGGCGGCGAAGGACGCCGTTGAATTTGTCGGCATGCCCGAAGCGCGCATCATCCTGGCCCAGGCCACAACCTACCTGGCCACAGCCCCGAAAAGCAACGCCGCCTGCCTAGGGATCGAAAAGGCCCTCGCCGACGTCAAGTCCGGCAAGGTCCTCCCCGTGCCAAAGCCGCTGCGCGGCGCCGGCTACTCCGGCGCAAAGCGCCTCGGGCACAGCGGCTACAAGTATGCCCATGACTTCCCCGGCCATTACGTCGACCAGGAATACATGCCCTCCGGAGCAATTTATTATGAACCGACCCGCCAGGGGTATGAGGAGATCATCTTGCAGCGCATGGAGCGCCTGAAAAAGAGCGCGGCCGCGCGCGGCCGGCCCGGCGCCGGCGCGGCAATGGAAAACAAGCCCTCCCAGGCCCGGGAAGGGCGGTTATCCGGGACAAAGGCAGGTCAAGATGGATAAAAGGCAAGGCATCAGGAACCAGGTCCGCGCCGCCCGGCGCCGGCTTGAGCCGGCGTTCGTAAGCACCGTCAGCGCCGCCGTGCAGCGCGAGGCGCTCAACCTCGAGGAATGGCACGCCGCCGAGAACGTCTGCTGCTACCTCGCCATGCCGGTTGAAATCCAGACCGGCGCCATCATCACCCGCTGCCGCGCCGGCGGCAAGCAGCTCTTCGTGCCCGCCTACATGCAAGCCCTGCGCAAATACGCGCCGGCTTTCTTCGAGCCCGACGACGATATCGCCCTGGGCCGCTTCAACGTGCTCGAGCCGGTCAATCCAAAGTGGATCAAGGCGCACAAAATCGACCTGGTCTTTGTGCCCGGCCTGGCCTTTGACCGGCGCGGCGGTCGGCTCGGACACGGCTGCGGTTATTACGACCAGCTCCTGTCCCAGGCCCCGCTTCGCTCCGCCTGCAAGGTCGGCCTGGCCTTCGACTTCCAGCTTTACGAGCGCCTGCCCCTGCGGGCCGGAGATGTGCAGATGGACATAGTCATCACCGAGTCGGCCGTGATCCGCTGCCGCCCGGACCGGGCATGAATTTTCAATCAACAGGAATACATATGAAAGAAAGCAGAGGCAAATATGACGCAATGGTGGATGGGAGCCCTGGTTGTTCTCCTGGCGGCGACGCTGGGCTATTACATAAGGTACATCATCGGCCGCTACGCGGCCAAGGCGGCCGAGCAGAGGGCGCAGCGCTTCCTTGAGGATGCCCGGCGCGACGGCGATGCAATCCGCCAGCAGGCGGACCTGCAGGCCAAGGCGGCCATGCTCAAGGTGCGCGATGAATTCGAGGCCGAAATCAAGACCCGCCGGCAGGAACTGGCCGCGCTCGAGGAGCGCCTGGCCCAGCGCGAGCTGAACCTGGACCGCAAGGTGGCCATGATCGACAAGAAGTACCTTGCGGTGGAGCAGAAAACCGCCGAGATCGAAAAGAAGGAGACTGAAATCAGCCAGCAGCGCGAGGAATACGCCGGCCTGGTCAAGCAGGAGCGCGAAAAGCTCCAGCGCATGGCCGGCCTGACGCAGGAAGAGGCGCGCCGCGCACTGATGACGCGCACCGAGGAAGAGATCCGCGGCGAAACCGGCATGCTGATCCGCCGCCTCCAGGAGGAGGCCAAGGAAACCGCCGAGCGCGAGGCCAAAAAAATCATCGCCGTCGCCATCCAGCGCTACGCCTCCGGGCACGCCAGCGAGATCATGACCAGCACCGTCAGCCTGCCGAGCGACGACCTCAAGGGCCGCATCATCGGCCGCGAGGGCCGCAACATCCGCGCCCTGGAATCAACCACCGGGGTGGACCTGCTGGTAGATGACACGCCGGAGGCAGTGGTCATATCGGCCTTCGACCCGCTGCGCCGCGAAATCGCCAAGCAGGCCCTCGAAAAACTCATAGCCGACGGGCGCATCCACCCGGCCCGGATCGAGGAAATAGTCGCCAAGGTCAGGGAGGAGATTGACGAAACGGTCCGCGCCTCGGGCGAGGAGGCGATCTTCGCGGTCGGGCTTCAGGGGCTGGACCCGGAGCTGGTGCGCACGCTCGGCCGGCTCAAGTTCCGCACCAGCTTCGCCCAGAACGTCCTCATGCACTCGGTCGAGGTGGCGCACCTCATGGGCATCATGGCCGGGGAGCTCGGGCTGGACGCCGTCCTGGCCAAGCGCATCGGGCTCCTGCACGACATCGGCAAGGCGCTCGACAGCGAAGTCGAAGGCAACCACGCCGTGATCGGCGCGGACTTCCTGCGCCGGCGCAACGAAAACCAGGTGCTCCTGAACGCCGTCGCCGCGCACCACAGTGACGTCGAGCCCGAGAGCGTCTACGCTCTGCTCTGCTCGGCCGCGGACGCCATTTCCGCCGCGCGCCCCGGCGCGCGCTCCGAGGTCACCGAAATGTACGTCAAGCGCCTCGAGCAGATCGAGGCGATCGCCTCCGGGTTCAGCGGCGTTGAAAAGAGCTACGCAATCCAGGCCGGGCGCGAGGTGCGCGTGCTGGTCATGCCGGACAAAATCGACGACGCCGCCGCCATGCACCTGGCACGCGACATCAGCAGGAAAATCCAGCAGGATTTGCAATATCCCGGCCAGATCAAGGTGACCGTCATCCGCGAAAACCGCTTTGTGGAATATGCAAAATGAATAGAAGGCACACAGGCGCAAAGGATGAAAGGCCTGAAATCTTTTTCGCTTTGTGCCTTTGCTGCTCTGCGAAGTAAGCCTTCGCTACGAAGCACGAGCTGCCTGTGTGCCTTTGTGCCTTGGCAAATATGAACACCGACCAGCGCAAAATATACCGCGTCGGCGAACTGACGCGCCTGATCAGGAACGCCCTCGAGGACTCCGTGGGCGAGGTCTGGGTCGAAGGCGAAATATCCAATTTGCGCCGCCCCGCCTCCGGACACTGGTATTTCACCCTCAAGGATGAAACCGCCCAGGTTCCCGCGGTCATGTTCCGCAACGCGCAGGGCCAGGCCCTCTGCGAGCTCAAGGACGGCATCAAGGTGCGCCTCTTCGGGATCGTCAGCGCCTACGAAAAGAGCGGCCATTACCAGATCATAGCCCGGGCAATCGAGCCGGCCGGCGCCGGCTCGCTGCAGGCGGCCTTCGAGGCCCTCAAGAAAAAGCTCGCCGCCGAGGGCCTCTTCGATGCCGCCCGCAAAAAGCCCGTCCCGCTCCTGCCGCGGATGGTCGGCGTGGTCACCTCGCCGACCGGCGCGGCCATCCGCGACATACTCACCGTGGCCGGAAGGAGGTTTTCCAACCTGCACATCGTCATTTACCCCGCGCGGGTGCAGGGCGAGGGCGCCGCCGCCGAGATCGCGGAGGGCATTGATTTTTTCAACGCCGAGGGCAAGGCGGACGTGCTCATCGTCGGCCGCGGCGGGGGCAGCCTCGAGGACCTCTGGTGCTTCAACGAGGAAATTGTGGCGCGGGCCGTGGCGCGCTCGCGCATCCCGGTCATTTCGGCCGTGGGGCACGAAACCGATTTCACCATCTGCGATTTTGCCGCCGACCTGAGGGCGCCCACGCCCTCGGCCGCGGCCGAGCTGGTGGTCGGGCTTAAGGAAGGCTTCCAGGAAAAGCTCTCGGCCTTCAGCCGCGGCCTCGCGCGCGCGGCGCGCGCGCGGCTCATGGAGCTAAAGGCCCGCCTGGCCGCCTCCTCCGGGAGCTACGCCTTCCGCGAGCCGGGCAACATCGTGCGCCAGGTGCGCGAGCGCCTCGGACACATCGCCAGCCTGCTCGGCGGCTCCCTGCAGGGCCTGCTGCGCGAAAAGCAACAGACGGCCGACGAGCTCGCCCTGCGCCTGGCGCACGCGCTCAAGGGCGCGCTGCGCGAGCGCAGGGCCGGCCTGCAAAGCCTCGGCGCCCATCTGCGCGCCATCGGCCCCGCCGCGGTGCTGAAAAGGGGCTACAGCATAACCTTCGGCCGCGGCGGCGCCATCCTGAAATCGGCCGCGCGGGCCAGCCCGGGCGAGACCATCTTCACGCGCCTGGCCGAGGGCACGCTGGAGTCAAGGATCACCAAGACCGGCGGAGCGGCGGCCGGGCAGGAGTAATATTCAACGCCAAAGGAAACGCAGGAGGCCGACATGATGAAAACAAAACCGACCCGCAAGGACAGCTTCGACAGCGCCCTCGCGCGCCTGGAGGAGATAGTCCGGGACATGGAAAACGGAAACCCGGCCCTTGAAAAGATGATGGCGCAGTACGAGGAGGGCATGCGCCTGATCGAATTCTGCAACGCCCGCCTGAACGAGGTTGAGAAAAAGATTGAAATCCTGAC
>Ga0172380_10005591_pt1 | contig 15143 bp, 16 predicted proteins | sample Leawe162metaG_FD_119747 | JGI IMG/M metagenome (GOLD analysis project Ga0172380, IMG submission 119747) | Leachate microbial communities from a municipal landfill in Southern Ontario, Canada - Leachate well 162 metaG | ecosystem: Engineered > Solid waste > Landfill > Unclassified | place...
CGGTTCTTCGATGCAGATGAGCTCAGGCTCCGGCTGTATACCTGAACGTTCTTTCAGCATCTTGATATAATAAAAAAAGCTCCGGGAAATTCCCGGAGCTTTTTACCTTTATCAACAGTCTGACGCGGTGTCCTCACCGCGTTTTCTTTGCGTGCGGAACGCGGTGAGGACACCGCGTCTACGTTTCAATAAAGACCCAAAAGGATTTCATGACTCGCCGTAGCCGCTGAATCTGTGAAGCAAATCGGCAAAGGCGGTTGCCCTTTCTACCCGCCCCTGCTAAAAACGCTTTGTATTCGTATCGCGATTGCGGAGTCCGGTTTTGCGAGGTTCCCCGCCACAAACAAAAAGGATGCTACATGCAAAAAACAAAACAAGCGCCATGGACAAAGCAGGAACTATTGGGAGTTGCGAAATATCAAAAAAATATTCAGTGGCTGGTATTGGCCCATCTCATCGCCATATTCGTTCCCTATGCGACAATTTTAACCGGTATCGTTGGAGTCTACTTTATCTACAAGCTGGCCTCGTCGCTAAGATCGTCCTGCGCCTGGCTGTACATCATACTCTCGTTTATTCCCGTCATAGGAGTGCTTGCGCTTGTCCATTTTGTTGGAAAAGCGACCAAGGTTCTAAGGGAAAATGGAATTAGTGTCGGAATCATGGGAGCAAAAATGGATGATTTTAAAGAGATCCAAGACGCCGCCCAATAGGCTGGTTGATCTTACGGCCAATGCCAGCTCATCCATAACATTCCCTTCTCTAAAACTCCCCTTCCGAAGCTTGTCCAAACCGGTGAATTCAGGCTAACTATGCACCTCGCAATGAAAGGTTTTCTCTGATGAAGGTACTGGTGATTGGAAACGGCGGACGGGAACATGCGCTCTGCTGGAAACTGAAGAACGATTCGCGCAAGCCGGAGCTTTTCTGCACGCCCGGCAACGCCGGTACCGCCCAGCTCGGCACGAACCTCGCCCTTTCCGCCACTGATGTCGCCGGAATCGTCAGCTGGGCCAAAGCCAATAAACCCGAGCTGACCGTGATCGGCCCGGAAGCGCCTCTCTGCGCCGGTCTGGCCGACGCGCTGGAATCCGCCGGCTTCCGCGTATTCGGTCCGCGCAAAGCCGCCGCCGAACTCGAAGGCAGTAAAAAATTCGCCAAGGAAATTATGCAGGCCGCCGGAGTTCCGACCGCCGCCTGCGCCGTTTTCACTGCCGCGGACAAAGCCTGCGCCTATGTCCGCCAGCGCGGCGCACCGATTGTAATCAAAGCCGACGGCCTCGCCGCCGGCAAAGGCGTGACGGTGGCCGAAACCGTTGAACAGGCCGAAGACGCCATCAAAGACGCGCTCGGCGGAGCATTCGGCGATGCCGGCAGCCGCGTCGTGATCGAAGATTTCCTCGTTGGCGAAGAAGCTTCCATCCTCGCGCTGATCGACGGCGAACACGTCGTACTGCTCGCCTCGTCGCAGGATCACAAGCGCGTGTTTGACGGAGACCTCGGCCCGAACACCGGCGGCATGGGCGCTTACTCGCCCGCGCCGGTCGCCACCGATGCCGTGCTCGATATTGTCCGCAAGGAAGTCTATGGCCGCACGCTGGCCGAATTGAAAAAGCGCGGCATCACCTATAAAGGCGTGCTCTATGCCGGGCTGATGATTCATAACGGCCAGCCGAGCGTGGTCGAATTCAACTGCCGCTTCGGCGATCCCGAAACGCAGGCGGTGCTGGCCCGCTGGGAAGGCGACATTATTCCGGCACTCGAAGCCTGTATCGACGGCACGCTTTCAGAAGATTTGATCCGCTGGAAAAAAGAGCAGTCGGTCTGCGTCGTCATGGCGGCGGACGGCTATCCCGGCGACTATAAAAAAGGCGACGAGATTTCCGGCCTCGATGCGGCGGCGGAACACGCCGTCATCTTCCACGCCGGTACCGCGCTCAAGGACGGCAAGGTCGTCACCGCCGGAGGCCGCGTACTCGGCGTCACCGGCATCGGCAAGGATCTGCGCGCCGCCGCCGATAACGCTTACGCCGCCGTGAAAAAAATCTCGTGGAACGGCGCTTTTTACCGCAAGGATATCGGGCATCGGGCGCTGTAACCGCCATTGACACGGTTTTGTATCCGGCTTATTTTCCGGTTGTTATGAAAACAGCACTCCAACTGGCTCAGGAATATGCTTCGCTCGTGCGCGCCAAGCTCGGCTCGCAGGTCAAAGGCGTAATTCTTTTCGGCTCTCAAGCCCGCGGAGATGCCACAGAAAAATCAGATTATGACGTAGTCGTGATTCTCGATAAAAAATCAGTTGCCGTCCGCGAGAAGATTCTGGATGCCGGAACTGAGATGCTGAACCGGTATGACCGGCTTTTTGCCGCGCTTGTTTATGATGAACAGGAATGGAGCCGGACGCGCCGGTTTCCCCTCGGCTGGAATATTGAACAGGAGGGCGTTGCCGTATGACCGGATTCCGTTCTTCTCCGGACATCCTGAATGCCATGCTCGCAAAAGCAGATGAAAAGCTCGCAGCGGCCCGGCGCGATTTCAAAGACGGTTTTTTGGGAGAAGTCTCTTCCCGCGCTTATTATGCGGTGTTTCATGCGATCTCCGCTGTTCCGGCTTCACGCGGAATGACTTTTCCATCTCATGCCCGGGTAATCGGCGCGTTTAATAAGGAGTTTGTAAAGACTGCCGTTTTCTCCGCCGATACCACCCGCAAGCTGCAGCGGCTTTTTGAAGACCGGCAGATATCGGATTACGATTGTACCGGTAAAATTGATGAAGAAACCGCCCCCGCGGATCTTGATGACGCACAGGCTCTGGTGGATATCTGCCGGAATTATCTGAAAAACGTTTAAGGAGCTGATTATGGCTAAACCGCAAGTTGCGATCGTAATGGGAAGCTCCAGTGACTGGAAAACCGTCGAAGCCTGTTTCCAGACGCTGGGAGAATTCGGTATCAAAGCCGAAGTGAAAGTCATGTCGGCCCACCGGACGCCGCACGAAGCGTGCGAGTTCGCCGAAAACGCCGCCAAGAACGGTTTCAAGGTAATCATCGGCGCGGCTGGCGGCGCGGCGCACCTCGCCGGAGTTCTCGCCGGGCACACGATTCTTCCGGTGATTGGAATTCCGATGCCGGGCTGGGCGCTCGACGGAATGGATTCTCTCCTTTCAACCGTGCAGATGCCGAAAGGCGTTCCGGTCGCTACCGTCGCCATCGGCCAAACCGGCGCGGTCAACGCCGCAATTCTCGCCGTGCAAATGCTGGCGATTTCCGATGCCGACTTGAAACGCAAACTGGTGGCGCACAAAGCTAAAATGCGCAAAGAGGTGCTCAAGTCCGACGCCGATTTGCAAAAGCAGATCAATGGCTGAAATCGTCCAGATTGACGCCGACAGGCCCGAGCCGGAAATCATCCGCCGGGCCTGTGCGCTTTTAGAGGCCGGTGAACTGGTGGTTGTGCCGACCGAAACGGTTTACGGCATCGCCTGCGATCCGGAGCATCTGGAAAAACTCTACGCCGCCAAGGAACGCGAGCGCGGTAAACCGGTGGCACGGCTGGCCGCCAGTTTTGAACAGGTTGAAGCGCTCGGCGCGAAGTTCGGGAAGTACGGTCGCCGGCTCGCCGAAAAATACTGGCCCGGCCCGCTAACGCTGGTGCTTGATACGCCCGGCGGGCCGACCGGCTTCCGCGTTCCGAATCACGCGGTACCGTTGGCACTCGCCCGCGCTTTCGGAAAACCCATCGCCCTGACCAGCGCCAACAAAAGCGGCGGTGCAGACGCCGTTTCCGCGCAGGAAGCTTTCCAGACTCTGGAAAATTCCGTCGCGCTGTTTCTGGATGCCGGCGAATGTTCCGGTAAGATTCCCAGCACAGTTGTCCAATGTTTGGAAAATGAGGTAGAAGTCCTGCGCGAAGGAGCTGTTTCCTGTTCTGAACTCGAAGGCCGCAAAAAACTCATTTGACGAGGAACAGTTTGACGGCGGATTCGGTGAGGAAGCCGGTCGGCCCGGCGGCTTTTTTGAGCGCAATGACCGTATCGGCGGCGGAAACGCCGGGATGGTTTTTCATGTAGAGCGCGGCGACGTGCGCCACATAGGCTGTTGCCACGGAAGTTCCCTGCGCGCCGCCGGCGGAACCGGGCGCGATAATATCCACAAAGCCGCCGCGGTTGGAATAGTCAGCCAGCCGGCCGTTGCTCGACGCGGCCACGCCGACGACTCCGGGATAAGCCGCCGGATACATCGGCCTGCCGGTGTTTTCGTTGCCGACGGCGGCGAAAACAGGGTGTCCCCGGCTGATCGCATATTGTACGGCGCTTTCGATAAACGCACTCGGCGTTTCAGATCCCCAGCTTAAGCTGACGGGGCCGGAGCTGTTCTTCACGGCGTAGGTCATGGCGTTCATCAAAGTGAAAGCATCGGCGGAACCGTCATCGGCAAAAGCTTTTACCGCGACAACAGATACGCCTTCACCGACCGGACTGTTGTAAGGATCGAGCAGACCGGCGGCGAGTTTCGCCATCAGTGTGCCGTGGCCGACGGCATCGGCGGTGAGCGGCGCGCCGGGGTTGGTGGCATCAAACGCACTGATGACCGCGCGGCCGAGACTGTCGCCGGGTGTCAGGCCGGTGTCGAGCACAGCGACGGCGACGGGGCGGTCGCCGGCAGACGGCGTCCAGTTCACATTTCCGGAAGAATCCCGGTCCGCCGCCGTCTCCATACGCGGTATGTCGTAGACGTAGTTCGGTTCGGCCAGCGCAATGCGGCTTTCGTTGGCGAGCTGGGCGACAAGATCAAGGACGTTGGCGCCTTCGGGCAGCAGGATGCGGTAGATGCCGAGTTCGGCGTTGGCGGCGATAACGGTGCCGCCGGTACGGGCAAGGAAGGTTCGCAGATCTTCAATAGAGGTTCCCGGTTTAAAGCCGATCAGAATTTCGCGGGTCATAAACCGGAGGCGTCCGTCGAAAGAGGTTTCAATGCGGCGTGTGCTGCGAAGCGGTTGTACTGATGCGACACAGCCTTCGCGGAACACACGGATGCCGGTGAGGCGGATCAGGTCGCCCAGCGGACCGGGTTCGCGCCGCCAGTCGAGCAGGTGGTTGTAGGGCGAAAGCAGTTCGCCGAGCACTGCTTCCACATTGGCGGCGCTAAAGGATCCGGTAACGGTTTTTTGAGCGGCAGGATCGATCTGTACCTCGATGCCGGCGGCGGCAAAATGTCCCAGAAGCTGCTGAACCGGTTCGTCTTTAGCGGTGAGCCAGAGGCGGTTCTGGTCGATACGGAATTCCGATACGACAGCTTGCACAGAAGCCGTTGCGGTGCAAAGAGCTAAGATGGCCGTTCGGATGGGCTTATACACGGAAGCGAAAGTAGCAGGAAGCTGAACAAATGGCAACCGGCTGCATCTAACGGTATGATTGACGGACTACAAGCGGGGGCGTATGTTGCGACGGTTATGAACGCGCGGTTTTATAGAGGTTTCGTTTTGCTGACGGCAGTTGCCGTCTGCGCCGTTTCTTCGTTTGCTGAAGATCTTGATGCCGCATTGGCAGCCCAGAAAAAGAAAGCTCAACACCGGGTTTATTCTGAAAGCGCCTTGCTCGACGACCAAAAACTGGTTGTCCCGCGCACTCCGACTCAGGAAGAACAGGAGCTGGATAAAAAACTGCAGGAACTGGAAGCAAAGGCGGATGTCCGGCCCGACCCGCGCCTGCAACATATGATGTTACGGCAGTCGGACGCTGCAGTTCGTCCTGCGGAAAAGCAAAACTGGCTGACCCCGGCGATGCTGGATAATGACGCATCGGTGACGCAGACCAACGAAACGGACAACGCATGGCTTGTCAGGGAAATGGAGCGGCAAAAGGAGTTGAAAGAACTGGAGGCCGCCAAGAAAGAAAACGAGCAGGTTGAAAAACTTCTGCGCGGAAAAACGCAGCAACAGCAGAAAATTTCGCCGGAAATGGATCGCCTGAAACAATATCAGCTTGCTCCGCCGAAACTGTTCGGCAGCAAAGAGAAGGATGATGATCCGCCGTATATGACCCCGCGGAGCGGAACCCCCAACCCGCTGTCAGCAGTCGGCCTGACACCGAAAAAAGAAATTCCGGTTGCACCGGCTCCGTTTTCTCCGAAAGCAGCGCGGATTTCTTCGGCGATGGACAACGATCCGCTCAAATCTGTCAGGAATCCGGCGCTCAGTATAACTCCCGGATTGCTTTCACAGCCGTCCCGCTCCGTGTTTTCACCGAATCGGGATGTGCCCGCCGCCGTGCCGTTGACTCCGCTGGAAATGATCCGTAAGTCGTCGCCGATCAACCGTCCGGATCCTTTTACGGACGATCACATGCCGCGGATCAAATCCAGCATCTGGGAATAGCTACTTTTCGTCTTCGAGACGCAACAGTCCTTTATACGATTCATAAGCACGCTGAATTTTCGCGTGTTGCGCTTCAAATGAAGCAATATCCTGTTTGGATGCATTCTGTTGCATTTTAAGCAGTTCCATGGCGAATCCGGAAGAACGCAGGGCTTTATCATACTGGCCGGACACATAATAGGCTTCCGCCAGCGTGTTCCACAAAGACGGGGCGTAAGGCGCATCCATAATGGCCTCGCGGGCGTGACGCAACGCCAGTTTACCGTTTTTCATCTTACCGCCGGTGGCATAAATCCACGCCAGATTGTTTTGAATCATCGGATTGCCCGGGATCGACGCTTCCAGCCTTTTCAGCAGCATAACGGCGTCCTCGTACCGTTCCATCTGGATGTAAAGCATGCTCAGGCGGAAATAGAGGTCGCCGTTATTGGGGTCGGCTTGCAGTGCGTGCAGATACGCCTGCTCGGCTTCTTTGTATTCTCCTTCGTTGGCGTATTGCACCCCGGTATCCATCAAAAAAGAAACCCGCGCCGCTTTTAATTTATCTTCCCGGCTTGCCGCGTCGGTCTGCACAACCGTATTGGTGCTTTCATCATACGCGCCGGTTACCAGCGGCACGGATCCCTGCGGAGTGCTTGGCACCGCGATCCCGGTCTGCACCGCCACATTGGTTGTTTCTCCATACGCACTGACGATCAGCGGGGAAGAGCCTTGCGGAAGACCTTTCGCTACATTCGTCTCCGCCTGCGCAGTGGTGTTGCTTGCCGTTTCATACACACTGATTGCCAGCGGCGAAGGGCCTTGCGGCGCGTTTTGCGCCATCGAAGATGCGCCCAGCAGCGCTGCAGTTAAAATAGGCAGAAGGTATTTCATAGGTTTTTCACATTTTTTTGACAGTCACCTGCACCGCCGCCGGTTCAATCTTCTCGATCTGCAACCCGGCCGGCGCGTCGGCCCGCACGGAAACTTCGTAGTCTGCCGGTTCGGTCAGTTCGGTGCAATCGATATAAGTATAGACATCGCGCGCATTCAAGTCGGCAATACGCTGCGGACTGCCGCGCAGAGTCACCGAAACTTTTTCCGGCCGGATTTTCACCATTCGCGGATCGTCGGAGGCCAGCAGCGGACGCACCGCGCTGTTTTCAATCCGCCGGGTCGCCACCCGTTCCACCAGCGAAACATCGGCGGTTACGCGTTCGGGAGAAACCGCCCACGGCTGGCCCGCCGAAGCAATCGCCACATGGGTTTTAAACGAATTATAGCGCCCGTCGAGGCTGACCGGAACGGTTCGCACCTGGTCGAGTTCGCTCAGCAGCCGTTCGGCTCCGCGCACTTTCACCGTGGCAGGCGTGCAAATGTTCTGTTCCATCTGGATGCCTTGCGGCAGCTCGCCTTCCAGCACCACCTTCACCGGCAGTACCCGCTCCACTTCCCGGTCAATCGTCACGGTTATTTCCGACGGTTCAAACTGTACGGCATGGGCGCGCGACGGAGCCTTCACAAAGCGCGGCGAAAATTTAACCGTCTGCCGCAACCGGTCGGGATGCTGCGACACATCGATTTTTACAGATACCTGATCACTGCTGATAAAGCGAACGTCGTCGCGCGAACCGCGAAAGCGGATATTGACCGTATCCGCCGACTGGTCGAAAACCGCCCGGCCGTCACCCGCCGTCACCGAGACCGGAACATCCGCCACCATCACTTCGAAGCTGGTATTTTCGCGAACCGCCTGCCAGACCGCAAACGCCAGCAGGAGGCAGAACAGTTTCATCATCCAGTTGCGGCTGACCGCCCGCCGGATCGACATCAGACTGACCGGCCGCACGGGCCATTTTATGTCCTGTCTAATCATTCGAGTACTCCCCGGACATAAACCCGTTCGTCCCGTTACTCTCGTCACGCCGGTTGTTGTCGCGGCTGAGGAACGCCGTCAGCGTCTGGTGCAGCTGCGGCCCGTCGAATCCGCGCTTGAGGAGCCCGTTGTGCGCGACGGAAATCACACCGGTCTCCTCCGAAACAACAATCACCACCGTATCGGTCTCCTCGGTCAGGCCGATGGCGGCGCGGTGGCGCGTACCGAGGTCACTCGTCAAATCGTCCCGCTGTGTCAGCGGGAAAACGCAGCCTGCCGCCGCAATGCGGTCCTCGCTGATGATTACACCGCCGTCGTGCAGTGACGTTCCGGGATAGAAAATGGAAGTCAGCAGTTCGGCGCTCACATCGCTGTTCATCGCCGTGCCGGTATTTTGAATCGTCTTGGTTTCCACTTCGCGCTCAAGGGCGATCAGCGCGCCGATTTTACGGGAGGCCAGCAGCACGACGGCGGCGGTAACCGGGTCGGCCAGCGCGCTGCGGGATTTGCCCGCCATAAAATTACTGTGCCGTCCGAGCCGGGCCAGCGCACGGCGGATTTCCGGCTGGAAAATCACAATCAGCGCCAGTGCCAGATAGGGCATCAGCATTTGCAGCAGTCTGTTGATCACCAGCAGATTGGTGAACTTGGTAATCACCATCAGGACGGCGAAAATAATGGCCAGTCCGGTCAGAATGGCTGCGCCGCGCGTACCGCGGAAAAACTTCACCAGAAAATAGAAGACGGCGGCGAGAATCAGAATCTCGATCGTTCCGGTTCCTCCGGGATATTCAATGCTATGTAACCAGTCCATCTTGCGTTCCTTGAGCGCGCAGTTTATCCACAAGCTTCGCGGCATCGCAAGAATCCTTTACATCGTGCACCCTCAAAATGTGCGCGCCGCGCAGAACCGAAAAAGTCGCCACCGCCAGCGAGCCCGCCAGCCGCTTATCCGGCCCGCCGCCGAGCAGCCGCCCGATAAACCCCTTGCGGCTCGCCCCGATCAGTACCGGACGGCCCGAGGCAGCCAGCGCCGGAATATTGTTCAGCAGCGCCAGATTATGCGCGTCCGTTTTTCCGAAACCGATCCCCGGATCGAGCGCAATCTGTTCCGGCGCAACGCCCCGCTCCACCGCAAACGCCGTACACTCTTCCAGAAAGTTCCGGACCTCCAAAACCACATCGGCATACTGCGGATCGTTCTGCATCGTCTCCGGCGTTCCGAGCATATGCATCAGCACCAGCCCCGCGCCGGTTTCCGCCGCCACTTTCGCCATGCCGGGATCAGCCAGCGCCGAAACATCGTTGATGATGTCCGCGCCGGCGGCGATCGCCGCGCGGGCGACTTCCGCTTTCCGCGTATCAATGGAAATCAGCACGCCCGTCTTCTTGCGCAGCTTTTCAATCACCGGAACCGTCCGCGCAATTTCTTCCAGCGCTTGAACCGGCTGGGCTCCCGGACGGGTCGATTCGCCGCCGATGTCGATAATGTCCGCGCCTTCCGCAACCATTTCGAGTCCGCGCGCCACCGCGGTTTCTACGGCCAGAAACTTTCCGCCGTCCGAAAACGAATCCGGCGTCGCGTTCAGAATGCCCATAATCAGCGTTTTCTGCCCGCAGACGACTTCCCGCCCGCGGCACCGCCAAATGATCTGTTGTTTTCCAACCATTGGAAAAACCATACGCCGTTTTTTCCAACCATTGGAAACGAAATCGTCTGCGCTTGTATTCCGGAAAAGAGTCTTTAGTTTTAAACACAACGGAGATTTCTCATCAAACAGTCGGGCATCCAGTTGAGCCGGTATCTTGCAGCGCATAAAACGCCGATTGCGCTGACGGCGGTTTATGCCCTGATCACGGTGGTCATCAATCTTTTCATGCCGTACATCCTGCGGCTGGCCATCGACGGGCTGACGGCCGGTACGCTGACGCCGCCGGTTTTGTGGCGCTACGTGCTGCTCTTCGCCGGGCTGACCGTCTTTGCCGCCTGGTTCTCCCGGCAGTTGCGCCGTATGCCGCTCAAGCTGGCGCACCGGATCGAGTACGACGTCCGCCGCGATCTGTTTGAGCATTTGACCAAACTGGATCAGGAATTTTTCCGCAAAGAACGCACCGGCAATCTGATGACGCGGATGTCGTCGGATATGACGATTGTGTGCGACGCCGTCGGTCAGGGACTGCTGCAAGGAATACGGACCGGCCTGGCCCTGCTGTTCGCCTCGATTGTGATGGTGTGGATCAATCCGATGCTGGCCGGGCTGATGTTCGCGCTGTATCTGCCGATCGTCATCGTTTTCTTTCTGGTGCTCACCGTAATGCGGAAACGGCAGAAGACGCTGCAGGAACAGGTTTCGGAGATCTCCAATTTTGCGCAGGAAAGTTTTTCCGGCATCCGCTGTATCAAAGGCTTCGCGATTGAACCGCGCCGTACCGGTCTGTTTGAAACCATGAACCGGGAGCTGATCCGTAAAAATATTCAGCTGCAGACGGCGATGCAGCTGCTCTGGCCGCTGATGGCGTTCTGGTTCAGCATCGGCATGCTGCTGCTGCTGAATGTCGGCGGCAAACAGGTGATCCGCGGCACGGTCAGCATGGGCGTACTGGTTCAGTTTCTCCAGTACCTGCTCTACATGCAGTGGCCGCTGCTGGCGCTGAGCTGGACAGCCGGTCTGCTGCAGCGCGGCAAAGTAAGCTGGCGGCGGATCAAAGAACTCTTCGATCGCGAACCGCTCATCCGCGACTCCGCAGAAACCGATTTTCCCATCCAAAGTCTGGATGGCGAAATCGAATGGCGGAACGTTTCGCTCGATATCGACGGCAAGCGCTTCCTGCAAAACATCGACTTGAAAATCCCCGCCGGAAAAACAGTTGGCATTACCGGTCCGACCGGCAGCGGAAAAACGCTGCTGACGTCGCTGCCAGCACGGCTGATGGATGTCAGCGAAGGCGTCCTGCTGGTCGGCGGACATCCCGTCAAAAAGATTCCGCTCCACCTGCTGCGCCGGAACATCGGCTGCGCCGCGCAGGAGCCGGTGCTCTTTTCCCAGACCTTGGAACACAACATCGCGTTCGGCATGGAAACGCCGGACGACCCGGTCGTCGACTGGGCCGCCGGGATCGCCCATCTGCACGGCGACATCGAAGGTTTTCCGGATCACTATAAAACGCTGCTCGGCGAGCGGGGCATTACGCTCTCCGGCGGCCAGCGGCAGCGCACCTCCATCAGCCGCGCCGTCGCGCGCCGCCCGCAGATTCTGATTCTCGACGACGTGCTGTCATCCGTCGACACGCAGACCGAAGCTGACATCATGGCCAAGCTTCAGCCGGTGATGAAAAACAGCACCTGTCTGTTTGTGAGCCACCGTATTTCCACACTGCGCTACACCGACGAAATCATCGTCATCGAAGGCGGCCGCATTACGGCACGCGGAACCCACGACGAACTGATCGCCCGGCCCGGCTATTATGCGGAACTGAATGCGATGCAGCAGTTGCAGGAAAAACTGGAGGCCGGACAATGAGCGCGCCGGTAGCCAGCAAAAAACTCGGCCTCGCGCGCCGTCTGTTCCGGTACGCACTGCGCTACCGGCGCTGGCTGCTGCTCGCCCTGCTCCTGATTTCGGTGATCTCCGTCTCGATCAATTATCTGCCGGTGCTGATTAAACACATCACCGACTCCTGTCTGCTCGACACGGCGGCGAACGCCGCCGACCGGATTCACCGGCTGACGCACCTCAGTCTGCTTTACCTCATCATCGCCGTCGCCGGTTATACGCTGCGCTACTTGCAGGGAATCCTCACGGCGTGGGTCGGCCAGCGGATCATTTACGACCTGCGCGTCGATATCTTTAAGAAGGTGATGCGGATGCATCAGGGATGGTTCGACCGCACGCCGGTCGGTACGCTGCTGACGCGCGTCACCTCGGACGTGGAGCGGTTGCAGGACTTCGTGACCGAAGGCGTGGTCGGAACGGTCGCCGATCTGTTTATGCTGATCGGCATTATGGGCTACATGCTGTACATCAGTCCGCATCTGGCCGCCGCGCTGTTCTGCATCCTGCCGCTGTTGTTTGCGCTGCTGTTCTATGTGAACCGCAAGCTCCGGCAGGCCAACCGGCTGATCCGTAAACGGCAGGCCGCGCTCAATGCGCTGCTTCAGGAAGATCTCACCGGCATGCCGACCATTCAGCTTTTCAACCGCGAAGCCGGCACGCGCAAAGATTTCGACGAGCGCAACACCGACCTGCGCGCCGCGCATTATGAGGAAGTCCGCTGGTTCAGCCATTACTTTCCAATCATTGAAACCGGACAGGCGCTCTCCATCGCATTAATCCTCGCCGTGGGCGGGTTTATCATTCTGAAAGACGGCCCGATCCTCACCCTCGGCGCGCTCGTCGCCTTTCTCGCCTACATCCGCGACTTCTTCCGTCCGCTCGGCTCGCTCTCCGACAAAGCCGGTTCGTTCCAAACCGCCATGGCTTCGGCGGAAAGAATTTTCGAACTCATGGATACGCCGGAAGCGGTCACCGATCCCGAACAGCCGGTATCCAAAGAGCGCATCAGCGGCGCGATTGAATTCCAGAACGTCTGGTTCGCCTACGAAAACGAAAACTGGATCCTGCGCGACCTCAGCTTTTGCGTGGAGCCCGGTCAGGTGCTCGCCGTCGTCGGCGCGACCGGCGCGGGCAAAAGCACCATCATCAATCTGATCGGCCGCTTCTATGACATACAGCGCGGACGCGTCACCATCGACGGAATCGACGTGCGCGACTTCAGGAAAGCCGATCTGCGCAGCCAGCTCGGCTATGTTTTTCAGGATCCGTTTCTTTTTGCTGGCTCCGTCGCCGACAACATTTCCCTGCTCAACCCCGACCTGACCCGCGACGATATCGTCCGCGCCGCCCAAACCGTCAACGCCCACGGCTTCATCAGCGCCATGCCGCAGGGCTACGACACCGTTCTGAACGAGCGCGGTGAAGGACTCTCGCTGGGACAAAAGCAGCTGCTCGTCATGGCCCGCACCTTCGCACAGAATCCCGAACTGCTCTTTGTGCTGGATGAAGCCACCGCCAGCGTCGATACCGCCACCGAAATGCTTATTCAGGACGCGCTCGGCAAGCTGATGAAAAACCGCACCAGCATCGTCATCGCCCACCGCCTTTCAACCATCCGCTACGCCGACCGCATTCTCGTCATCCGTCACGGCGAACTGATTGACCAGGGCACGCACGACGAACTGATGGCCCGCGGCGGCTATTACCGCCAGCTTTACGAACTGCTGCAGCACGCCCCGGCACAATAACTAAAAAGGATAAATCACCATGTTTACACCGGAACATTTACATGTCGCACTCAATCACGTCGCGATGATCGGACTGTCCGTCGCCATCATTCCGCTGATGATCGGCCTGATCCGCAAAGACCGCGGCGCGCTACTTTCCGGTTTACTGATCGTCCTGATTTGCGGACTGAGCATTCCGGTCGTCATGGAAACCGGTGAAGGAGCGGCCGAACGATTGGTGACCGGCGCGGCAGGAGTTCAAATTGACAGCGCCGCCGCGGCTTTTCTGCATGAGCACGAGGAACGGGCCGACATCGCAGCTATCTTTGTTTACATCGCGATGGCCTTTGCCGCCGTCAGCCTGCTGATTATGCGGTTCGCGCCATCCTATCAGTACAAAGCCGCCGCATTGGTGCTGGTAGACTGCATTATCTGCACCGCCCTGCTCGTCTGGACCGCCGAAGCCGGCGGGCAGATCCGCCATCCAGAGTTTCGCCCGGCAGCCGCTGCAAAGTAGACTGTCTTAAAATAATCTCTTTCTCTCGCCCGCTCCCTTCGGTTGCTCAAGACGCGGAGGCGCAGGTGTTCTAGGGACACCCTCTTTGGGTGTTACTTGGCGGCTTCGCGGCTTTGCGAGAAACAATTCAACGCAAAGTAATTTCCTGTCAGTTGTTCCGGCGGCGCTCACTGCGAATTCGATAAAGCCGCTCCGTGAAGCCGCCTTCCTTTTCAAATGTCCCGGCCAACGTCCGGAGCTGCCGGTCGAGCAGGTAAATGCAGAGGTTCAACAGAGAAAGCGCGCCGTTGGCAACACACACGGACGGAAACACAGACACACACGGACTGCCACCGACTTTCACCCCATTTGTGTCTGTCCGTGTCCGTCCTTGTTCGTCGGTGTTCTTCTCTTTCCTTGCCTCTTCGGCCACCCACGCCCGGAATTCTTCCAGCGTCGAACAGCGCAGCGCTTTAAAGCGCATCAGCGCCGGATGATCCGGCGGCCATTCCGGCAGGCTCCGCTGCCGGAGATAATCCTGGTAGTCGAGGCGCAGCTCTTCGAGACTGCCTTTCGCAATGCCGGTCAGCTTGAGTTCAATCTTTTTGGATGTCGCCGAATCGACGCTGCCTTCGGCGATATTCTGCGTTCCGCTCCGCGCCGCCTGAACCATCTGATCGTGCGTCCGGCTGCGCCGACTGACAAACCGGTCGCAGAACCGTACCGTGATGTCATAAACCAGCTGCGCCAGCTGAAAAGTTTTCAGATTCCGGAACCCGCCGTGCTTCGGAATCAGGCTTTCTTTTCCTGACGGTGCCCGTCCGTGGTTGTCAGTGTTCTCACTCATGCCGGAGCATACTGGCAAAGCGCGACAAAGAGTGACAGGATATTTTCAGCTTTTCCGGCGCGGACGCAGGAATTTTTTCGCGGCGAAACCTCCGGCCTTCCGTCGGTGCCCGTCAGTGCTTGTCTGTGGCGTCACGCATTGCCGAGCCGTCCGTCACCCCGTCGCGCTCCTCCGTTCCTCGCAAAGAGCCCAAGGCCTAAGGTCTAAAGCCTTTTCCATCCTCATAATTCATCATTTATTGTTAGCCCCAGACGCTCAGTGTCCGACCGGCTCCGGTACGATGCCTC
>Ga0172380_10005592_pt1 | contig 15140 bp, 11 predicted proteins | sample Leawe162metaG_FD_119747 | JGI IMG/M metagenome (GOLD analysis project Ga0172380, IMG submission 119747) | Leachate microbial communities from a municipal landfill in Southern Ontario, Canada - Leachate well 162 metaG | ecosystem: Engineered > Solid waste > Landfill > Unclassified | place...
ATCATATCCATTGACCTAGATTCGAGCGCGAAATAAGCTTGTTGTCTAATGAAAACTAGGCTGGGTTAAGTGGTTTTTTCCCGGCATGGGTTCTTACCTCACATTTTGTGGGGTTTTTTATTTATCCCGATGTTCGAAGATTACTTTAAGTTTGTCTTGGATTGCGGCGTTGTAGAAATCCTCAGGCAAAACGGTCCAGTCGCCATTCGCTTTTCGGCGCAAGAACTCCTCTTGAGCCCATATAGAATGAGCTTCCCAAGAATCAAAAACCAATTCTGAACAGTAATATAATTTGTTCTGTCGCTCAAATCCATAGTCATATAAATAGCCAAGCTGCTTTTTCGCAAAGGCAAAGGCGTCACGACCCGAGGTATTGTCTTTTTGATTTGGTCTAAGCACGCACCAGTAATGTTTTTGCAAAGCCCAATCTCTAAAGTCCACCAGCTGAACACAGGGGGCGACTGCTTCGACAACTTGCCCATCGCCATAGATTGCAGCATGGCTCCAGAATCCACCGATACACATGTTTGTAAAATGAAACTTCTCACGAGACAAAAGGATGTCACCAGCCAGCATTGACTTCATTGCAAGCTCAGCCTTGGCGACTGTCGTCTGTGGTTCAGGTGGATGAAGTCTCTGCATAACCTTCTGGATCGGCACCGATAAACCTAGGATTCCAGATCGGATGCTCATCTAAAACAATTGTTTTCTTCGGCGATCCGAAACACGTCATCAACCCAGTTCCAAAGCAGGACACTCTCCTGAGGTTTGTAACCAGAGACCTCGTGGCAATCGACTAGTGGCACAACGCCAGTGAAATTAAATTGGTATGGATTTACGTGAACCACTTCGAAACGAAGGCAGTTCACTTGTTCGCCGGCCCTGACTTCTGGGATGTCTTGGACATTAAGAACCAGGCTTGCGAATTGCGGAGAGAGAGGCTTACCTCTAACTTCGACGAGATGAAATTCTTTGAGCTGCTCAGGATAAGCTGGCAGGCCTTTTTTGCAGCCGACGAGGCTAAGGCTTAGGATGCCTACCACTGTTAAAATAGCGAGAGTACGCCTCTCCTCTTTGCTGCTCGGTAGCAGTCGGATCATTAACGACCGCCATATATTCTTTTTCGGCTGCATCTTGTTCAACCTTTCGATCGTGTTGAAAAATAGCTTCATTCAACGCAGACATTAAAGCGCGCCCGCCATACTTCAAAATTGACCTTACGATAAAGACCTGGAATCCACCGAGATTGGTCGTTATTGCCAACGTCAGTTGGGCCACGAGAACGGGGACCAGTTCTTTTATAAAAGTTAAGAATGGAGATTTGACGGGCTCAGACATTTATCCGACTTCACTGTCGATCAAGTCGGCAAGCTTCAAGGCTTCAGCTTTTAAAGCAGCCTTAACTTGAACTTTTACAGCTTCTAAAACCATGTCGTCAAACTGGCCTGGAATAGCTTCTTTCAAAGCTACGATTCCCTGCTCGACAACTTCGTCTAGCTTTTCTGCGATTAGTTTTGCAACTAAATCCTCAACAGCCGATAGCAGATCCTTTGCGATTGGACTCATTCAACCCTCCTTAGTGTTGGTTTATCTTTCCTTTTAATTCACCGATTGCCATGAGCAATTGATTCATACCAGTCTGAAGAGAGTCAATCTTTTCCCACATTGTTTCATCTTTTGCGGTGGAAATCGCCTTGTGTTCAATATGGTCTTTTTCAAGATACTGAACCTTTGATTCTAATCTAATAAACCAACCAACGAAGCCTATAAGAATACCGATGATTGTCAGAACTGAGAGGGCAATCGAAAATAGATTGTTAGCTATGTCTATGTTAACCACGCTAGGCATCCTTTCGCTCCTTTCATTGTGCATCCTGACTATTATGATGCAACGATTTTCTTAATTTCGTTCTAAAACTGTCCTGCATAAATGCAGAAGTATTTTGTTATGCAGGACCATGACCGCCTTCATGTCATCAGCAGAAGATATTTTACTAAAGTCCATTTTCTTTAGTTGAGAAATTAGGTCTAGGACATCTGATTTCTTCTCGGCGATTTCAGCTTTTTCGGCGTCAATCTTCGCCTGCTCTTCTGGCGTATAACGGGGCAAGGGAATGCCTCCCTTTGCCAGCCATGCCTTGATGTTGCCGTCATTAATCGAGGCGCTGAAAGTCTTTCCGTTATCGTCGGTTCCTTTAACGAGAGTCTTTTCATCGTTGGCCCATTTGATAATCATAGCTCTGCTCCTGTGAAGTACATGTTTGCACTGGCATTATTCATAAAAATGTAGCCGGGAACAATTGTTCCTCCCACGGTCGACATTGTACAGGTTAACTGAACCGCGTACTTACTACCTGTCGCATAAGTCAGATCTGAACAAGCCGCGTTTCCATTGCTGTTCGAAAAACTAAAGTGACCAACACCAGATAAGATTACTCCAGTTGGCACAGCCCTAGCCACGACTGGATAAGGAATAATGAAAATTGATGACGTGTTAAGCCCATTGGCCGTCCCCGGCATCGTCTCATTTCCGCTACCGCTAAGACTGGTGTACGCTGGCAAATATCGTTGGGCCAGCATCATTTCAAGGCCAATAGGTCGCTGCTCAAATCCAGTTGCTACAGACCCAGCTTCCAACTGAGCATTGCTTATTTTCCAAGTACCTGAGGTCTGAGCGCCAACACCAAAGCATAACTGCAAACCAGTTGTTGCGGCTGATGGAATTGAGATTGCTCCAGTCGAGTAAACAACCGGGGATGACGTCACTGTGAAAGTTCCACTAGCAATTGCCGTTACGGTTGGGGACGCGATGGTTCCAAACGTGTCGTCTGTCGTCGTGGCTCTTGATAGCGCCCAAGTTACTGAAGACAACAAAGAGTTGGACAACTCAACCGATACAACAGCCGTGCCGCCAGCAAGGTCTGTAACGTTTTGCGCTTCAATACGTTGGCAGAAATTGACCGCAGTCGTGGACGCTGCACCCGTAACTTGATAAACATATTTCGTTGCGCCAGCTCCAGCGACACGTCGGCCAGCCGGACTTCCGCCGACTGCATTCGCATACCAACGATCAACAGTGTAAGCCAAAGCCGCGCCAGCTGTAATTGTCTGAGAAGCCGCTAAATTTCTTTGGTCAATTCTCATGTCACCATTGATCAAGCGATTCTTGTGTCCTGCCATCACTCCAAATGTTGGAGTCGCAGCGCCGTTTGAAATGAGAACTTGCCCTGCAGTTCCAACTGGGCTGAGTGAGATTGCAGAGGCTGTCGAGAATGCCACCGCACCGTTTGAGGCCGTGATCGCCGCATTTGTTCCACCAGCAGCCAATGAGACAGTTGTTGCGGTCGATAGCACGCCAGCTGTCATTGACATAACGCCAGTGCTAGAGGCTCGCTTGATTGCCTTACCAGTTGTTCCATTGAACAGAGTGACTTCATTGTCGACAGAAGATGCCGGTCCTACGACGTCGCCAGTGCCTGCCACTGATGTACTGGTCCAAGTAGTTCCGTTGGATGTAAGTACGTTTCCGCTCGTACCAGGAGCTACGAACTGAACAGCACTCGTGCCGTTTCCGAGCAATACGTTGTTCGCCGTCAAAGTCGTTAAACCAGTTCCACCATTTGGAACATTGACCGCACCAGTCAAAGCCGAAGTGGCATCAAGACTTGTCGTGGTTGAAAGAACTCCAGAAGTTAATTTTGCGAATCCAGTTCCTGAAGCCCATGTCGGCATTCCAGCACCGCCAGAAACTAGCGGCTGTCCCGAAGTTCCAGCAGCACTTAATGAAATTGCAGAGGCCGTTGAATAGGCAACACCACCATTTAATGCTGTTAGGCTTGAGTTCGTTCCACCCGCAGACATCGAAACGGTCGATGCCGTGGACAGGATTCCAGAATTTAAAGAGACGATTCCAGTCTCTGAAGTCCAAACTGGAGCCGCCGCACCTTGAGCTTTTAGAAGCTTGTCGGCAGTTCCAACTGAACTCAAAGCCAATGCTGATGCTGTGGAATAGGCTACTCCACCATGAGACGCGGTGATGTTCGCATTCGTTCCACCATTGACCATCGGGACTAAGCCCGACAACTCAGTGGCCGCGTCAACCGTAGACGAGGCAGACAAGACGCCGGAAGTCAGCTTAGCGAATCCAGTTCCTGATGCCCGCTGCAGAGTGGTCCCGGCTGTACCAGAAAAAAGAGCTACCTCGCTATCAACCGAAGCGCCTGGACCTACCATATTTGATGATGCTGATGCTGCGGTAACCCAACTCAAAACTCCAGAGCCGTTGGTCGAAAGCACCTGGCTAGATGAGCCTGCAGTAGTCGGAAGAGTTAGCGTGTAATTTGTCGAAAAAGTTGGTGGCACAATCGTGATCTTATTTAGACCAGGGCTAGCTTCCTTGATAACCAAATTCGTTGTGTTGATCGTAGTATTCGTTGCGGCGTATGCCACCGATGCGGTGACAAATAGACCAAGTATATATTTTTTCATTACGATTTTCTCCCCATTTCGCACCAGACAGTTCCATTCCAAAACAACGTCAGAACGTTTGTAAGTAGACTAGACCACGGTCCGTTTAATGCCAATCCAGTGCCATCATTTAAAGTAATATAGTCTGTGTCATCAGCACCAACGAGAAACATCATCTGGCCGATAACGGTCCCGCCTTGAATCTGTGGATTGGCAGAAACTATTGTCTCTCCAGAAATTGAACTCTCAACAAAGATGATTTGATTCGTAGTCGACACGCTCATATGCGAAGACGCCGCCACGATCCCAGTCGCAGCAACAATGCTTCTCGGCGTTCCTGTTGACCCAAAGATAGTCGGCGCCGCTGGAGTCGCAGCAACGTCAGCCTCATCAATTAAATTGATCCCATTGGCGCTTGCGTTTATTTGAAACAACTTATTCGCAGCAACTCTAGGTAAAATTGGATCAAATGAATAGTCCGCCTCGGCCACCTTCAAAGATCTATCGACCTGACGCTGTTGTTGCTGATCAATCTCAGTGAGGTAGTCGAAAGTTTGCTCATGAGTCTCAGGATAAAACGTCCCTTGATTTCTGATGTCAGTAAGCTGAGTCAGTGGAACAGTTCTCAAGATCAGCAATCTGTATAATGAACTCAGCGCACCAGCCACAAGAGTCACTGAATTTAGAGCTGCATTTACTGTGTAATCAGTGGTCAATGCCAAGGTCGAAACAGCGCCTGTTGAGATTGTCTCTTTAAGGACGACAAGATGGTCCTGACTAAATATCGCAAAGGTAACGGAGAACGATGACGCCGATCCATTGCCCGTGTAGACGACACGATTCGTTGTGACTGATAACGACATCTCAACCCTCCGATTGCTTAATTAAAATTGTTTTTCTAAAGTTCGTCACTTCTTGTTTCCATCCTTACCTGTTACGAGGCCCCGCGTAAAATCGATAGGTCCAGTCGGTCTAGCTTTCCCAGAGTTCACGTCTGCAATATATCCAAGAGGTTTCGCAATTGCCCTAGTTGGCAATCCAGTCACCATTCCAACAGCTGTCAGCCCATCGCTGAGAGCCCTTGATGTGGACCCATTGCCCGTAATGGCCTTAGGTATTGATGAGATCGCGCTATAGGCATTCTCAATCGCACCAAAAGCAGGACTGAGATTGATCTTGTCGTCATATGGCTTGTCATTAAATTGATTCAGTAGACTGTTGATCAGAGTTCCACCAGGAATCATTGCCGTCATAAATTTGATTTGAGACATACCAAAGACATCCAAAACATCATCTAAGTATTCCCCGTCGCCATTGGCATCGAGTCCCTTGCCCGCAAAGGCTCTCATGATTACAGACGAAACAATTGCTGGCGCCATGACCAACATGATGTAGGCTTGCGCTGCACGTTTTCCACCTGCTTTGGATCTGAGACCCATCTCTTTTGCGATCTGCATTTCGCTATAAGCCAAGTTTCCAGAGTTGAAAAAGAATCCAGAGAGCATTGTGAACAGTCGCTCAAAAGCCGTGCCAGACTCAACTTTTGAAGAACCCGTTACCCCAGTGTCAGATAGAGTCTGCCTCACTGTAGCGTCTGCGAATTTGGTAGATTCCGTCTCTGAATTTCCCTGAGCCATATGCTGATTATAGGCCCCAGTCCAGGCCACCATCTCAGACATCCCATTGGAAATCCTCTCCCCGATGAATGCGAAATCTTTTGCAGCCGCTTGGATTTTTTCATATTTGGTCGGGTTCAATACCACATCGGTATATTGCTTAGAAACATCGGCCGCAGTTTCGCCAATGCGGCCCTTCATGTAATCAGATTTTTCTTGGATATCTTGAGACATCTCCTTTGGACCTGACAGGTAAGTCTTCAGAGCTCCTGCTATGTGAGAAGCATCCACCCGAATTGCGACTTGGAAAAGACCAGTGGTATTTTGAAACCAGTTAGCCACGTTCAAGGCCATGAATTGCACGCTAGCATTATTTCTAATCCACTTAGAAGCCTTTGGAGAGAAACCGCCCTCTGTAATAACTCTCTGCGTGGCAACTCTTTGCATCCAAGGAATGAGCATCTCATGCACGATTGTGGGGTCTAGAATTGCCATATTATTTGCAAATGATTTGTCTGTGACTAGCTTTGTGACATCCTTAATAGTTGGCTCAAGCTCAGTGAATCTAAGAACCTTTTCCATGTGCTGAGTGATTTTATTCAAATCCAGCATCAATGGAGCCGTGTAGTTTTCAACACGAGTTTTCGTGAATCCATTCCCAGTTGTCGGAAACGCAAAAGAGTTATTGAACTTTTCAAGAGCTTCTTTGTCGTTCATTATTTTCTTATCAATATTCATGTAAGAATCAACAACAGCCGGCACGTATCCACCAGTGTATTCGCCAAACGCCGTTGTGATCTTGTTGGCCGTCACTTCATTGAAGTAATACCCATACATTTGCTTGTGAGCTTTTTGAGCCCCAGCCTTTAATTCTTCGTTCACATTCCAGATGGCCTGAGCGAAGTCATAATCAGCCTTGGTCAGAGTCCCATCTTTTTGCATGCGCTCGACCATGCTATCCCAACGATCTCGGTTTAAAGACTTGTCTTCGTTGACAGTCCCCCAAGCCCTTCCGACAAGAAGCTTGTGCAGATTGGAATCATTTCCAGAATGCAAGACAGCGTGAAGCAGCTCTTGTTTGTTGTTAAAAGTGTAACCAAGCTCTGGCGCCATAATTTTTGTTGTGGTGTCTTTATCTAAAGTAGCCGAGATAACTTCGAGTTTTTTATGAAGCTCGACTCTCTTGAGAAGGTATCTTGTCTGAGCTTCAATAATCGGACGCACAAGATACTTGGTTGCAGCTCCGTTAATATCGCCCTTGTCGAATGCGTATGCCCAGTGCTCGACCTTCCGGTAAGCAGCCACCATTCCAAGTAGTCCGATACCGCGCTTCTCTTTGTCGGTGACAGCCTGGCGATATCCGATGGCTTCTTTGCCATTTGCCAATTGAACTGTGCGCGCGTTTAAAGCCTCTATTATTAATTCTTTGCTTATGGCCTTTCCTTCAATGGTCATCTCACGAGAAGACTTGGCCAGATTCCACATTGCGTCCACAGTGTCCGACAAAGTTAGAAACTGATCGTAGTTAATCTGCTTGTAGTCCCTGGCATTTGCCGTTGCCATGGCGACCAGATTCATCACGTTGCTGTGGACGTCTGGATCGTAGTGCTTAACATTCTGCAAATATTCTTCAGCCGTCTTCCCGGCCTTGGTTATGCCAAAGTCCGCAAGCACAGCTCTTGCCGCGTTCACAATGTCAGTGTCTCTGCTTTTTGCGATGTCCTCATCGGATTTGCTGAAGTTCTTTTTCCAAGTCTTCTCGGTCTTTGAAACTGTGTCTTTGGCCTCAACCGCCGCTCTATAAAGCTCGTGATTCAAAAGCTCTTGGCGCTTAGCATTGAAGGCTAGGTCATAGGCGCCATTGGCCAAATGCACGCCAGCTTCTTTTGAGAACTTAATTTCAGCTCGCTGATAAGTCTGGATCAGTCCTGGCACATTGATTTGACGACCGTCTTCAGCAAAGACCTTAGATCCCTTGAGGTCTCCGATGTTCTTAGCGCCAATGATTTGACGGGCCTGCTCTCTGACCATTTTCTCAGTAGGCATTCGTCTTGCCACACGCTTGATAACTTCTTTGACTAGGCCTGGATGGTTCGCCTGGAGAAATTCCGCTTCCATCCTTAAGACTTTGGCGTGCGGGTCATTGTGGACTGCTCGGATAGCTTCCGCTGGCAACGTTGGGCTTGTGAGGCCCTCAGGATAGAGCTTGAGCATTTCTGCGTTTACCTGGTTTTCAATTGATTGGTTTTTCGGAATCGAGTTAGCGAACTCCTGAATCATGGTGTCGCCGTCATTGTAGCCGAGCATCGGGGCTACCATCTCGTAGTGCATGCCGTTCTCTGAGAAAATCCCCTTAGGCAGAGTCTTAACGAATTCTTTACCATAGACGGATTCAACAGAGGCTCGGTCCAAGGTGGCATTTACTCGATTGCCGGGAAGATCAGTACCATCGGCCTGTTTGCCTGTTTGAAGTTCAGCCAAAGCCTTATAGAGCTGAGTGTCGTTATGCTCTTTGGTGATCTCTTCAGTAACCTGAGCTTTCTTATCCTTGTATTCAGCGCTCTGTTTTTTGCGTAAGTCATCCATGAGCTTTTCGCGAATCACGCTCTCAGCATGCTCTTTCGCTTCAAAGACTGCGTTGATGTACTCATACGACTTCTCTTCGCTCATGCCCAAGGCTCTTGGGTCCCCGAGCAAGCCTTTGTAATTCATGGCTGTGGTCGCTGCTATAGTCTCAGATTCTGCGACGACTAGTCGGTCCATTACCCCGCGGACCTCATCAGACAATTCGACGTTGAGACCTTTGGCCGATTTATAAATGTTTGTCAGCCATACTTTAAACGTGTTAAAAGCTTTCCTAAGTTTAGCAGATGGAGCCTTGCCCTCCATAAGATACGACTCAAATCCACGAGCAAATTGCTCATGATGCTCAGTCTTTATTTGGTCTCGGGATTCCACCCCTAACCAGCTCAAGACAGTCGCATAATCGTCCTTGATAGATTGAGATGCATTCTCATCTTGGGCAAGGTCTCCCATAACTTCAAAAAAGAAATGTCCCATTTCATGTAAAGCGGTCGATTTATTCTTAGCCTTAAAGAGATCGATATTGAACTGACGATCTTTGCCGAAACGGATCTGGCCTTGGATTATTTCTTCGCCTTGGTTGAAAGTTTTTTTAGCAGCGTATGCCTCGGAAAATTTTCTACCATCGTCGGTTTGAATTGATGCCGGGACCAGCGTGCCGATATGTTTGTTAGCATAATCGTAGAGAGCTGTTGCGACGCCATTCCTTCGATACTTCTTTTTAACGTCAACGCCAGAGGCCGCTGTTTTAAAGCCATCGGCTTTTTGCTCGCCACCAACAGCGACGTAACCAATCTTTTTACCTTTTGAATCATACGCAACTACGCCAGGCCATTCCGCGCCTTTGTTGCCATTCCTTACAGGCTCTGGTTTTAGAGTTATTTCTTCGCCATTTTTAAGAGTTACTTTTTCCTCAGGCTTTTCTGCTAACCTTAAGAAAATCCCCTCCATGTCTCCTGGCTGAGTTATGACTTTTTGATTCAACGCCGTACCGTCAGTAGCCTGAACAGACTCAGCGTTTTGAATCTTAAGCCCATACTTATCGAACAGCTTCCCGACTTCCATACCAGATTTCTCAGCCAACGATTTAAACGTTGACCCAACCAAAGTAGCTTGTGCCCTGGCGTCAGCTTGCTTCATACCAGTGGACATCAATTGCTGAGTGACATTCTGCTCAATCGTCTGGACAGCAACTTCTTGAGCCTTGTTAGCCTCAACTTGCTCGACTGCCTGAGCGTCAACAGCTTGGATCTTTTCATTCTCAGCCTTGGCTTCATTCACGCTCATGGATTCAGGCTTGAACTTGATGTCATTCTCAAGTCCCTTCCAGTGTTCAGTCCCTACGATCTTTTGCGCGAAGTCGGCCAGTTTGATTTGGATGTCTGCGCCTGAGGCTTTTGCAGCTTCGTATTCTTTTTGGATTCCAAGTTCGTTTGCGACTGCAGCTGGCGCGAGATCTTTTTTCTGGAAATATGTTTCGAATGCATCTGGCGTAATATAGATGTTTTCAACCGGACCGCCTTCGACGATATTGTTGACAAGCATTTGCGTGCGCTCTGGAGATCTCTCTCTGAGCTTTGTTGCCTCGATTGAACTACCAAGTGAAGTATAGAAATCCTTGGCAAGCGTTGCTTCTCTGAGAGCTTTGCCTTTGACGACGCCCGTGCTGATCGTGGCTGGTGAAGTCATCAGTCCACCAGATGCAAAGCCAACGAGGCCAGAGTTGGCTGCTCGACCAAAAATACCCGTCGTCGCATCTGGATTTGTTTTCATCACATAGTCAGTAAGATCCTGAGCAATACTCGTGAAATACTCCTCAGAACCTTCTGAAGCTGCTGTGTAAAGAACCGTCTTGATGCCGTTCTTAATAACTTGTGCAGCTGTTTCTTTTCCATACTTCGCAGCAATTGAGGCAGCCATCTTTTCAAAGGGCAACACAGTTCCAAGCTCTTCAAACAATGATTCGAATGCGCCCTTGGCAGTTGAATTCAAAACATTAGTCAAAGGGTCAACGCCAGCGTTAGCATTCTCAGCGAATGATCCTGCGGCTTGAGTTACTCCTCCAGCCACAGCTCCAGCGGTACCAAAGCCCGTCATCATGGCGACCAGAGTTGTCATCTGCTGAGGAAATTGCTCAACAGCTTGCTTGGCCACAACTCGACCAGCCTTTGCGAAGTCACCACTCATAAGAGCTGCAACGCCGTCTTCATTTAAATCAGGGACTTGACCATGATAAAATTTAGCGGCGTCACCGTATCTTTGAGCCAGCGGATTATTCACTAGCCAATCTGGAGTCTTGATCTGTTCTTCACCATTCATCTTGCGCAAGATATTAGCTGGCGTCATCGCAAGCCCATAAGCATAAGCTGGGATCTGGGCTAATTGAGTGTCAGCCATTGCAAGACCAGATGAGATAATAGCGTGCATCTCATCAAGTCCACTGAATTCTTTTACCTTGTCCTCAACGTGGATAATGTTTCCCATGTCGTCTTTAACAAGAGCCGCATTGTCTGGGTCCTCCAGAAATTTAGACAGGCCTGGATTTGAGGCAACAAGCTTCTCGTAAGATTTGACATTGTCGTTTGGAACTTCTTTCGACAGCAAATCGTAGTTTCTAGAAACCAGTCCTGAATCAAGACCAGTCTTTTGAGCAAGCTTGAGAACCTTTGCCTGCCTGTCTGGATCTGGCATTAGAGAAGCCGCAGCAACTGAAGCTTGAACTTTTTGGATTTTGGTAGACGACATATCCTGTGCAAGTTGCTCGTATTCATTGCCAGCAGCTTGTGGCTGGCTATCATTTGCGCTACCTAACATTGCTTCGTATTCGCTGACAGACATTACTGTCCTCTCATCTTATTTAATTTTTGGTTGTAGAGCTCAAGGATGTTTTCATCAGTGTCCATTTTTTTCATATTCTTGAGAGCCTTCTCGATATCTCTGCGCTCTGAACTAGGAATATCTTTGAGAGTTGTCACGCCGCCGAATTTATCGCCAGCCTTGAGCTGATAAAGAGGTTTCTCAGTAGTGCCCCAAAGCATTCCACCAGTGACGACTTTGATCGTGAGATTGTCGACGATCTGCTGAACGTCTGAAGTGCTGGCTTTCTTGCCAGTATCTTGCTGCAATTTAACGACCTGGTCATTTACCATGCGGTTGAAATTGGCGTAATCATCGCTCTTAGGGTTCATGCTGAGCTTATTGATAGCCGTCTCTTTAACGATTTGGTCGTCAGTCTGGAATCCATTGAGCAGCTCTTGAGTTTTCTTATCGCCATTTCGAACGCCAGCGACCATCCCTAAAAGTTCGTTGTATTTGGTATCGTCAAGGCTGTTTCTGTAATCCCATGGATCTATTTTGGCCAATTGATTTGGGCCCATGCTTCTAAGGTCAGTCCACTTTCGCCAATCAGTTGTTGGCTGAGTGCCAGCTTGTCTGTGCTTGTAATAATTATCGATCTGCATTTTCTCAGACGTCGAAAGTTCAGCCCATCCAGGCTTACCTCTTGGGTCGCCACCTTTGTCGATCTCATTTGCCATGCGGATATTGAGTTGTTCTTTGCGATCTCTATCCACCATGTCTTTTTGCTGATTGAGCTCTTTGATCTTTTGCACAGTGGCGTCTTGAACTTTTGGATCTGTGATTTCACGAGCCTGATCAAGAGCTGATTTCAAATCAGTCCCATCACCGAAGAATTCAGCAGCCTTGCGCTGAGATTCCCCGCGCACAGATCCAGCCTCGAGATCTTTAGTTAGGTGTTCTTTTGGCTTACCAACAATTTGGTCAACGTTTGCATCATAATATTCTTTGGCCTTTAGGTCATTGCCTTGAGCCAGCATTGTGTTTATGACAGCCGCGTGAGTTGCGGTCTGTGCCTCTGATATACCCTCTGCGATTTTCTCTGGAGGCATCCCCATTCGCTGGCCTAATGCTGCGATGGACTGCTGTTGTCTGAATAAAGATGAGGCAACGCGGTCTTGGTCATAAGGGTTTTTTGTCACCGCATCTTGCTCTGTTTTAACAAGTGCGCTGGTTTGCTCGATATCGTACTTCTGAGACTCAACAGACACATGCTTATTGAGAGAATTGGAGACCTCGCTCTGTCTCTGCATTGCCATTTTTCGAAAGGCAGCCTTTTGGTCGTTATCTGATAGCGTGCTCTCGATCTCATCAATGCCTTGAGTGAACGAATCGCCAGTCTCTTGAACTGCTCCAAATGCATCCTTGCCACGTCTATTCATGGCCCCAGTTTTTGGGTCATATAAAAGCTGTGTCTGAAGAGCTGAGAGCTTCTGGTCTGCTGACATGATGGCGACATCGTCAGCATTCTTTTTCTGAACTTGGTAAACCTTCGCAGCCGAGGCCACGACATTTTGAAGAGCCGGGCCATTGCCAAATGAATCAGGTTGCGCAACATCTTTAATCGGTGCGAATTGGCCGGTCTGAGCTTCCACTTGTGGTCCGTTGAGAACTGGAATCCTTGGCATATTATTCTATCCCCAATCGTATCTTTTAGAGCCGAGATAACTTCCACTGTCGCCCGTTGGTTGGCTTCCTAGATATCCGCTCGAAGCCTGAAGCCCACTGTCCGCTGAAGTTTTTGGCGTTGGCGCCTCAGCCTTGCCTTTGAATCCACCGCCAGCAACAAAACCCTGCATTCCACCGGAAATAAGGCCTGGTAAAACTGCATTGTTCGCGGAATCGATTCCAGCTTGGCCTTGGAACTTGTAATTCAAAGCCTGAGAATTCAGCCCAAAAGCTGCCAATGTGGCGTTGTTTTTAATGGTTCTGATGTCTTCAGCCGCGATCATTTCTGTACTGTCTTGAATCGCAGCCGCAGTTCCTGAGTCGACTGCCACGTTTGAGCCAGCGAATGTAGCTCGTTGCTCGCCGATCATTGCCGAGGCTTTTCGCTTGTATGCAGCAGCGTCTTTTTCGCCCTTGATGATATTCTGCTTGGCCTGAAAATTAGCCATGTCCGCGTTTGCTTGAGCGATTCGGTTCTGATAGTTGGCCATGTTCTTGCTATTCTCGCCCTGGAGATAGGAAGCGCCTATCCCAAATGCGACCGCTGCAGTTAAGCCCATCAGCCACCCCCTTTAAATGGAAACATCCCAGCCGGCTGAATTGACAACACTCGCAGCGGAAGAGGGTCCACATTTCTGATAAACGTCCGACCGCCTGAGCTGTAGTTATTGTCGATTTGGACTTCGATCACTTCGTTCTTACGATCAATCGGGTTATCATAGGTTTCATATTCGCGAACCCTGGTCTCAGACAAACCGCCAAGAGGGTCAAGAACGTCTGATACCGGTGGCTTTCCACCTGCCCAGAAACCTCGAGATCCCTCAACCCTGAGAGCCACCGCCGTAACAATTGACTTCTTGTCTGACAATGTTTCGCCCTGAGCTGTATCGATATCCAGCGTTTCGAGGTCTGCCAGGATTGGAATACCGACAGTGATCACGGCATAAGTGTCTGGCAAAGTAATTGACCCGTCAGTGACCGTATAAACGGGGTAGGCCGAGTTATTCGGATTGGCGATCACGTTGCCGTCAGCAAATACGGTGACTGACTGACCCTCGAGATGTCTTAAACCGCCAAGCTCATCCACAGCTTTATCCACATCGCCCTGGGCTGTGCTTCTCAGCGCAGATGGCACGGTGCGATTAGCCTTCACGGTGACGACTGTCGTTGAGGTGTAGGCTATAATCTTACAGCGAATCACCTTTTTAAGCCTGGTCCCAGTCGTCGCATCTGCAACATCATAATAATTAATGAATAGCGAATTCCCAACGTCCGTAGTCGCAAACGTGGCGCCACTTGCCGTTGCCGTCAGCGACTCATCGTAGGTCCAATTCGTCCCACCAGTCAGAGTAACTGTGGAAACAGTCGTTGGACAAAATCCACGACCATCGTAGGTCAAATGCTGATCCATGTATTTTTCATCAGCAACGAGCGTATGTCTCGCCAACGAGATGCGTTCAATATTTCTGGTTGAGTGGATCGCCCCGACATTATAAAGTCCATTCACAGTGCGCTTAACAGCCACATACAAAACGTCCTCGTCGCCCTCTGGAATGCAGCAAACACTCTCAAAGAATCCTGTACCAAAATCGAAATTGTTAAACAGAGACCCAACAGGTCGGCCTGTATCGTGCCTAGCCCAAGCCAAGATCTGTTGCTCTTTCACATAAGTCAGAGACAGCAACACGCCGTCACTTCTCACAACCCAAATGACGGGATCTGGATTCTGCTGAAAGGTCCAATCCAAGATCGTGTAGCCATCAAACAAATGAGGTGCAAAGGTCGTGAGATCATCTCCACTGAAACCATCTGTATTGAAATCAAAGTTCAGCTCTCTGACGATTCCGCTACGAGCCTGAACATAAACGGCTGAGTTATTCACAATCAGTGGAGCCACTCGTCTTGATGATCCATTGTATGAATACTGTCTGAGGTCAGGCGCCTGAGTAG
>Ga0172380_10005593_pt1 | contig 15139 bp, 14 predicted proteins | sample Leawe162metaG_FD_119747 | JGI IMG/M metagenome (GOLD analysis project Ga0172380, IMG submission 119747) | Leachate microbial communities from a municipal landfill in Southern Ontario, Canada - Leachate well 162 metaG | ecosystem: Engineered > Solid waste > Landfill > Unclassified | place...
GCGAGTGACGGGATATGCAATTGCCGGGCTGCTGCGACAAAACCCTTCTCCAGTTCGTATCGATTGACCGATGTCCCGGTCAATACCAAGCCGGCTTTTGCCTGTCTCAACAAGGAGAGGATTCCAGCCGTGTCCAGGTCTCCCGAGATTTCGAGAAAATCCAGTCCCCGCTCGGCCCACAGGGTTCTCGCCTGAAGATAGGCGAAGGCGGTCACCGATACCTGGCCTTCAGCGAACAGCAACTCGATCACCGGCGCGAGCGCATTGGCTCCGCCGGCATCGCCGCAGATCGCAACGATAGTCGGCAATGCGAAACTCACCGGAAGTCCTTGAGCCACACAGACTGTCCCTCTCGTGCCGAACGCAGGGCCGCGAGGCCTATCGCCAAGGCTTGCCGGGCGTCGTCCGCCGAACAGCGTGGAGTGCCCTGCTTTCGCAGGCAACGCACAATATCGGCGATGGCCTCCGATAAGGCAGTGGACAATCCAGGATCGATTTCGCCTGGATCTGCCAGGTGCTTGTGTCCGGCCCCGAAGGGGCTGGATTCGACCCGATAGAGCTTGATCTTGAGCCCCTCCTCGACGATGCGCACGCGTCCGGCGCTTGCCACGATGTCCATTTCGAACAAGTCGTATGCGCCGGCATCACAGCCGTGCAGGTATCCTGCGGCACCGGATGCGAATTCCAAGATCACGTCCAGGGTCGGATCGTCACCCGGTTCGCGTAATCGGTCAATGCCCGTGACACGGCGCACAGGCCCAAGCAGGAAGCGCGCAAGATCGAACCAGTGGCTGCCGTTATGGAGCGTTCCTTTGGTGAAAAAACCGGAAACTGCCTGAATTGATCCGAGATCGCCGCGCTCTAGCATGACCTTGAGTTCACAAAAACCTGTCGCAAAGCGCCGGGAATAATTTACGGCTAATATCTTGTTGACCTTGGCAGCGAGACTTGCCAATTTACCTGCCTGATCCAGATTCACGGCGATAGGCTTTTCGGCCAGGACGGCGCGCACCCCAGGGTGTTCGAGTGCCAGCCGAATCAGTGGGTAATGGGTCGCGTCCGGAGTACAGATGCTGACAATTTCAGGCCGTTGCTCATCGAGCATCGTCGCAAGATCGGTGAACTGCGCCACTACGTTCCAGCGCGTTGCACATTGCTTTAGTCTGCTCTTATCGGGATCGCATACGGACACCAGTTGAGTGTCCGGACAGTTGGCGTACGCGGCTGCGTGAGACCAGATTCCGGGCATAGTGGTCGTATCGGAGAATTCGCTGCCGATCAAACCGCAACCTACCACTGCTGCGCGATAAGCCATTTAATGGACCGCCTTAGCGGTTATGTGACGATTGAGCTCTAGCAGTGCTGGCTCTTTTTCCAGCAAAACCAATATATCGTCCAGGCCGAATCTTGGATTACCGGGATAAAGCGCATTGAAAATCGCGGTGATCAAGGCAAAATCATCTGCCGTGTCCACCGTCAGGCGGTAATGCCAGTATTTTTCAGGTAGGTCGCTGTCTGCATTGTGCAACACGAATTTTTCGGGATGTTCGTAGATATACAGGGACACATGCTCCCGATCCGTTGGATCCCGGGTCAGATGGTCTACCTCTGCCAAAACCTGGGTAGAAAAAACCTGGACATCCATGCCGTCCGGATAGGTGAGCCGAATTGTGTTGCTGACATAGTCGAATTTGTTTGCATGGTAGACGCCGACGACCTTGTCCACGATTGCCGGATCCATTAAAGGGCAATCTCCGGTGATCTCGACGATTACGTCCGCATCGGCGCTCCGGGCAGCTCGCAATACCCTATCCAGCACGTCGTCGGTACTGCCGCGAAAACAGGCGACACCCAGGCGGCTTGCCAGCGCTTCAATGGCGTCATCGGAGGGGTCATCGGTCGTGGCGACCACGATGTCGTCGACTGTCTTCGCCCATCTCAATCGCTCGATCAATCTTTCGAGCATTGGCTTGCCAAGGATCTGACGCAGGTTCTTTCCCGGTAGGCGTGTGGATTTCATGCGCGCTTCGATAATGGCGACGACTCTCATTGATCTCCCCTGACGCCTAAGCCAGCAGTTCCCATTGCAGCGGCGTGCCTTTCCGGATATCCCTGCCAGCTTTGCGACCCAGAAAAGCCTCCATGAATTTCGGCGCAAGACCGAGCCCCGGGCGAATTGCGCGTAGCTCGTCCTGGCTGAAAATCTCCCCTGCCTTCATATCCTTGACCACATACAAGGAACGGCGATATTGCAGCGAGGCTTTTTCGCTGGCCACGGGGCCGTAGCTAATATCGCCTATCGCCTGCCAGGCGCGCTCAGTCTCGACTACTAGGCTCCGCATTTCTTCCGGTTCCAGCGAGAAGGCCGAGTCCACTCCACCATCGGCACGGCGCAGCGTGAAATGCTTTTCGATCACTGTGGCACCGAGAGCCACGCTGGCCACGGCCACGCCCACTCCCGGTGTGTGATCGGACAAGCCAACCTGACACTTGAACAATTCGCGCATATGGGGGATGGTGAGCAAGTTGCTATTTTCAGCTGTTGCAGGGTAGGTGCTGGTACATTTAAGCAGTATCAACTCCTGACATCCTGCCTCGCGAGCCGCACGCACTGTCTCGTCGAGCTCGGCCACACTGGCCATCCCGGTGGATATGATCATCGGCTTTCCGGTCGCGGCCACCCTGCGGATCAGCGGCAGATCGGTATTCTCGAATGAGGCGATCTTGTAACAGGGGACGTCGAGAGTTTCCAGAAAATCCACTGCAGTGGCGTCAAAGGGCGTACTGAAACCAATCATCCCAAGCTCCCGGCATCGCAGGAAAATCGGCTTGTGCCATTCCCAGGGGGTGTGGGCTTGCTGGTAGAGTTCGTAGAGTGATTTTCCTTGCCACAGACTGGCCGGATCGCGGATGGAAAAATTACCCTCGCTAAGGTTAAGGGTCATGGTATCGGCAGTATAGGTCTGGATTTTCAGTGCCTGGGCTCCGGCCTTGGCTGCCGCCTCTACGATCGCCAGTGCGCGTTCGAGCGATTGGTTGTGGTTGCCCGACATCTCGGCGATGACCAAGGGTCTGTTCTCCAAACCAACTTTGAAACCGGCTATTATCATTGTGTTCACTTGTGAGGTTACCGTCGCTGTTCTTCCTTCAGCCATACCCACAATTTCCCTTGCGAACAGTTGCCTTCAGAAGGAAGCAACAGTGCAAGTTGGTTGACTGGTGCATCGTAACTCGGATCTTTTCCCTCTTGGGCAGCCAGCCAAGCATTGACGACACGGCTGAGGTAATAATAGGTCGAACTATAAGGGATAATAGTATCTAGGCGGGCACTTGGCGGGCGTAATAAGGCCACCTTGTCATCATCCAAATATACATTGTGCCAAGGAGGAGAAATGGCTTGCAATTGTGCCGCCGTACGCAAACTATTAATGCCGGAAAGTCCCTGCAAGCTATTCTCGCACATAAGATAACGCCCACCGGGGGATAGCAAACCGGTAAGGTACTCGATAGCACGGGATTGCTCATCCCAGCTCGATAGATTGATGATCATTCTCTCTGTGATAACGATATCGAAAGTTTCATCAATCACAGGTTGTTCACGTATGTCGGCAACCTGAAATTTGATGGCGTTATCAACTCCCGCTTCTTTTGCGGATGATTGGGCAGCGGCAATCATGTTTGGAGAAAAATCGAAGCAGGTAAGTTCGACATTGAAATGCTTAGCGATTTCGATTGCCGTAATCCCGTTGCCGCAACCGAACTCTGCAATGCGGATGCCATCCTTCAGATAGGCAGCAATAGCCCGCATCTCCAGCGTTTTCGCTATCAGGTCGCCACTGCCGGCATTCTTTCCGAGGTTAGATCGGTAGTTCCAGAAGTGTTTTATTTTGTCGGTCATGTGAAAAGCCCATCAGCAATTCGGCTGCTCCCGAGTCCATCAACTAAGGATAATGCGATTATCGATGTTGGTCTTAGCCAAGCATCAATCGAGTGTTTGATGATAGCGCCTTGCCATTCAATAGCGCTATTGTCAGAGGCTGCGCCCAGAAAGTATACCGCGCCTTTGCGGTGAAGCTGGAGCCCGAGTTTCTGTTGGTTCTCGGCGACAGCAACGGAAATGCTCGGAAGGCCAAGGCAACACCTTTCCCAAGAACTTGAGCCGCTAGCGCCTATCCCCAAATCGGCTTCAGCCATCAAACTCGCCATTTGATGGGTATGCGGGATCAGATGCACCCGGGGCTGGGTGGCAAATCTCTGGTTGATTTCAGCGGCTCTTAGATTGGCCGAGCCGAGGACAACATCGGCGATGATGCCTTCGAAGCCGGCGGCAAGAAATCCTTCGATGGCCTTTTCGGTTTCGCCTGTGGGGTCACTGCCACCGAAGCTGATCAGCACGCGACGAACGCTACCGTCCCGATTGCGAAGTCTGGCCCGTTCCTCGCGGAATTCGCGCCGCAACAGAGCATAGCTTGGCCCGAGCAGGCGGCGGCAATGCGCCGGTACTCGATCCCGATAGGATTCAGGATGATCGAGAATATTCTGGTCTAGCAGCAGGTCGCAGTCGTGATGGCGGCCGATGTCGTCGATGACGAAAATACGCCCACAAGAGTCTCGCATCGCAGCCTCCCATTCGATTCCGAGTGCGTAATGGTCGACCACCAGCCAGTCGGGTGAGCCAAAGTTATCTAAGGCAATTCGGGTTTCCGCCGCATCCTGTGTCCAGTCGGAGATGTTTTCGGGGAGCGTCACGATTTCGAGGTGATGCTGTCGCAGCAGTACCTGCCAGGCTTGCTCCGCAGCGCGAATGACGAACAGGATGGCAGCGCCGCGCTCGTGCAGTTCGTCGGCGAGAGCGAAACAGCGCATCAGGTGGCCGCTGCCTATCGCAACGGAAGCATCAACGCGAAAGGCTACTTTCATGGGTCTAAAATCGCTTAGCGTACTTTGAACAGCGGTTCGAGTGTCTGGCAATGCAACTGTTGTCCTAGCGTTTCCTTGTCTACGGCGTCCTTCATGACAGGGAAGACCTCATCATAGACAGCAAGCAGCGCGGAGATGTCGCCATCCGAATGGGCGTAGCTCATGTTATGGGTGCCGAGGGTGAGCACGCCCCTGGCAAAGACTTCTTGCAGGAAGAGAGTCTTGAGCTGCCACTGGGTATAAGGTTCCGCGTCCTTGAAGAGCAGGAATGACCAGGTCGCATCGCCGGACATGGAAAGGAAGCGGCCAAGTCCATGCCGCTCGATGCGTTTTGTCACAGCCTGGATCAGCTTTGCGCCTTGGGATTTCATCGTATCCACCACTGGCTCGCGTTGCAGTTTGCTCATGGTCGCGAGGGCGGCAGCGAGGGAGAGCGTTTCACCGCCGAAGGTGAAGGAGAAAAATATCTCCTCCATTAACTGCATGAATTCGCCGCGTCCCGCGACGGCCGAGAGCGGGTAGCCGTTGGCCAGCCCCTTGCCGAACGCTGCCAGATCCGGAATCACGCCAAATCGCTCCTGTGCGCCGCCATTGGCAAAGCGAAAACCGGTAATGGTTTCGTCGAACACGAGTAGGGCGCCATGCTTGTGGGTGAGCGTCTTGAGTTCTTCGAGGAAGCCCGGGGCAGGTTCCGTCACATTCATCGGCTCAAGGATCACCGCCGCAACTTGATCGGGATATTGCCGAAAGATTTCGTCGAGAGAGTCGATCTTGTTGTAGGTGAAGGGATGTGTGAGATCACTGATTGCCTGAGGGACGCCGCGATTCCTCAAGGTGCTGCCGATATACCAATCCTGCCAGCCGTGATAGCCGCAGACCGCCACATGATCCCGGCCGGTATAGGCTCGGGCTAGGCGAATCGCCCCGGCCGTGGCATCCGAGCCGTTCTTGCCGAAACGTACCATATCGGCACAGGGCACCATGTCCGCGATCTTTTCAGCGACCTGCATCTCCAGCGGATGAGGAAGGGAAAAGATCACGCCGTCTTCGAGTTGTGCCTTGACCGCGGAGGTGACGTCCGGATCGTTGTAGCCCAGAGTCACCGCCGCCAGGCTGTTGATGAAGTCGATATACTCGTTGCCATCGACGTCCCAGACGTGGCTGCCCTCTCCCCGGGCTATGAAATAAGGCGAAACTCCATAGGGGTACTGGGTCTTGCTCTTGCTGAAAGTCTGCGACGCGAGCGGGATGGTCTTGAGCGCACGGGCGAGCAGTGCTTCTGATTTTTTGTAACGTTCCGACATAGTTCCCTCAGGTCTCATTTGCGTCGGTCGACGCATCCTTGGCTAAAGACTTCAAGTAGCCCTCGTTACGCTGGAATTGAGCGTTGATGTCCATCAATTCCGGCTTGCACTCCAACAGGCGCAACACATCTTCCATATCAAATCCTGGCTTAGCCCGATAGAGCGCCTCGTATACCTGTGCCACGAACTCGAAATCTTCGGCTTGGTCGACAGTCCAGCGCATATTTGACAAGTCCCGTTCGTGTCTCAAACATCCGACTCTAAAGCGCACCGGCTGCTGATGCATGAAAGGTGTGACATGCTCGCGCTGCGAAGCGAGGCGTGCTTCTCGCCAGGCAGCTTCGAGACATGAAAAGCGGAATACTTCGACATCCAGGCCATCCGGGAAAGTGGGCGAAACCGTATTGCTGGCATAGTCAAATGCACCCTCGATATAGAAGCGGATCACCCGATTAATCACTTCGGGATCGATGAGCGGGCAGTCTCCGGTCAGGCGTACTACGTGCTCGGGATTGCACCCCTTCGCTGCCTGGTAGTAGCGGTCGAGCACATCCTCCAGGCTGCCTCGATAGAAAAGGATGCCATTGTCGCGGCAGAGCGCCGCGATAGGGTCGTCCGAAGAGTCGTTGCTGGTGGCAACGAGCAGCCGATCGATGGAGTTGGCACGACCTATACGTTCGACCTGACGGAGCAGCATGGGAACCCCAAGCAATGGCTTAAGTACCTTGCCGGGTAGTCTGCTGGAGGATGTTCTAGCCTGCAGGATGGCCAACATCATGGTAATACCCTTGCAATGACTTTTTTAGTACTACGCATGCTGCCCTTTGTGCGGAAGAAACAGCTTCTATTGTTGGGGTAGGGTGGTCATGGTTAAAGGTAATCCGCGCAACCTCTCTATATGTCCCAAGTGTCTGAAACAGGCAAGCATAGTCTTGTTTATAAGTGTAGACGTTTTCCTCAGGGCGATGGTGGTAAGGCCGACGTTGCGGAAAGTCTGGCAAAAAATCTCCAAGAATCAGAAATCCGCCATCCCGTGTTACCCGATCAATCTCTGCCAATGAAGTTGCTAGGGTTGAACGATCTATCCAGTGGAGTACGAAATTGACGATGACTAGGTCAAACGCACTTTCAATGGGGAGATTTGTAAGGAGGCCGTGGTGCAACTGTAGATGCGGAAAACGCGACTGTCCATCGCGTATGGCTTCTTTGCTGGCATCTACACCTACCAATTGCCCCTTGATTGTTTTTGCAAGTCCATGGAGACGCCAGCCATTGGCGCACCCTAGTTCTATAACATCGTGAATGTCTGCTTTATTCTCCAGCATGTCGAACATCCGTGAAGGCCAATCCACATGTTTTCCCAGTGCAGCTTGATTGCGGTGAAACCAGGCATCACCCTCACCAGCGAAGAATACTTCGTCTTGTTTCATCCTATAATTTCCAATTTGCCGGGTTCAAAATTGCAGCATCGTTGATGGCGAATCTGGTGTACGCCTCTTTACCGATGGGATGTTCGGACAACGTCAGAAGCTGCGACAACTGTTCTCTGCTCTCTACACCGCATAGCACCACATCCACTTCATCCAGATTGCAAACAAATGCCAGAGCTGCCTGCAAAGGCGTCGTGTCTTTTCGTTTGAGCATTTCGCGATAGGCTTGCATGTGCTCTTTCACTGTGGAGAAATAAGGAGGAAAACTCTCAGGATCCATCAGTAGCAACCCTTGAAGGAAAACGGAGCGCGCATGCACTTCAACTTCCTTACCCTTGAGTCTGGCAAGGTGACCGCTTTGTAACAGACGCTGATCAAGGACACTCACAGGCAATTGGATGAGATCGACAGGGAAATTGTTCATGACTTGGTCGATCTGGTGTCCCGTATAGACTGAAACACCTATCTTTTTTACCCAACCCTGATCTTTCAAACCCTCCATAGCCGTAAAGAGGGCAGCGCCACCCGGAGCCAGCAGATCGTCTGCATGATGGATCAGCAAGCCGTAAATCGCAGTCTGTCGCAAATGGCGCAAAGATGCCTGGAAGCTATCGACGAGCGAACGCACGTCCGATTCGTCAATCGATCCTTTGCCGAAGCGCGGCGTTTTAGTCACAATCCTGAACCCGTGGCCAGGTGCCAGGACATGACCCAGCGCTTCCTCGCTGTTGCCATAAAGGGCCGCGGTGTCCAATACTTGAATGCCGCGGGCTGCGGCAAGCGCCAGAATGGCAGCGACCTCTTGTCGCGGTACTTGGCCACCGCTGTTCGCGACCCCGTAAGGCATGCCAAACTGGACCGTGCCTAGGCCTATCTTCATTGCAACACATCGCCCAGGGTAAGCGCTATGTAGTCTTGTTCTGCTTCCGTCAGTGCGAAGTAGAGTGGCAGGGTGATGGCTTCGCGGTAATAACGTTCCGCCTCGGGAAAATCGCCTGGCGCGAATCCAAGAAGACGGTAGTCCGGTTGCAGATGGACAGGAATGTAATGGACATTGACGCCGATGCCGGCTGTGCGCATTGATTCAAAAATATCCCGGCGTTTTTCTGCCGCAACCCGGATGACGAAGAGATGCCAGGCAGAGGCGCATTCTTTTGCCTGTGAAGGGATGTCGATGGGCAGGTGCGCGAGGCATTTCCGGTAGCGTTCTGCCAGCGCGGTTCGCCGGGAAATGAATGTTGACAAGCGCTGCAATTGTCTGGCTCCGAGCGCTGCCTGTATATCGGTGATGCGGTAGTTGTAGCCGAGGGCAATCTGCTGGTAGTACCAGGGACCTTCGCTTTCCCCGACCATCAATGCTGGATCGCGGGTGGTTCCATGAGAACGAAGCAGGGAGATTCTTTCCGCAAGTTTGGCGTTGTTGGTCAGCGCCATGCCACCTTCTCCACTGGTGATGATCTTGACTGGATGAAAACTGAACACCGTGACGTCGGAATACGTGCAGGCTCCTATGGGGACTTCCCGATAACGAGCACCGATGGCGTGAGACGCATCCTCTATGATGCGGCAGCCATACTCTTTCGCCAGTTCAGCGATTGCAGCCATGTCGCAGGGTTGGCCGCCGAAGTGGACGGGGATGAGCACCTTGGGCAAACGTCCTCGTGCCTTGGCTTGAGCGAGTTTGACAGCGAGTTTGTCGACGCTCATGTTGAGGGTGGATGGATCGATATCGACGAAATCCACTTCTGAGCCGCAATATCTTGCGCAGTTGGCTGATGCGACAAAAGTGTTGGGACTGGTCCAGACGATGTCGCCCGGGCCGACATCGAGCGCGAGGCAGGCCAGGTGCAATGCCGAGGTGGCGTTACAGACGGCTACCGCGTGCCTCGCGCCGCATGCTGCTGCGACGGCGGCCTCGAAGCGAGGGATTGCCGGACCCTGGGTGAGCCACTCGGACTGCAGGACTTCGAGCACCGCAGCAATGTCGGCGTCATCGAGATGCTGGCGTCCATAAGGAATCATAGCGCGCTGTTGATTCCTGCAATTTCGTCGATCCCTAGGAAATGGGGATTGATATTCGATGAGTACTTGAAACCCTCTGTGGCCAGTGTGCCGTGTTCGCCAAGTGCATTGACACTGTAATCGCCGGTCTCGATGAAGCGTATCGCGGGGCAGATGACAAAGTGGTCATGAAAGTCCAGGGTATGAAGGCTGTCGTCGCGGGAGATCATCAGTTCATGCAGCTTCTCCCCGGGCCGGATGCCGATGATGTTTTGTGGCAGACCCGGCGCCATGGCGCTTGCCAGATCGACGATTTTCACGGAGGGGATTTTCGGCACGAAAAGCTCCCCGCCGTACATCCGGTCAAAACCCTGCAGGACGAAGTTGACTCCGTGCTGCAGGGTGATCCAGAATCGCGTCATGCGGGCGTCGGTAATGGGCAGTTCCTTGCTACCTTCGGCGATAAGCTTGAGGAAAAATGGAACTACCGAACCGCGGGAGCCCACGACGTTGCCGTAGCGAACAACGGAGAACCTAGTGCGATGCCCTCCAGCGATGTTATTGGCAGCTACGAACAGCTTGTCGGACATGAGCTTGGTCGCGCCATAAAGATTGATCGGGCTGGCGGCCTTGTCGGTGGATAGCGCGATGACCTTTTCCACCCCGTTTTCGATTGCCGCATGGATGACGTTTTCCGCGCCATTGACGTTGGTGCGGATGAACTCCCCGGGGTTGTATTCGGCGGCAGGAACCTGCTTCAGGGCGGCGGCATGGACGACGAAGTCGATGCCGCGCATGGCCTGAACCAAGCGTTCCCGATCGCGGACATCGCCAAGAAAAAAGCGCATGCAGGTTTCTGGGAAATCCTGCTGCATCTCGTACTGTTTCAGTTCGTCGCGGGAAAAAACGACGATGCGGCGGGGGCGATAACGCTGGATCAGCGTCCGGATGAATTTCTTGCCGAACGAGCCCGTTCCGCCGGTAACTAGAATCGATCGATCATTGAACATCGCTATTCCTTATTGAAACACAAAGCCAGATAATTACGTGATTGCGATATTGCGGATGCTGCTGGTCTCTGCAAGGCCAGGCTAGATTTTTTCATCTGGTCTTCTTGCGGCGGCCTTTTCAAGTTCATCGCATACAGCTGCAATCACGGATTCCCAGTCCCCCGCCCGTGGCTGGCGGAACTGGCGCAAGCCCGGATAAAAAGGCGAATCCTCTCGCTCCCTAAGCCAGCGCCAGCAGCTGTCATGGCGATTGAGCAGCCACACTGGTTTTCCCAGAGCCCCGGCAAGGTGGGCCACCGCGGTATCGACGCTGATCACCAGATCCAGATTCGCGATGAACGCAGCGGTATCGGAGAAATCCTGCCACTCCGCGGAGAAGTCATGCAGTGCGTCGGCGAGTCCGGCTTCATGGCTCTCGCATCCTGGCAGCGGCCCGCCTTTTTGCAGACTGAAGACACTGATGTCTTCGACGGCAAGCATAGGCCGCAACTGCTGCAGCGGGATGCTGCGTCGAGCATCGATCACCGCCAGCTCCGGACTTTGCCGGCGCGAACTGCCTGCCCATGCCACGCCCACTTTTTTGCCGCTGAAGCCGGCCAGGCGCTCGGTCCAATGCTGGGTTCGGATGGGATCGGCGGACAGGTAAGGAATCCTGCCCGGCAGTTGATCCAGGGTGATACCTAGCCTGTGCGGCAAGCTTAGCAGCGGGCAGTGCAGGGCGTACTGCGGCAGCGGATCGCCGCGGGCGATTACTTGGGCGACTCCGGGCACCGAGCGAAGCAGCTCCGCCAATTCCGGCTGCGCCTCGACGACGATTTTCCCGCCTAGCCGGGCCGTCCGTTCGGCGAAGCGGATGAACTGAAATGTGTCACCGAAGCCTTGCTCGGCCCACAGCAACAGGGTCTTGCCTTGCAGGTCTTCGCCTCGCCAGGCGGTTTCATGGGGCTTGTCGTAGGCACCGCGCAGACTGGCGCAACCTGCCCAGCGCGATTCGAAATTGGCCCAGCCGCGGAGGTAATCGCCCAGCAACAACTGGGTCAGGGCCAGATTCCAGCGGACCTGCGCCTGATCGGGGGCAAGCATGGCGGCTCGTTCGAGGCAATCCAGGGCTTCTCTCGCGCAGCCCTGGTCTTGCCAGACGGTGCCGAGGTTATTGAGCGCCGGTATCGAATCGGGTTGGCTCTCGAGAACCTGCTCGAGCTGCCGGCATGCTGCGCTGTGCCGTCCGAGAATGCGTAGCGTATTGGCCAGGTTGATACGTGCGCTGCTGTAGTCGGGATCTTGTCTCAGGGCATCCTCGAATGCACTTGCCGCATCGGCCAGGAGGCCTTGGTGGTGCAAGGCCAAGCCAAGATTGTGGCGTGCCTGATTGAGTTTAGGGTTCAGGGCAAGGGCTTGGCGCAGCGATGCTTCGGCGGCAGCGTATTTCTCCTGCTGCAACTGCGCCAGGCCCAGCCAGTTGAGGCTGGCCGCACTCGGTTGCAGCAAACCCGCCGACGACCGCTTGAGAAAATCCTCGGCAGCGGCGCTCTGTCCTGCCGCGAGCATCAATCGCCCCAGGCTTTGCAGCGTCCGGCCATCGTCGCCGATCAGTTCCAAGGCACTACGGAGACTCTGCTCGGCTTCGCCAATTTGTCCGGCTTCTTCCTGAATTTCGGCCTGACCATTGAAGGCGATGACCAGTTGCCGTCGGGCATCGATGAACCCCGGGCTGATATCGATCGCCTCAATGAGGAAGTTGCAGGCCGCTTCGAAAATGCCCAGATCGCAGCAGAGTACGCCGAGCAGGTAGAGGACCTCCTCGTCGCGGTGATCCTGTGCGTACAGGCTCTGATAAATAATTTCGGCTTTATCGAAACGTCCCTCGAGATGATGCTCGATGGCCAATGCCAGTTCGTGCTCTCTGCGGCTCGCTGAGGGTACGGGCAAGTGTGGCATCGTGGCTAGAATCGAAGGATGGGTTCCCATGGCACGACAGAATAGCAAGGTGCGTGCCAGAGCTGGCGCAAGCCTGTCAAGTCAGGTAATGAGCGGCTTTTGGCTTCTTGCAGAGATGTATGCAGTTTCCGTATATGCGGCAAAAATTGCCGCTCGCGCAGTTGCTGCGGGGCTGAAGAGAAACCAGGGATAAAGAAAAACTCATTTCCAGTGCGGTAGTGACCGTCTGCACATCCGGTAAATAAGGCGTCTGTTCAGCGTGCTTTAAACGTCGAAGCGCGCCATTTCAGAAAGTCCGCCAGTTTTGACCGTGATATGCAGCGTAATGCCTCTAACGATGCTTGCTATTGATGCGCAATATAAGACGACATCAATGGCGATGACCACAGTTCTGCTTCTCAGGTCAATCCTCTTCGAGGCAGAGGAGAAGCGCCTGCCGCCAGTCGGGCAGGGCCAGAGCGAACATGGCGGCCAGTTTGTCGTTGCCGAGTGTCGAGTTGGCAGGTCGCTGCGCCGGCAGCGGGTAATCCTTCGCCGGGATGGGCAGGAGCCGGCCGTTCCAGCCCTGCGCGTCGAGGATGGCGCGGGCAAAGCCATGCCAGGAGGTTTGCCCGCTGCTGGTCATATGGTAGAGGCCTGAGTTTTGCTCATTGCGCGGGTCGCCGCGCAAGGCGAGCGCTGTCGCCTCGGCGATCATCCGGCTCCAGGTCGGCGCGCCGATCTGGTCGTCTACGATGGAGAGTTGTTCCTTCTCTTTGGCCAGGCGCTGGATGGTGCGCAGGAAGTTCTTGCCATGGCGGCCATAGACCCAGCTGGTGCGGAAGATCAGGTGGCGGCAGGCCGCGCCCTGGATGGCCTGTTCTCCAGCCAGCTTGCTGCGCCCGTAGGCGTTTATCGGATCGGGCGTGTCGTTCTCGGTGTAGGGCGTGGCTTTGCTTCCGTCGAAGACGTAGTCGGTGGAATAGTGCACCAGCAGGGCGCCGGATTTCTTCGCTTCCTCGGCCATGACGCCGGGGGCAAGACCGTTGATGGCCATGGCCAGATCGGGCTCGCTTTCAGCCTGATCCACCGCGGTGTAGGCGGCGGCATTGACGATGATATCCGGCCGGACTGCATGTATTGCCTTGCGGATTGCCTCGGGACGGGCGAGATCGAGCGCCCGGCGATCCATTGCCATCACTTCGCCCAGCGGCGCCAGGGTGCGCTGCAGCTCACGGCCGACCTGACCGTTCCTGCCGATGAGCAGAATCTTCTTCACGGATAAGTTTCGGCATCAATCAATCTTGCGCCGGCCTTATCCTTTGCGGCAAGCTGCGGTTCGCCGTTCAGCGGCCAGGCGATGGCGAGGTCGGGGTCGTCCCAGACAATGCAGCGCTCATACTCGGGATGCCAGTAGTCGTTGCTCTTGTAGAGGAATTCGGCCGATTCGGAGAGCGTCAGGAAGCCGTGGGCGAAGCCGGACGGAATCCACATCATGCGCTTGTTTTCTGCGGAGAGCGTGGCCGAGACCCATTTCCCGAAGGTGGCTGAGGATCGCCGCAGGTCGACCGCGACGTCGAAGACTTCGCCGGCAATGACACGCACCAGTTTGCCCTGGGAATGCTGAATTTGATAATGCAGGCCGCGCAGCACGCCTTTCATCGAGCGCGAATGATTGTCCTGGACGAACTCGCCGTCGAGGCCCAGTTCGGCAAGCGTTCTGCGATTGTAGCTCTCGAAGAAGAATCCGCGTTCGTCGCCGAAGACCTTGGGCTCGATGATCCAGACATCGGGGATGGCGGTGGCAACGAGCTTCATGCCTCACCCCCATACTGCTTCACCATCCATTTCCGGTATTCGCCGCTGACCACATGGGCGATCCATTCCGGGTTGGCAAGATACCAGGCGACGGTTTTCTCGATACCAGTCTCGAAGCTCTCCTGCGGCGTCCAACCGAGTTCGTGAAGGATCTTCCCGGCATCGATGGCGTAGCGGCGATCGTGGCCGGGGCGGTCGGCGACGGAGGTCTTGAGGTCGAGGTAGGAGCGGCCGTCAGAGCGCGGGCGCAGCCGGTCGAGCAAGGTGCACAGCGTATCGATGACTTCGAGATTGGTCTTCTCGTTGTGGCCGCCGATGTTATAGACCTCGCCGGGAATGCCGTGCTCGAACACCCGTTTCAGCGCCCGCGCGTGGTCGTCGACATAGAGCCAGTCGCGCACGTTGTCGCCCTTGCCGTAGATGGGCAGCGGTTTTCCGGAGAGCGCATGGGTGATCATCAGCGGGATGAGTTTTTCGGGGAACTGGTAGGGGCCGTAATTGTTCGAGCAGTTGCTGGTGACGGTGGGCAGGCCGTAGGTATGCAGCCAGGCGCGAACCAGGTGGTCCGACGCTGCCTTGGAGGCGGAATAGGGCGAGTTGGGACGATAGGGTGTGGTCTCGGTGAACAATCCTTCCGCGCCCAGGCTGCCATAGACCTCGTCGGTGGAGACATGGTGGAAGCGGAATGAGGACTTCTCCGCATCCGGCAGCGCCGACCAGTAGGCTCTTGTCGCTTCGA
>Ga0172380_10005594_pt1 | contig 15139 bp, 12 predicted proteins | sample Leawe162metaG_FD_119747 | JGI IMG/M metagenome (GOLD analysis project Ga0172380, IMG submission 119747) | Leachate microbial communities from a municipal landfill in Southern Ontario, Canada - Leachate well 162 metaG | ecosystem: Engineered > Solid waste > Landfill > Unclassified | place...
CTTACTTCCCCAGCTGCTTCTGCAAATCGACGTTCGCTTTCAGCACTTCCTTACGCATCTTGGCTTTATAACTCACCAGCTTGCGTTTCAGGTTGGTATCGGACAGCGCCAGCATCTGCACGGCCAGAATCGCGGCGTTGATTGCGCCAGCTTTACCGATGGCGACGGTGGCGACCGGAACGCCTTTCGGCATCTGCACGGTGGAAAGCAGCGAATCCATTCCGTCGAGCGCCCAGCCCGGCATCGGAATTCCAATCACTGGAAGAATCGTGTGTCCAGCGAGCACACCAGCCAGATGTGCCGCGCCGCCTGCCGCTGCGATGATCACTTTGATGCCGCTCTTGGTAGCGTTTTCCGCGAACTCGCACGCTTCGTGCGGAGTGCGGTGGGCCGACATTACTTTTACTTCGGCTTTGATGCCGAATTCTTCCAAGGTTTGGAAACAATTCTCTACAATTTTCCAATCACTGGAACTTCCCATCACGATTGCAACATTCGGTTTAGCCATATTCAGCTCCTCTTCAGTTCACGGTGGGCAATATCTTTACGGTAAAATGCCTGATTCCACGAGATTTTTTCTGCGGCGGCATACGCGTTGGCGACGGCGGCGCGCAGATCTTTGCCGAGGCCGGTCACGCCGAGCACGCGTCCGCCGGCAGTGACGACCTTGCCGTCTTTGAGCGCGGTGCCCGCGTGAAAGACGACGGCGTGTTCCGCCGCTTCGTCGAGGCCGGAAATCTCGTCGCCCTTCGGATAGTCACCGGGATAGCCGCCCGCCGCCATCACAACACAAACGGATTGTTCCGCTTTCCACGAAATCAAATCTTCGGAGAGTGTGCCGTCAATACAGGCTTCGAGGGCAGGGATGATGTCGCCCTCCCAGCGGGAGAGAACCGCCTGCGTTTCCGGATCGCCAAAGCGACAGTTGAACTCGACCACGCTCGGCCGTCCGTTATCGATCATCAGTCCGGCGTAGAGTACGCCTTTATAGGTGATACCGCGTTTCCGAAGTTCGGAAAGCGTTCGGCCATACACTTCGGTGCGGACTTTTTCGAGCACGGCATAGGTGGCGATCGGCGCGGGCGAGTAGGCACCCATGCCGCCGGTGTTCGGGCCTTTGTCGCCGTCGAACGCGCGCTTGTGATCCTGCGACGAAGCGAGCATGACGACATGCTCGCCATCGATCAGCGCCAGAATCGAGGCTTCTTCGCCGACCAGAAAATCTTCGATGACGACGCGGCTGCCGGCGTCGCCGAAGGCTCCGCCAAGCGCGTCCTGAATGGCGGCTTCGGCCTGTTCAACCGTTTCGGCAACGGTCACGCCTTTGCCGGCGGCGAGGCCGTCGGCTTTGATCACAATCGGTGCGCCGCGTTCGCGGACATAGGCGCAGGCTTTTTCGGCGTCGGTGAAAACGGCGCAGGCGGCGGTTGGAACCCCGGCGGCTTCCATAATTTCCTTGGCAAACTTTTTACTGCCTTCAAGTTCGGCGGCGGCTTTGCGCGGACCGAACACGCGGAAACCTTCCGCTTCGAGCGCATCGACCAGGCCGGCGCAGAGCGGTGCTTCGGGGCCGACCACGGTCAGATCGGGCTTGTTGGCTTTGGCCCAGGCAACGATTCCGGCGACATCGGTAGCGGAAAGGGCGAGGTTCGTGCCGAGCCGGGCAGTACCGGCATTGCCGGGTGCGCAGAAAATTTCCGGCTTTTTCGAATCGTTCTTCAGTTTCCAGCAGAGCGCATGCTCGCGTCCGCCGTTTCCAATCACCAACACCTTCATGAGAGCCCTTTCGTCGTGAGCGCGCATTGAACCGGAATTTGTTGGGCGAGACAAGCCTCCACCATTATGAAAAGACCCTTGATGAGTCGTCTCTTCCGTTCGGATTTAAATCAAATGGATACACATTTCCTCCGATGTATACAAACAGGTGCTTTTAAAAAAGTTCGCATTCACGGCAACACGCTATCTCGATAAACCGGCAGTGGATGACCTCTGGACAACCTTCGGGCGGAAAGTTTTACAGAAGGGAACGAAGGAAAACGAAGGCAGAATTGTCAGAGAACGTCTCGAAGCAGCGTTCGGGCACTGAGTTTTCCGCCGAAACGGTCGATAGAAGAAGTGGTACGGATTTTCAAGAGCATTAGCTGTTTAGTCCCACAGTGTGCTGGAATGGATCGACCGTTATCCGTCAGTACGGTGTGGATGGTGTAAGGGACTGTGCGGCTATGAGATCACGAAGAAACTCAGCAATGTTGATGTGGAAAAAACCGATCGGATAGGTTTTGAACTTCCGCCTCTTTTCTGCGGATCTTTTGTGTCCGGAAGCCGACTGATGCCATGACGCTGATAGCAGCGATGCAGAGAAGAGCGTATTAAATGAGGAATGGCTGCCTGCAAACTGTAAAGGCATCCCCGGGAAAAGGAGCAAGGAACTGCGCAGCTGACTTTAGAGCTGCGCTAAAATGACCCGCGACCTGCCAAGGGGAGTTTCACTTACTGGTTTTTAAAATAGTTACACCGGTTTACAACTTCTGGCTGACCAAGAACCCGGTTATAGATTTTAACTTCGTCAATTTTTCCATTAAAATTAGTTGGATTGACACCACTCTGTCCAATGTAAAGTGGACTTACAGCCTGCATTGTAAAGTTGGTGAATCCTGCAGAACCCGAGGCTTTCAGCTCCCCGTCCACGTACAGTTTCATATTTCCGTTATCAAAAGTCCCGACGAAATGGTACCACTGTCCACTTGCAAGATAATTGGTGGCTTGAAGATTATAATAATGGGTTGAGTCTTTGGCTACAGTGAAGGAAAGGTATGAATACCATGAGCGAAAGAAAAAGCCATTCCATGTGCTGTATAAATTTCTGTCGCTTACTATCGGTCCATTTTTCCGGGCATTGCTGTCATTGAACCAGACAAGCGCCTCTACGCTGAAACTGGTGGTAATATCAGACAGCACACTGGGATAGGAAGACAGTGCAACATACGCATTTGTAGTTCCATCAAAGCTTAATGCCGAACCTTTTAATCCTGTAGTAATTGCTGTTCCGGTACCTCTGACTGCATCTCCCTCCTCAGAAACCTCATCAGAAATACTGTAGATACTGTCATTGTATACGGTTGAGCCTGCTGTTTCATCAAAATGATAGTTAAGAATCAATGATGACATTACCCACGTTCCATGGGAGGTAGCGATATATACAGCATCATTGTTAGGATTAGCTTTAACTTTCCAAACAGTTGAATAGGCGCTCATATTACCGGATATATTAGTCCAAGACAACCCGGCATCGGTAGAAACGCATACTCCGTCTGAATGCCCCTTCCATTGTACCCTCTTGCCAATATATACAACATCCGGATTGATTGGATCCACAGTAATATGCAGGACATTATAGTTGCCAAAACTGTCTTTAGTTATACCGTTATTCTCGTTCCTAAGCAGCCAGGAGCCGTCATCCTGAAGGATGTAGACGCCGCTGTATTGTGCCGCTGCATATACTCTGTCTTCATCTGCCGGTGAAACCGCAATTTCAGCAATAGACGCTGGTGATAGCGGAATTTCGTTTGCATACGGCGTCCAATTGATTCCGTTGTCAGTAGATTTAGATATTTTTGTCTTTGAACTTGTCGCCCCCTGTTCTTTCGCATATATCGCCCCCGTTCCAGGGCAGATTGCAACAACTGACTTACTCAGAGTACTCCAGGAGTCTCCCCAATCATAGCTTCTGTAGTTATCAAGAAAAACGGTTAAACTATTTGTCGGGTCCATTGCCATAAATGTGTAATTAGCAGCTGTTCCGGTAAGGTTTACATCCCAATTTGTGCCGCCATCAATAGACCTGTCAATGATTTGTGAGGTTCGGGCACCGATTGAGCATAGTACAATTTGGCTGTCGTCAGGGTCTATGACTCCTGCGTTAGAATTGTAGCCATCGCCGCCCGGCGGTAACAGCCGTTCCCATGTCCTGCCGCTGTCATATGTAACCAAGGGTCCGAAATCGGTAAGAAATTGGTAAGTTGCTCTGGGATCGCTGCTTCCGCCAAAGGCAAAACCTCCGGCAGCGCGACCGCCCGAGTAGCCTTCACCTGAGTAGAACCATGTACTACCTGTGTTTGTAGATTTATAAATTATCGAGTGAGCAAATGCATGCAGCATAATACTCGAATTTGTCGGATGAAATCCTGTCGCTGTAGTATAGTAATTAACATTTTTGGCTTCTACTGGACATATGTCGTCCACAAGATAACTATTAGTTAAGTCTTCATTTAGGATTTCAGACCAATTCACGGCTCCATCCGTAGATATGTAACTGCCTCTGCCGCCGACGATATCGAATCCTGCCACAAGCACATCACCATCCGCGTCACTGCCATTGAGACGCATTCGCTTTAGACCGGTATAGTAGGTGCTGATTCCATTGTTCGCGGGACTGAAAGATTGTCCGTTGTCGGTTGATTTATAAATGCCGCTTAACCCGCAGGAAGCAAAAATTTTCCCGCTGCTGTCACCAAAACGAATACTGGTAGGACTATCGCCGTTAAACGTGGAATAGTCTTCCAACCCTTTAGCTGTAAGCAATAAATTGCCGCTAGGTCCGACACTTGACGGATAGAGCTTGATATTATCATACCACGCCTTGCCGTTTACCGCTGCAGTTGCAAGTCTATATAAAACTATTTTCAGAGCAGTTGTGTCTGAATCCGATGGTATGGTAAATGTCATCGTTACGTTCGTCCAGCCTGCTGTCCCTTTAATTTTGGATGTATTCCAAGCGCCGTATGTGGAACCACGCACATCTTGAGCGCTAAGGTAAACTCCGCCATACCCCACAGTTTCCAGATCTTCCGTTTTAATATATCCTTCCAATACATATTCAGTTCCTGCGCTAACCGAAACGCTGCTCCACTTGGTATGCCAATATGACGAAATCGTGCTGTTGGTGATATCAAGACATACTGAGCAAGGAGAACTGTAATAAGTAATGGAGTCCAACATGGTTCTGGTGCCGGCCGGATCAGCCGTCCGTGTCCAGCCGGTATATTTGCTCGGAAGACCGGTGGCAGTTACTTCCACGCAATGATATTGGCCCGGATTTGTCACTGATTTCGACACCTTATATAGTCCGCTAGACGAACAAATCCAAAGCTCCAAATCCCAAGTCGCCGCATATGGATTCTGTACCATATTATTAATGACCCCGATTTCATTGTTTTGGATATCGCTTGTTGAATCAAAAGTGACCAAGTACCAACTGGCTCCATTGCTTGCAGACACGAGCAGGCCGTTTCCGTTTTGCAAAGCGGCAAAATAAGTTGTGGAAGAATATTGATAGAACAAGTTCTCCCCGACGGTTCCCGAATATCCTGTATTTGTATAGGTTCTAGTCCAGTTGTCTCCGCCATCGGTGGTGCGGTAAATTCCGGCTCCATCGTTTGGAAAAGCGGCCACTAATACTTCATTAGCGTTTGTCCTGTTCACGATCAGACTTGATCCGCCATTGCCCATCAGCCCGTTGGGTTTGGGTATCCAACTGGCGCCACCATCGATACTTTTCCATACCTGTGAAGTATCTGTACATAAATAAACGATGGATGGATCTGAAGGTGCGAATTTGATATCCATCAACCTCTGATATCCTTCTCCGCCTATTAACCCGTCGTCGCGTTGAGCTGCTGTACGCAGATGTAAATTTCTCCAGTTGTAGTTTGATTGCCAAGGATCAGCTTTCAAGGTACAACCTAGAAGTACTACCACCAATGAAAGAACCCGGATTTCTGCAGAATGCCCGCCTCGTTTGTGGAATTCTTGACGCCGTTGCGCGATCTGCTCATTGATCTTTTTCATTTCAACTTCTCCCATTTTTTATTTGGCCGCATAACCCCCATAATTTCTCGAATCTGGTAATTATAGCTTCATGCAACATGATTGCGCTTATCAAAGGTTTACACACAAGTCAAGTTCATTCGTATGAATTACTTGCGCATACACTTTCCCATTCCGTTTAATCAGGCCGAATGCAGGTGTTTTTCCATACGCTCCGCGGCCGTGTTTCCCGCGCACACGCAGGGCGCAGCGCCTTAAGAATCCGGTTGATTGTATTGCGACTCAGCCCGGTGCACTGAGCAATTTTAGAGGCTTCAATGTCCACGGGAAAATACATCAAAGTCTTTCGGAATTCGGATTCGGAAATCTGCGAACGAAAAATATATCTGCCGCTCATTTTGAGACACTTACCTTAAGTGCTGTTACACGCAACGTAAGTTGTCATGAGCCAAGTTTTTGAAAAATCATGAGGTTTTTGGTGTAGAAATCGGCGACGCCGGCGGAATGCCAGAGGGGCTGCCAGTCGGCGACGGTTTTTTCCAAACATTGGAAGCCGTGTGTGTTGAAGTGGTCTTTCCAGTATTCGGGAGGCTGTTCGTTGAGGTGGCCGATGCCACCCTGGCCGGGATGCGCGGCGGTGAAGATGACGATGGGCGCAAACGAACAGAGCAGTTCGACGTAGTGTTCAGCGGCGGCAGCAGGCAGGTGTTCGGCGGTTTCCATGCTGACAGCAACGTCATAGCAGGCGGAATAGAGAAGTTGGTCGGAGACAATATCGAATTTGCGGGTGTCGAGTCCGCGGGCGCGGGCGATGTCGAGCCCGGCTTCGGCGGCATCCAGTCCGAGCAGGCGGCGGACGCCGAGTTTACGCAAGGCGACGAGCAAAGCCCCGGAACCGCAGCCGACGTCGACGACCGATGCCGGATGAAAAGTTTCGACGATGGAGCGGGCCATTTGCGGGACGCTTTTGCGGGCGTAGGGTTCGACCATGGTTTGATAATACTTCGGCGAGTAGATGTCGTCGCGATCTCCGGCTTTTTCCATGATTCGTATGGCGAGGTTGTGCAGCGGGCCGGTTTCGCGGAGCGCCGGCGGCAGGATGCCGCAGGCTTGTTTCAGAATGGTGAAGAGTTTTGACATAGAATGGTTTTCATTTAGCAGGGAACGGAGGTTTCCGCAAGCCTCTGGACAGGGCGCGGGCAAACCGCTAGCCTGCGACGGATGAAAAAAAACTGGCATAAAGACGATCTGGTTCATTTGAAGCCGAAGCACGATGTACTGGTCGCAATCGACTCCGACGGATGCGTTTTTGACAGCATGACGATTAAGCAGCGGATTTTTCACGCCGGAATAATTCAATTCTGGGGACTGGAAGCTGTCGAACCCGAATTCCGGCAGGTGGCGGAGTGGACGGCGCTCTATTCGCCGTGGCGCGGTCTGAACCGTTTCGAGTTACTCCTGCGGATTTTCCAAACCTTGGAAGAAGCGAAAAAAAATTTTCCAAACCTTGGAAAAACACCGGATACAACTTTGTTGGAAGCGTTTGTAAAATCTGGCGTGCCGCTGAGCAATGCGGAGTTGAAAAAACGGAATGATCCGGCGCTCGAACGGGTTCTGTCATGGAGTTGCGCGGTGAATAAAGAGATTGCGGCGGTTCCGGAGATGCCGGTGTTTGATGAAGTTTTCCAAGGTTTGGAGAAAATCCGCGTGGCGGCGGATGTAATTGTGGTGTCGCAGACGGCGGAAGAAGCCTTGGTGCGTGAGTGGCGCAATGCGGAGCTTGAAGAATTTGTCGACGTAATCGCGGGCGCAGAGCTGGGCTCAAAAATCGAATCGCTTGCAACGGCGATGAAGGGTCGTTATGCGCCGGAGCGGACGCTGATGGTTGGCGACGCCCCCGGTGATCTGGAGACGGCTCGCGCGACGGGGTCGCTTTTCTTCCCGATTATTCCCGGCGCAGAAAACGCGAGCTGGATCGAGCTTCGTGAAGAAGGTTTGGCCAAGATGTTGAACAGTACATTTTTTGGTGCTTATCAGGATGAATTAATCGACCGGTTCAACGCGGTTCTTTCTGAAACGCCGCCGTGGGTTCGTTAATCCTGCTTGAGCTTCGGGTTGCTTGCGAGCGGAGAGGGAAAGCGTTCGACGACGAAGTAGGAGGAGAGGATCAGCGAAAAGAAGGTGACGAGTTGCACGAGCTGAAATCCGGCATCGTTCAACAATCCGGCGCGCTGTTCGGCCAGAACCAGAATTAATGAAAATTCACTGGCTTGGGCGAGGCGCGCGCCGGTTTCGTGCGCGAATGCTGCCGTTTCCCCGACTTTTTTGAAAAGGAAGCGGAAGCAGCCGTATTTGGCCGCCATCATGAGGATGCATAGCAACAGGGCGGGCAGGACGACAAGACGAGCTCCGGCAGGATTAAAACGGGTGCCAAGGACGAAGAAGAAGAAGACGAGGAAGAAGTCGCGGAAGGGTTTGAGCTGTTCGGAGAGGAAGTAGGAGAGCGGGCTGCGGGCAAGGGCGACGCCGGCAATGAAGGCTCCGATTTCATAGGAGAGACCGAGCGCATGCGAGAACAGGGCGATGAGTAGGCACCAGCCGAGTGCGAGTAGCTGCAAGGTTTCCTGAAAGCGGTCGCATCGTGCCATGATTCTCCGCAGGATGACCTGCTCGAAGCCGAAGGCTGCGGCGATGAGTAGAATTCCTTTGACTGGAAGCAGAGGCCACAGAACCGGTTCCGTTCCGCTGGCGCCTAAAATAATCAAAAGGGCAATGGCGATCAGGTCTTGCGCAATAAGAATGGCGATACAGTAGGCTCCCATTCGTTTATGGTGCAGGGCGGTGGTGGGTAGCAGTTTGAGCACAAGGATGGTACTGGAGAAAATCAGCGGCAGCGCGACGAGAACGGATGTGTGCAGGGAGAATCCCCATAGCAGGCAAAAGACTCCGCAGATAAAAAAGGCGGTGATTGAATTGGCGAGTGTCAGAAGAATGGTTTGACGGAAAAGTTCTTTGAGACGGCGGGGGTGTAAAACAAGCCCGGCTAAAAAGAGCAGGAGCGTAATGCCGAGTCCGGAGACGCCGTCGAGGAATCCGGCGTCACGAATCAGTCCAAGAGTTGGAAGCCCGATTAAGAAGCCGCCGGCCATATACGCGATGATCAGCGGTTGGCGCAGGACGAGTGCCAGCCATGAGAGGGCGGCACAGCTGATGATGATCAGACTGATTTCAACAAAAACGGTTTCCCCCATGTCATTACTCCCTGTCCGGGAACCATGAATAAAGTTGCGCCGGATGGCAATATACTCTTTATTACAGGGCATATTTTCAAGGGCAAACCGGACAAGGAAAACAGATGAATATTGTGCATATCTCTTTGTGGGCGGGCGTGGCCGGATGGACAGTCGCGCAGATGACGAAAATGATTATTTGTCTGGCGCAGAACCGGCGGCTGGATTTCCGCTATCTGGCAAGTACCGGCGGGATGCCAAGTGCGCATTCGGCGATGTCCTGCGCTGTGGCGACGGCGATCGGATTGACGGAAGGCTTTGCGTCACCGCTGTTTACACTAGGCTTCTGCTTCGCCGCAGTCGTTATGTTTGATGCACAAACGGTACGTGCGGCGGCAGGGGAGCAGGCTCGTCTGCTCAATCAGATCGTGGATGAGCTTTTTCAGGAGCATCACCTGTCTGATGTCAAGTTGAAGGAGCTGCTCGGCCACACGCGGCTGGAGGTGTTTTTCGGTATGCTGACCGGCATTGTCTCAACGCTGGCATTACTCCGTTTTTTCCCGGCATAAAAAAAGCCCCTCGCTGACGCGGGAGGCTCTCAGTTCATACACGAAGCCGCTTAGGCTGCGCTGATTGCACTCATTGGACAGGTTGCTTCGCAGGCACCGCAGTCGGTGCAGCTGCCAGCATCGATGACATATTTACCGTCACCGGCACTGATCGCTTCTACCGGGCAGGCGCTTTCGCAGGCACCGCACATCGTGCAATCGTCAGAAATTACATAAGCCATGGTATTCTCCTTAGTTTGGTAGCAGGTCTCGTAACGTACGCCTGCCGTTCAGCAGGAGGCAACATACCACCCTTATTTTTAGTTTCATTCCTAAAACTGCCTATGCTACACATTATATATAGATCAAGTCTAAGGAAGCGACCCTGTTATGAGTTCAAACCCGAAAAAAAATGAAATTGCGGCAGTGGACGCCTCGGCGAACGAGGCGTGGCCATTATTTGTTGAATTTTTAAAGAACAAAGATTCGCGCATTACACAGGCACGGCGGATTGTTTTTAATCGGGTTTTTGCCCGCCACGACCATTTCCGGGCGGACGATCTGGCCGCAGAACTATCTTCGGGGCCGAATCATGTGAGTCGTGGTACGGTTTATCGTACACTGGATTTAATGACAGAAGCCGGGTTTGTGCAGAAGATCCGGGATCAGGATGTACACGCGCATTACGAGCATATTTACGGGCACGGACGGCACCATCATCTGATTTGCGAAAACACGGGCGAATTTATCGAGTTTTCGAGTAAGGTAATCTCGGATGAAATCGACTGCATTTGCAAGAAGCACCACTTTAAACAGCGGTTTCACCGGCTGGTGGTGTTCGGTACGATTGCCAATACAAAAACAAAAGCTTAATCCGCGTCCGGATCATCCGGCAAAGCGGGGTGGCCGCCGGAGAATTCGACCTTTTCAATTTTGCCGAACCGGCTGGTGATTTTTTTCGCTGAAGTCTGCACGTCGTCAACGTCTTTGTGTGCCTGACCGATGTGTGTCGCAAGTTTATCCATTCGATCCTGAAAGCGGCTGAAATCCTGCGACAATGCCACCAGATGTTCCTGAATAATATGCACCTGTTTGCGGGTGGCGGAGTCCTTTAAAACAGCCAGTGCGGTGGTGAGAACGGCCATCATGGTGGTCGGGGAGACCATCCAGACGCGCGAGCGCTGCGCCTCTTCAACCAGTTCCTGGCAATGTCCGTGAATTTCAGCAAAAACTGCCTCGGCCGGAATAAACATCATTGCTCCGGTGGAGGTCTTGCCGGGAATGATGTATTTGGACGCGATATCCTTGATATGTTTTTTGACGTCCTGCCGGAACTGCCGTTCGGCGGCGGCGCGGTCTGCATTACCCAGCGACAGGTCGGTCATGCGCTGGTAACTTTCGAGCGGAAACTTGGAGTCAATGCAGATGGTTCCGGTCGGTTCCGGCAGAAACAGAACACAGTCGGCGCGCACGGGGCCGTTGTCGGTTTCAAAGGTGTGCTGCAGGGAGTAGCTCTTTTCGGGCATGACATTGGAAACGAGAGAGCTTAATTGAATTTCTCCGAACGCTCCGCGCGAGCGCTTGTCAGAGAGCACTTCCTGAAGACAGACCACATTGCCGGAAAGTTCGGCGATTTTTTCCTGCGCCTTATCAATCAACGCCAGCCGTTTCAGCACGTCGCCGAAAACGGTGGTTGTCTCCTTGAAGCCTTTGTCCAGCCGCTGTTCTACTTTTTCGCCGATCTGGTCGAGCCGTTGATTGTTGGAGGAAATCAGCTTTTCAACCTGCATCTGAACGGCTTCTTCACTTTTGCGGGTTCGCGCATCGATCTGGTCGGTCAGCGTATTGAGCCCGCGTGTGAGCATTTCGAGCCGGGTATCCTGCCGGGTGTTTCCGTGGAGGGACAGACCCAGCTGAATCAGCACCAGCAGGGCGAGCAGCGCCATGAAAATCAAAATATAAAGTTCCATAAAACACCTCCGGGCGGGTCTTGTGCATTCCGCTGTGCTTGACACTTTACGCAGCCCGCCCGATACTTCAACCGTTTTATTGTTAAGACCCTAACACATAAAATCATGAAATTATTCCGTAAAAAAACTGTCCGTTCGCCCGTTGCTCATCCGTTGCCTGCAGATACGGATTCCAGCCAGAGTTTTTATTCTCAATATGCCGGGGAGGCTCCGCTCGACGAATATTCAGCCGGCGCCAGCGGGCACCAAACCCGAAGAACCTCCCGGCATAGTTCGACCCGGATGCTCGAACCTAGCAACCGGGCCGGTAGTTGGGCCATTGCCTTGTTACTGTTGCGGGCAGTTCTGATTGTACTTCTTCTAGTTGGCGGATTTATCGTGCTAAGGCTGGTGCTGGATCGGATGGCCGACCCCTCTGAAAAAGAACAGCAACAATGGCAGGAAAATACGGCTCGTATGGAAAAAGACACCGCTCCGGCAGGCGGCGCGGTGCTTAGCGAAATGTCCACACTTCAAGAGGGCGTTATTAGCCCGGCGCTGATTGAACAGCGGCTGAATCAGTGGCAGCAGACCGAACAGATTTTGCGCTCTGCCGATGCCCTGAGCCGAAAGGGAATCAACGAAGAGGCGGTTCAGCGGCTGGGGCAGGCGTTGCGTATTACTCCGGATAATCGGTTTGCTCAGCGACAATTGGTAGATATCTATATGCAGCAGGGTCTTTTTGCAGAAGCTGTACCGCTGTGCATCCGGTTACTGGATCAGGACAGCCGGCAGCAGGATCTGCAAATGATTCTTTTGCAGGCGCTGCAAAAGAGCGGACAGATTGAAACCGAGCTGGTGCTTGCGAATCGAATACTGCGGGAGCAGCCGAATAATCAAACGGTACTTTCTATCGCTGCTACTGGACAGATGGAGAAGGGTAATGCAGAGGCGGCTTTGGCCTTGTTCGAACAAATGTTGCAAAACAACGATAAAAATAAAGATGCGCTGGAAGGGTGCGGAAAGATTTATGTCGCACAGCGCGATTGGCAGAAAGTGGTGCCGTATTATCTGGAATTGGTACAGCTTGATCCCCAAGCCGATTATTATCAAACGCTGGCTTGCTGTTATGCCCAGCAAAATCAAGCGGATAAAGCAGTCGCCTTTATGGGGCAGGCAGCCAGTTTATTCGGGGAGGCCACGGTTGCCCCCTGGCTGAAAGATCCCGTTTTTGATCCGGTTCGCGAAAGTGTTGAATTCCGGTCGTTTGCTGACCGTGTTGTTGGTATCGAAACCCGCAAGGCCATTGAGGCGATCAGTAAACGTGAGGCTGAAAAAGCCGCGCCGGAAAAAGATGGTGGACTTGAGTTGCCGCCTCGGCCCGAATTGAATGTTATACGCCCTAATAAATAAAAAGACCTGAATGATCATGGCTCAACAGGTGCGACGTCCGCTGGTCGGAATCGCTCTGTCTGCAGCCGCCGGAATAGGCATCCAGCATTATGTCGGCGGGTCTCCTCTGTTATTTCTCAGTACAGTTGCTTTTTTACTGGCCTTCGTCTGTCGAACGGTGCTGCGTCGGCATACCGACCCGCTGATTTACATCATCTGCGGCTTGCTTGCTGCCGCCAGCAGTGCGATGAAAGAAATACCCTCTTCTTCCCGCGCCGTGCTGTCGGCGGCTGAAGTGCACTTTAATGAGCAGGAGCTGGCCGGAACGATAAAAGACGAGCCCTTTGTTTCCGGAGCAGATGGAACGGCGACCTTTCTGCTTCGTGTTGCAACTGTGCTTTACGACGGAACCCCGGTTCCTTCCGATGCGGTACTTAAGGTCTACTTGAAAGATCCGTCGGTCCCAGTTCGGTTTGGAGAAGAGTGGCGGTTCAGAGGCCGGTATACCGGATATGAAAAGCCGCGCGGCGGAGCCGACGGGTTTCTGAGTGTTTTGCCAAACGGAGCCACCAGACTTCGCGCGGCCGACCCATCGCTGCTTAGCAGCTGTTATGATGCCCGCCGTCGGGCGGCGGCAATCCTTTGTTCCGGGATTGAAGCGTTTCCGAACCAGACCAAACTGCTTCACGCGCTTTTACTGGGATACCGTCAAGCTATGCCGCCGGAACTGTACCGGCTGTTTTCCCGTACAGGAATTCTTCATATTTTTGCCATTTCCGGCCTTCATGTCGGTGTGATGGCAGCCATTCTGATCGCGGCGCTCAAAATAGCCGGGGTTCCTCGTCCGCGGTGGGGGTGGCTGTTGATACCGGCACTTTTTTTGTATGTGGTCTCCACCGGCATGAAAGCGAGCGCTCTGCGCGCGTTTACCATGGCTGCCGTCTATTTTGCCGCGCCGCTGGCCGGCCGCCGTCCTGATGCCTCGTCAGCCGTTGCGCTGGCAGCCATTTTATTGCTGACGATTAATCCGGCAAATATCAGTGATCCGGGCTTCCTGCTGTCGTTTATTGTGGTTTGCGGAATTCTCATGGTACACGGCTGGGTGGCGAGACAGATTCGTGGATTTCGCTTTTCGGGGTGGACGGCTCCGCTCAAACAACTCAACGGACCGCATCCGGCCGTCGCGCTGTTGCGAGCTACAGGCTTGCTGATGGTCACTTCGCTGGCGGCATGGATTTTTTCAGCGCCAATTACGGCGCGGTTTTTCAACACCCTTTCTCCTGTGGCGCTGATCGGCAATCTTGCGATTATACCGTTGGCGTTTATGATCATGCTCGCCGGGTGTCTGGCCTTGTTGTGCGGAATGCTGTTTTTTCCTCTGGCTGCACTTTTTAATCAGGCTAATTTGCTGTTTATCAGCCTGTTAATATGGATTGTTCACTGCCTGTCCGTACTGCCGGGCGCCGGTCTCGCGGTTTGCGCACCTTCTGCGCCGGCCACAGGCCTCTGGTATGCCGGACTGGTTTTACTTTTCACCGGCCCGGTCCGCTGGAGGAAAAGTGCGCTATTTCTATTTTTAGTGGCATGTCTGCTCTGGAGTACGGAGCATATTATCCCATCTCACAATATAAAAATTCTGCGTGAGAGCGATTCGGCGCTTGCATTGCAACTTCCTGGAAAAAAACAGTGGGTGCTGGTGACAGACGGAAACCCGTTCAACACGGCGCGCACAATTCGTCTTTTGCAGAAAGAAGGAATCAACCGGTTGCATACACTGGCGGTGTGCGATGAGCAGGCCGATGCCGCCGCCATCCGGCACCTTCAGGAAATATTCCAACCATCACAGAGCGTATATGAAAACGACGTAAGCTGGCTTACGGGTGGGGGCACTGTGCGGATATCACAGAATCGCTGAGTGCTATTTCTTCTCCGGCGATACGGCGGAGATTTCCAGCTGGTCAACCAGCGATTTGAATTCGCCGGTTGTGCGGACGGTATTGAATTCGTCGCGGCTCATCCACGCCAGAGCCAGTGCCGGATCAACGAGCTGAATACCGCGCTTCAGCGCCTCCATGGCCTTATCCGGCTGTCCGTTCTGCACCTGAACCTGTGCCAGCAGAAAATAGATCGGCGCAACATCGGTGATTCCCTGTGTGAGCCGGGTCAGAAAATCCGCGGCATTTTTCCATCGGCC
>Ga0172380_10005596_pt1 | contig 15139 bp, 12 predicted proteins | sample Leawe162metaG_FD_119747 | JGI IMG/M metagenome (GOLD analysis project Ga0172380, IMG submission 119747) | Leachate microbial communities from a municipal landfill in Southern Ontario, Canada - Leachate well 162 metaG | ecosystem: Engineered > Solid waste > Landfill > Unclassified | place...
ATCAGTCCCTTTTTGACTCTCACCCGCAGGGTGAACAGATATGACCTCCGAAAGCTTATCCATTCGGCTGACTTTACGTCAGTTACGCCATCCGGGCGATCTTTTCATTTTCCTTTGTAGGATAAACCGCCCCGCGGCGCGCGAAGAGAACCGACCAAAACGCCCCGCGCACCTCACAGCGGAACGCCCAGCTTTTCCCGCGGTCTTTCGAGGCGAAAACGCGCGTGATGCCGCTCGAATACTCTCCCGATCCCGGACCGAAGAAGTCATGCGCGGCCAGGTATTCGCCATCGGGCAACACGAGAAAACTGGGCGAGCCGATGTAGCGTCCGGTCGCCGCGGGCGAGTGCGTGATCACCACGCCGGGAGGTGGCGGGACTTTCCAAACGGTCAGCCGGAGAACGATCCAGCCTCCGCAGGAACCGCATGCGGCGGCCAGGGGTTGGTCGCGGCGCCTTGTCCGGCGTCATTGATCCTGATTGAAATAAGGATGGAATCTTAACTTTAACATAACAATTGGTGAAGCCATTAGCATTGCTCCAATGATGAAAGACAAAATCAATGTGGAAGCTGACAAAACACCGTCGACATAGGCTCCGTAATACGCCCAAATGGCGACCGGGTAAAACAGAAGAACGGCCGTGCCTAATCCCGGAGAAAATCTCCCTTTTGTGGCCAAGAAAGGTAAGACGTGAAAAAATGTCGCGTTGATGAGCATCAAAGCGGGCAGGCTCAGAGAATAGGCAGGGAGTGACCAGGCGACCTCGGAGCAAGAAATCCCCAGAACGACCACAATGCCGTTGACAACAGCAAAATGAATCCAGTTTACAGGCAATTTCAAGACCTGGGCGGCCCAGTTCTTCCAGTCGAACGTATATTCTTCGACGATATGGATGGCATATGCGAAGGTCGCAATCCAAAGAATGTAAGCGTGGGCCATAGCTGGATTAATTGATCACCGAACAGGAGGGGCCCCTTACAAAGAAACGTTTTTTCAGCGCGCGCGATAGGGGCGATAATTGTCGGGACACTACGGCTGAAACGGCAAATTTGCAATATTTCTCTCCCATGCCGGGGGCGCCTCTCCGAAAGGTGCAAGCGCACAGGTCTGGCCGGGGGGCACGGGCGTCCCGCCCGTGTGCGGCGCAACCCTCCGATTCGAATTCCTGTCTCCAAACGGGCGGGACGCCCGTTCCCCTTGGACTCTGCACCTTTCGGAGAGGCGCCACCATATGACAACAAAACTGTTGCCTTGCCGTCAATCGGCGGATACTGGATAAAAAAATAATGGCCGGGAATGAACCAAAGGTTGAGGACCGGTTGACGGGGGGACCGGGGCTGAGGCATTGCAGTCCACGGACGGAGGAAAGCTATGCGCAAGGGAATCGGAGGCATGTGCTTTTTCAGGAGGGAGCGCGCGGGGCAATCACGAGTCCGCTGGACGATTCGTGTTTCCCATGAGATCGCCGCTCATGGATGCCGCGCCCATTTTTGTCGGGCGGGGGCTCACGAAGATTTACGCTGCCGGCGAAACGGAAGTCCGCGCTCTGGACGGCGTGGATATCGACCTCCGCGCCGGCGAACTCGTCGTCCTGCTCGGTCCATCCGGGAGCGGGAAGTCCACGTTGTTGAACAACCTGGGCGGGCTCGATGTGCCGACCGGCGGCGCGCTGGCCTATCGCGGGCGCGACCTCACGCAGGCGGACGAGCAGGAACTCACGCTCTTCCGCCGGGATTCCGTGGGGTTTGTTTTTCAGTTCTACAATCTCATCCCCAGCCTGACCGCGCGGGAAAACGTGGCGTTGATCACCGAGATCGCCCGCGATCCGATGGCACCGGAAGAAGCGCTGGCGCTGGTGGAACTCGGCGACCGGATGGATCATTTTCCCTCCCAGCTTTCCGGCGGCCAGCAACAGCGCGTGGCGATCGCCCGAGCCATCGCGAAGCGTCCCGAAGTCCTCCTCTGCGACGAGCCGACCGGGGCGCTGGATTTGAAGACCGGCATCACCGTCCTCGAAGCCATCGAAAAGGTGAACGTCGAACTCGGAACCCTCACCGTCATCATCACCCACAATGCCGTCATGGCGGAAATGGCCGACCGGGTGATCCACCTTTCGGATGGCAGGATCTCGAAAACCGACACCAACCCCACGCGCCGTCCCGTGCGATCCCTGCAATGGTAATTGGGCTGCTGCGCAGCAATGCGAAATTCGAAATGAGGAATGCGAAATGGGGGGAATGCGGGCCAAGCAACGCGGGACAACCGGAACGAAGCCGCCCGCAGGGCGAGCTTGCGGGGCAAATTCGATATGGGAAATGTTGAGCCGCGCCCCGCGCGGGATTTATTTCATTCCGCATTCCCCATTTCGAATTTCGCATTTTTCCCATGAGGGCGCTTGACCTGAAATTGATCCGCGATGTGGGAAGGATGAAGGGCCAGATGGTCGCCGTCGGCCTGGTGATGGCCTGCGGCCTGGCGATGATGATCATGGCCCGCAGCCTGATCCTCTCGCTGGAGACCACGCGCGCGGCCTACTACGAACGCCACCGGTTTGCCGATGTGTTCTGCGATTTGAAGCGCGCGCCGAATTCCCTCCGCGAGCGGCTGGCCGCGATCCCGGGCGTCGCGGCGGTGGAGACGCGGGTGGTCGCCGCCTTGCGCATGGATTTGCCGGGGTTGGCCGAGCCTGCCGACGGCACGGCCATCTCCATTCCCGAGGACCGCCCGATGCAGTTGAACACACTGTTCCTTCGGACCGGGCGGTTTCCGGAAGTCGGGAAAGCGAACGAGGCCATCGTCAGCGAGGCGTTCGCGAAGGCGCACGGGGTTCAACCCGGGGATTCGATCGAGGTCCTCGTGCGCGGAGGGAAGGAACGGCTGTCGATCGTGGGGGTCGCCCTCTCGCCCGAATATGTTTTCGAAGCGCGGGCGGGGCAGGCACTCCCGGACAACAAGCGGTTCGGGATATTCTGGATGAACGAACGCGAACTGGCCGTCGCCAACGATCTCGACGGCGCGTTCAACAATATCGTCGTGGATGTGGCTCCGGACGTGGATGCCGCGCCCGTCATGGCGGAGTTGGACCGCCTGCTCGAGCCCTACGGTGGGCTGATCGCCTACGACCGGCGCGACCATGCCTCGGCCAAACAGCTCGACGATGAAATCGCCATGCTGAACGCCATGTCCATCGCGTTCCCCGTGGTGTTCCTCAGCATCGCCACGTTCATGACCAGCGCGGTGCTGGCGCGGGTGATCCGCCTCCAGCGCGAGCAGATCGCGCAGCTCAAGGCGTTCGGCTATTCCTCCGGCCAGGTCGGGGGGCACTATCTCAAATTTGCGCTCCTCATCGTGATCATCGGTTTGCTGGCAGGCGGGACCACCGGGGCTTGGCTCGGGGCGAATGTGGTGACGATGTACCACAAGTTTTTCCAGTTTCCCTCCCTCACTTTCCATCCGGATCTGGCCGCCATCGGGGCGGCGTTTCTCGTGAGCTCCGCCACTTCGCTGCTGGGCGTGCTGGGTGCGGTGCGCCAGGCGATGCGCCTGCCGCCGGCGGAGGCGATGCGACCGGAACCCCCGGCCGACTTCAAGCCCTCCCTGCTCGAGCGGGTCGGCGTCACCAGTCTGGCCGGCCCCTCGATGCGGATGGCGCTGCGGAATATCGAGCGGAGGCCGTGGCAGGCGGCGTTCACCGCGCTGGGGCTGGCGCTGGCGGTCGGGATTCCGATCGTGCCGGGTGCCATGCGGGACGGGATTTATTTTCTCCTCGATTTCCAGTGGACCCTCGCGCAGCGGCAGGATGTGACGGTGACGCTCATCGAGCCGGGCTCGGCGTCGGCCTTCAACGACATCCGGCACCTGCCGGGGGTCATCCATGCGGAGGCGTTCCGCAGCGTGCCGGCGCAACTGCGTTTCGGGCACCGCAGCCATCGCCTCGCGGTCACGGGCGTTCCTGCGGGCACCCTCCTCAATCGCGCGCTCGACGAACACGGCAACCCGCTGCCCGTGCCACCGGACGGGCTGCTCGTTTCGCAAAAACTCGCGGAGATGCTCGGCGCGAAGCCCGGAGATTCGCTGGTGATGGAGGTGCAGGAGGGCCGCCGCCCGAAACGCGAGGTGCCGGTCCACGGCCTGATCACCGATTATGCCGGTCTTTCGGCGTACATGGACATCGGGGCCCTGCGCCGCCTCATGCAGGAAGGTCCGACGGTCAGCGGGGCGCATCTTTCGGTGGATGCGCGCCGGTGGACGGACTTTCTCGACAAAGTCAAGGAGGTGCCCCGCATTGCCAACCTCGGCATCACCTCGGCCTTGCAGCAGAGTTTCCGCAAGACGACCGCGGAATCGATCAACCTCATCCAGGGCATCTATTTCACGTTCTCGGTGATCGTCGCCTTCGGCGTGGTTTACAACAGCGCGCGCATCGCGCTTTCCGAGCGCAGCCGCGATCTGGCCACCCTGCGCGTGATCGGATTCACCAACCGCGAGGTGGCGGGAGTGATGATCGGCGAACTCGCCCTGTTGACCGTCGTGGCGATCCCCGCCGGGCTCTGGATCGGACGCCAACTCGCCGCCCTCATCGTCCGGGCCGCAAGCACGGAAACGATCCGTCTTCCGCTGATTCTGACCCACGAAACCCATGCCACCGCGATTTTGATTGTGCTCCTTTCCGCGGGCGTTTCATTTTATGCGGTGAGCCGCCGGATCCGGAATCTCGACCTTCTGGGCGTTCTGAAAGCCAGCGAATGATGAAAACCTCAACGACAACCGGCGCCGGCCGGACCGCAAAACGAAAAAGTCTCTGGCGCAAAGCCGTTCTCTACGGCGCGGGACTCGCCCTTGTCGTGTTCATTGTGGCCGGCCTCCTCCCGAAACCCCTGCCGGTCGAGATGAAACCCGTGACGCGCGGACCGCTCACGGTCTCCGTGCTCGAGGAAGGAAAGACGCGCATCCGCAACCGCTACGTCGTCTCGCCGCCGGTGGCGGGCTTCTTGAAGCGCGTGCCGGTGCGCGCCGGCGATCCCATCGTCGCCGGCGAGACGCTTCTGGCCGTGATCCAATCGTCGCCATCGGACTTTCTGGATCCGCGCGCGCAAGCGCAGGCCGAGGCGGCGGTGCATTCCGCCGAGGCGGCCCTTCAGCAGCGCAATGAGCAGGCGCAAAGCGCGACGGCCGAACTGGACCTCGCCCGCAAGGAATTGGCCCGGGCGGAACAGTTGCGAAAAAAGGGCGCCATCGCCGTCCAGGAATTCGACACGGCCGCCAACCGCGTCGAAATGCTCGGCAACCAACTCGGTTCGTCGCGCTTCGCGCTGAAGGTGGCCGAGTTCGAACTCGAGCAGGCCAAAGCCGCCCTCCTGCAAGCCACGGGGGAATCCACCGGAAGCGGACGTCCGATTGAAATCCGCGCGCCCGTCTCCGGCTTCGTGCTCAATGTTCTCGAGGAAAGCGCCCGGCCCGTGACGCCGGGGCTGCCGGTCATGGAAGTCGGCGACCCGCGGGATCTCGAAGCCGAGATCGAGTTGCTCTCCAGCGACGCGGTGAACGTGAAGCCGGGCGCGGATGTTTCCATCGAACAATGGGGTGGCGGGGAGCCGCTGCGCGGAAAGGTTGCCTTGATCGAACCGGGGGGATTTCTCAAGGTGTCCGCGCTGGGGGTCGAGGAGCAACGGGTCAAGGTCAGGGTGAATTTCACGGACCTTCCCGAAGGTGTGCTCGGCGACCGTTACCGTGTCGAGGCCCGCATCGTCACATGGACGGGCGACAACGTGCTGCAAGTCCCGACCGGGGCGCTCTTCCGCCGCGGCAACGAATGGATGGCTTTCGTCGTGGGAAACGGGCGGGCGAAGCTGGCCAGGGTCGGAATCGACCACAGCAATGGCATCGCCGCCGAAGTGACGGACGGACTTTCCGAGGGCCAAAAAGTGATCCTCCACCCGCCGGATACGGTGAGCGACGGCGTCGCTGTGAAGCCGCGTTCCGAGTGACCGAATGATCTGTCGCGGGTGGAATCGAACAATGATCGGGCCGCATCGGCCAGGTCTTCGACGGCGACTCGATCACCGATGGATGGCAGGGAAAGGGAAAGGAAATTTGGGCGGAGGCGATCCGGCCGGTGATCGACAAGTTTTTTCCCGCCAAGCAATAATTTTCGCCCGGGGATGGAGCTGTGTTTGAATAAAGCTCCGGCCGAGCAACCGTTGTGGTCGCCCCGCTCTGTCGGGGCGTCTGGGCGACACGGCGACAGAGCGCCTTGGCCACATCAACCTATAAACCGCTAACAGCCACTAAAAACCACTGAAACATGAAGCTGGAGAGTAGCTTCTGCAAACCCGATCATTCACCCCGCAGGGGAATGGTTGGTTATTTCGCAACACTCTGTCAATTAGCGGATTTTAGTGGAATTCAGTGGTTTGACTGCGGAATTTAGGATCAAGCGCCCGAAATCCCGGCGCCACCGGACGGCTACTGGAAGAGCCGCAGCCCGAACGTCAGCCAGAGCGGGATGGTGACGAGACCGACAAGAGAGGTCCCCAGAACGACGCGGAGGGCGGTCGGCATGTCCCCGTCGTGGATTTTGGCGAGCACGATCGGAAACACAGCGCTCGGCATCGCCGCTTGGACGACGAGCACGGCGTGAAGCGCCGGATCGACGGGGATTGCCAGGGCGATCAGCAACAGGAGCACCGGCAATATCCCGAGACGGATTCCGATGCCCAGCAACATGGCGGGCCATCCGCTGCGCAGGACATGCGGGGTCGCGTGATCCGCGAGAACGGCCCCGGTCAAAAGCAGGCCCAGCGGGACAGCGCAAAGCCCGAGCATGTGCCACGCGGTATCGACGGAAGCGGGAATCCAGTTGTCGGCCCCCAGAAAGTTGAGAACGATTCCGGCGACGACCGCCAGGATCGGCGGGGTCAACAAGGGCGCCCACCAGCGCTTGCCGGCCTGGTGGCCGGAGATCGTGGCCACGGCGATGCTCCACATGGCCACCTCGACCCCGAGGTTGAACGCGAAAAGAACACCGACAACCTCGCGGTTGAAAAGGGCCTGGCACAACGGAAGCGGGATGTATCCGTAATTCTGGAGCCCGGTGGCGCATGCGAATGTCCTCCGGCTCGTGGCGTCCCTGATAAAAATCCGCGCGGCCAGAAGCGAGACCCCGAGGCCGAGAGCCACGGAGGCAAACCCCGCGAGCGGCGGCAGAACCAGGTTGGTCGGCCGCATCAGGGCTTCGTTTCCAATGATCACATCCAGGGCCAGGCAGGGCACGAAGAGCTTGATGAGAACCCCGAGAAGCGACTGGTCCGCCTCCTCGGTGAGGATCCTGGTGCGCCGCATGGCATAGCCGGCGCCGATGACGAGGAACACCGGCAGGACGATTTGCAGGAGGCGGAATGTCTCGTGCATCAGCGCCCGAAAACCATGTTGCAGATGATCACCGCGGCGGTGATGCCGGCGAGATCGGCGCACAGGCCGGCAGGGACGGCGTGGCGGGTGCGCCGCACACTGACCGAGCCGAAATAGACGGCGAGCACGTAAAACGTCGTCTCCGTTCCCCCCATGATCGTCGCGCCCATCTGCGAAACCAGGCTGTCGGGCCCTTGGCTTTTCACCAGCTCGGCAAAAAGCCCGGTCGCGCCGCTCCCGCTCAAGGGCCGGATGAGGGCGAGCGGCAGCAACTCGGAGGGAAAGGAAATCGCAGCCAGCGCGGGACCGAGGGCCTTCGCGATCAGGTCGATCCCGCCGGCCGCCCGGAACATCGCCACCGCCGAGATGATCGCCACCAGGTAGGGGATGATTTTTATCGCCACCTGAAACCCTTCCTTCGCCCCTTCCACAAATTCCTCATAGACCTTCACCCGGCAGAGCGCGGCGTAGAGCGGAAAAAATCCCACGAGGAACGGGATGGCAAGGTAGGAGACCGACTCCACCAGCCGCACGAGCGGTTGGCGGGCGATCTGGTCGGGCAACGAGGCGTGCTGCCAGCCGAAGTAAACAAAACTCGCCGCGAACAGGAGGAGCGCCCAGTTGCCCCACCAGACGAGGCGCGGCACCTGCCGTTCCCCGACATCCGACCCGATCGGCGACGGGGCGGACCCGGCGGGCGGGAGCGCGAACATCGGAAGCTTCTCGAAAAATTTCACGGCCAGGATGCCGGCCGTGGTCGAGCAGCACGAGGCGAAGAATGCGGTCCCGATGATCTGAGCCGGATTTTTGGCTCCGGCCGCCGCGAGGATCGCCACCGTGGTGGCGGGGATCAACTGCACCGAGGCCGTATTGATCGCTAGAAACGTGCACATCGCATTGCTGGCCGTGCCCGGACGCGGATTGAGCTTTTCCAGATCCTGCATGGCCCGGAGCCCGAGCGGCGTGGCGGCATTGCTCAGCCCGAGCATGTTCGCGGCGATGTTCATCACCATCGAACCCATCGCGGGATGGGTTGCGGGCACATCGGGGAAAAGCCATTTCAGCACCGGTCGCAGCGCGCGCGCCAGGATCTCCACGAGACCGGACTTTTCCGCGAGCTTCATCAGGCCCAGCCACAGGGCCATCACCCCCGCCAGCGGAAGGGCGATATTCATCACGGCCGCCTTGCAGGCCTCGAAAGCCGCGTTCGACACCTCCTGCAGATGCCCGGAAAACCCTCCCATGAGGACCGCCAGCAGCACGAGGCCGAGCCAGATGTCATTCAGCATCCGCGCAGGATGGGGAGTTCCCGCAGGAAAATCAATCGCGGGAAAAATTGCCGCGGGGCCAATTCCTCAAAATCGATCTTTCCCGAGGGCGCGCTGAAGATCCTGCCCGCCGCGTCGGAGAGCGCTCATGTCGGTGCAGGTGAGGACGCGACCCAGGTCATCGAACGTTCGCGAAATATTAGCACTCCCCTCGGCCACATTCGTCGGATTGCCTTCGCCGTCATATGTCCACGTGGTCGTGCCGACGCCATCGGCCCGGGTCTTGATCCGGCCCATGCCTTCGTAGGTAAGGGCGGTTTGCTGGCCGCTTGGTTTTTGCAGGGTGTGCGGGCGGCCGGCCAAGTCCCGGTCCACGATGTTTCTCCGCGGGCGGCTTCTCATGCGGGGAGGGGGAAATTATTTCTCCTGTTCGAGCACGGCCTGCGCGGCGGCGAGGCGCGCGACCGGGACACGGAATGGCGAGCAGCTCACATAGGTCAGGCCGACCTTGTTGCAGAACTTCACGCTGTCCGGGTCACCGCCGTGTTCGCCGCAGATGCCGAGCTTGATTTTCGGGTTGGTCTTGCGGCCCTTTTCGATGGCGATCCTGATGAGCTGGCCGACGCCGTCCTGGTCGAGGGTGGCAAACGGGTTCTTCTTGAAGACCTCGTTTTCGGTGTAGGCGTTCAGGAACGAGCCCATGTCGTCACGGCTCATGCCGAGGGCGGTCTGGGTGAGGTCGTTCGTGCCGAAGCTGAAGAACTGGGCGGTCTTCGCGATCTCATCCGCGGTGATCGCGCCGCGCGGGACTTCGATCATCGTGCCGACGAGGTAGTCGAACTTGATCTTTTTCTCGGCCATGACTTCCTTCGCGACGCGGTGGACGATGTCCACCTGGAGGTCGAGTTCCTTCTTGAATCCGACGAGCGGGATCATGACTTCCGGCTTCACCTTGATCTTCTTTTTCGCGACATCCGCGGCGGCCTCGAAGATTGCGCGGGCCTGCATTTCGGTGATTTCGGGATAGGAAACCCCGAGGCGGCAGCCGCGGTGTCCGAGCATCGGGTTGAACTCGTGGAGATCCTTGACGCGCTGGGCGATTTTGTCGGCGCTGACGCCGATCTTCTGCGCGAGGGCGTTCTGCGAGCCGTGGTCGTGCGGCAGGAACTCGTGGAGCGGCGGATCGAGGAGGCGGATGGTGGCCGGGTGGCCGTTGAGGGCCTTGAAGATCCCGGTGAAGTCCGCGCGCTGATACGGGAGGAGTTTCGCGAGGGCGTCCTTGCGCTCGCTGGTCTTCTCGGCGAGGATCATCTCGCGCATGGCGTCGATGCGGTCGCCCTCGAAGAACATGTGCTCGGTGCGGCAGAGGCCGATGCCGGTCGCGCCGAACGCGATGGCGTTTTCCGTCTGTTCGGGATTGTCGGCGTTCGTGCGGACTTCCAGGCGCGCGACTTTCGAGCACCAGTCCATGAGCTGCTTGAAGTTCTTGAACTTCTCGGTCTTCTGCGCGGCCTTGTCGCCGTGGAGGAGGCCGGAGATGATCTCGGACGGGGCGGTCGCGATCTGGCCGCCGTAAACGGTGCCGGCCGTGCCGTCGATCGAGAGGAAGTCCCCTTCGCTGAAGGTTTCGCCCGCGACGGTCACGGTCTTCTTGTCATAGTCGATGTGGAGCGCGGAAGCGCCGCAGATGCAGACTTTGCCCATCTGGCGCGCGACGAGGGCGGCGTGCGACGAGACACCTCCCTTGGCGGTGAGGATGCCTTCGGCGGCGATCATGCCGCGCAGGTCTTCCGGCGAAGTCTCGGTGCGGACGAGAAGGACTTTTTCGCCCTTCTCCTCGGCGGCGGCCGCGCGGTCGGCGTTCAGGTAGATTTTTCCGGAAGCCGCGCCCGGCCCGGCGGGCAGGCCGCTGGCGAGGAGCTTGGCTTTCCTGATCTCCGCGGGATCGAAAACCGGGGCGAGGAGCTGGTCGAGCTGGTCGGCCGGGTTGCGGTGGATCGCGGTCTTCCAGTCGATGAGCTTCTCGCGGACCATGTCCACCGAGAACTTGAGGGCGGCGACGGCGGTGCGCTTGCCGTTGCGGGTCTGGAGCATGAACAGCTTGCCTTCCTGGATCGTGAACTCGAAATCCTGCACGTCCTTGAAGTGGCTCTCGAGCGTCCGGCGGACTTTTTCCAGCTCGGCGAAGGGTTTCGGCAGTTGCTTCTTGAGGAGAGCGACCGGCTCGGGGGTGCGGACGCCGGCGACGACGTCTTCGCCCTGGGCGTTGATGAGGAACTCCCCGTAGAATTCCTTGACGCCGTTGGCCGGGTTGCGGGTGAAGGCGACGCCGGAACCGGATTTTTCACCGGTGTTGCCGAAGACCATCGCCTGGACGTTGACGGCGGTGCCCCATTCGGCGGGGATGTTGTATTTCCGGCGATAGACGATCGCGCGGTCGTTCATCCAGGAACCGAAGACCGCGCCGACCGCCCCCTTGAGCTGGTCCCAGGGGTTCGCCGGGAAGCTCTTGCCGGCGCGTTCCCTGACGAGGGACTTGAACCGCTTGACGAGTTCCTGCTGGTCTTCCGCGGTGAGTTCGCTGTCCACAATGTCGGCATGGTATTTTTCGTGTTTGAATTCGTGGATGATGGTTTCGAAGGGCTCGTGGTCCTCGCCCTCGCGTTTCTGGACGCCCATGACCACGTCGCCATACATCTGGACGAACCGGCGGTAGCAGTCCCACGCAAAGCGCTCGTTGTTCGTCGCGTTCGCGAGCGCGATCACGGATTCGTCATCGAGGCCGAGGTTGAGGATCGTGTCCATCATGCCCGGCATCGAGTCGCGGGCGCCGGAGCGGACGGCGACGAGGAGAGGGAACCCCTTCGGGTCGCCGAATTTGCCGCCCATGATTTTCTCCATGTTGCGGATGCCGGCTTCGATCTGGCCCTGGAGTTCTTTGGGATACGCGCGCTTGTTGGCGTAAAAATACGCGCAGACTTCCGTCGTGATGGTGAAGCCCGCGGGCACCGGGAGGCCGATGCGGGTCATTTCGGCGAGGTTGGCGCCTTTGCCGCCGAGAAGCGGTTTCATCCTGCCATCGCCATCGGCCTTGCCATCACCGAACGTATAAACATATTTGCCTTTGCGGGGCGCTGCGGACTTCATGGATTTGGTTTTTTGAGACATAAAGGGAAAAATCGGATTGCCAGAAATAACAGCCGCCCCCGTCCTGTCAACGCGTTGATGGCAGGAAAATGCGGGAAGGATTCGGCATCGCCAGCCGGCAGGCGGGTATGCTAGGAAGTCGGTTTCTCTTTGAACTCCACCCCGATCACAGCTACTTATTGACAATGGCCCGCCGCAAGAATTCCTCCATCCGCCCCCTCTGGTTGCTCGTGGCCGCCGGCCTGCTCCTCGTCGCTTTTTTCGGTTCCCGGTTTTTTCTGTCCTCGGGGTCCGACCCCTACCGGACCATCGCCCAGCTCGATGTCCCCTCCTACATGGAAAATGCGAACAGCCTGCGCGGGAACGTCTATAAAGCCGAGGGCGAGGTGTCGAACTCGCTGGCCTGGTCGCCCACCTCCGGGCGGCTCATCGCGGTGGACGTGGAAAAGGACACCCTCCCGGTGCTGGTGACGCCGGAGTTCAATGCGATCAATATCCAGAAAGGGCAGAAGTTTCGTTTTGTCCTCGAAGTGGACCCGAAAGGGGTTCTGAAAACCAAGAAAATCTCCCAGCCATGAGAACCCTCGTCCTTCTGTTTTTCCTCCTTATTTTTGGCGCGGTGACAGCGCGTCCGGAGGACCAGGTTCCCCCCGGGGCCGGGGACTCCAAGGCCGCCACAGGGGGGGCGCGGCCCGGCCAGATGAACGAGGGGTTCATCGGCAGGGATGTCCCCCATTTCGATCCCGGAAACGACACGGTGGCCTACGACGGGAAGCTTTGGAACATCAACGACAACCGGCTGTTCCGTGCCCGATTCGAAAAATACCTGAATGCGGCACCGGCGGCCGCCGCCGCCGATGTGGCCTACCGGGAGACCATCGGCAAAATCATGGAGCTTCTCTCGCCGGGAAATGCCACCCGGCAGAACCAGGACGCGGCATTCGCTCTCTTGAAAAAAGCCTCCCAATACAAAGACGACGCCAACCTGTGCAACACCCTGGCCGACGCCATTTACGCCGCCCAGAACAATTTGGCGGCTGTCGAGAAATTGAAACGGGACAACGTGACCCTGGAAAGACAGCGCTCGACGGCGGAATGGAACAACGAGATTGCCGCGAAGAATTCCGCCCTGGGGATTTCTTCCAGCGCCAAGGATTCCCCTTTTCAGCAGGAGAACCAGAAGCTCGAACGGGAGGCCCGCATGGCGAAGACCAAAAGGGAGCTTTCCGAGGTCGGGCAGACCATCAAGAACAACAAAGCCCGCATGGCCATGTTCGAACTGGCCGCCAAGGGGCACCTCCAGGGACTGATCATGCAGTTCTTTGCAACACGCCGCTTCGAGCATGTCATCATCGCCAACCGCTTCTACCGGGCACTCTACACCGACGGGGACAATTCCATCGAGGTCTTCAAGAAAATGGTGGACAAGCTGCCGGTCAACAAGGATGCCGGGCAGGCAAAAATCGAGGCGGAACTCGATCCCAAGGTTTCCGGAAAAGCTCAGGGGGGAGGATATGTCGCGGGTGGCACCGGAACCAATGGAGCCGGCGTGGGGGGAGGAACCTATGTTCCCTCCGGGCAGTCGTTTTCCGCGCAGGGCATGAAGCTCGGTATCCAAAACCTCGGGGTGGAGAGCCTCGTGGGCGGTGCCGCCACAGCCGCCCAGGCCGTGAGCAAGCTCATCAGCTCGCTGAGCCAGCTCGACGGACTCGCCAACGAGGCGATCCGCGATGTCAACGAGGGGATCGAGGCCTACAAGTTCCTCCTTTCGAAAAACGAACTGAAGAGCGCGACGGAGCGGCTGGCGGAAACCTTCGCGCTGGGGGAATTCCTTCCCTCCGTGCGCCTGCTGAGCCGGGAAGACAAGCGCCGGGCGCTTGAGTTCTCACAAAAAGGCAACGAGTTGCTCGCCGCCCTGGAAGTCAACGACCTCACGCGAAGCGCGAGGCTGGTGGAGGAATTGCAGCGGGTCGCCGTCGATTTCGACGTGAGCAAGCCGCTCGCAAAAATTGAGACGGCGAAGACGGTCAGTTCCATGCACCTCGCAAAAGCCCGCAACGCGGCCGCGAGCGGAGACAAGGCGGCCATGGAAGCGGAGCTGCGGGCCGCCGCGGAGATCTGGCCGAGAAACCCCGCGCTGACGGAAGTGGGGGGGATGATCTTCAGCCAGTCCGACGTGCAACAAAGGGCGATCACGGATTTCGACCAACTGCTGAGCCAGAAAAATTACCGGCAGATCTTCGACGACAAGATGAAGTTCATCGCCGCGACGGCCATGTTTCCCGAGAAGCAGGAGCAACTCCGCAAGGTCCTCGACGACATGGCCCTGGTCGAGGCCGCGATCATCCGGGCACAGGAGGTCGAGAAGCGCGGGGATTTCGCCGGGGCGTGGGAGAGCGCGGAAATGGCCTACCGCCAATTTCCGGATGACAACAAGCTCAACCAGATCCGGGCCAATTTGACCACGCGGGCGGCAGACTTCGTCCGGGCGCTCAGGCAGGCCGAGGAGCAGGAGAAGAAGGATCAGCTGGGATCCTCCCTGGCCTGGTATTTGAAGGCCCAGAAGGACTACCCCGCCAGCGACTTTGCCCGCCAGGGGATCGAGCGGATCAACACGCTGCTTCTTCCGGACGCCCAATAGCCGGAAACGCGCGGACCGCGATGAAACAAAAAATCCTCATCGTCGACGGTCACAGCATGATCTTCCAGTGGCCGGAACTTTCGCGGAACTATGCGTCCGGGGGGGCGTCTGTCCGGGAAACCCTCGTGCGGATGTTGACCTCCCTGCAGGATAATTCCGATTGGACTGTCGCGGTGGTTTTTGACGGAAAAGGGGCCAAAGCCTCCAGCGAGGGGACCCCGGCCGGGATCAAAGTCTTCTATTCCAAGGACGGGCAGACGGCCGATTCGATCATCGAGCGGCTCGCCGCGAAATACGCCGCCTATTGCGATGTCACGGTGGCCACGGACGACCATCTGGAACGGACGACCGTCGAGTCGTTCGGTGCGATCTCCATTTCCTCCCGACAACTGCAATCGGAGATCGAGGCGGCGGAAAAAGACATTCAGGTGGCCATCCGCCGGCTGTGCGGGAAATAGTCTTCCGCCGCGTGCCGGGGAGAGGTCGAATGTTGCAAACCGGCGGCTCTCTTGCAGGCAGGGCAAACGCAGTCAAAGACCCCCGGCAAAGCCGGGGGCTTGAAGATTAGCCTAACTTCCCCGACGGAAGGCCTGAAGGGCCGATAAACACAGAGGGTCCGATATTTTTCGGGCTACAGCTGTGCGCCGGAGGGGAAGGCGGCCCACTTGGGAG
>Ga0172380_10005597_pt1 | contig 15126 bp, 13 predicted proteins | sample Leawe162metaG_FD_119747 | JGI IMG/M metagenome (GOLD analysis project Ga0172380, IMG submission 119747) | Leachate microbial communities from a municipal landfill in Southern Ontario, Canada - Leachate well 162 metaG | ecosystem: Engineered > Solid waste > Landfill > Unclassified | place...
AGACGTCCGGGACGCGGGCGATAGGACCCGCTCCCACGGGCGCGCCGAGGCACCGTAGGACGCTCAAACGCTACAGCGGCACCGGTCCGGTGCCGCTGCCCTGTGTGTCGCTGTAGCAGGGGGCTTTGAACCCCAACCAACGGCTTATGAGGGTGATCTTGCTGCCGGCGCCAATCGTCGGGTCGCCCTCCATCTCGCGGCGCACGACGAGGCCGGACGTGTGGAGGCGCTGGCGGTAGGCTTTCGCGACGTTGGTGTCAGGCGGCGTGCCTGCTCCCGCCGCTCAGACCGTGAACCGTAGGGACAGAGGCTGCTCTACCTCGCCGGTATGCGCCCCGGTATCTACCTGAAGCGACGTACCAGTCCCTTCGGCGAGTCCGGCGAAGAGAGACCGTTCCTGCGAGAAGAGGAGGCTGCGGACCATGTCGCCGTCAGCGCCGTCTCGTAGCGCGTCGTGGATCGTCAGTGTCACGGTGGCCCGCGTTCGCTCGTAGTCCGCGTCGAGTCCGAGCGATTCGCCAACGGCGCGCATGATGTCCATCACGTAGATGGGAGTCCAGCCGCTGGGGGGCCGGCGTCCAGTTGCGTGGGCCAGTCCGGACTCATGTAGCAGCGATGCAACCCCGCCCGCCGATGGGATGGCACCAGCGCTCATTACCCCGTCGAGAAGTTCGAGGGCGATTCGCCATTTGCTGTCGGCGGTCATCGGGACCGACGACAGCAATCGGGAGCGCCCCTCCTCGATCGTGCGGTCCGTGGAACGCGCGAGCCAGGTTGCCGCTGACCGCGCTCCGGGTAGCGAGCGCAAGCGAACGGTGCGGGTGTCGGCTGTTCTCCCCTCGGCCGCGGAGTCTGCCCCCCGGGTCAGCGGGCGCCCTTTCAACAGCACCCACGCGCCGGTCGTGATGGCGATCACCATCACAACGAGCTTCTTGAAACGGCGCCCAAGCAGATTCACCATCGCATCAAGAGTACTAACCCGACCAGCACCACCGCCGAAGCGGAAGCGAAGAGGGCGACAAACCCGAAGCTGCCCGCGATTGCTCCCGCCGCCATTGTCCCGATGATCACACCGGTGCTCGAAGCTGCGCCGTATGAACTCATCGTGCGGGCTTTCCCCCTCGCTGGTGCGAGTTCCGCGACGTGTGCCACACCGGATGCAAGGATCAGCCCCCACACCGCCTGAGTGAGCAGATACAGGGGTAAGAGCGCCGTAAGGCTCCAACCCGCCGTCGGCGCAAGGGCGATGATTGCGAAGCCGAGAAACAAGACGACACGCGCTGAGGCAGACGCCGCGAGGATTTGCACCGCGGGTACCGTCACCAGCCAGCGTCCGGTCCTGAGCAGTGCCAGGTTAGTTGTGATCCCACCGGCCGCGAAGAGGGACATGACGAGCGCCATATTCAGTCCAGCCTCTTCGCGCAGGTAGATGGCGAGGATGCTCCCGTAGAGCGCATATCCCGCGTGCAGGACGACCTGCGTGACAAAAAAGAGCCGAAGTTCGTCCGGCAGAGGCCGCGGCCCAGCGCCCGGTCGAGGACCCCTGACGAAACGGAGCGCCTGATGGAACGGGCGAGCAGCGCCTGCCCCCGAGAGGTGGATACCGCTGGCGGCCACCCGGCCCACGGTCACGCGGGGAATGCGCCCCGGAACCGGGCCCGTGGCAATCAGAGGAGCCTGCGCCAACACAGCCAATGCGTACAGAGTGATAACGACTCGAAGCGCGAGATCCCCGCTCAGGCTGAGCGCGAGTAGGGGGAGTACAAACGCCGCGCCAGCGAACCCGATGAGCAGGCCTCGTTCAATCATGCTGCTGTACACGAGGAAGGCTGCCGAGCGCTCTCGGCCGGGAAGGTCGCCGGCGACGAGCCTCGCCACCGCTCCATCCATCGAAACGGCCACCACCCCGATCACCGCACACAGCGGGACAATGCTCCACCCGCTCGTGGCAACGGCGAGCACGAGGAGGAGCACACCCTGGGCAACTGTTCCGATGAGTGCGAGGATCCGAGGACGATCGATCAGGTCGCCCAACCGACCCCATACCAGCACGTTCGACAGCATCCCGCCCGCCGTATAGGCAACGAGGGCGCTGGCGGCTACCTCGATGGGCTGGGCGAGTGGCCCAATCACCAAGAGTGGGATCGCCGTGTAGACCGAATCGCCAACTCCTGCCAGGGCAGCGACGGCGCGCCAGCGCCTGCTCGCCATGATGGTGCGAACGCGTTCATCGCCTCTGGTTTGGGCCAAACGGCACTCCTCCCGAAGGATCACGATCCCGGCCGAATCACGGCGTCCCATTCTTTGTTGCCGCGCGACGCGTTCGAGGAAGGGCACTGTTGCGACGAAGCGAGGTCCACCGACCCCTCGGCGAGCGTACCGCCCCGAACACGGTCATAACGGAACGACGCCTCCACGTATCTGCTGTTCGAACTTCACGAGCGGGAAGGACTCGTAGACCCGGGGGACGGCGTAGTCCTCGGCTGACGGTGGTAGGCCGTGTTCTCGCGCGACCTCCTGCAGGCGTCCGAGCGACTGGCGGTAGCCCCGATGGTGTTCGGGGACTTTCCTTCGACGGCACAGGCGATGAGGTATCTCGGCGAGTTCACTGACGAGCGGCATTTCCGGAGCTACGGGACTCTCCGGCCCTGGGGTCGAAGCTGGTTCAAGCCCGGAAAACGCAGCAGCGGCGACGGAATCCGGTGCCGCTGCCTGTGTGTCGCTGGTAGCAGGGGGGGGATTTGAACCCCAGACCAACGGCTTATGAGTAAGCAGTTTAGGAGTGCTACGCCTCGGTACGCTCGCTGCGGCCTCCACGGAGGAGCAGCCACAGTCCGAGCCACATCTCGCCCACGACGGACGGGAGAGCTACGAGGATCAGGAACACGTCGGCGTGGTCCTGGTAGTTCGCCATGAGCAAGTTCGCGACCGTGTCGACGATGTACGCCGTCCCCGCCGCGAAGAGCAGGTAGCCCAGCACCCGGTGGGCGACGCCCGCCTTCAGGACAAGGTAGCCCATCAGGACGAGGTGGAACCCGAACGCCGCCAGCCCGACCAGCCAGGTGAAGTTGAAGGCGTCGAGGAACAGCATCGCGAGGGCATCCCGCTGCCCGCCGTCGAACGCGCCGAAGTAGTCGGCACCACCGATGACCTCGATCGTCATCAAAAAGAAGACGAGGGCAGCGCCGAGGAAGATCGTGTAGACGAGCCGGAACCATGCGCTCAAGAGCGACAGGTCCTGATGGATCGGGCGGAAGACGGCATAGAGCCCCCACGCGACGACCACATCAATGATGAAGACGGCGAGGAACGCGACCATCCCGGCGCGGAAGAGGCCATCGGAGTCGACGATGTTGGCGACTGTTACGGCCGCGTCATCCGGCACGATCAGTCCTTCGCGGACGAAGAAGTTGGCGAAGATCGCGAGGAAGACGATGGCGACATATCCGATGCCCGCTGCACGAGCTGCGGGGCGGGGCTGGATGAGAGCGGTCATGCGTGAGTCCTATCGTTCGTCGGTGGTTGATGGTGGTTCTTCGTCGTTGGTTCCTCGCTAGGGCGTGATCACCACCTTTCCTCGAGCCTCGCCGGCGCGGAGATATCGGATCGCGTCCGCCGCCTCGTCGAGTGCGAACGTGCGGTCGATCACCGGGGTGGCCGCGCCGGAGTCGATGATTTCGGTGAGTGCAGCGAGGTCCTGCTCGTGGACCTGTGAGATGAAGAAGCGGAGCGTCTGCGGGACGAACCAGGAGAGGACCGCCGCGCGGAGCTGACGGTCGATCCCGCCGAACCACTTGCCGCCGCCCTCGCCGCCCACGATGACCAGACATCCTCGCTCGGTGAGCGCCCGTCGGAGGTGGTTCAGACTCCGGTTCCCGGCGATGTCCAGGATCACGTCGAAGGGCACGCGGTCGGCGATGTCCTCAGTGGTGTAGTTGATGACGTCATCGGCACCGAGCGAGCGGACGAGGTCGAGCTTTCCGGTGCTCGCGACGCCGGTCACGTGGGCGCCGTGCGCCTTCGCGATCTGCACCGCGAAGGTGCCGACGCCCCCCGACGCTCCAATGACCAGGACACGCTCACCTGCCTGAACCCGCGCAACGTCACTCACGGCCATCCGTGCCGTGGCGGCCGAGGTGGGCACCGCCGCTGCCTGCGTGTTATTCAGGCCGTCGGGGCGCATCGCCAACTGGTCCTCGCGAGCGACGACGTACTCCGCGAACGAGCCGGTGGCGACGCCATACACGTGGTCACCGGGCTGGAAGCGGGTGACGGCTGTCCCGACCGCAGCCACCTCTCCAGCGAGATCCATGCCCGGGGTTGCCTGCTTCGGGCGGCGGAGGCCGAAGCCCATAGCGCGGACGAGATACGGCTGTCCTGTGACCAGATGCCAGACGCCTGCGTCGACGCCGGCAGCGTGCACGCGGACCAGCACCTCGTGCTCGCCGGCCTCCGGGCGTTCGATGTCGCGCACCTGGAGCACGTCAGGCTCGCCGTAGCGGTCCTGCACGACGGCCCGCATCAGCGCGTTCCGGTCACCGTTCTCGTCGACGCAGCAGACCGAGATCACCGGGATCCCCAGGTCTCGCAGTCGGGCGAGGATGCCGTGGAGGGCGGGCTGGTCCGGGATGCGGGCAACCAGCTTCGTAGTGCCGTCGCCCTCCGTGATGATCTCGATATCGTCGATCCAGTCGGACCAGCGGTCGTCGAGGTGCCCCTGCACCCGCACCTCGTACAGGCTGGCGCCGCTCGCGATGTCCGTGTTCTTGCCCATCGTGTTCTCCTGTCCGGGGTGGTCTCGCGACCGGGATGGCTTGTTTCGATGGGTTCAATCTGCCGGAACGGAGGCCGCGCGCCGTCATCCAAAGGGTGCAATCGGGGGGTGCAACTTTTCTGCACCCTCGCGGGGACGACCTCAAACGCACGAAGTGGACCCAGAATGGGTCCACTTCGTGGAAGTCGTGCCGAGCTTTAGTAGCTAGGCGTCTCGCCGCTGCAGCAGGACCTGCGCAATGCCGACGAAGCCGACGAGCCACGCGACGACCAGAGCGATGCCAACCATCAGGGGACTGTCCGTCGTCGACTGAACGACGTGGGAGATCGTGACGCTGTCGATCGCCGCACCCGGTAGCCGGCTCAGGACGTGCTCCTGTACTGAGAGCGGCAGCATGTTGTTGAAGACCAGCGGCAGCCAGAGGATCCCAAGCGCTGCGGTGATCGCCCCGGCGGTGCTCCGCAGGATGACGCCCAGCGCCAGTCCGATGATCGGGAACAGCGGTGTCGCCGCTCCCAGTCCGACCACGAACCGCAGCGCATCGGGGTCGCCCAGCGTCGCCGTCGGTAGGCCTGCTGCTCCCAGGACGGCTTGCCCGACGAGGAACATGCCGGCCACGGTCGCCAGCCCGAAGCCGAGGGTGACCCCGAAGACCAGCAGCACCTTCGCCCAGAGCACACGTGCCCGCCTAGGTGTTGCGATCATCGAGAGCTGGATCATGCCATTCGAGTACTCACTGGAGACCGCCAGCACGCCAAAGACCGTGGCGACGATGAGCGCAATCACATTCCCGAGCATGGCGAAGGCGATCGGTTCGAAGGTCGCCTGCTGGGCCTCCGACCAGCCATCGAATGTCTCTCCGACGGCGAACGTGCCCAAGCCGGTAGCGAGAATCGACAGCACGAATCCCAGCCCGAGCACGATGTACGTGGACCGGAGCGAAGTCAGCTTCGACCACTCCGAGGCGAGCGTGTTGATGAACCGCACCTCGTCAACTCGGGCGTCCCGAGTCTGTGAGGTCGTGAAAGCTGCTGCATCCGTTGTCATGATCGAATCTCCGTTCCCGTGAGCGCCGCTGCCTCGGCCACAGCGGCCACTGCGGCCACTGCGGGGCCGTTGCTCGCGCGGTACTCGACGCTGTTCTCCGTGAGTTCCATAAACGCCGCCTCCAGGCTCGCTCGCCGCGGCGTGAGCTCGTGCAGTTCGATGTCCTGCTCCGCAGCCAGGCGACCGATCCAGCGCGCCTCCATGCCGGTCACCGTGAGGCCGCCCTCACCGCGTGTGACCGTGGCGCCGGCCCGCTCAAGCAGCTGCCCGAGGTCCGCGAGCCGCGGGGAGACCACATGGACGTGGCTGCTGGTGCTGCGCTGCGTGAAGTCGGTGATGCTCGCGTCGGCGATGAGACGCCCGCGGCCAATCACGACGATGTGGTCGGCCGTCTCTTCCATCTCGCTCATCAGGTGGCTCGACAGGAGCACCGTGCGTCCCTCGGCCGCGAGGCGCTGGAGAAACGAGCGGATCCAGTGGATCCCCTCGGGGTCGAGACCGTTGACGGGCTCGTCGAACAGGAGGATAGGGGGATCGCCGAGGAGGGCCGTGGCGATGCCCAGGCGCTGCGCCATCCCGAGGGAGAACTCGCCGGCCTTGCGGCGCGCCACCTCGGACAGGCCGACTATCTCCAACACCTCGTCGACCCGCGTTCGCGGCAGCCCGCCGGCACGGGCGATCCACCGCAGGTGGTTGTACGCGCTCCTGCCCGGGTGGAACGCCTTCGGGTCCAGCAGGGCGCCCACCTCCTGCATGGGCGACACGCTGCCGGCGTACGGGCGTCCGTTCACCTTCACCGTGCCGCTCGTCGGCGTGTCGAGGCCGAGGATCATCCGCATGGTCGTCGACTTCCCGGCCCCGTTCGGGCCCAGGAAGCCAGTCACCCGACCCGGCTGCACGGTGAACGAGAGGTCGTCGACCGCGACTGCGTCGCCGTACCGTTTCGTCAGTTGCTGCACTTCAATCATGAGCGCCTTCCCTTCCGCACCAGCACAGGTCGCTGGTTCCGTTGTGGAAGTCACTCTGCGCGGAAGTCGGATGCGCGCCCTCAGCCGAAGGGTGCAACTTGAGGGTGTATCTCTGCCGGGTCGGTGCTAGATCAGGCGCAACTCGTTCGCACGGGCGACGGCCTCGGTGCGATGGTCCGTGCCGAGCTTGCCGTAGGTATTCGCGATGTGACGCTTCACGGTCGCAACGCTGATCACTAGGTGATCCGCAATCTCCTGGTTGCGCATCCCGGAGGCAACGAGCCGGAGGATTTCGACCTCGCGCGCGGTGAGCGGTTCGGGCAGGGCGGCATTCTCCACCGCCGACGGTGCATCACCAAACGCCTTCAGGAGTCGGGAGGCGTAGGCCGTAGAGCTGCCCTCGCCGACAGCGGCGCGCAGCAACCCCCGTATGGGCCGCCCTTCGAGGATGAACGGGCGGACATAGCCCTCAGGCTCCGCGAGACGGAGTGCCTCGCGCAGGAATGCCATCGCCTCGTCCGTCCGCCCGGAGGCCTGGTGCGCTCGGGCGTTGAGCAGGAGGAGTTCGAGCACGGTGCGCGCGCGGTCCCCCTCGCGTGCCTCTGCCATGAGTTGGTCGATGAAGGCCATCGCGGTCTCTGGTTCGCGCTCGACCAGGACACGGGCAAGGACGACGTGTGCGGCCTCGCGCGGGTACATCAGCCTGTCGTTGGAGGAGAGCTGATTGCCAGCAATCCACTCGTCGAGGTCGCCTCCGCGCCGGAGGAGCATGCGGGCTCGATACACGTCGACCGCGACGTCGGGCACTGGACCAGGGACGTGGACTCGTTCGGCCTCGTCGAGGCAACCGATCGCTGCATCCATCTCACCGGCAGCCTCATGCAGGAGCGCGCGCGTGGTGGCGACTCGGGATGGTGTCTCTGGCAGGCTCGCGAGCCGGGTAAGGCCTTCTGCTTCCTCGAGGTGTTTCGTGGCGGCTTCGAGGTCGCCGCGCTCGAGGGCGATCGTGCTGAGTCCGAGGTGCGCATCCGCGACGCCTGGCATCGTCGTGGTACCGGCGTCCTCGACGAGACGGAGCGATCGCTCGTGGGCACGTTGCGCTTCAGAGAGTGCGCCGCGCGCCATCGCAAGCGTGCCGGCGTCGTAGAGCGCGCTGATCGCAAGCGGCAGGTCTCCGGAGCGGATCAGGCTCTCGGCCCCGGCGGCGTGGGCGTGAGCGGCCGCTCCGAGGTCACCGGTCCACCACTCGGCGAGTGCGAGGAGCAGGTCAGCGCCACCACGCCACGTGTGTTCCTCCTCTGGGAGAGTCTTGATGGCGCGCTGCGCCCACTCGATCGTGCCCTGGATGTTGCCCGTCGCCATGGCGTGGTAGCCGCGGGCAACGGCCACGATCCCGGGGAGCGAGTCGACCTCTGCGGTGTCCGTGCCGGGTGGAAGTCTGGCCGGCGGATCGCTCAGCCACCGATCTGCGACGTCGAGGCTGGCGGCGGCTCTCTGCATATGGCCAGCCGGGAAGAGAGCGAAGGCGTGATACGTGGTGAGGACCGGCCGCGAGACGATGGCGTCCTCGGGCAGTTGCTCCGTCCACGCGAGCAACTCGAGCGGGCGGTACGAGCTGACGAGCTCGCGAGCGATCGCCTCGATAAGGCGGGCCGCACGTTCGTAATCGCTGGCGTGCAGGGCGTGCGTAATTGCCGCAGGCATCTCGCCCGCCTCCTCGAACCACTCGCTCGCGCGCCGATGGAGCTCGTCGATGTCTGGTGCCACTGCCCGGAGGTGTGCGCGAAGGACATCCGCGAAGAGGTGGTGGTAGCGGTACCACCGCCGCTCATTGTCGAGCGGCACCATGAAGAGGTTGCGGCGGTCGAGGGACTCGAGCATTTCGCGACCACGTTGTTGCCCCGTGACCTGGTCGCATAGTGGCCCCGAGAGACGGTCGAGGATCGACGTGTACAGCAGGAACTCGCGGACCGCAGGCGACTCCCGCGCAAGGACCTCTTCGACGAGGTAGTCGACCACGTAGCGATCGTCGCCGGTGAACGCCGAAATGAATCCACCAAGGTCATTACGTCCCTGCATGGAGAGGGCCGCGAGTTGCAGGCCAGCGATCCACCCCTCGGTGCGCTGCTCGAGCGCTTCGACGTCGGCCGCGGCCAGATCAAGCCCCATCACGTCGTTCAGGAATGCCGCCGCTTCTCGAGGCGTGAATCGGAGGTCAGCCGCGCGGAGCTCGACGAGCTGATTCCGGGCGCGCAACCGTGCGAGCGGGAGTGCCGGATCGGCGCGGCTCAGGATAACCATGTGCACATGTGGAGGGAGATTATCGACGAGGAAGGCGAGCGCATCATGGACCTCGGCGGCCTCGATCACGTGGTAGTCGTCGAGGATCAGGACCAGATCGCGTGGGTCCTCGGCGATCTCGTTCAGAAGCGTGGTGAGGATCGCCTCAACGGATGTTGGCTGCGGGGAGCGCAGCATCACGAGGGCGTTCGATCCGAGGCCCGGGCGCGCTACCTGGAGTGCGGCGACCACGTAGGACCAGAAACGGGTCGCGTCGCTATCCCCGCGATCGAGGGAGAGCCAGGCGACATCCCGGTCTGTTGTGCGCTCGCTCAGCCACTCCCCGAGCAACGTCGTCTTGCCCGACCCCGCGGGCGCTGATACGAGAGTGAGCCTGCCGGCGCCGCCTCGATCGAGGCTGGCGATCAGCTCAGGGCGGGGTACCAACCCAGTCTGCCATTGGGGGGGAAAGAGCTTGGTCTGAAGCAACGGGCTCGCCGCCGGTGTCCCAGGATGAGAATTGGTCATGCAGGAACTATACGAAGGCGGCCATCGGGCGACCGACTCCTCGTCCCGGGTCAGCGCCTAGGGAAGGGACGACAGAAGCGTGAGCCCCGTAGGCGAGTAGCGCGAGAAGCCACCGATATAGAGCATGCCGATACCTGCGCGCACCGGCGAGACCCAGCCGTGTCCTGCGGCTGCAGCCGCCTGCTCTCGTTCTTCATATCACGCTTGTCCGCGGCGCTGACTCCTACCGCAATGAGAGCACGTTAGCCGAATCAAGCTGCGAGCAGGGGGACTGCGTCCATCGGCGCCCCCACGGATAACCATCGCTGCGAGCGTTCGGAGAACAGAAACCCGCTCCAGCCTTAGACGTGAGCGGGCTGACAAGCCGTGATGCCTCGCTCGCCCGACTGGGAGGCCTAGGTCGAGGCCGGGGCTTCCGCTCGCCTGCTCCGGAGGGATTTCAGCGCGGATGGTCGTACCGCCGCCCTAGGTGCTTGCGATCACGAGCGTCCCGCCAACGGCCTCCGCGCGTTCCTTCATCGACCGCAGGCGAAGGTGCCCCGGGAAGTCGCCGTCGGCGGCGAAACCGACACCATCGTCGCGGATCTCAAGGCGTATGGTCGCGCGTGCGTCGTCCAGGCGAAGCTCGATCCGCGAGGCACGCGCGTGCTTGATCGGGGCGGCGACGGCGAACGCGCCGCCAATGGCGGGCATCGGCACGAAGGCGACGAAGTATTCCGCGCCGTCCAGCCGCACCTTGCGCACCTCGACTCCTGCGATCTCCTCGGCGGACTGCATCGACGCGAGGATGGCCGCGAGCTCGGGATCGGATCCCGCCGCCGCCGTCACGCGGTCGTAGGCGGCGCCGCGCATGAGGTTGCCATCCGAGGCCACGTAGAACGCGAAGCTCCCGGGGTGGATGACATGACTCACTCTGCGCGGCGGCGAAAGCAAGTTCGAGAAAAATGGATCCCGAGGAAGATCCGAACAGGTGTTCTGTCGCAGCTCTGCACAGACTGGATATGGACAGCAATTGCGGACTTGCGGGCGCCGGCATCGGTGGATGGTCGCGGAGGCGGTTGGCCCGCGTTCGACGGAACGCCGAGGCGAGTGACATCGTTCTTTCTATGAGGAGACCTCTACCCATGCGCCTGACTCGCGTCCGCTTGTCATCACTTCTCGTTCCCCTGCTCCTCTTCGCCGCGCTGTCGACGAGCGTCGGAGCCCAGTCGCCGGACGACCTCATCGTCGGCGACGTGCCCTCTGAGGGAGTCGCCCTCCTTGTCACGCGAGAGGCCGCAACCCCTGGCGAGTTGGTCTCGGCGCTCGCGACTCGAGGGTGCGTCACCACGACAATTGCGGTCACTGAGGGCGGCGAGTGGGTCACCTTCGTTCCGACCGCCCCGGACTTCGTGAACGCCGGCTTCGAGGGCGCCCTTGACGGGGGCGTGCTCCCCGCGGGCCACCCATTCGCCGTGCGCTGCGCCGACCGTGGTGCAGCGGGGTTCGTGCTCGACGAAGCGCACGGCCTCGGCTCTGGCGGCTTCGCGATGCAGACCGACGTACGCGCCGCCAGTCACCCCGGCTACGACCGCATCGTCTTCGAGTTCGATGAGGACGTGATCCCCGTCTACGACATCGAGTACGTGACGGAGACGCAGTACACGTGCGGCCAGGGCGCCCCCGTCGCACTCGAAGGCGGCGCGGTGCTCCGCGTGCGCTTCACCAACGCGCGCATCAACGATGACGCGGGCAACCTGACGATCCCCTCGCGCACCCTCGACGCCGGGCTACCGCAGCTGGACGAAGCCCGCGAGATCTGCGCGTTCGAAGGCCAGGTGACGTGGCTGCTCGCCGTCGATGCGGAGCGCCCGTTCCGTCTGCTCGTCATGCAGGACCCTGGTCGCATCGCGATCGATTTCCCGCACGCAGACTGCGAAGAGTGCGCCGCTCCGGGTGGTCGCGGCGGCCTCGCGGGCGTCGTGTTCGCCGGCCCGCAATGCCCCGTTGTGCAGGAGGGCGAGAACTGCCCCGATCGCCTCGCTGACATAGCGTTCGAGGTTGATCGTGCCGGGCAGACCGTGGCGAATGTCGATCCCGGCGCGGACGGGCAGTTCCAGGTGTCTCTAGATGCCGGGGCCCACCGCATCAACTTCCCGACGGACGGATTCCCCTTTGGTGGCACCACCGACGTGACCGTCCCAACCGGCGGGTTCCTGTGGATCGAGCTGCGAGTCGATACCGGAATCCGGTGAGGGTGGCGAGTCGCCACGATAGGACACGCCGCACGCGGCGAACCGCTTTGGTGTGCGACAGTTTCAGATCCGCATGGCCAGCAGGCCAACAGCCAGTGTCACGACCGCCGCCGTCAGTAACTTGAGCGGCCGCTCCCAGGTATCGAGCAGCTCCTTGGAACGCCAGTCCGCGGCGCCGGGCGAGGCATCAAAATGCACCGTTGCGCCGGCTGTCTTACGGCGGACGTAGCGGGCCGACGTGCTTAACGCTCGCTGCGCGAGGCTGAGGAGTGTGGCCGCCAGCGCGACAAGTAAGGCCGGCCCGTCGATGCGGCCGGTCTGCGCCCAGAACCCGACGAGCACCGGAAAGCCACCCCAGGCCAGTGCGAAGCCGATGTCTGAATGCAGCGCTGGATGCCATTCGAGCGTGTAGCCCAACATCAGCACTATGCCGACGACCGCCCACGCGAGCACCCAAGTCGAGAGCACCGACACGCCGAGGAGCGCTACCCCCACGCCGCCCGTCACCCCGATGCCGGCGATCGTCAGCAGTGCGGCGTCGGACAGTCGCGTGCCCAGAGGCCGCCCGTGCCACTCATCGAAGGCATGCGCGGCGACCCCGGTGCCGAAGAAGAACGCCGCCAGGGTGCCGGCAAGGGCCAGTCTGTCCAGCGCCGGGGCGAGCGCGGCACCGTACACCACGTACGACAGATGCCACGCCGTGTAGGGCGGATGCAACAGGGCAATGAGGTCGCGTCGCAGACTTCCTGTATCGGCATAAAACGCGGGATGCGAGGAAGAGACACCGTCCGTCTTGCGCGTCATGGTCTACGCGCCCACATGAGCAATCCGCCGCCGAGCGAACGCCGGACGAGGCGCACCTCGACGAATCCTGCCGACTCCCAGAGCGCTATCAGCGCACGGTCCGAATAGCGGTCGGCGAAGGAATCGATGCTCGGGCCGAGGAAGCGCCCGACCCTCCACCAGCCGCGGCCCGCGACCAGTCCAGCGGTAGGCAGCACGAGCCGAGTGAAGAGCCACCACAGCGGGCGCCACGGACCGCGCGGTTGCCCGAACTCCACCATGCCGACGGCGCCGCCGGGCCGGACCACCCGCGCCAGCTCACGCATCGCATCGAGCGGTTCGGGGAGGTAACGCAGCAGATAGCCGAAGGTGACCGCGTCGAACGCCTCCTCGAGAAAGGGTAGGTGCTCTGCCGTTCCGAGCACTGCGGTCGCGCCGCGGTGCCGGGCGACCATGAGCATCTCGGCGCTGACGTCGAGCGATACCACCTCAAACGAGCGAGCCTCGAGCAGCCGCGAGATCAAGCCGGTGCCAGCAGCCACGTCGAGCACCCGGGCTCCCGGTGCTGCGTCGAGCTGCGCCACCATTTCAGCGCGCCATCTTGGATCCTGCCCCATGCTGAGCAACGCCGACCATCGCTCGTAGTTCGGCGCGATTGGCGCGAACAGCATCTGAGCTGTCCGACTACTTGGAGCAAGCCTTGGGTCCACGCGACAATCGTCCCACTTCGCGCAAGGGCGGGGTGTATCGGAGTATGAGCAGCGCTCACGAACTCCGATCGCGTGCGGCGGTCGCACCACCAGGGAGAGGTTGAGCGTGTCGGCCGCTGGTCGCCGCTGGCCTCAGAACTGCCAAACCTCCTTGACAGCGCTCGTGGAGCGCGTAGTGTTCTCGAACTAGACCGATCGGTCTAATTCACCCCTCAAGGAGGATGACATGCGGCTGAAGAAAGAGGATGTGGACGTCAGGATGGAGATCCCCGGCGCCGTCATCCGCCAGAGGACGGATTTTGGCGACGTGAGCGGATTCGGCAAGATCAGCGGGGAGTACTTCAGTCTAGCGGCGGGCGTCGATACGACACCGCTGTTCGAGGGTCTGGAAGGCGATCTGTGCCAGTGCCCGCACTGGGGCTACCTCTTGCGCGGCCAGCTCACCACCACGGACGCCGGGGGCGTGCGCGAGACGGTGGACGCCAATGACTTGTTCTACTGGCCGCCTGGGCACAACGTGAAGGTCGAGGCCGACGCGGAGATCGTCATGTTTAGCCCCGAGCGCGAACATAGTGACGTCATCAACCACATGATCGAAAAGGTGAGCGGCTAGCGGAGGCCGTCATCGGGTTTCGCGGAGCACGTCGATGAGCGATTCCACGAAGCAGCGCCTGCTCGATGCCGGGTTGCCGATGCTCCTGCAGCATGGTTACAACGATGTCGGCATCCAGGCGCTGCTCACAGCCACGGGAAGCGCAAAGGGCTCCTTCTATCATCACTTCAGAGACAAAGAAGACTTCGCGCTTCAGGTCATCGACCAGTACATGCAGGCCGTGCATGCCGGCCTCGACGCCTGTCTCGGAGATGAAGGGCATCCGCCACTGGAGCGGATCCGCGGGTTCTTCCATCTGATCCAGGAGAACTATCGAGAGGAGGGGTACATGGGCTGCCTGCTGGGCGGCCTGGGACAGGAACTGTCCGGCGTGAGCGAGGTGTTCCGGAGCAAGATCGAGGAGTGCTTTTCCAGGATCGCCGAACGCCTGGCGGCCTGCCTGGAGGACGCTCGGCAACGCGGTGAGATTCCGCGCGATTCGGACCCGCAGCGGATGGCGGGATTGCTGGTTGACTGCTGGGAGGGAGCGGCGCTACGGAGTCGGTTGCGGCGAGACGCCGCACCTCTCACCGCGATGCTCGATTTCTACTTCCATTCAGCCGTCGCTCACTGACACGCCCTCCGAACTGTTGTTAGCGTGGAACGAACTGGGCTACGCCATCGCGATGCAGGGCATCGTTCGCTCAGAGACGGGCCGATCGACGAGCGCCCAGAAGGACACGCCGATACCGGGAAGGAGTTCCTTCGGAGTCACGCACCGTGATCATCGCATCGACTACCGAGAAGAGCGGGATCAAATCGAGATCGACGGTGAGATTGGAATGTGCGCGCTGCGGAGCCCAGGATCGATGCCCGCAGGGCGGAAGAAGACCGGCGGGACGGCTGCTCGTCTGCGTTGCCGGCAACGGTTAGGATTCTTGACCTCTCGGACTCGGTCGTGCCGCTCTCAGCGAGCCAGGATCAGGAGATCAGGAAGCCACTGAACAGGCTCTGGAAGGCACCGAACCGGGATGTCCGGATGGCCAGAAAACGCAGCAGCGGCACCGGAATCCGGTGCCGCTGCCTCTGTGTCGCTGGTAGCAGGGGGGGGATTTGAACCCCCGACCAACGGCTTATGAGTCCGCTGCTCTACCACTGAGCTACCCTGCCGCGCTCCACAGTGTCGAAGGCGTGGCGCTTCGAGGCAAGC
>Ga0172380_10005598_pt1 | contig 15125 bp, 16 predicted proteins | sample Leawe162metaG_FD_119747 | JGI IMG/M metagenome (GOLD analysis project Ga0172380, IMG submission 119747) | Leachate microbial communities from a municipal landfill in Southern Ontario, Canada - Leachate well 162 metaG | ecosystem: Engineered > Solid waste > Landfill > Unclassified | place...
AGGACAATCATATACTGGTGTATCTGCAAAAGGTAGCTGATAGGTATCTGATCCGTCCACATTTGCGCTGACCAGTAACTCAATGTTTTGATCTCAAGTACCGCTTCGGTCTTTAAAGGAGTGCCCTGGATTAGATTAATTCCACCTTTAATATTTTGTACCCGGTCAAGTGAAGCGAATAACCAGGGATAGGATGGATTGACCACAAAGCCATTAACTGCACGACAATCCCTGATAATCTTCTTGTTCTTGTAGTTCTCTATCCATCCCTCCGGGGTTCCGTCATAGTATTTCCAGAGTTCTGCAATATTATCCTCCATGTACCTCCCAAAGAACATCCTGGCATTATCAAATTGACGTGGCTCTATTGCTCCGATCTTCTCATAGAAGGTGCGTGTAACGGTGTCAAATTTATTAAGCCCCAAAACCGTGGCCACCTCTGACCCGCCTATGCCGGATTTACGATATTCAAACCACTCTTTCGTGTGAGGGGGGATGCGTGTTATTATTAGATCACTTCTCATAAGGTATTTTGTATAAATCTATTACTTCGTCTGCGTACTCTTTGATGTGCTTCAAAAGGATTCTCCCTTCTTTGTCATCTGCGGGGATAAGCCAGATTATAAACAGCACTAGCTTCTCCACTATAATCATTCGAAGATCACTTCTCATATCATTTGTTCGTTAAATTGGATACCAAAAGAAGATAAAAATTGTTGATGTATCTTCTTCCCTGCATTAATTTTGTTTTGCCGTTGTGCCTCGACATATGCTATCTGCTCTGAAAATTTATCAGGATTGTTTGCGAAAAACATTATTCCCTTTCCGTAAAAAGGTGTTTCTCTCGCGTATTTCTCATACATCTTTGCCATTGCGTCAAAATACTGTTCTTTTATATGAGGAGGAACGGCATCCCACCTTCTCCTTATCTCTAACTCTTCTTTAAAAAATTGAGGGTAGCTTTTCATTGCCTCCTCATATATAGACATTCCTATTGGCTGATTTTGCACAGACGCAATATAGATGTACTGAATAATGCTTGGCGCATTTACGAGTTCACTGTAGGATAAATCTTTCATGTTAATATTTTCTTACTTTAAATTTAAGGTACCAAATCCGTATGTCGTATTTCCGGAGTAGCAACCATCTCCCTATCTCTGCTTTTCTGCATCTAAACCAAAATGGGATGATGCCTGCATAACATTCGCAATTCTCACCATCTACATACATTCCTCCGAATATCTTGACAAATGTATGTTTGATGCTTCTCATGGCCATAACTCCTTTCTTCTCTTTTCTGCGGCAAGGTTATTGTCATCTCCAAGGTTTGCAAGAGTTTCATCCTCATGGAGACACTTATCGGGCAGTAAGAGGAATTTTCCTTCAGTATCCGGTATCCAGACTACCTTATCTTCCTGCCAATAGAAGTCACCTCTCTCTCCTTTAAATACAGGTATCAGACATGGTGAATATGTTTCATCCTTTAGCATTGATTTCAAATCCCGTGGCAACTGATCAAGGCTGAATACCTCCAGAACATCTCCCTCTATTTTCTTATAATAGAATGGCAGGCACATGTATTCATTATCTCCCTGGGAGATTAATGAACCATGATTCTCAATAAATTCAATTATTTTTGGGTCTAATTTGATTCTTGTTTCCATCTTATTTTAAATTTAGTGCAGCCGGTGCCTTAATATCCAATCCCAATGGTTTCAATTCCTGGTAGATTTCTGTGAAGATTTCGCAAAGCGTATCGGCCTGCATGGACATCATTTCAGTTTCCTGCTTGCCCTCGTTGCTGACCTCATCAAACCACCTCGCATACCATTTACTCAGCAAGTTAGTAAATTTCTCATGCTGTGCGCATAGCTTCATTCCCTCGTCATAATGCGTCTGGTACACCAATAGCCATGCCTTGTAAGCATCGTATTGTGCCTGTCCTGCCTTTCTCTGCTCGTCATCTTTCCATGGATGATTGGTGTCGTGCATTATTGCTTCAGCTTTTTCGACTTTTATCTTGTGCGGGTCGAGAATCTTTGCCTTGAATATATCCAATTTTTGGGCAAATAAATAGTTATTCAAATTTGAACTCATAGGTTTATCTTTAGGTTTAGTAATTAATTCGTAGATGCTTTTTGTAAGATAGATATCATAATTAGCATCGTGCAATTTTTCTTCTGACACCACCAATCCATACTCTTTTGCAACAGACACCAATTTAAAATTAGCCATCCCCTCACGTTTTTCCAGTAAATCCTGAGAAGCCAGAACCATTACGTCAATAGAATTTGACCAAAACCATGAACCGAAATACTTGTCATTGTTGCGTGCGAAAAATTCCCTGAGAAACTGATTATCAAAACTTGCGTTGTTATACCCGGCTAAAAAGAACTTATCTGCCTTATTGAACTTATCAACATGTTTTGCAAGCATGGCTACAAACTGAGAATAAATCTCAGCCATCGGAGGATATGCCATAATCTGTTCCTTAGTCACACCTGCAACGTCCAGTGCCTCCTTTTCTATTATAGCATCAGGATGTGGCTGTACTTTAAGGTTGAACGTCTCTTTAGTCTCTCCGTCAATGACAATCTCTCCGCTTATCTGATGGATGCCATTCTTGGTGCAGTCAACACCAGTTGTTTCAAGATCAAAAAACAATATCTTCATCGTGCAAATTTTATCTGGTGTTCGTTTAAGAAATAAAAATCCTTGTCGTCAATGGTGATGACGCTCGCCTGCTTCCTGGGAAATATCACACGGTCTCCCTTTATTGCCACCGTACATGCCGGACCCGCTTCGATGATCTCACCCCATTGTGGAAGCATTTCCTTTGAACTCTTGGGTATCACAAGTATTCCGGTGTCCGTGCGCTCCGGCAGTACGTCTGGCTTGATTAATATGGCAGTTCCTTGGAGTCGCATTACTTCTTGGCTTTTTTCTCAGGTTCAACAGCTACCTTAATATTGAAATTCTTGTCAATCCATGTCTCGTTATCTGCCATCGCATTGTACAAGTCCTGCTTCTCTGATTCAGGGATGGGTCTGATGAGACATAACTTCAACACCTTGTCAATCCATGTGTAGAAATAGTATCTTCCAAGATAAGGGATCCTGAAGGTGTACTTCTCATCCAGGTTCATGTCACGGAGACCTCTTTTCTTCTCTGCGGCAAGATCCCTGACGTTTGCCACCTCTGCATTATATCTTTCTTCAGCGTCTTTCAGTGCTTTCTTGGCATTCGCAAGACCAATCTCAGCCTCGTATAGTTTGGTTGAATATACTGGCACAAGATTCTCCAGAATGTCAGAATAGCGTTCCTGAAGGTCTTTCTTCTCTTTTGCGTCCATGTGGCGCATTACAGTAAGTGCGGTGTTCACTACTGTCAGATTGCCACCGACATACTTTGACATCTCCTCTGGTGTCTCAAAGGTTCCAAGTGACTCAGGCATGCAACTGTCATCATTGGTCACATTAAACTCGATTACTGCCGGGCGATAAAATTCATTTTCTTTCATTTGTAAATTATTTTTGGTTAATACTAAAATGGTAAATCTTTTAAATCATCCGCTTTGCCTCCAAATAAGTCATCGTCATCCTTTTGTCCTTTGGGTGGATTTAGAGCACCTTTTACTGGCTCCGGGGTGTTCTTCCTATCCTCCACCACTACAAACTTCCCTCCCTTAAAGAAGTCCATGCTCATCTTGACCTTGCCCATTCTACCAAGCTCCTCAAACCTGACCTTCTCCACATTTACAATGGTGGGTGCATCTTTGTCAATGATTATCTTATCATCATCGGTGGCATCCTCCGGAATCTCATGATTTGGCCTTTTCTTATTAATGTACCGGTGAAGGATGATACCTAAGTCCGGTTTTTCCTTCCAACTGGAACTACCTTTGATGTCATACAGACACGGCATCCGGTAATTGATACCCTGCTTCTCAATCTTAGTCGGGTGTGCAATGAGTATGCAATGCAGATCATACACATCACAGAAGTTAATCAGATAGTCCAACTGCTGACTTATAAACTGCGTCTCCGTGGTATTTCTTGGCTGTTCATGCTCAATCTTATTCCACGCATCAATCACAAATCCAAATATGCCTTCTGTCTTCTTAAGATATATGAGATAGCCAAGAAGTGAATCCATGGTGTTCACTTTATCCGGAACTATCTTGCCATCCCAGCTCTCAAAATTCAGCTTGCTCGGTGCGATAAAAAAGAAGTGCTTCTGAATATATCTCATGGTGCGACTACGCAAATCCTCTGACATGGAGTTCTTAAATCCTCTGCGGAACGACTGTCCTGTTATTACCTCTGCCATCTTTGCCTGCTCTCTGGATACAGGTCTATTCTCAGGGGTGAACATAGCCCATTTAATATTTGCATCAGGATTATTCTTTGTAAATTCTGAGAGATACCATCGTACCCATGTGCTCTTTCCGGATGACGGGAGTCCGGTAACTACGGTAAAATGCTTTCTTTTGAGTGTAAATAATTCATCCAGTGCAGATATACCAACACCAAGTCCCGGGGTGAAACCATTGGACGCAATCGCCTCCAACTCATCCCTGACATCCATGGGACTGATAATCCCTTTTGCCGGGAATGATGACAGGTTGTTGTAGCACTCATCCACTCCGGCTTTCCCAAGCGCATCGAACTTCTTATCCTCTTTATTTACACCCTTGAATACCTCATTGATGTCCTTGTAACCAATAGGATAGTTGATGTACTTACACTTCTCTTTGCCCAGAATCAATGATAGCTGATACTTCAATACTCTGCCTGGTGCATCATTATCCGTGCTGAAGATATGCAGGTCAGCCTCGGATATGACACTCATCACATACTTATCATTGATGTAGTCAAACTCCTTGTCAAAGTTCTTTGCATCGGGATTTGGTGCTCCCTGTGGTACTGAAAGCACGTTCTTATATCCGCACGTCTCCCATGTAAGACAGTCAATCTCTCCCTCTGTCCACGTAATTATCTTCGGCTGATCCGGCTCAAAACTCAGCAACTCTAATCCCCATGGAATAAGTTTTGTTCCATAATCCTTATTCAGTTGCCACCATTTCGGACCCTCATCACCTGGCTTCCATCGTATATTGAGATATTTGACGTTTACAAGTGTATGTCCGATATAAAACGGAAATCCCAGAATAGGTTTTCCTGCCATGGTAAACTCATATACCTTTCTCCTTAATGCAACTCTGGTGTCAATTCCCCTACGATCAAAATATTCTCTGACCTCTTTGCTGTAGGTTAACGCCAGTTGCTTTGGCATTTTAGATTTTTCAAGCACCTTCTCATATCTCTCCATGCTACCCAGATTCCCCTGAAATGAGCAATGATGGCATTTGTACCATTGATTGTCCGGCTCGTTGTTATAGGTCAGGCATTGAGCATTTTTATGCTTCTGCCGGGTCTCATTACACTGAGGACACGTAGTTGTGCCCCTCACTTTACCAGGAGCAACTTTGATATTTAGTTCTTCAAATGTCATGCGCTTTTTTCTCCGAAAGCTCTGTACATAATTACAGAAGGTCCTGTGTATTTAAAGGGATACCAAATTGAATCCACGGAGGAAATAAAATAATATCCATTTTCAGGAGGACGAGTGACAAGAAACGTACATTCTGGCTCAAGAATTAATATCCCATCATTGGTGCAAATCAATCCATCGGGGGCATCAGTTTTTATTTTAGCCTCAACAAATACCTTCCTCGGAGGAATAGGTATTCCAAAGAATTTACATATCCTTCGCAGTTTCTTTGGGAGTTTTATGTCCTTATCAACTTTAATGGTCTCCCATTCTATGATGTTAAATTTTGTAGCTTCCATCAGGCTTTCAGGTATTTTTCCGACTTCTCGTTTCTTACAATAAACTTGGGACCCGACTGATCCTTTGTCTGGAATGGATAGGTGAAGTCAAGCTCTGTGCCTAAACCTCCTGTCTCCTTATCCACAATTGATGGCCTGGTCTTGTTCAGGATGCTTGACACCGCAAGTCCTGATAGTTCAGAATATTGCAGTACGCTGAAGATGTTGTACCGCATCATGCTCTTTACCCTCAGGGGGTCTATGCCTGTTCTCTTGGCTATTGCCTCAATGATCTCAGGATCGGTCTTTACATACTTGCACTCGATACCTGTTATTAAACCAAATTTGTCTTCCATGGAATATTATTTATGATTTTATTTTTACCCCGAATATTTCAAATGAGGATAGTGCCGGATTTGCTTTTAGATTGCACGAATAAGCACAAAACAACCTCAGTAATCCGCTTTTTTTTAAACAATCCATACTCCATCCTTTAGGAATAACCGATGATGGGATGCCTCCTCCTCTCCACTCACCATATCCTCCAATCCCATCAATATGAATAACATCACTACATCCAGATAATCTACAGAATGGAGTATTCTCTTTTACCGCCACAAAATCCATCTTTCTGAATCCTGATTCGTGCATCCCTCTTAATGGTAGGATAATAAGAGAGTCAAACTCCCCGATGTCTTCATTCCATCCTCTTTCCGGAAGTGATTCTAATTCTTTCCTACTGTAATCGCCTAATGCTTTTTCCTTATTCATGATAATTCATTTATTCTTTCTGCAAACATAAACAAATATATTTATATTTACAATTATTATTTATGTTTTTTATTTTTTAATTTAAAACAAAAGGGACTTCCATTACTGAAAGCCCCATATTATGCGTTTAACAATTAACTAACGCTACATGAATGCCGCAACTAAAATAGCCACGCCTGCCGCAATTCCTGTCGTTGCCATCCAAAAGCCCTTCCTTCTTTCTGCCTTCAATAACTGCTTCTCTGTCTTCTTTATGATGTCCTGATTATTTGCATTGACTTGCTCACAATTATCAAGTTCGGTGTTCCTTAACTCCACAATCCTTTTCAGTGCCGTCTCTACACTGTCTCTTTCCGTTAACTGGAACTTACAGTTCTCTATGGACTGCTGATATACAGGGATGATCTTGTCTGCGCTACGTGCCTTTAAATAGTCAGCATGGATGCCTTTTACCTGTAAGGCGTTAAACAGATATTCAAGCACTCCCGGATATACGTAAGCTACTCTTTGTAAAAACTGATATGAGCTGTCGCTTGTTATCCCTGACAGTTTTGCCAGTGCTGAGTCAAGGTCTGCGGATAACCCCTTTATCTGCTTATCTTTCTTCTTAAACACCACCATGCAACTATCTATGGTGGCATCCCTTCTCTCTATTGTTGCCTGTTCAATTTTAACCTGAGTCTCAGTAAAGGCTTTTTGCATCTCTAAGGTCTTATTGGCGTACTTCAGGTCTCTGATGTCCTGTGCGTACTTTTTGACCTTTGAGCCTCCAAAGATCGCTCCTACCACTATAAGAGCGACCAGAGCAATGATTAATCCGTTCTTCAGTTTATCTTTCATTTTCATGTTCTTTTTGATTTGAGAAATTCAGATTTTTCCTTCAGGTATTGAAGGAGTGTATTATAAGATAGCCCGATAAGAAAACTGCCAAATAACCACTTCTCAGAACCTACAGGAGTCGCTAAGTCAGCATCCGTAAATTGACCGGGGAAAACAGAACTCACAAACCTTAAAGTAACAATGATCGAAATAAAGGTCAAGAGAATAGTTTTCCAGTTGTCTTTTATCAGAAACCAGGGAGAGAATTTTACCGGAGTTGCCGGAGAGTTTGGGTCTCTTTTAGTAGAATCAATAAGCAGCGCAACAATAACTCCGACTGTTGCAAAGCCTATCATTGCAAAAAACATTCCCGCAGGAATAAAACCAAGAAGAAATGAATAATTTTCCATAATAATATAGTTTTATTTAAAGTTTAGATAACCTTCTATAACCAAGCACCCTGTCTTTTCGATATATCGATATTTGAAGCATGTTTCCCTGGTTGCCCCCAAGAGTGTATATCAACCCATCGCCCTCAGAAATATATAATCCTACATGGCCTTTCCATGATGCGGGATCATCCCTCCAATACACCACCACGTCTCCAAATTTAGGCTTATCAACCTTTGTCCCTACCTTTAACCATGACCGTGCATCAAGTTTTCCACTTCTTTCAAATCCTAGTTTCTTGCAGAAGTAATTAAGTGCGGCACTACACCATGCTGTTTCATCATCCTTCACCCAATCAAATCCTATTTCCTTAAAAAACTTAACTATTTCCGCATTATGTCCGGGACCTGCTATCTCCTTTAACCCATATACCTTCATCATTTCAAGTACAAGTGCTTCCATGATTATTTTGTTTGGTTCATTCGTATCATCAAATCCTGCGTTGCCCTTCCTACAGCATAAGTATAAGCAATTTCTGACATTTTCTGAAGACTTGTAATGTCTTCAAGATTAGGAGATTTTGTTGTCTGCTCTTTCCCTACGATAAAAGCTCGTGCCTTTTCAAATTCCTCTTCGGTTAATCCTACTTGATCATCAAAGAACTGAATGTATTCTTTCCAGTAGGTGCTCACGTATAACTTTCTTTGCTCATCAGTTAGCTTTGTCCCATTGATGTACTTAGGCACGTCCCTTGGAGTTTTAAGTAGGTTATTCTTTTTTAATAGTTTATACTCATAAGGATATTGCTTTTGAAGATCAACATCACTCTGTACATTAAATCTGCGATTTTTACCAGCCTCAATATCCAAGAAGTTTTCCTGAATAAACTTGCTGTTCGGATCCCATCCCTTATAAACCTTTGTAATTCTTTCAAGTTCATCCATCACTGGCACCTGCTCATCAAGAGATTTTTGCATCCTCTGATTTCTTAGTTTGTCTTCTTTTTCATAGAGATTCTGCAATGCTTCTCCCTCTATCCCCATGTCTTCTGCTTTTTTCATGGCTTTTAAAAACTGGCTATTTGCGTCGCCCATGTTTTCCGATAAATTGGCAAACCTTTGCGTTAAATATTCTATCTGTCTTTCCATGTAGTTCTTTAACTCAGTATCTCCAAATTGCTGAACCTTAACTATGTTATTTAAGATAGCTTGTTTCCAATCTCTTTTTCTTCCATAATAATCAAGTTGTCCAGTTGCTCCTTTGATAATATCTTCTGTTCCTCGGTAAAATGGGACTTGACTTCTTGCTACATAATGAAGAATATTAGACAATCTTTCCCATCCGCTTATATTAACATCCGTATAAGGTGATTTAAGCGGATCTTGGATAGATATGTTTCTGAAATCCCTATCTGCAGCTACCGCCCCTAACCACCCCCATGTAGCATCTGCAAATGCGGGGAGTGGTATTTCTGATCCTCCTTTTGGCTTTTGCAACTGTAGTGGAGTGAATTTACTAAAATCATAAATATCCATTTGACTGTCTCCCTGTGGATATAAATAAAATGGAGTAAGGTATTTTGCAAAGTTCACTTCCGAGTCTCCCATCCTAAAACTAAGAGGAATGTTAGCTATCGGAATTTTCGGAACGCCCTTCCTTCCCTCTCTTATCTCTTTTTCCTCATCTGTTTCCCCAGATAACCTGCTTGTAAGGTCGCCAAATAGCTTGATTAATGCTACAGTGCCAATGGTTGTCAGAGGCGTTGTGAGCATGTTGTTAATAAGGATTCTCTGAAGGTCAGCCTGAAACTTAACAAAAGTCGGCCCAATGGCAGGTATTTTTGAGAAAAAATCCCATGTCTTTCCAACTGTTGCATAATTCTGGAACGCATCATACGCACGCCTTACTGCAAGTTCATGAGAAAGTCCATGCTCTCTATAAATCATGTAAGCGGCTATTTTTGCAGTATTATCAGCACCAGTATAGAGTTTTGTAGCAAACTCGTCTCCCTTTTTGAGTAAATCTAGTATGCCAGAGGGATTATCTTTTGCGCTTATTTCTCCTTTTACCAATGGTCTAAAATCTGATGTAATTGCAAAGTCTCCAATAAGACCAGACTTTAATAATGACTTAAATATGACGGGATTTGTCTCATGGAGATTACGATACTTGATCATCTTTGCTGCGAGATTGACAGGATTAATCCCATTAATGGATCCAAGAAAGAAGTTTCCTGCTATATTTCCTGTTTGCACAAAAGGATTAAATACTGTCCTGTATTTTTTATAGAACTGATTAAAGGTTGATTGATCTACTGATTTAATCAGGTCATACATCATATTGATTCTATGATTTGCGAAGTAATATCCGGTAAAGTCCTCAACAATATGATCTATGACGGCTTTGTTTCTAAACTGTCCCCACGCATAACTACCTCCAAGTTGAGTATATCCCTTTGGTACATCCTGTCCTTTTTTTACTCTTATAACATAATCAGGATGTTCTCTGATTATTAAGTCCTGGTATCTCTTTACTGCTACGTTTTGAATCGTCTGCATAACTCTCTTTGCAACAAGATAGGCTGGGTCTTTAATGGCATGTTCCTGCTTCCACCCGTCAATCTCTTTTCGAGCCTTCATGTAGTCAGTAATCAATCTAATACTAACGCTACCTTTTCCCTGTTTTGATAATCCTTCCATGGTCATATCTACCTCGTGTGTGTCGTACATACGGGCGATATAAGTTGAATAGCCGGTTGCATCCTTATTTTTAAGATATGTCTCTGTTGGAAGGAATCCTGCAGCATAATTAGTCTCATGCCCCCAGTTTATCCATTCTCTTGCCGTGTTGTAAAGATTTTTTTCGGCTAAAGAGAGGTCTCCGTAGGTTAATGGTTTTTCTCCTTCTTTAACTACCATTTCAGGATCAAGTATAGACCACACTCTTTCAAGAGACTCATAATCTCCATGTACTAATTCTTTAAGTTTCCCATACAGTTCAGCACCCTCATGTGGTGCATATACCTTAACGGTTCCGGTCATAGCAAGTTTTCCTACATCTCCTTTTTCCTTCCGTGCATCTCTGCCTGTGTCCGAGCAAGTCCATTATAAAGATTGGTGAGTGCTTTTGTGTGCCACCGGAGTAAATCATTTTGGTTCTTTAATCCTTTTCCTACAGACTTTGCTATAGAATTAGCCATTCCGTCCCTTATATGCCTTAGTTGATTCCATAGTGCAGTTGATCCTCTCTCTATAATTGGGGGGATGAGTCTTGAATAAAGTTTTCCTTTATCTGGATTAAACTCATCAAGCATTCTTTGTTCTGCCTCATCCGATACTAGGTTCATTCGCTCTCCAGACTTCTCTGCTTGCTTTTCTGCCTCTGCTTTCAGGTTGTCTTCAAACTTCCGCACATCCTCCATTAACTTCTTGGATTCATCAAAGGTGATCTTTCCAGACGCAAGGTCATCCTGTACCTGCTCTATGTCGGTGTAGTTTTTATCTTTGAATTTGATGCCTTGTGGCTGTGGTGTTTCTACTTTTGCGGGTTCGGAGACAGGTTCTTTCGTGCCTTGTCCCTCAACTCCTGTAACATCTTTTTCTGTGCCTGCTGGAATGAGATTTTCTCCTTCCTTGCCAGTAGTAATATCTGGTTGTTTAACTGGTTGCTCATTGACTTTGGGTGTTAATTCTCCTTCGGTTCCTTTTTCTTTGCCGCCTTCAATATCGCCAGTTTCATCCCGATAGAAGTCTTCTTCGGCTGCTCTGGACTCGATGTCCTGCTTTCTTTCTGATTCTCTGATTTCATCGTATTCGGTTTTAGTTATTAATCCTTTTTCAAGTGCTTCATCCAAATTATAGGTGTTGAATAATTCATCCCTCTTTCTGCGCCTCATATCCTCTACCTCGGCACGTATCTCATCTCTGGAGACTCTGACTCTTGTTTCTCCTTCTGCGTTCCAGATGTCAATACCTCCATGGTCTTTATACATATATTCAAGTGCGTCCAGTGCAGTAGCGGATGCAACACTCTTTTTCCCTGCCTTAATATCTTTGACCGCCTGAGCTCTTTGCTCGTTGGTTATACCTCCAATAAGGACTCCGAACAAATTAGGATTCGTTTCCAGAACATCATTCATATAGTCCTGAAAATCCTTATCTCTTTCTGTGAGTAACTTTGAAGCCTCTGCCTTTTGCTTATCAGGTTTAGCAGGGTCTTTGCGGATACCCAGAAACTTCCCATCCTTGATAATGCCTGCCTTCCATTCCTCACCCTCTTTCAGTTCATATCCAAGCCTTTTGGCATTTACCCTGATGTGATTTGCCTGTACTGCAGCTTTCTTCTTCCCTGATGCGGATAATATGCTGAACCGTCTTACTTCATCAATAAGACCATTCTTATCCAGTTCCTTTGGTTCGACCTTATTAAGTCCTGTCTCAATCGGTTCTTCCTTCTCCGGCTTTCTTTTGGCTTTTATCTCTGCCTTTTTGTTCTCAGTCCACTCATTGATAGCCTTAACAGTCTCCGGTGTCGGCCATGCGTTCACCTCCCTGTCAAACCATGTCTCATCAACTTCACCGGTCTTTTTATTGACAGCAATATCTTCAAGATAGGTGTTCAATTCTTCTTTGGTCTTGAATTGCTTTTCACCTACTGCAAGTTTAGATTCGGTCTCTGCTTCCGGTTTCTTCTCAGCAGTCTTTCCCTTCTCTTTCTTCGGTGCAGGTATCTTCTTGGCATATTTTCCAACCTTTTTATTTTCCTCCAGAGTGCGGTCTGCAACAGGTTTGTCAAGTGCTGCCTGTAATGCCGGAATATCCTCACCTTCACTCTTTAAATCTGCAACAATCTTAACTCTGTCAACATCGGGTTCTGCGGATCTCTGTTGCATCTTATTGTCTTCTAACTGCAATCCCTTATCAAGAGCAACCTGATTCGCTTCTTCTTTAGATGAAAATTTCCACTTGTCAACTAAAACACCATTTGCATTATAAAGTTCCACGTAATCCTCGTTCGGGATTACCTTGTCTGCATTAATATTGATGTCATTAATAGCAACGCCTCTTGCTCCCCAAAGTATCTTCTGTTTTAATAATGCAGGGATAGATTCATCCTTCATTATCTCTGCAAGTTTTCCATCGTCCTTTGCAAGAACTTCCATGGCTTCCTTATAGTTCCGAGCATCCGCAAAGTCTAATGACTGAATTTCCCATGGCTCAATATCAACAGAGAACTGTCCGTATCCGGGTTTCTTTGGATCGTACTGTAATGACTTATATAAATCTACTGCTGCTTTTTTGGGATTAGCAATCTTCTCAGGTATTTTGCCCACTACATGTGATGCTTTTAACATGCCAATCAATGCTACTGTATCAAGAAATTCTTTTCCGGTTACTTCATTAGGGGATCTGCCTTCAAGCAATGCTCCCCCATAGGTAAATAATGCGCTTTCGGCTGTTAATCCTCCAACTCCTGCACCTACTTTCCCGCCTACCCTTCCTGCAAGATTTGGTATTGCACTGGCCTGTGATGCTAATACTGCTGAGCCAATCCCTAATCCACCTACACCGGTTCCAAGAAGAAAGTCTTTGCCTCCTCTCTTAAAAGCATTGCTCCATTTAATATCATCAAAATTAGCATCTGGCTGTGCCCAGTCACCTAATGCTGAACCAACGAATCCGTATGAACCAAGCGCAACACCTGATGATGTCATCCCTGCAATACCCTGAGATACCTTTACGGCTGCATTTAAGGCAAGTTTCTTCGCAAGAGATTCTTCAATTCCTGCTGCCATAAATTTCTTAACACTATTCGTCATTACCCTATTGACAATCGGTTTGGCTGCTGCTTTGCCTATCGCACCCCCAACCTTACCTGCTACGCCAAAAAAAGGCATATCTAGCATAAATCCCATCGCTGTAGCTGCGGCATCGGTAAGAGTACCTGCATCATATTTCTCTAACCATTCAGGAGAAGCAAGGTCTGAACCTATGGCCAATTTACTTGCAATACCCATAAGTGACTGGCTGTACGCTTTTCCAAAAAGATATTGTGCCTTTGTAGGAGATGTTATTGCTTCCGTTAAAATCTTTCTTTCTTCTTGCAGTCTTAATTTTTCTTCCTGTTCTGGGGTTGTATTAAGAGTGACGTCTGCGCCAAAGGATACATCTCCTGTCTGCATTTGTGCTTTAGGGAGTTCCTTTAGTCGTGCATCTATCTCGCCTATCCGTTCCTCTGAATTTTTCTTATGCTCCCATGAAGTAATTCTCTCTCCTGAGAGATATTTAGCCACGGTGTCGCCAACTGTTTCCAATTGAGGACCATCTAATTCGGGTGTTTGTAACGAAACGTCCGGACCTCTTCGATATGCAGGGAAAGTGCCTATTGATGAATTGAGATCGGGTCCTTTAAGTTCGGATGATTCTAATGACAAATCAGGAGTTGCAAATTTCTCTGCATCGTATGGATCAGGAGGTCTTTCGCTTACCTCTGGCTTTGAAATATTCCCAAACATCTCTGCAAAAACTTCTTTGCTTGGGAGTCCATAATCGGCAGGAGATACTTTTTTTTTTAAGCCAAGATCATTGACAAAAACCTCGTAATCCGGAAGCTCATAGTTGTCCTTTGCCAGACCATCATAGAAAGCCTTTGACTTCTCAGGACTTCTTAAATCTTCTGCAAATACTTCATAACTCGGAAGTTCGTAATTGTCTTTTAACAAACTTTCGTGCAATGCTTTTAATTTCTCGTTGTCTTCCATTGCTACTTAGTTTTGTTTTTACTGCCAGTATATACTGCTTGACTCCATGTTACCGGAAGTTTTTTCTTAACTATCTGCTTGGTGCCGTACACGTCCTTCAGTTTCTTTATTTCGCCATTGACCTCAATAGGAAGCTCATCTGCCTGTTCCCCGATAACTTCCCTTGGTACTGCAATAGTCATGTTGTTCATCACAAATGGCGCTGCACCCGCCTGAGTAGTTCTGAAAATGAACTTATCGGTGTTTGAGTCATAGTAAGATAATGTACCCTCAACATCTCCTCCTCCGGTAAGCGGTTGCCATGTCTTACCCATGAATATCTCTGATCCGGCTGCTCCCAAAGGTATTTTCAGAGGTTTGGTTGACTGAAACTCATAAGCACTTGTAAAGGTCTTGTCTCCGTAATTAAGCGGTTCTTTACGCTGCCTTCCGGGATCCATTGCAGTCTTTTGCCCAAGGAAGCTGATATTCAATCCTCCTCCTTTGCCTGCAGTCTTGTCAAGCATCCTCTCTTTGAACTTGGGATTGTACATCGAAACAAAATAATCCTCATC
>Ga0172380_10005599_pt1 | contig 15125 bp, 12 predicted proteins | sample Leawe162metaG_FD_119747 | JGI IMG/M metagenome (GOLD analysis project Ga0172380, IMG submission 119747) | Leachate microbial communities from a municipal landfill in Southern Ontario, Canada - Leachate well 162 metaG | ecosystem: Engineered > Solid waste > Landfill > Unclassified | place...
GAGGCCTTTGCGGTAGTGAGAGAAGTGGCTAAAAGAACTTTGGGTGAAAGGCATTTTGATGTACAACTTTTGGGAGGTATCGTGATGCACCAAGGTGGTATCGCCGAAATGCGAACCGGAGAAGGAAAAACTTTGGTCGCCACATTACCCGTCTATCTGAATGCTTTGATGAGCAAAGGAGTGCATGTGGTGACGGTCAACGACTATCTTTCTCGCAGAGATGCGGTTTGGATGGGTCAGGTTTATAATGCACTTGGGTTAAGTGTTGCTGTCATTGCGCACGATTCCTCTTTTATCTATGACCCAAGTCATTCTGATAAAGACAAAGAGAGAGATGAAAAAGGATCTTTTAAAGTCTTGAATGAATTTTTAAGACCTTGTAGCCGGGTAGAAGCTTATGAGGCTGATATCACTTATGGAACCAATAGCGAATTTGGTTTTGATTATTTGCGAGACAATCTAGAGTACAGATTTGAAAGTGTCAGACAAAAAAGGCACCATTTTGCGGTTGTGGACGAGATTGACTCAATACTTATCGATGAAGCGAGGACTCCACTTATAATTTCGGCACCAGCGGCTGACTCTGATATTTTATACAAAAAATTTGCTACCGTTGCTCAAAAGCTCAAAGAAAACGAGCACTATACTATTGATGAAAAACTTCATTCGGTCCTTTTAAACGACGAAGGTATCACTAAAGCCGAGGAAATTTTGGGTTTGGAAAATATTTATGCCGAGGGTGGAATAAAGATGGTGCACCATTTGGAAACTGCGGTAAAAGCTAAGGCGCTTTATCATAAAGATAAAGATTATGTGGTTAAAGAGGATGAGATAATTATTGTAGACCCTTACACTGGCAGAATGCAGCCGGGGAGGCGATGGTCAGAAGGCTTGCATCAAGCGATTGAAGCGAAAGAAAGTGTCTCGGTTCAAAAAGAGAGCCGGACCTTTGCATCAATCACATACCAAAATTATTTCAGAATGTATGACAAACTTTCTGGCATGACAGGTACCGCTACTACCTCGAGCGAGGAATTTTATAAAGTCTATGGCCTCAACACTGTCGCTATCCCTACCAACAAGCCCTCGGGTCGTATAGATAGAGATGACTTAATTTTCCAAACTGAAAACGGTAAACTTTTGGCTATTGCGAGGAAAGTTAAAGAACTGCAAAAGAAGGGTCAACCAGTTCTCATTGGTACCATTTCGATTGAAAAAAATGAACTGCTCTCTGAATATTTAAAGAGAGAAGGAGTTTCTTTTGAAATGCTCAATGCCAAAAATCATGAAAGAGAAGGAGAAATCGTGGCCCAGGCGGGCCGGGAGGGTGCGGTGACGGTAGCGACCAACATGGCCGGACGAGGAGTGGACATCAAACTCGGAGGAGCGCCTTTTGAAAGAGAGGCTTATGAAAAAGTGAAAAGTGTGGGCGGACTTTTTGTCTTGGGTACTGAAAGGCATGATGCAAGACGCATTGATAATCAGCTTCGTGGTAGATCTGGTAGGCAAGGAGATTCTGGAGAGACTCAATTTTTCGTTTCGATGGAGGACCATATTATGAGGGTTTTTGCGGCGGACACTGTTAAAAATATGATGGGGCGACTCGGTATTCCTGAGGATGAAGCTATCCAAAACAAACTCATCACTCGTTCGCTTGAAAACGCTCAGGAGAAAATAGAAGGCTTAAACTTTGACGCCCGTAAACATATTCTTGAATATGATGATGTTTTGAACTTCCAAAGAAAAACTTTTTATGAAAGGAGAAGAAATGTTTTGGTTGGGGACACCGATGCAGTTTTGAATTACTTAGCTAAAATACTTGAAAATGCTTTGCCGGAAATACAGGAAGCGGTGGCCCAAAAAAGAGCGGATTTGGGGGAAGAGAATTTCATCAAAGCATTTAGAGAATTATGTTTACAAACTTTTGATATGTTTTGGGTTGATCATTTGGAGATGATGGATTATTTAAGGGGTAGTGTAAATTTGCGAGCTTATGGTCAAAGAGATCCATTGGTGGAATATAAGAAAGAAGGTTTGAAACTCTTTAAAGAAATGGAGGAATCGATTGAAAACTCTATTTTGGGTACTATCACTAAAGTTGATGAATCGACGGTAAATCTCTCTGCGCAAAAAGAAATTGAAAACCAAGCGCTTAATATAACTAGTGTCACCGATAGTGGAAATGTCTCTAATGTTTCGTCTCAACATAATGATGTTGGCAGAAATGACCCATGCTGGTGTGGTTCGGGTCTGAAGTTTAAAAAGTGTCATGGGAAGTAAGAACAACAGAACAAAAAGAGTAGTGGAAAAATTGCATCATTTTTCTTGTTTGGAATGTAAAAAGTGGTGGACAGTCAGTGAGGCTCCTATCCAAAAAACGAAATGGTTTTGTCCTTGGTGCGGTAGTGAGCAATTATACAAAACATAATTAAGGCCTTGTTTTTAAAGAAAGTGGGGGTATTATCAGTTTGGGAGAGTAACTATGGACTTAAGAAGGAAAAAAGTAGTAGCAACACTGATCTTTCCCATTAAGGAAGGTAAGGTTTTGCTTGCCAAAAAAACTCGAAAGATCGGGATTGGCAAATGGAATGGGTGGGGTGGAAGTCAAGAAGAGGGCGAGACTGTGAGGGAAGCTGCGACAAGAGAGCTTCTTCAAGAATCAGGGCTTTCGGCACAGAAAGAGGATTTGGAATACTCTGGCAAGGTCACTTTCCACAATCAAAAAGCAGATGGCAGAAAGTTTGATGTGGAAGTTCACATGTTTTTGCTTCAAAAGTGGTCAGGTGAAATTAAACCAAATCCAGAAATGATAGAGCCGACCTTTTGGTCCATTAATCAATTGCCATTTTATGAAATGATGGCATCTGACAAAGACTGGATACCCCTCATTCTAAAAGGTGAATGGATAGAAGGGGATACTTGGCAGAAGTGGATAAACGAACCAGATGGAACTGTCCGTGTGGTTTTGACCAAACCTTCAGAAATAAGGATAGTGGAAAAACTGGGCGACGTTGACTAGGTTCAACGCCGCTTTCTTTTTGGCAGAATTTTGATTAGACTTGTTAAGTATGATTGAGGGATTAATACATTTTTTGCAAGTAAGTATTTTGCCTTGGGGAGCGCTTGGTGTTTTTGTTGCTTCGGTAATTGAGGAGGTGATGGCACCGATTCCTTCGGCTTTGGTTATGACTATGTCAGGCTTTATTTTTGTCACCGGACCAGTTTCAATCAAAGCCATTTTGGCTCTTATTTTCAAAGTAGCAACACCGGCGGCCCTTGGTGTGACAGTTGGCTCTTATTTTATTTATTTTATTGCTCGTTATGGGGGTAAATTTACAATAGAAAAATGGGGTAAATACATTGGTCTTTACTCTAGTGATATAGAAAAATTGCAAAATAAATTGAGTGGAACAAGAAAAGACGAAATACTCATAGGTTCTGCGAGAATTTTGCCAATCGTTCCTTCGGTCGCCATCTCAGCCTTCTGTGGAATCATGGAAATGAGTTTGGTTAAATACTTTTTCATTACTCTGATTGGAACATTTTTTAGAGGACTTATTTTGGGTGCAATTGGGTGGCAAGTGGGAAATGTTTACGGAAAGTACGCTGACCTTATAAATTCTATAGAAAAAGTCATTTTACTATCCACTATTCTTGGTTTAGCTGTGTTTGTTGTGTTAAAATATAGAAGTAGGTTAAATAAATAAAATAACCTTCCCGCCTTTTCGGCGGGTCGCCGGAGAGGCGACTGCTTTTATGTCTCAGAAAACAACACAACTGACATTTTTTGTGGTACTCACCATTTTACTTTTGGTGCTTTTATTCTTTATACTCAAACCGTATTTCGGAGTGATTTTCATAGCGGCAGTGTTTGCAGTCTCATTTTATCCTTTATACAAGAGGCTGGTCTACAAATTTGGTGATAGAGAGAATTTGGCTGCCTTGGCCACTACTGCGATAATTCTATTTTTTGTCATTATCCCTATTGCTGTAATATCAACCCTTGTGTTAAAAGAGGCGGTGGATTTGTATAATTCGATGGCGCTTGGAGGTGGTTCTCAAAATTTAATTTCTCAGGCGAATGCGTTATTTAATAGATTGAGTTCGTTGCTTCCTCCCGGAGTGATTGACGCAGAGGTTAATTTTGAATCGTATACTCGAGGTATTTTAGATTGGATAATAGGTAATTTTGGTTCTATTTCTGCTGCTATTTTTGGAGGCATTTTAAACTTTATACTTATGCTCGTCTCTCTCCACTACTTGTTTGTTTTTGGAGACAAGATAAAAGCCGGGCTCAAAATTTGGAGTCCTTTACCTGACAAATATGATGAAGATTTCATTCAAACTCTCAAGGCTTCGATTGACGCAGTACTCAAAGGCAGGATTTTGGTTTCAATCGCGCAGGGTATTTTCATAGGTATTGGTTTTGTTATTTTTGGAGTGGGTTCACCTGTGCTTTGGGGTTTCGTCGGTGGCGTGGCGTCACTCGTACCGATTTTGGGAACATCGGTGGTGACAGTTCCTGCTATCGCTTACCTCTTCTTATCTAACCATATTGGGGCTGGTATCGGACTTCTTATTTGGGCTGCAGTGGCTGTCGGCTTGGTAGACAATTTCATGTCAGTTATTTTTTTGAAAGACAAAATAAAGGTGCATCCTTTGGTAGTACTTTTTTCAATACTAGGAGGGGTGGAGGTGCTTGGGCTTATCGGTTTTTTGGTAGGGCCGGTGGTGGTGAGTGCGTTTATCGCGCTTATGAAAATTTATCCTTTTATTATGTCCAATAAAAATCAACCTGTAAGTTGACGATAAAAAAGTGACTAGTGTAAAATCACCAAGTGTTTTAATGTTCGGCTGGGAGTTCCCCCCATTTAATAGTGGGGGATTGGGTGTTGCTTGTGAGGGTTTATCCAAAGCTCTGGCATCTAGTGGAGTTGATTTGACCTTTGTTTTGCCATTTAAAATTCCGGTTTCGGCGCCATGGTGTAAATTTGTTTTTGCTAATGAATCTACCGATGTATTGATTGAAAGCCAGATAAAGGGGCTATTTTCGGGCTACAACAGTCATTCAGTTGATTCTAAAAGTAGTAAAATCCAAGACAACGGTTTGCCTGAGGCTATCTCCGGAGACCTGATTGAGAGAGTAAGAGCTTATGCTCTTCGGGCGGGTGCCATCGCTAAAAAAAATAAACACTCTGTTATTCACGCTCATGACTGGCTCACTTATCCAGCGGGAATTGAAGCAAAAAAAGCTACGGGTAAACCGCTTGTGGTGCATATTCATGCGACCGAATTTGATAGAAGTGGCGATAATGTCAACAAAGATATTTTCAATATTGAGCTCAAAGGTTTTAATGAGGCCGATGCAATTGTAGCTGTTTCTGAACATACTAAGCGTAAAGTTGTAAGCAAATACGGTATTGCTCCAGAGAAAGTTAAGGTAGTTCACAACGGAATTGAATTTAAAAACAATTTTTCTTCGGTTGAACACAATTTAAATAACTTAAAAAAGAGTGGTAACTCAATCGTCTTGTTTGTTGGCAGAATCACAATGCAAAAAGGTCCAGACTATTTCGTCGCAATGGCCGAAAAAGTGCTTGAGCACGCACCGAAGACATTTTTTGTAGTTTCTGGTAGTGGTGATATGGAAGCGGAAATGATCAGAATGGTGGCAAATCGCGGCCTCTCTTCCAAATTTATTTTCTGTGGATTTTTGAGAGGCGAGGAACTCAATCAAGTTTATAAAGCCGCTGATATATTTGTAATGCCGTCAGTTTCGGAGCCTTTTGGGTTGGTGCCACTTGAGGCGATGATATCAGAAGTACCAGTCTTGGTCTCCAAAGAATCTGGAGTGAGTGAAGTTATTTCTGCGGCTCTCAAATCGCATTTTTGGGATACTGATGATATGGCCGACAAAGTGATCTCGGTTTTACGTCACAAAAAATTAAGGAACCAGCTTTCGGTAAATGGCAAAGAAGAAGTAAAAGCAATCCACTGGAATAAAGCCGCCCAATCTCTCATATCTTTGTACAACAGCTTGATGTCAGAACCAAAATATGTTTTTAGTCCGATCTACGTTAGGGCGGCTTAAATTCGAAATACGAAGCACGAAATTCGAAACAAAAATGAAATGACAGAAATTCAAAATCCAAAACAAGAAAACTCAAAACAATACGATTTGGAAGAAAGAACTTTGAAGTTTGCTAAAGCTGTGAGAATTTTTATTAAGACCCTTTCTAAAAATATTGGAAATATCGAAGATACCAAACAATTAGTTAGATCAAGCGGTTCTATCGGAGCTAATTATATAGAGGCAAATGAGTCTTTGAGTAAAAAAGATTTTGTAATGAGGATAAAAATTGCTAGAAAAGAAGCCAAAGAAACTTTATTCTGGCTTAAATTGTTAGATTTAAATAATGATAAAAATTTAGAGACTGAAAATTTTAATTTAATAAAAGAATGTAGAGAATTAATGCTAATTTTAGGCTCGATATTAAGAAAATCAGAAATTTGAAAAATTTTGTTTTGAATTTTTTATTTGATTATTTTGAATTTGTTTCGGATTTCGATATTAGAATTTCGGATTTGCACACAAATATTTTTCTTCTGTGCTAAAATATTTGTGTGCCATCTGTATGTTTTTATTTCCAAGTCCACCAGCCTTTGAGAGTGCGAAAGTACAGAGTCTTTGATGTTGGACAAAACAATTCTTATTTTAACGATGAAAGTGGTACTAGTTTAGACAACAAAGCCATTGTAGAAAAAGTGGCTCGCAAATGTTATTTGCCTGCCAACCAAGTCCTGCTTCAAAATATAAAAAATAATCCAGATTTTAAAGCAAGTTTCAGTATTTCTGGTGTGGCATTAGAGCAATTTGAGAAGTTTGCTCCAGAGGTGATAGATTCATTCAAGGCCCTAGTTGACACTGGCAATATTGAATTGCTTTCAGAAACATATTACCATTCTCTAGCTTCAATATATTCTGAAGAAGAATTCATAAACCAAGTCGTTTTGCATCGTAAAAAATTGCGAGACCTTTTTGGAGTCACACCATCGGTTTTTCGCAATACCGAACTCATTTACTCAAATGAGATAGCTAAGATGGCGGAGAAAATGGGCTATAAAGGTATTTTGGCTGAAGGAGCTGATCATATTTTGGGTTGGAAAAGCCCAGCATTTGTTTATAAACCAGTAGGTACCGAAAACATTAAATTACTTTTGAAACATTACCGTCTTTCTGATGATATCGCTTTTCGTTTTAGTTCACGGGATTGGGCGGAGTTCCCACTTACTGCACCTAAGTTTGCTAATTGGGTGGCATCTCACAACGGCAATGCTGACACGATAAATCTTTTTATGGATTATGAGACATTTGGGGAACATCAGTGGGAGGATACTGGTATTTTTGATTTTCTGCGTTATCTGCCGGATGAAATACTCAAAAATCCTGATAACAACTTCATGACCCCGTCTGAAATAATTGATCGTTATGATGCTCGGGGTGAGCTTGATGTGCCCCATTATGTATCTTGGGCTGATACTGAGAGAGACTTGTCAGCTTGGATATCAAACGATTTGCAAAGAGAAGCGCTAGACACGGTTTATGCACTTGGCAGTGAAATAGTTCACATTGATGATCCAGTTTTGCTGGAAGATTGGCGCAAACTTCAAACTTCGGACCATTTCTATTATATGTGCACTAAGTGGTGGAATGACGGCGATGTCCATAAATATTTTTCTCCGTACGAGTCGCCTTATGAAGCTTTCATCGCTTATATGAATGTAATGCATGATATGCGCTTGCGCTTGGAAGAAGCCAAGAAAAATCAAGAGCATGGTGTCTCTCTACATCGTGTTAAACCACTCCGATTTAGTGAAGTTTAGTTTTCTAAAAACCTAACTCCCCAAACCCCGCTTAACTTAAGCGGGGATTTATGGAAAGCTTCGCTTGCTATTTAATTAAGAAAACGAAATGGATAAATTTCTATTTAATAATAAATCTCTCAAAAGCCGCAGGAGGGAATTGCGCTCTAATCAAACAAATGCGGAGAAAAAATTATGGGAAATGCTTCGTGGTAGAAGATTTCAAGGGTTAAAATTTCATAGGCAATTTGGTATAGGGCCATATATTTTAGATTTTTATTGCCCTAAATTTAGATTTGGCATTGAACTTGATGGAAGCTCACATACTGAAAAAGAAAATGCTATTTTAGACAAAGAAAGAGAAAAAATTCTGCAAGCCTCGAATATTAAAATCATAAGATTTTGGAATGATGAGATAGAGAATAATATAGATAGAGTTTTAAAGAAAATAAGAAAAGAATTGGGTTTTTGTTTCTAAATAAGAGTGCGAAGCACGCCGTAAACCCTCTCTTAAATTAAGAGAGGTTTGGTGAGTTAGAAAAAAGAAATTGAATGAGTTATAATAATCTCATGGCTCGCTCAATGGTCTTGGGAAATGGCAACACTTTAGTCTGTCTAGATAAATTTGGGCAGGTGAGAGATTTTTATTTTCCCTATGTTGGCCAAGAAAATCACATAGGTTCAAATCAGGTCCATAAAATAGGGGTCTTTGTTGAGGGCAAAATGCATTGGATTGACAACGGAGAGTGGAATATTGAAATGGGTTTTGAAAAAAATTCTATGGTCTCTCGCAGTAGAGCTCGAAACGAAAAGGCAAAAATTTCAATGGAGATGGTTGACACAGTTTATAACGAAAATAACATTTTTTTAAGAAAAATTACTTTAACAAACAATGATTCAAAATCGCGCAATCTAAAAATATTTTTTGATCAACAATTTAAAATAGGCGATACCAATCATGCTGATACTGCGTATTTTTCAAGCACTATTGAATCTATTATTCATTATAAAGGTAGAAGAGTTTTTCTAGTCGGAGGCATGTGTGATAGTAAACCTTTTGATGATTATAGCATCGGTTTTTGTGGCATTGAGGGTAAAGAAGGCACTTGGAGAGATGCAGAGGATGGTGTTTTGTCCAAAAATTCAATTGAGCACGGGGTGGTTGATTCGGTAATCAGTTGGAATAGAGAGGTGCCAGCCGGAGGCTCAGTGACTTTGTATTACTGGGTGGCGGTGGGTGAGACTTATCGTGGAGTGTGTCAATTACTCCAATATATTTTTGACAAGACTCCAGAGCATCTAATGGAATCAACCAAAGATTTTTGGCAGGCATGGCTTAACCAGGTTCCAATTTCTTTCCCAGGTTTATCGGGTAAGGTCAAAGATCTTTTTTATGATTCGCTTCTTGTTATGAGAGCTCATTCTGATGATAGAGGAGGTATCTTGGCGTCAGCAGACTCTGGTAATGTTCAGTATGGTGGAGACACTTATGGGTATATTTGGCCAAGAGATGCTTGTTTTATTGCTTGGACTTTTGATTTGGCAGGGTTTTATGATGTTTCCAAAAGATTTTATAGCTTTGCAAATGATGTATTGACTGAAGAAGGTTTCGTATTGCATAAATATCAGCCCGATCATTCCCTCGGGAGTTCTTGGCATCCGTGGGTAAAAGATGGTAAGAGGCAATTGGCTATTCAAGAAGATGAGACGGCAATACTGCTGGTCGGTCTATGGGAACACTATGTAAGGGCCAAAGATCTTGAATTCATAGAAAGTATTTATAACAGTTTCGTAAAAAAGGCAGCAGACTTTTTGATTCATTATAAAGATATTCACACTGGTCTGCCATTATCAAGCTATGATTTGTGGGAGGAGAAATATGGTGTATCATCTTTCACTTCCTCAGTAGTTTATGGGGGACTTGTCTCGGCATATAATTTTGCCAAAACTTTGGGTAAGGAAGAGGATGCAGATAAATTTCACATTGAAGCAGAATCCTTACGGAAAGCGATACTCTCATTTTTGTGGAATGACAAAGACAAAACTTTTTGTAAATTGATTGAAGAAAATGGAGATAAAGATACAAGCCTTGATGCTAGCAGTTTTTTTGGTCCTTTTCGTTTTGGAGTTTTGGCTCCAGATGATCCGAGAATGAAAGAGTCATTTAAAATTTTCAATAGTAAACTCACCAAAAATATAGATATCGGTGGTATTGCGCGTTATGAAGGGGATAAGTATTCTCATGCTGGTGGAGACTCGGCCGGTAATCCTTGGTTTATTACGACCCTTTGGTTTGCTCAGTACAAAATTGCGATCGCCAATACTGTAAATGATTTGGAAGAGGTGGCAAAAGACATAGAATGGGTAGCAAAATTTGCCAGATCAGGAATGCTTTCTGAACAGCTTAATCCATACAATGGTGAACAGATTTCAGCAACTCCGCTCACTTGGAGTCATGCAGAATTTGTACGCACAATCATTGAATACGAGAAAAGGGTGAAATCTTTTGGAGAGCCAAAAGTGTAATTATCTCTATTTAATACTTTGCATAATTTCATAAATTAGCTTATATTTTCTGTATAAATATGGCAAAAGATATAAATTGGAAACCAACCATAGGTCTTGAAATTCACGCGGAATTGAAGACAAAGACTAAGATGTTTTGCTCATGTAAAAATGATGCAGACGAAAAGAGGCCCAACATAAATGTATGCCCGGTTTGTATGGGGCACCCTGGCACTTTGCCAGTCATTAACAAAGAGGCAGTAAAAAATGTGTTAAAAGTCGGTTTATCAATAGGGGCGAAACTGGCTGATTTTACCGAATTTGATCGAAAAAATTACTTTTACCCTGACATACCAAAAGGCTATCAGATAAGTCAATATAAGCATCCGCTAGTCTCGGGTGGACAACTGTCGGGGGTAAGTATCACTCGAGTCCATCTTGAAGAGGACACCGCTCGATCTAGTCATGCCGAAGGTGCCGAGCAGAGCGATGGGCATAGTCTTGTTGATTTCAACCGAGCAGGAGTACCACTTATGGAATTGGTGACTGAACCTGTAATTCATTCATCAGCCGAGGTCGTTAAATTTGGAGAAGAGTTGCAGCTTCTGCTTCAATATTTGGGGGTAGCAGAAGCAAATATGGAGAAAGGGGAGATGAGGCTTGAGGTCAATATTTCGGTCCAAAGGTCAGACCTTGAAAAAGGTCCTAAAGGTCTGACCTTGGGTACTAAAGTTGAGATTAAGAATTTAAACTCATTTAGATCAGCAGAAAGAGCTATAGAATTTGAGATTAATAGGCAGGTGGAGTTACTAAAAGAGGGTGGTAAAATATCTCAAGAGACGAGGGGCTGGGACGACAAGAAACAGGTTACATTTTCTCAACGATCCAAAGAAGATTCTCACGATTATAGATATTTCCCGGATCCAGATTTGCCCAAATTAAAACTAAGTGAAGTACCTGAATTTGATGCAGATGTATTAAGAAGTGAGCTTAAAGAGACCCCAAAAGAAAAGAGAGAAAGGTTTGGTCGCGAATATGGCATCAAAGAAAGTGATATAAATTTTTACATTACAAACATTGGACTCGGGGGTATATTTGAGGAGACAGCATCTCTGTTAGATAGGAGTGAGCTACAACTACTTTCAAATTATATTGTGAGCGATATTGCAAGTCTAAACCCTGATGTTTCAGTGGTCAGGCCTGAGTCAGTGGCGACTGTGGTTAAAATGATTGTGTCTGGGGAACTATCTTCTCGGGGAGCTAAAGACGTATTGAAAATAATGCTTGAAACTAGCGAGGACCCTAAAATAATTGCAGAAAGAGAAGGGTTATTCCAGAAAAGTAATGAAGATGATCTTATAAAAATAGTAAATAAAATAGTGTCAGAAAACGAAGCGGCGGCGGCAGAATACAAGAAGGGCAAGCTCTCAGCTCTCCAGTTTTTGATCGGGCAAGGAATGAAAGAAACCAAAGGTTCGGCAAACCCAAATGTCCTAAAAGACTTATTTCTAAAGGTAATTTAAACCTTCTTTTGCGGTACTTGTTGAGACAAAATCCTTATATTTAATTTGGTCCTTAAATTGCTTTAAGACAATATCGGTTGAAAGGAAGTGTCCCCACCTATTTAAACCAATATAGTCTTGATAGCTTGAATAGGGGTATTTGTCGTATGAAGAATCCCAACCCTCAATCTCTTTTGGATTCTTGTGGATATATGAAGTCAGATGTAATAATTGATCATTATTTTTAGTGTGCACAGCTTTAAAAGGTCCTTCAAAAACATGACCCTTCTTTTTATATTTAGCGTTAAAATATTTACTATAAGCAGTTAAGACTCGGTGCATATAAACCGAGAGTATTCCGTCTTCAAGATTTTGTATTAATAGATGAAAGTGATTTTCCATTAAAGCGAAGGCGACAAGTTTGGTACTTCGGTGTTTAAGTATTTCATCAATCTTGCCCTCCTTGATACCAAAGAATCCTTTCTTAATAAAACTGTCTGTGTACCAAGATATGTTGTAGATCTTAATAGGGGATTGAAAATGGGTAATAAGAAAAACAAATCTTGCTTTGTCTTGATCATCAATAAATATTTTTTCTTTGTTAGCACCTCTACCAAAGACATGATAGTGCTCGTGCGGGGCAAAATTTTCGTATCTCATAAATTTAATTATATCTTAGTGGGGAATTGAGAGTTTTTAACACTGTGGATAACTACTAAACGCTCAGCGTCTAATATTAGACGCTGAGCGTTTAGTATAGTTTTTTGTGGAGAGATGTTGTGAAATAATGAGAAATATGAATAAATATAAACTAGTATTTGGTGGTGGCCGGGGAGTTTTTGGGAGGGTTTTAGGGAACTTGTGCAAAATTTTAGGGGTATATTTTTGATTGAACATTTAATTAATAAAACCGAGTGAAGTGGGAGGAAATAAATAAGTAAAGTTGTATTTCAGTAATCCAAAGTTGGCATTGTCAGATTGTCTGGTAAAAGTATTAAATTAGGTTTTGGTTCCGAAGGAATTATTGAAATACTAAACATAGACATATCGGTCATTGAAAATAAAAAGACAAAGAACAATCAAAGGCTGTGTGGGTGAATATGAAAATAGTGGAAAAAATAAATAAAAATATAATATATAGAGGTTTTTGTGTATGATATTAAACCTAAAAATTGATTTAATAAACTTCATAAATCATGAAAAAAATATACTTAATTTAGAAATCAATATTTTAATGCCGTTATCTATTATGAACAAATACAAATTTAAGCCTGCTCCTCTTCAAGGTGGCGGACGGCAAGCCTACGAATTTCATTCTTTTTTCGAGAAATAACCGAATTATTACTCTCAATTAAATCTATGACTTTGTCAATGTCGCTAAGCTTGTAGACTCTATAATTATTGAAGGGATGACGGTGAGCCTTGAGCTTACCTGACTTGTCCCAATTTCGAAGGGTGATCTTAGATACTCCTAATATAATAGAGGCGTCCTTAATTGTGATATAGCTACTTGTTTTATTATTCATAATTTAAATTTAATTACTTAAGTTAACATTATCAAACATATATAAACATTACTATATTAGTATACAGATATGTTAATAATTATAACAGTATAGTAATGTGGATAACACTCATATAATTGATTGGCGACTAAATAAGGAAAAATTTGCAATTTTAATTAGATAAATTTTGGTGGTTTATTGTTGAAGGTGGAGGCTAAAAAATATTGTTGTTATGTTTACATGCGTGATTTGAGGGTAAGATTTTTTTAATAAAATTAATAAACTAATAGATTGGAAATTTATTTTTTTAATAATAATAAACCTATTATTATCCACAGTTTTTTGTTAATCTCGGCTTGCCGAGATAGTATAATATTTATGTGAATAAAACTCTCTATTTGAAAGGTAAAAAATACATCTCGGCAAGTCGAGCTGCTGAAATTACAGGTTATGCCGGTGATTACATTGGACAACTTTGTAGAGGGAAGAAAATCACTGCAAATTTGGTGGGAAGGAGTTGGTATGTTTTGGAAGATGATATCCTAAATCATAAAAATCAGAATCTGATTACTCACAAAAAAACTCTTAAAACTCGCCGACTGAAAAAAAATGAATCATCGTTGAAGTCTATTGTTCGTGATATAGATACAAAAAAAGAAAATAAATTTAAAAATAGAGCGGAGAAAACTGCTAAAATTAATTCTAAATTGACCAGGCGAAGTAGTTCTTTTTTGGCAGAAAAAGTAGATGCAAATAATACAAGGCTATATATCTCGAACATCCGAGATGTGATAAACAAAAAACCCTTATATAATAACGCTGGTATTGAGCTCTCGAGTATCCGAGATGTCGAGGGAATAAAACCATTGTATTGCAATGATGGTAGAGAATTATTCCCTGGTTTGAAAAAGAAGTTTGATATTGAGGCAATTAAGTACCTTGCTTTTGATAGCATTCAAAAAGCCTTAAGTAAATCCCAAAGTAGATCTATTTTTGAGAGGTTTACAATTGGGACATTGTTATTATCCATTTTGATAATGCTGTCATCTTTTTTCATTTTTAATAGTTCAGAGATAAAAAAATTTGCTTCTTTTGATGAGGGAATAGGCAGAGAGACTTCCATAGTTTTTAATTCGGGTTTGGATAAACTCGAAGCAAGTTATGAAGGATTTAAAAATAATGTAACCCAAGTAATTTCACAGAAAAATAATTTTGCTTTGGCATTTTCTACTTTAAATTGGAATGGATTGTCTGATTGGGCAAATAATACTGCTTATAAAATAATAAAACCGTGGCTTTCTGGTGGTGAATCAGTTTTGGTTGATAATAAAAATGATGGGCAAGTTGTTATTATAAATAAAACTACTCCAACATTATCACAAGCAAGGACGATCGCGATTGCTGGTAATGATAGAGAATATGTAGATTTTAAAATTGCGGAATTAAAAAATTATTTTTTGGTTAACCCGCTCGCACCAAATGTAAATAGGTATTATATAACAAAACAGAATGATTCAATTGTTAATAATATTAGCAACTCAGTTTCAAATGTTAGCGGTGATCTTTCAAGTTTTCAAACATCTATCGCGAGTTCTTTTTCAACTGGTAATTTGACCGTTACCGGTTCTACTACGGTCGCCGACCTTACTGTTACTGAATGGCTAACTATAGGTACCACCACTAGAGAGGATACCTTAACTTTGGATGGAGCTTTATATCTTGCTTCAATTGGCGTTCCTTCTGACACATC
>Ga0172380_10005600_pt1 | contig 15123 bp, 9 predicted proteins | sample Leawe162metaG_FD_119747 | JGI IMG/M metagenome (GOLD analysis project Ga0172380, IMG submission 119747) | Leachate microbial communities from a municipal landfill in Southern Ontario, Canada - Leachate well 162 metaG | ecosystem: Engineered > Solid waste > Landfill > Unclassified | place...
CGAACTGCCAGCCGGTACGGAAATGGTCATGCCCGGCGACAACATCTCCATCACGGTGTCGCTGATTCAGCCCATCGCGATGGAAGAAGGCCTGCGCTTCGCGATCCGCGAAGGTGGCCGCACCGTCGGCGCCGGCGTCGTTGCCAAGGTGATCGAGTAAAAAAGTGAGGAGTGAGGAGTGAAGAGTGAGGGGTGAGGAGTTAGCGGAAAACCGACTCCTCACCCCTCACTCCTAACTCCTCACCGCAAAAATAGGCCAGTAGCTCAATTGGCAGAGTGTCGGTCTCCAAAACCGAAGGTTGGGGGTTCGAGGCCCTCCTGGCCTGCCACAATTCAAGCTTGATCGCGAGGTAGTAAGAAAGTGCGACCGCCGACCGGCAGATTATCTGCTGGCCGGTATTTTGTCTTTTGAAAAATACAATGTCAGACAAATTAAAGTTGGGAGCAGCGTTTCTGCTGTTGGTGGCCGGCTTGGCGGGTTACTACCTGCTGGCCGATCATGCCATGGCGTTGCGCATCATTGCCGTGCTGGCGGGTGTGCTTGCCGGCGCAGGCGTCGCGAGCCGTTCCGTGCTGGGTGGGCGGTTTTTTGCCTTCAGCCGGGAATCCTGGGCGGAGACCAAGAAGGTGGTGTGGCCAACGCGTAAGGAGACGATCCAGACCACGGGTGTTGTGTTCCTGCTGGTGGTCGTGCTGGCGTTGTTCCTGTGGATAGTTGATGCCAGTCTGATGTCGCTGGTCAAGTTGCTGATGGGCCAGGGGGACTGATGGCGAAACGATGGTATGTAGTACACGCCTATTCGGGCTTCGAGAAAAGCGTGCAACGCGCTTTGCTGGAGCGCATAGAGCGCGCCGGGGTAGAGGACAAGTTTGGGCAGATTCTGGTTCCGGTCGAAGAAGTCGTCGAAATGAAAAGCGGCCAGAAGAGCATCAGCGAGCGCAAGTTTTTTCCAGGCTATGTGCTGGTCGAGATGGAAATGGACGACGAGACCTGGCATCTGATCAAGAGCACGCCGAAAGTGACCGGCTTCGTCGGCGGCACCGCGCAAAAACCCACTCCCATCAGCGACAAGGAAGTCGCCGCGCTGATGCAGCAAATCCAGGATGGCGTAGAAAAACCCCGCCCCAAGGTGTTGTTCGAGGTGGGCGAAGCGGTGCGCATCAAGGACGGTCCGTTCACCGATTTTCACGGCGTGGTCGAGGAAGTCAATTACGACAAGAGCAAGTTGCGCGTATCCGTGCTGATTTTCGGACGCTCTACGCCGGTCGAACTGGAATTCGGCCAAGTCGAGAAAGCTTAAGACCTAAAGTGCTGAGTTGGTCGTTCGGAATTGTAGCGATGTTTTTTTTCGGGGAGAGCATATAGTCTGACGAATGAGCAGGGTGCTAGGTTTTACTCAGCACTCAAGACTCAGCACTGTATTTAAGCTCGTTTGCACCCATATCTAGAGGAGCTGTCAAAGTGGCAAAGAAAATCACAGGTTATATCAAGTTGCAGGTGCCTGCGGGCAAAGCGAACCCCAGCCCACCGATTGGTCCCGCGCTGGGCCAGCGTGGCCTGAACATTATGGCGTTCTGCAAGGAATTCAATGCGCAGACCCAGGGCGTTGAAGTCGGTTTGCCGATTCCGGTGGTGATCACCGCCTACGCGGACAAGAGCTTCACTTTCGTGATGAAGACGCCGCCCGCAACCATTCTAATCAAGAAAGCGGTCGGCATCCAGAAGGGCAGCCCGCGTCCGCATACCGACAAGGTGGGCAAACTGACCCGCGCTCAGGCGGAAGGCATCGCCACAACCAAGATGCCCGACCTGACTGCGGCGGACATGGACGCTGCCGTGCGCACTATTGCCGGCAGTGCGCGCAGCATGGGTATTGAAGTGGAGGGGGTATAACATGGCTAAAGTATCTAAACGCGCCAAGGCGATTAACGCCAAGGTGGATCGCAGCAAGCTCTACCCCCTGACTGATGCGCTGACGCTCGTCAAGCAGACCGCGACCGCGAAATTCGATGAATCCATCGACGTGGCGGTCAATCTGGGCATTGATGCGCGCAAATCCGACCAATTGGTGCGCGGTTCGGTCGTGCTGCCGCGCGGCACCGGCAAGACCAAGCGGATTGCCGTTTTCGCTCAGGGCGCGGCTGCCGAAGCCGCGAGGGCGGCGGGCGCCGACATCGTCGGTTTCGAAGATTTGGCCGCCGAAGTGAAGGCCGGCAAGATGGATTTCGATGTGGTGATCGCTAGTCCCGACGCGATGCGCGTAGTCGGCCAACTCGGCCAGATACTCGGGCCGCGCGGTTTGATGCCCAACCCCAAAGTGGGCACGGTGACGCCGGACGTGGCGACCGCGGTGAAAAACGCCAAGGCCGGCCAGGTGCAGTACCGCACCGACAAGGGTGGGATTATCCAGAGCACCATCGGGCGCGCGTCGTTCGGCGAGGATGCCCTGAAGGAAAACCTGCTGGCGTTGATCGAAGCGCTCAACAAGGCCAAGCCCGCCGCAGCCAAGGGCGTGTATTTACGGAAAATCGCCGTCTCCAGCACGATGGGGATCGGTGTCAGGGTGGATCAGTCCAGCCTCCTGAGCTAAGAAGTTTCTTTGGGTTGGCCGGGCTAACCGGCCAGCCGTCAAAGACCGTAGAGGCGGGTGAGGAGTGAGGGGTTAGGAGTGAGGAGTCTTCTTCACTTCGCGCCTCGCTCCTGACGAAGCTTAATTGCTGAGGCTTTGGTGAGTGTGGTGCGGGTTTACTCCTAACTCTTCACTCCTGACTCCTCACGCTCTACGCAGATGGTGCGCCCAACACAGGATATTTGCATTACTCCTGAAGTTAAGGTCGCCGTGGGTGAGTTCGGATTCCGGTTGCCGATTTTGGTTTGCCAATTTTGGTTTCCTTGGGAATTTTGTACTTATATTTAAAACGGAAGGAGGTAAGACCTTGAGTCTGAATCTTGAAGAGAAAAAAGCGGTCGTTGCCGAAATCAGCGCCCAGGTTGCCGCTGCTCAGGCGATAGTCATCGCCGAGTATGTCGGCCTGGAAGTAGGCAACATGACGGTTTTGCGCAAAAAGGCGCGCGAATCCGGCGTGTATCTGCGCGTGCTGAAAAACACCCTGGCGCGCCGTGCGGTCGAAGGAACCCCGTTTGCCGGTCTGGCCGATCAAATGGTGGGGCCGCTGACATATGGCATTTCCAGCGACCCGGTGGCCGTGGCGAAAGTGATGCACGAATTTGCCAAGGGCAGCAATGACAAGTTCACCGTCAAAGCCGGCGCGATGGCCAATTACGTGATGAGCTCCAAGGATGTCGCAAGTCTTGCGACCATGCCGAGCCGTGACGAGTTGCTCGCCAAGTTGTTGGGCACGATGCAGGCGCCTATCGCGCAATTCGTGCGCACCCTCAACGAAGTGCCGACCAAGTTCGTGCGTGGTCTGGCCGCTGTGCGCGACCAGAAGCAGGCTGCTTGATTCGTATTTATTCAAATTTAATTTATTCAGGAGTAGTTGAACATGGCAATTTCTAAAGCTGAAATTCTCGACGCAATCGCCGGCATGACCGTGCTGGAACTGTCCGAACTGATCAAGGAAATGGAAGAAAAATTCGGCGTGTCTGCCGCCGCCGCCGTAGCGGTCGCAGCGCCTGCCGCCGGCGGCGCTGCCCCGGCTGCGGAAGAGCAAACCGAATTCGACGTGATTCTGACCGGTTTCGGCGAAAACAAGGTGAACACCATCAAGGTGGTGCGCACGATCACCGGCCTGGGTCTGAAGGAAGCCAAGGACCTCGTGGACGGCGCGCCCAAGCCCGTCAAGGAAGGCATCTCCAAAGCCGATGCCGATGCGATAGCAAAGCAGTTGATCGAAGCCGGCGCTACTTGCGAAGTCAAGTAAACGTCGTTCAGGGTATATGGGCTGGCGGGAAACCGCCGGCCTTTTCCCGTTTCTGAAACCATCCAATTTTTTAATCGCCAATTCAAGAAATCTCCATATTTCAGAAATTGGCAACTTCGGAACTTGCCGACTTCGGAAATTGCCAGCCCCGGAAATCGTCAACCCCAGAAATCGTAAGAGAGACGCTGCGCGGCGCGGCTTCTGTCTTACGTCCTCTGAGGCAACCGCCATCCTTCCCACGGAGATAATATGAGCTACTCTTTCACCGAGAAAAGACGTATCCGCAAGAGTTTTGCCAAACGCGTTAGCGTATTGCCAGTGCCTTTCCTGCTGGCTACCCAGATTGACTCCTACGCGGCTTTTTTGCAGGCCGGCGTCAAGCCCGACAAGCGTAAGAGCGAGGGGCTGCAAGCGGCGTTCAGCTCGATTTTTCCGATTAGCAGCCATTCCGGCAACGCCCGCCTGGATTACGTCAGTTTCACCCTGGGCGAACCGCCTTTCGACGTGACCGAGTGCCAGCAGCGCGGCTTGACTTTCGCCGCGCCGCTGCGCGTCAAGGTGCGCCTGACCATCATGGATAAGGAGGCTTCCAAGCCGACCGTCAAGGAGGTCAAGGAGCAGGAAGTCTATATGGGCGAAATTCCGCTCATGACCGATAGCGGTTCGTTCGTAATCAACGGCACCGAGCGCGTCATCGTCTCCCAGTTGCACCGTTCCCCCGGCGTGTTTTTCGAGCACGACCGCGGCAAGACGCATTCCTCGGGCAAATTGCTGTTCTCGGCGCGCATCATTCCCTATCGCGGCTCGTGGCTGGATTTCGAGTTCGATCCCAAGGATTACCTGTATTTCCGCGTTGACCGTCGGCGCAAAATGCCGGTGACGATATTGTTGAAAGCGTTGGGCTACACCCTGGAACAAATCCTCGGCATGTTCTACGTCAACGACACCTTCCATGTGAACAAGAAGGCGATACAGTTCGAACTGGTGCCGGAACGCATGCGCGGCGACGTGGCGCGCTTCGACATCACCGACAAGGAAGGCAACATCGTCGTCCCCAAGGACAAGCGCATCACCGTGAAGCATATCCGCGACATGGAAAAGGCCGGCATCAGCAAAGTAGTGGCGCCGGAAGATTTCCTGCTCGGCCGTGTGCTGGCCCATGCCGTGATCGATAAGGAAAGCGGCGAGATTCTCGCCGCCGCCAACGACGAGATCACCGAAAGCGCGCTACTCAAGTTGCGCGAATCCGGCGTCACCAAGATCCATACCATATACGCCAGCGATCTCGACCAGGGCGCTTATATTTCCCAAACCCTGCGCATTGACGAGACGCTCGACAAGAAGGCCGCGCAAGTGGCGATTTACCGCATGATGCGCCCCGGCGAGCCGCCTACCGACGATGCGGTGGATGCCTTGTTCGCCGGTCTGTTCTTCAGTGAGGAACGCTACGACCTGTCCGCCGTGGGGCGCATGAAATTCAACCGCCGCGCCTACCCCGAAAAGGCCGACGAGAAGTCCTCCGCATGGTTCAAGGCGTTCCAGCAGCGCGTCGGCAAAAAGGGCGAAACCGGCCCCAGCATTTTGGAATTCGACGACATCATTTCGACCATCATGATCCTGGTCGAACTGCGTAACGGGCGCGGCGAGATCGACGATATCGACCACCTCGGCAATCGCCGCGTGCGTTCCGTCGGCGAACTGGCGGAAAACCAGTTCCGTTCCGGTCTGGTGCGCGTCGAGCGCGCGGTCAAGGAGCGTTTGAGCCAGGCCGAATCGGAAAATCTGATGCCGCACGACCTGATTAACGCCAAGCCGGTGTCCGGCGCGATCAAGGAGTTTTTCGGTTCGAGCCAGCTTTCCCAGTTCATGGACCAGACCAACCCGCTGTCGGAAATCACCCACAAGCGCCGCGTTTCCGCGCTCGGCCCGGGCGGCCTCACGCGCGAACGCGCCGGCTTCGAGGTGCGCGACGTACACCCGACCCATTATGGCCGGGTATGCCCGATTGAGACGCCGGAAGGCCCGAACATCGGCCTGATTAATTCTCTGGCGCTGTTCGCCCGCACCAACCAGTACGGTTTCCTGGAAACGCCATACAGCAAGGTGGAAAACTGCGCGGTGACCGACCAGATCGATTATCTGTCGGCCATTGAAGAAGGGCGTTTCGTGATCGCCCAGGCCAACGCCGAACTCGACAAGCACGGCAAATTCAGCCAGGACTTGGTGTCGTGCCGCCATCACAATGAATTCGCGTTGTCCACCCCGGAAAAGGTGCAGTACATGGACGTGGCGCCGGGACAGATCGTCTCGGTGGCCGCCTCGCTGATTCCTTTCCTCGAACATGACGATGCGAACCGCGCATTGATGGGCGCCAACATGCAGCGTCAGGCGGTGCCGTGTTTGCGCGCCGAAAAAGCGTTCGTCGGCACCGGGATAGAGCGCACCGTGGCGGTGGACTCCGGCACCACGGTGCAGGCGCGGCGCGGCGGGATCGTCGATTATATCGACGCGGGGCGCATCGTGGTGCGGGTGCATGACGAGGAAACCAAGGCCGGCGAAGTCGGCGTGGATATTTACAACCTGATTAAATACACCCGTTCCAACCAGAACACCAACATCAACCAGCGTCCGCTGGTCAAGGTGGGCGACGAAATTGCCCGCGGCGACGTGATCGCCGACGGCGCTTCGACCGACATGGGCGAACTGGCGCTGGGGCAGAACATGCTGGTGGCCTTCATGCCGTGGAACGGCTACAACTTCGAGGATTCGATCCTGATCTCCGAGCGCGTGGTGGCGGACGACCGCTACACCTCCATCCATATCGAGGAATTGTCGGTGGTGGCGCGCGACACCAAGCTCGGGCCGGAGGAAATCACCCGCGATATTTCCAACCTGTCGGAGCGTATGCTCGGACGCCTGGACGAATCGGGCATCTGCTATATCGGCGCGGAAGTCGAAGCCGGCGATGTGCTGGTCGGCAAGGTGACGCCTAAGGGCGAAACCCAGTTGACGCCGGAAGAAAAGCTGTTGCGCGCGATTTTCGGCGAAAAGGCGTCGGATGTGAAGGACACCAGTTTGCGCGTGCCGTCCGGCATTTCCGGCACGGTGATTGACGTGCAGGTGTTCACCCGCGAGGGCATAGAGCGCGACAAACGCGCGCAGCAGATCATCGAAGACGAACTCAAGGCGTTCAAGAAAGACTTGGCCGACCAGATGCGCATCGTTGAGGACGACACCTTCGGACGGATAGAACGCTTGCTCGAAGGCAAGATCGCCAACGGCGGGCCGAAGAAGCTGGCCAAGGGCAGCGCGGTGAGCCGGGAATACATGGCGTTGGTGGAACGCCATAACTGGTTCGACATCCGTCTGGCGGACGAAGAGGCGGCGCGCCAACTGGAGCAGCTTAAGGACAGCCTGGCGCAGAAGCGCCTCGAATTCGACGCCAACTTCGAGGAAAAGAAACGCAAGCTGACCAGCGGCGACGAACTGCCGCCCGGCGTGCAGAAAATGGTCAAGGTTTACGTGGCGGTGAAACGCCGCCTCCAACCCGGCGACAAGATGGCCGGTCGCCACGGCAACAAGGGCGTGATTTCCAAGATCACGCCTATCGAAGATATGCCCAACATGGCCGACGGCACGCCGATGGACATCGTGCTGAATCCGCTGGGCGTGCCGTCGCGCATGAACGTCGGGCAAATTCTGGAAACCCACCTGGGCTGGGCGGCCAAGGGCTTGGGGCTGCGCATCGGCGAGATGCTGCAAGAACATGCCAAGGCGCAGGAAGTGCGCAAGTTCCTTGACAGCATTTACAATTCCACCGGCAAATCGGAGGACATCAAGTCGCTGTCCGATTCCGAGGTGTTGGAGCTGGCCGGCAACCTCCAGAAGGGCGTGCCGTTCGCAACACCGGTGTTCGATGGCGCAACCGAGGAAGAAATCCGCGCAATGCTGGACCTGGCCTATCCCGACAGCGACCCGCGCACCAAAAAGCTGGGCTTCACCCCGAGCAAAACCCAATTGACGCTGTACGACGGACGCACCGGCGAGGCTTTCGAGCGCCCGGTGACGGTGGGCTATATGCATGTGCTGAAGCTCCACCACTTGGTGGATGACAAGATGCACGCGCGCTCCACCGGTCCTTACTCACTGGTCACCCAGCAGCCGCTGGGCGGCAAGGCGCAGTTCGGCGGCCAGCGCTTCGGTGAAATGGAAGTGTGGGCGCTGGAAGCCTACGGTGCAGCCTACGTGTTGCAGGAAATGCTGACGGTGAAATCCGACGACGTCAACGGTCGCACCAAGGTGTACGAAAACATCGTCAAGGGCGAGCACAAGATCGATGCCGGCATGCCGGAATCCTTCAACGTGCTGGTGAAAGAAATACGCTCGCTGGCGATAGACATCGATCTGGAACGCAACTGATTTTGTAGTGAGGAGTGAGGCGTGAGGAGTGAGGAGGAAAATGCCCTTCACTCCTCACTCTTAACTCCTCACTCCTCACTGGAGGAACGACATGAAAGCACTGCTCGACTTATTCAAACAGGTCACTCAGGAAGAGGAATTCGACGCGATCAAGATCGCGCTCGCGTCGCCGGACAAGATCCGCTCCTGGTCCTACGGCGAAGTGAAAAAGCCGGAAACCATCAATTACCGCACTTTCAAGCCGGAACGCGACGGCTTGTTCTGCGCCAAGATTTTCGGCCCGATCAAGGATTACGAATGCCTGTGCGGCAAGTACAAGCGCCTGAAGCATCGCGGCGTGATCTGCGAAAAGTGCGGCGTCGAGGTGACCCAGTCCAAGGTGCGTCGCGAGCGCATGGGGCATATCGAACTGGCTTCGCCGGTCGCGCACATCTGGTTCCTCAAATCGCTGCCGTCGCGTCTGGGCATGGTGCTCGACATGGCGCTGCGCGACATCGAGCGTGTGCTGTACTTCGAAGCCTATGTGGTGACCGACCCCGGCATGACGCCGCTGAATCGCCGCCAATTGCTGACCGAAGACGATTATCTCGCCAAGGTGGAAGAATACGGCGACGAATTCCAGGCCAGCATGGGCGCGGAAGGCGTGCGCGCGCTGCTGCGCAACCTTGATCTGCAACTCGAAGTCGATACGTTGCGCAAGGATTTGACCGAAACCGGCTCCGACACCAAGATCAAAAAAATCGCCAAGCGCCTGAAAGTGCTGGAAGCATTCCAGAAATCCGGCATCAAGCCCGACTGGATGGTGCTGGAAGTGCTGCCGGTGCTGCCGCCGGAACTGCGTCCGCTGGTGCCGCTGGACGGCGGTCGTTTTGCGACAAGCGACCTGAACGACTTGTACCGTCGCGTAATTAACCGTAACAACCGCCTGAAGCGCCTGTTGGAATTGAAAGCGCCGGAAATCATCGTGCGCAACGAAAAGCGCATGTTGCAGGAAGCGGTGGACTCGCTGCTGGACAACGGTCGTCGTGGTAAGGCGATGACCGGCGCGAACAAGCGTCCGCTGAAATCGCTGGCCGACATGATCAAGGGCAAGGGCGGACGCTTCCGCCAGAACCTGTTGGGCAAGCGCGTCGATTATTCCGGGCGTTCGGTGATCGTGGTCGGCCCGCAGTTGAAATTGCACCAGTGCGGCCTGCCCAAAAAAATGGCGTTGGAACTCTTCAAACCGTTCATTTTCCACAAGCTCGAAGTGATGGGCTTGGCGACCACCATCAAGGCCGCAAAGAAAATGGTCGAGATGGAAGAACCCGTCGTCTGGGATTTGCTGGAAGACGTGATCCGCGAGCACCCGGTGATGTTGAACCGCGCGCCGACGCTGCACCGCCTTGGCATCCAAGCGTTCGAGCCGACCCTCATCGAAGGCAAGGCGATCCAGTTGCACCCGCTGGTGTGCGCGGCGTTCAACGCCGACTTCGACGGCGACCAGATGGCCGTGCATGTCCCGCTGTCGCTGGAAGCGCAGATGGAATGCCGCACCCTGATGCTGGCCAGCAACAACGTGTTGTCGCCGTCCAACGGCGAACCCATCATCGTGCCGTCGCAGGACATCGTGCTCGGCCTGTATTACATGACGCGCGAAAAAATCAACGCCAAGGGCGAAGGCGCAATGTTCTCCGACATCGGCGAGATTTCCCGCGCCTACGAAACCCGCCAAGTCGAATTGCACGCCAAAATTCTGGTGCGCATTAAGGAATTCGTGCTGGATGCGCAGGGCGGCAAGAGCGAAAAAACCACGCGCTACGAAACCACGGTGGGCCGTGCGCTGCTGTCGGAAATCCTGCCCCCCGGCCTGCCTTTCCCACTGGTGAACAAGGCGCTGAAGAAAAAGGAAATCTCCAAGCTGATTAATGCCAGCTTCCGCCGTTGCGGGCTGCGCGAGACGGTGATTTTTGCCGACCGGCTGATGTACACCGGCTTTACCTTTGCGGCGCGCGCCGGCATTTCCATTTGCGTGGACGATATGCTGGTGCCGGACAAAAAGATGGAACTGATCGGCGCCGCCGAGAAGGAAGTGAAGGAAATCGAGTCGCAATATTCCTCCGGCCTGGTGACCAATGGCGAACGTTACAACAAGGTGGTGGACATCTGGGGGCGCGCCGGCGACGTAGTGGCGAAGGCGATGATGGACCAGCTCGGCTCGCAGACCACCGTGGACCGCGAAGGCAAAACCGTCAAGCAGGAATCCTTCAACTCCATCTACATGATGGCCGACTCCGGCGCGCGCGGTTCCGCTGCCCAGATACGCCAATTGGCGGGGATGCGCGGCCTGATGGCGAAACCCGACGGCTCCATCATCGAAACCCCGATTACCGCGAATTTCCGCGAGGGGCTGAACGTATTGCAGTACTTCATTTCCACCCACGGCGCGCGCAAAGGCTTGGCCGACACCGCGCTGAAGACCGCGAACTCCGGCTATCTGACGCGCCGTCTGGTGGACGTGACCCAAGACCTGGTGGTGATCGAGCATGATTGCGGCACCACCAACGGCATGGCGCTGAAGGCGCTGGTCGAAGGCGGCGAGGTGGTCGAAGCGCTACGCGAGCGCATCCTGGGACGCGTCGCGGCAAGCGACGTGATTAACCCGGAAACCGACGAAACCGTGTACGAGGCCGGCACATTGCTCGACGAGGACGCCGTGGAACGCATCGAAGCGATGAGCGTCGATGAAGTGCGCGTGCGCACCCCGCTGACCTGCGAAACCCGTTACGGCCTGTGCGCCAAGTGCTACGGACGCGATCTCGGGCGCGGCATGTTGGTCAATGCCGGCGAGGCGGTCGGCGTAATCGCCGCCCAGTCCATCGGCGAACCGGGCACCCAGCTCACGATGCGTACTTTCCACATCGGCGGCGCGGCATCGCGCGCGGCGGCGGCCAGCTCAATCGAGATAAAATCCAACGGCACCATCCGCTTCACCGCGTTAATGCGCTACGTGACCAACATGAAGGGCGAAAAAATCGTCATCTCGCGTAGCGGCGAAGCGCTCATCGCGGACGATAACGGTCGCGAGCGCGAGCGCCACAAAGTGCCCTACGGCGCCACCCTGATGGCAATGGACGGCGACGTGGTGAAAGCCGGCAAGGTGTTGGCGATGTGGGACCCGCACACCCGCCCGATTATTACCGAATACGCCGGTCGCGTGCGCTTCGAAAACGTCGAGGACGGCGTCACCGTGGCCAAGCAGATCGACGAAGTGACCGGCCTTTCCACACTGGTGGTGATCGACCCGAAACGGCGCGGCACCGCGCAGACCAAGGGCTTGCGCCCGCAGGTCAAACTGCTCGCCGAGAATGGCGAGGAAGTCAAACTGGCGGGCACCGACCACTCGGTTAACATCACGTTCCACGTCGGTTCGATTATTTCGGTGAAAGACGGCCAGGATGTCAGCGTCGGCGACGTGCTCGCGCGGATACCCCAGGAATCCTCGAAAACCCGCGACATTACCGGCGGTCTGCCGCGCGTGGCGGAACTGTTCGAAGCGCGTTCGCCCAAGGACGCCGGCCTGTTGGCGGAAATTACCGGCACCGTATCGTTCGGCAAGGACACCAAGGGCAAGCAACGCCTGGTGATCACCGACCTGGATGGCATCGCGCACGAATACCTGATCCTGAAGGACAAGCACATAACCGCGCACGACGGCCAAGTGGTGAACAAGGGCGAAAGCATCATCGACGGCCCGGCCGACCCGCACGACATCCTGCGCCTGCTGGGCGTCGAAGCGCTGGCGCGCTACATCACCGACGAAGTGCAGGACGTGTACCGCCTGCAAGGCGTTAAGATCAACGACAAGCACATCGAAGTGATCGTGCGCCAAATGCTGCGCCGCGTGACGGTGACGGATGCCGGCGGCACCCGCTTCATCCAGGGCGAACAAGTGGAGCGCGCCGACCTGCTGGCGGAAAACGACAAGGCACTGGCCGAAGGCAATGAGCCGGCGACTTACGAGCATGTCCTGCTGGGCATCACCAAAGCCTCGCTGTCCACCGACTCGTTCATCTCCGCGGCATCCTTCCAGGAAACCACGCGCGTGTTGACCGAAGCGGCCATTCTCGGCAAACGCGACGAATTGCGCGGCCTCAAGGAAAACGTCATCGTCGGACGCCTGATCCCCGCCGGCACGGGACTTGCCTACCACTCCGCGCGCCGCCGCCAGAAACTGGGGGTGGATGCGGTAATGGGCGGCGACCTGGTGGCGGAAATGGGAAGCGAAATTAACGCCGATGTTGGCGAGTTGTCTGCTTTGGAGTAGTCCGGTGGGGGGGGAGGAAAACGTGCGTTGGGTAGGTGGGGACGTTACTGCCCACCATCACAACCGGATGCGCCCAATTACAGACCTCCCGGAAGCCTCATCCGCCCCTCTATTCAATCCGCTGATTTAGGAAGGGAAAAGGGGGCGGATTTATTTTTTGATTTTTCCGAATCATAGACCATTTCGATTGGGGTGGGAACAAATAAATCTGTCCCCTTTTCTCGGTACTGTGTTTTTCTGTTCAGTAGGCCGTCTAGGCCGTCTCAATTAAAATCCGCGAGATCAGGTGGTCTGACCTTACTCAACTGTTACTGTTACCGGGGATTCAATTATTGGTCCAATAGTTGAATCGGAATTGCGTTCAACCAATACCGTTTTCCATATATAACGACCGCTGGGAATATTATTTATTTCGATTGCGGGAAATATACCATTTTTGCCGAATAGGGTTTCCGTTGCGCTTGCCGTTGCGTTGTAAGCGCTTCCTGTAACCAAGTAACCTGTTGTTGCGGAAAATATCCATTTTCCATCTGGAGTTAGCGATAACTCATCGGTTGGTGTGGTTATCGCGACATAGATGTCAACAGGGCCGCCGGTAAGCGGTAGGCGATAATCGAGTCGAAGGCTTTCGCCATTTTTGTAATGGCGTTTATCCGGTATCAAGTTGGGTAGCAGAGCCAACAGACTTTTTCCTGCATCGAGTATGCCGAAATTTTGTCCTTTCGTGGCAAGCTCATGCGAATTCTCCGCTAGCAAAGCGGCAACCTGTTTGCTATCGAGCCTGCCGTTAATTTGAAGGATAGACGCGACGGCTGCTGCAACCATCGGGGTGGCGTAGGAGGTTCCCTGACCATGCAACCCGAAACCGCCGCCGATCAGCGTACTGTACACATCGGAGGCAGGGGCGGCTATTGTTACTTCTTTTCCCCGGTTGGATTGGTTCCACAAGGTGCCGTCCCTGTTTGTGCCTGCAACCGTAATTACCCCTGGGTAGGTTCCAGGAAAAGAAACTATTCCTCCTTCGTTTCCAGCAGCAGCAACTACCACGATCCCAGCGTCCAGCGCTCGTTGAATGGCCTTCCCCACAGTTTGGGTGGCGTTATCCACCGAAATACTCAGGTTGATGATTTTTGCCCCATGCGTAACGGCATAATCGATACCTTGAGCAAGCGTGGCGGAATCGAATGTGGAAGATGCAGATGCATTGATTTTGATAGGCAAGAGGCGCACATCCGGCGCCAACCCGCAACCCGCTCTAGCGTTGCCGCATTGTGCTGCGGTAATGCCTGCGACGAAAGTACCATGTCCAAGGGAGTCTTGGGGTAATGCATTACCGTCACCGAAATTGTATCCGTCGGAACGCAAATTGGGTTTCAGGTCGGGATGGTTCATGTCCACGCCACTATCGATTACCGCAATGGTTAGCCCTTTGCCGCTGGCTATCGCCCAAGCCTGTCTGGCGCCGACTGTGTCCAGCCACCATTGGCTGGAATATCCGGGATCATTTGGTGTTGCAACGGCGGGTGGCATGTCTTCAAAATGGCCGAGGTAATTGGGTTCTGCATACTCGACCGATGGGTCGGCATGCAGTTCATTCAAACGCTTGTTGAGACGAAATTCATTGCCGCTCCGACTAACAGCGCTTTGATAGTTGGAAACACTGATTGCCACTACACCGTGTCCAATGATTCGTCCAGTTTTGCTTAAAGATGCATTTTCTTTGTATTTCACCAGGATTTCGGTTGGAACAATGGTGGTTTCCGCCCACGCAATTGAGATGTAGGTGGCAGACATAATAAACAATGATATAAGCTGTAGAAATTTATTTTTTGATTCAACGTAATTCATCATGGCATGATAAGCTGACTTGAGGAACATTTGATAAAGCCGGAATAGCGAAACTTGGCATTGGGAATAGCATTCCAATTTTTGGATGGTTATTTTTACTACTGACCGGAGATTTCCAGGGGCGGACGATTTAACTTAATGATAAAAAATGATGTTCATGGGGGGGGCGCTGACTTCAATATGTTGTAAAATACTTGGATTTTTCTAGGGGAGATCTAAGCATATACGGGGAAGCTGGTATTCGCTCAACTGCAGGTGGTGCTTTATTTCAAATGGATCAAGCAGCACCAGCGGATCAAGGCCGCCGTTTACGTGCTTGTCGCCATTCTCAAAAAAACGCTTGAAATCCGAGGTTTCACTTTAACACAATCTAATAGATTTTGAGCCTGACTTTGTTCGAAAAAACCCTCGCTTAATCTGCTTATTACGAATTCCACTTCTAATCAGGTTTTAATCAGGAAGGGTGGGGAGGAAACCGTTCATTGGAGTTCAGAGGGATCGAAGCCCTCCCGGTAAAGGTTAGCCACCAGCCGGAAGCGAGTCTTGCATGCGAGTGTCGTAAGGCACTACTTGAAGCGTAGACAGCGTGTATTAAAGCCGTGTCATTGAGCCCCGAAATCACAATCGTTAGGTGTCTTCATTTTCCAGCCGATGGGGACAGCATC
>Ga0172380_10005601_pt1 | contig 15122 bp, 7 predicted proteins | sample Leawe162metaG_FD_119747 | JGI IMG/M metagenome (GOLD analysis project Ga0172380, IMG submission 119747) | Leachate microbial communities from a municipal landfill in Southern Ontario, Canada - Leachate well 162 metaG | ecosystem: Engineered > Solid waste > Landfill > Unclassified | place...
AATTTCTCGGGTTTGCCAACGAACTGGAACTGCAATCCGATCATCCAAGGACATGTGCATGACACAAGAGCGAATGGAATCAGGCGAAATAGATCTGAACCGGTTCAACCAGGTTTTCTTTGAGGAGTGCGGCGAACACCTGGCGGAGATGGAGCAGATCCTGCTCTCGTTGAGCGATGGAAAACCGGACGAAGAACAACTGAATGCGGTCTTCAGGGCCGCCCACTCAATCAAGGGCGGCGCCGGAATCTTCGGTTTTCAGGACATGACAGTCGTTACCCACATCATGGAGTCTCTCCTTGACCGGGTTCGCAACCATGAAATTCCCTTTACAACAGCCATGATCGATCTGTTCCTCGAAGCCGGGGACGTGATTGCCATGCAGCTGGCCGGCCACCGCGACGGAGCAGAGGTCCGCCAGGAGGCGGTTGACCAGATCAGCAGCAAGCTGCGGCAATATATCGACGAAAAAACGGCTGTCATTGGCACCGACGTCACCGAATCGGACGTTACACCGGCGGCAAACGCTACTGCCGAATTGCAGTCCGGCTGCCGCCTGTTTGAGATGGAGTTCACTCCCGATCCGGATATCTTCAAGCGCGGTGTCAGGCTGGAGCAGCTGTTCCTTGAGCTGGAGAGTCTGGGTGAACTGACCATAAATGCCGAAATGTCCCCCATCCCGGATTTCAGTATGTTTGACCCGGAGATCTGTGCCACCAGCTGGCACTTCACCTTGAAGACAACCGCGAACGAAGAGGATATCCGCGAGATTTTCGAATTTGTCGCCGACGAAGATCAACTGAACATTCGGGTAATTCCTGATCAGCAAGGCAGCGACCATCATGGGGATTCGGCCCGGACTGTTGCTCTGTCCGTCACCCAAGCTCCACCCGTTCAGACAGCCGCCTTGCCGCCGTCAGGCAACGCCAGCGGCATGTCGCCGGGCAGGAGAGCAGCGGACAAAAACGAAACCGCGCCGGGAGCCTTCGGGCGCCGCGGCAGCGAGGCCGATTCATCCATCAGGGTCGGCGTCACCAAGGTAGATCAACTGATCAACCAGGTCGGAGAACTGGTGATAACCCAGGCCATGCTGGCCCAGGCAGCGGCCGGTGTTGATCCGGTCCAGTACGAAAACCTGCATCGCGGCCTGCTGCAACTGGAGCGCAATACCCGCGACCTGCAGCAGAGCGTCATGTCGATCCGGCTGGTGCCGATCAGCGTCGTTTTCAACCGTTTCCCCCGCATGGTGCGCGATCTGTCGGCAAAACTCGGCAAACAGGTTGAGCTGAAGACTATTGGGGATTCGACCGAGTTGGACAAAGGTCTGATCGAAAAAATCAGCGATCCCCTGACCCACCTGGTGCGCAATTGCCTCGATCATGCCCTGGAATTGCCCGATGTCCGCATCGCAGCCGGGAAAGAGGCGGTTGGCACGATAACCCTCAGGGCGTCACAGATGGGAGGGCGGATCGTGATCGATGTGCTCGACGACGGCGCCGGCCTGAATCGCGGCAGGATCCTGGGCAAGGCTGTTGAACGCGGCCTTCTGGTCTCCGACACCATGACCGATGACGAGGTCTGGCAACTGATCTTCGCTCCCGGCTTTTCCACGGCTGATGCCGTAACCGACATCTCCGGGCGCGGCGTGGGCATGGATGTTGTGCTCAGGAACGTCAATTCCATGGGCGGCAGGGTGCAGATTGCCTCTGAATCCGGCAAAGGCACCAGGGTCACCATCAGCCTGCCCCTGACGCTCGCCATTCTGGAAGGGATTTCCGTCTCTGTCGGTGAGGAAAAATTTATTTTCCCGCTCAGTTCGATCGTGGAGTCGATCCAGCCCAAACCAGAGAGCCTTAAGACCGTTAACGGCAGGCAGGTTGTCCATGTGCGCGGAGAATACATTGCCGTCTTGCCGCTGTACGGGATGTTCAACCTGCAAACAGCGATTACTGAACCGGACAGGGGAATCCTGGTGCTGGTCGAAGTCGAGGAAGAAAGAGCAGCCATCCTGGTGGACACCTTGCTGGATGAACTCCAAGTGGTGATCAAGAGCCTGGAAGAGAATTATCGCAAGGTCGAGGGGACATCGGGGGCAACGATCCTTGGCGACGGCAAGGTGGCCCTGATCCTTGATGTCGCAGCACTGATCGATTTGGGAAAGAAGTGGTCAGGCAAGGAAGCGGCACGGCAAATCGAATAAACACAAATATTCGGGATTATATGGCTTTTCACAAAGGAGGCAATGTCATATGCAGGAAGAACAGGGATCATTGCAACAGCAAACCGGTACAGGCGGTGGAGAGTATCTGACTTTCACCCTCGGCAGCGAAGAATACGGCATGGACATCCTGAAGGTTCAGGAGATCCGTGGCTATGACGCCGTTACCCACATAGCCAATTCACCGGACTTTCTCAAAGGGGTAATAAATCTGCGTGGCGTGATCGTACCGATCGTTGACATGCGGATCAAATTCAAACTTGGCCAAGCCGATTACAACGAATTTACCGTTGTCATCATCATGAACGTGGTGGGACGGGTGGTAGGCATGGTCGTTGACAGCGTGTCGGATGTGACGACTCTTGCGCCGGAACAGATCAAACCCACCCCGGAATTCGGCTCCGCCCTGGACACGAAATACATCACCGGACTCGGCACGGTAAACGATCAAATGCTGATCCTGGTCGATATCGAACAACTGATGAGCAGCCCGGAGATGCAACTCATGGATATGCCGGCCTGAAAAGCTGAATCGTTATTATTGCGGGATAAATCAAATAACCAACCGTCTGGAAGGAGAACAGTATGCAATGGTTTTACAATCTGAAGATCGGCACGAAACTGCTGTCAAGCTTCATCATGTTGGCACTGATCGCCGGTGTAATCGGCGGGATCGGCATTGCCAACATCCGCAAGGCGGACAACAACGGCACCCTGCTTTACGAAAAGGCGACCGTGCCCATCTCCCAGTTGGGCACTATCTCCACCGCGTTCCAGCGGGCGCGTGTAACACTCGCCAAGATACTGTTGGTGCGCGACAGAGGCGAAAAACAGAAATTCGGCGAGCAGATCAAGGAGCTGAGCGCCGACATTTCCAAAAATGTGGAACTGCTGGACAAGGCCTTCACCAATCCCGAGGAAAAGGCCCTTCTGAAAGAGTTCAGCGATACCCGTACCGTGTTTCGTCCCTTGATTGCCAAGATCAGCGACCTCTCGATGGCGGGTAATGACGCCGAGGCGTTATCAATCTACAACGGTGAGGCCACCAATGCCGCAGTTGCTGAAAATAACGCCATCAACAAGCTGGTGGATTACAAGATCAAGCAGGCCAAAACCGTTTCTGACCAGAATACCGCCATGGCCGGCTCGGCAATCAGGTTCACCCTTGCCCTGGCAATCATCGGGATAATCCTTGCAGTTGGCTTTGGCATCTTCATAACCCGCATCATTACCATTCCACTCCAGGAGGCGGTCCATACGGCGCAGCTCGTGGCCGACGGAGACCTGACCAGCCGGGTCGAACCGAAATACACCGATGAAACCGGCCAGATGCTGCTGGCACTGAAAAACATGAACGCAAACCTGGTCAACATCGTGGGCGAGGTCCGCAACGGTGCCGATTCCATTGCAACCGCCACCGAACAGATTTCCGCCGGCAATGCCGATCTCTCGCAACGCACCGAAGAGCAGGCATCGGCTTTGGAAGAGACCGCGTCCAGCATGGAAGAGCTGACCTCGACCGTCAAACAGAATGCCGACAATGCCCAGCAGGCCAACCAACTGGCCATCAGCGCCAGTGGCGTGGCGGTAAAAGGTGGCGACGTGATCAACCGGGTGGTGCATACCATGGGCTCGATCTCCGATAGCTCCAGAAAGATCTCCGACATTATCGGTGTAATCGACGGAATCGCCTTCCAGACCAATATCCTGGCGCTGAATGCAGCAGTGGAGGCAGCCAGGGCCGGTGAGCAGGGCCGCGGTTTTGCCGTGGTGGCGGCCGAAGTGCGCAGCCTTGCCCAGCGGAGCGCCTCCGCGGCAAAAGAGATCAAGGCCCTGATCGAAGACTCGGTCAGAAAAGTGGAGGATGGCAGCAAGTTGGTGGAAGAGGCTGGACACACCACCCAGGAGATTGTCATCAGCATCAAGCGAGTGACCGACATCATGGCCGAGATCTCGGCCGCCTCCCTGGAACAATCCAGCGGCATCGAGCAGGTCAACACGGCCATTACCCAAATGGACGATGTTACCCAACAGAATGCGGCCCTGGTGGAGGAAGCAGCCGCGGCAGCCGAATCGCTGGAGGAGCAGGCCCGGCAGCTTGTCCATGCTGTCACCCGTTTCAAGTTGGACGAAGCCATGCAACCCAGGAAGTTGGCTGCCGAAAAGAAGGTTCGCAAAATAAGCGCCCTGCAGCCTAAGAACATCGAAAAAACCGGCAAACCGTCAGCAGCGGCAAAAGGTTTAAAAAAGCCGGAACTCATTGAAGCGGCCATGCAAAACCCGGTGGATAACGATAGCGACTGGCAGGAATTCTAGCGCCGAATGCGCTACGCTTCATGGCCTACAGGGACGCGAATAGTAACTGTCCCGATAGGCCAGGGCGGTTTTCGCTGTCACAAGATGACAGGACATATTTAAGGGAGAGTGTGAAATGCTGGCAGCAACAGACCCCATAAATCCGGCATTCGACGAACGTTCCGATTGCAAGGAGTCGCTCCAGTTTCCTTTTACCTCGGAGGACTTTAACCGTATCCGAAACCTGATTCACCGGGTTGCCGGCATTTCCCTCTCACCTGCAAAAAAAGGCTTGGTATACAGCCGGCTGGCACGCCGCCTCAGAGTGAGGCAGCTGCAATCCTTCTCGGAGTACCTGCAACTCCTTGAAAGTGGTGACCAACCGGAAAGGGAAGCTTTCGTAAACGCCCTTACCACAAACATGACTTCTTTTTTTCGCGAAGCCCATCATTTTCCCATACTCTCGGCCCATCTGGGAAGCCTGGCACCGAAACAGCAGGTTTCCATCTGGACCTGCGCTTCATCCAGCGGCGAAGAGCCCTACTCCATTGCCATGACCGTGGTCGAGCACTACAACAGTTTTGCCGCGCCGGTAAAAATACTAGCCACCGACATCGATACCAAAGTGTTGGAGCGGGCCCGCACCGGGGTATATCCTCTCGATCAACTGCAAAAACTATCCCCAGGCCAATTGAAGCGTTTTTTTCTGAAGGGAGAGGGCGAAAATGCCGGCTTTGCCAGGGTCAAACCGGAACTTCAGGCAATGATCACCTTTAAGAGCCTCAATCTGCTCCATGAAAAATGGGCTATCCATGAAAAGTTCGATGCCATCTTCTGTCGCAACGTGATGATCTATTTCGACAAAAAAACCCAGTACTCGGTTTTGAAGAATCTGTCCGGCTATCTACGGCCCAACGGACTCTTCTTTGCCGGCCACTCCGAGAGTTTCCACCATGCCACGGATCTGTTCCGGGTATGCGGCAAAACGGTCTATGCCCTGCGGAACTGACCAGGAACATTGAAATGCCCAAGGTATCCAGCCAGGTAATTACCAAGGTGACTCATGAAGACCGTTACGACGTACATCCTGATAAACAGTCTGATAGCCATCCTGGCCATTTCAACTTTTGCCTTTATCTCACTCCACCGCTTTCATGCCGCGGAGGTCAGGGAAGAGCACGAAAACCTGGAGAAGTGCATCCGGACCTTTCGGGAATTGCTCGCCCACAAGGGCAAAGAATTCAGAATCGCCAATGGCAGACTCCTTGTCGGGGATTACGTGATCAACGGCAACTTCGAGTTGCCGGACAAGGTGCAGGAAATATTCGGCGGAGTAGCAACGGTTTTCCAGGGTAATACGCGCGTTTCCACCAACGTCCTCGATGACCAGGGGCTCAGGGCCGTCGGCACCAAGCTCATCGGCCCGGCCTACGATGCCTTATTCAAGGAGGGAAAACCCTATCGTGGTGAAGCGGTTATACTTGGGGTTCCTTACCTGACCGCCTATGATCCCATCATGAATAGCAAGGGTGCGATCATTGGCGTTCTCTTTGTAGGCGTAGAAAAAAGCGTATTTCTGGCCCGCTTCAGCGGCTTGAGAATACAGTTGATATTGACGCTGATCGGCATGGTGGCGGCCTTCACGATACTGATGACCTTGCTCGGAAGAGTGGCCATGAAATACGAACAGATGAACAAGGAACAACTCGGGTTTTTCCAGACAGTTATCAATACCATACCCGACCCTGTCTTTTACAAGGACATTGCAGGCCGTTATCTCGGTTGTAACAAGGCCTATGAGCTCTACGCAGGGTTGCCGCAGGCTGAAATAATCGGAAAAACGATTGACCAACTCTGGAGCAGTGAGCAGGCAGACATATATCGGCAGATGGACCAGAAGCTTTTCGAAAATCCCGGAGTGCAGAGATTTGAAATTCCTATCAGGTTTGCCGACTGGACTCAGCATGACGTGGTTTTCAACAAGGCGACCTTTCAGAACAAGGACGGATCGCTGGGCGGCCTGGTTGGGGTTATGCTCGACATCACCGAGCGCAAGGAAGCCGAAAAGGAAAAATCACTATTGGAAGCTCAGTTACATCATTCCCGAATGCTGGAATTGGTTATGGTCCAACTGGGGCATGATCTCAAAACGCCGCTCACCCCACTATTCGCCCTACTGCCCCTTATCAGGGAACGGGTCTCCGATCCGGAACTTAAAAAAATGGCTGATATCTGTAGCAGGAATGCAGTCCAGATCAAGGGGCTGTCGGACAGAACCTTGAAACTGGCCGCCCTGTCAGCCATAGTAGCCCCCTCGAATTGGGAAACAATCCCACTTGCCCCGGCCGTGGACGAGTACCTCCTTGACACCCTTTACCTCTCCGCGTTAACGAACGTTTCCTGTGAAAACGTCATTGACCCCGGAATTGCCGTTCAGGGGGTGGCGGATCAGCTGAAAGAGCTTTTTGCCAACCTGATTTCAAATGCCGTACGGTATTCTCCGGAACATGGGGTTATCCGCATCAGTGCCGAAGTAACCGGAAAAATCGTCACCGTATCGGTTCAGGATGAAGGCGTCGGTCTGGCGCCCGAGCATATCGGACGCATATTCGACGAATTTTTCAAAGTGGACGAATCGCGTCATGAACTGGCTTCCCAAGGCCTTGGGCTCGCCATCTGCAAAAGGATCGTGTTAAACCACAACGGCCGGATCTGGGCCGAAAGCCCTGGTATCGGCATGGGGACAGCCATAAGATTCACCCTGCCACGATGTATGGTTTAGATGTCCAATAAACATCAAACATCAAGGAGCAAAAACACTATGGACACCAGGGTAATGTTAGTCGATGACAATGAGTTTATCAGGGAATCAATTGACATCCTTTTCCGGACAATGGGGCTCAGCATTGTTACCGTCCAGGGAGGCAACGAATGTCTGGGCCAACTCGAAGCCGGGTTCAAGGGGGTGATCCTGCTGGATGTCATGATGCCCGGCATGGATGGCTGGGACACCATCCGCCAGATTGTTGCCAAAGGCCTCTACGAGGGCAATGCCATCCTGATGCTCACGGCCAAGGAAAGGCCCGACCAGAAAATGAATGGCATCCAGGAATATATCAGCGACTATATAACCAAACCATTCAACCCGATGGAACTGATCGAAACCGTTAAGTATTATTCAAAACTGCTGACGGCGTGATTCAGGCATTGCCAGTTATGATTTTGTACTCCAGCCGGTTTTTGCCGACAGCCATCTCCCTTAATCAAGTCAATGAACAAAATGCGGATCAACATGGACCGATATTTGCATTACATTTTTTTGGCGAATAAAAATTAATATGCTTGCTCTCCTAATACAGCAGCTATTACAATGTTAACCAACAGATATCATTAAACAAAACTCACCCAGGTCCGGAATGCACGTTATCTCCCGACAGATGATTGCCAGCAGTCTCATTGCGATATTCATCGTTGTGTTGCTTGGCCCGCTATTGCCTCTCACCATGCAATCTGCAATCATTGCCCATGCGATTACCGGCGAATGCACCGGTGATTGCGATAGTTGCGGCTGCTCGTTGGAGCGTCGGGCCTCTCGCACTTGTTGCTGCTGGCAGAAAAAAAAGATGCGCCAAAGTATGCATAATGAGAAAAATACTTGCTGCAAGGGAGAAAACACGACCCAAAGAACCATTATCAGCAGCCATTGCCCTTGCGGAAGCGATAAAATGATCGCTGCCTTGACGGTTGAAGAATTCCCACTCAATTCTTTTCCCTTTAACGGAGAAATCGACCGCCCAATGACAAGCCAGGTTTTTCAGGACCTGCCTTGTTCCCAGGCGGTCCGGCCCAACGACCCCCCAGCCCCTCCTCCCAAAATATCCTTGCCCTCCTAAGCCGGACAAGCCGGACCCCCAAATATTTGTTTCGCGCAACAACGCGACGACTCGACGTTATTAAATTAAAAGGGTTGTTTTTTTAGGTTTTTGTTGCACCCATTGCGTCGCCGCAGGGGGTAATGTCTTTCAGAAGTGTTGTTAATGCTTCTCCAGGAAGTATTTGTCCAGTCTCCGGCGTGACAGCTTATTGCTTGGATTCAGGCTATGAACGCTGTGGACAGGCTCCTTGTCGCCAATTCAGAACAGGGGAGTCCCATGTTCGACAGTATGGCGCCAGACGCAATTAACTTTGAGTAATATATGGGCACTAATTTTGCGAGTATATTCGTTGGCGCTATATCATTTTTTTTAACAAATCAAGAGCCACCACCCTAATTAAAATATTTGGTTGTACATGAGCATGTGAGTCAAACAAAGATTTACGGAATAGAATCAACCGATAAGTTCGGTGAGCTATGAATTTTTTTTCCAAATTTGCCATGATGAAAGATTGTGTTGAATGGCCGACCGGGGGCTTACACATATGAACACCGCACTCAAATCAGCTGCCATCCTAGCGGTATTAATGATGTTTTCGCATGTAACACCTGCATTGGCCGCTATCCAATGTTACCAATGCCACGGCACAACAGGTGATTACCGGCCCCTGGACTCGTCTGATCGCAATGCCTCAAGCGGCGCTTTTCAGGGAAATCACCGAACTCACCTGGCAGGTCCGTCGTCGCCAGAGGACTGTGCCAGATGTCATCCGGGCAGCGAAAGCTACAAATCTTTCCATCGAGACGGTCTGATAAAAGTGTCATCCCGGATGAAAGGGTCACCGCTTATTACGTCATATAACAATACAACATCCGCTTTTCCGCAGAATCCGGCCCCCACTCCGGGGACTTGCACCAACGTCAACTGCCACTTTGAGACAACCACCCCGACCTGGGGAGCCACCGCGCTGACGTATACCGATCCGGCAACCAACGATTGCAATAAGTGCCACGGCGCTGCCCCGGCCGATGGCAGCCATCCCAAGCACGCCACCCATTACGGTACTTCCGGCGCCACGGCCTCCTGCCTGAAATGCCATGCCGACCATACCACCGATCCGAGCCCGTTTGCCCACGCCACCAGCGCCGGCAACCGCGGCCTGGTGGTCTCGTTCGCAACAGCCCCCAACAGCGGCGCGGGCAGCTATTCAGGCGACACGAGTTATCCGCACTACCTGCCGAGCAGCACCCCCCTGCGCAACGGCACTTGCGACAGCACCTATTGCCACGGCACCACCATGGTCCCCAATAACGGCAGCGACACCACGCCGGTCTGGGGCACGGCCGCCACCGGCCAGTGCTGCACCTGCCACGGCGCAACAGCGTCCACCCCGCCCGTGCGCGGCAGCCACAGGACCCACGCCGGTTCCGGAGAATGGACCCATGCACCGGGGGGACTCAATGACAAGATACTGGGGCGCGACATGCCCTGCGGCACCTGCCACAAAACCACCGGCAGCCAACACGTGAACGGCAACGCCGACTGGTCGTTCAATTCCCTGTCGTCCCCCAGGCTCAGCGGCGCCCGGTACCGGGGTCTGTCAAGCGGCACTGTGTCGCCAGTGCCCAGTGCCGCCTACGGGCAATGCAGCAACCTTTACTGCCACAGCATTATCCAGAAAGCCGACGGCGGGGCGCTGACCGGAGCCGCGGGTGAATACAAGACCGTTACCTGGGGCAATATGGATGAAGGGACCTGCGGGTCCTGCCATGCCGTTGACCAGGGGCATGCCGCCTGGGCCGGCAGGACAGGCGCCGCCGAGATCAGTTCCGGCAGCCACAACAAACACCTCACGGCCATTGGCGCCAATGCCGGACTGGGCGGAACACCCGGCGGACCTGCCAGATGCGCCGTCTGCCACAACTACGGTAATTTTGGTAATACTGCTAATGACCTGTTAACCTGCACGGAAACCTGCCATAGCAACCAGGCAACACAGCATGTCAACCACCGGATAGAAGTCAAATTCGCCCCACTTTACGGCGGCAGCGCGGCCGCCTATACCGGCAGCACGGCTCCGGGCAGCGGTTTTGGCGGCTGTACCACTACCTATTGCCACTCCAACGGCTTGGCTGTGTCGCCCACATATTCCGTTCCGACCTGGGGCAACCCCGCCAGTTCGGCCTGCGGCAGCTGCCATGGCGCAACTGCAGCAGCGCCGCCCGCATCTGCCAGACACGGCAAACACGTCGGCAGCGCCTCCCCGTACGCCTATGCCTGCGCCCTCTGCCATGCCGGCATTGTCAAACACAATGCCAACGCCACGACATACACGGTCATCAGCAGCGGAACTGCAAACAGCGGCGCGCAATTGCACGTTGACAAGTCGCGCGAAGTCAGGTTCGACACCCTCAATCCATTCGGCAATTACAGCAGTACCAACCTTTCCTGCAACAGTGCCTACTGCCACAGCATGGGCAACACCAGCGTTGCTGCCGGCAGCCTGCCGGGTATTTACAACGGCAAACTCTACGCCAAGCCCAAATGGACCGATGCCGGGCCACTGGCCTGCAACGCCTGCCACGGCCGTTCGACACCAGGCAGCGGAGTGACCTATGGCATGCCCGACTATACCAATGGCGGCGTGGGGAGCGCGGCCAACAGCCATCTCAAGCACGTCTCGGCCGGCAACATCGCCTGCGTCGAATGCCATGAAAAGACCACCAAGAAAAATACCACCATCAGGGCAACCTTCCCCGGCAAGCATGTCGATGGTACTACCCATGACGTTTACTTCAACCTGAGCAGCCTCAATAAACTGGGAACCTATAACAACAGCGCCAAGACCTGCTCCAGCACCTACTGCCACGGCGCCGGACCTTCTGCCGCCTGGGGTTCGCCCACCCTGCCGTGCAACTCATGTCACAGTGCCAACAGCACCTTGCCCGGAGCTCACCAGATACACGTTCAAACAGCGGCACTGGCATCGAGTTATGCCAACATGTCGGGCAACGTAAGTTCAACGAGCCAGTACCGCTTCAGTTGCGCCGCCTGTCACCAGCCAGGCACCGGCAAGGCCAGCCATGCAAACGGCCCCCAGAGCGGCGGCATCAACGGCCCAGGGGAAATATTCTACGGCTTCACCTCCGCATCGAGGAAAGGGAGCTACGCCTATGGCGGGACATCCGCCGGCACGGACCCGACCGGCGCATTCAGCTACACAGGCGGCGGGACCGGATGCGAAACGACCTACTGCCATTCCAATGGCGCCGGCGCGGTCGGCGCCAGGACGGTTGCCTGGTCCGCCACCGCCAGTTCAGCGACGGATATCCGGTGCAAATCGTGCCACAATTACACCACAGCCAGCGGCGCGGCCATTGCCACCGGCGAACATACCGTCCACGTCAACGGCTCCACCTATAACATCGGCTGCCGCAAATGCCATGCCGCCACAACCTCCGACGGCACCTCCATCACCGACAAGACCAAACATGTCAACAAACTGGTCAATGTGGCCTACAACAACATCACCACTGCGGTCAGCGGCACCTACAACGGGGTTGCGTCCCCCATGTCAAAGATACCGGGCAGCGCTTACGGCAATTGCACCAACACCTACTGCCACAGCAAGGGGACCTCGACCACACCCTCCAGCGCGCCTCCTAACATCACCGCAACTTGGGGCGGTACCCTCAATGTCACCTGTTCCGGCTGCCACGGCGGCGACAGCACCGCCACCTATATTATGGGAAATGTCGGCAGCGCCAGCCACAGCAAACATGTAAAGTCATATACCTATGGTTGCGTCAAATGCCACGCCGCCACGGTTTCCGGCAACCGGACCGTTTCCAACTATGCCAACCACGTCAACCGGTTGGTAAACGTCGCCTTCAACAACAGCACTACGGCGGTTAACGGCACCTATGCCACCATCGCCACCCCCATGAGCAAGCTTCCCGGAAGCGCCAAGGGCGCCTGCACCAATACTTACTGTCATTCCACGGTCCAGGCGGACGGCGGTGTAGGTGCACCAATCTACGGTGCACCGGTCTGGAATACCTCTGGTTCATGCAACCTTAAATGCCATCGGGTCGGCGGGCACTCATCAGTGGGTGCCGATGGTTCCAGTGCTGCCATCGACACCGGCAGCCATACGAAACACCTGGCCTATGCCTTCAACCTGGGAACAAACCTGAAATGTCCGGCCTGCCACAAGTGGGACTTCCCAGCCACAACAGTTACATGCGCCTGTCATGGGGAAATGTACCTCGGATCAACTAATCGTTATACAAAACATGTCAACGGCAAGATCGACATCGCCTTTGATCCGTTGTTCACACCGGGTAAATACGCCGGCACCACAACACCGATGACAAAATCGCCCCGCACCGGCTACAGCAGTTGCGCCGATACCTATTGCCACAGCAACGGCACTTCGGTCGCAAGCGGAATCATCCAGGCCAATACTTCACCTGTCTGGGGTTCGGGAACCGCCGCCTGCAACGCTTGCCACGGCAATGCCACATACGGTGCGGATTTCCGCAAGGCAGCCCCCCTGTACGCCACCGGCTCCCCCAAAGGGAATGCCCACCCGGCGCACATCAGGACCGGCACTCTCAGCGGCACTTACATGCAGTGCCTCAACTGCCATGCCGCAACCACACAAAACAACACCTCCATTGCCGACACAACAACCCATGTCAGCAAGGGCTATAACATCGCCGCCTCGGTCCTCGGGGTATTCTCGTCCGCCTTCCGCGACGGCGACAATACCATGAACAGCACCAAGGTGACCCTTGCCTACAGCTACAATGCCTCGGGCAGCAGTTGTTCCAACGTATCCTGCCATCCTATCGGCTTGAATATCGCGACCGCACCCCCTACTCCGAAGACCCGGGCCACCAGCTCCATCAAGTGGAACAGCAGCGGCGTCTGCATCGACTGCCACAACATCGACATGCAGAGCAAATTAACCTTCCACCACGCCATGCGCAACTATTCAGCAAGCTATCCTCTACTGGCGCCATACAGCAGCGCCAGCAACGGAGTCAACACCTATGCCCGGCGCTGCACCATGTGCCACGTGGACCACAACATTTTCAGCAACGACCTGAACAGCTCCAACAGCCTGGGCCGGGCCGCAAACCTGCGGACCGATATCGGTGTGACGCCAACCGCATCAAGCGGATACAGCAACAAGGATTATATAAAATCCCCGGGCGGCACCGGCGGCATCTGCATCAGTTGCCACTCAACAGCCAAGGCCAAGGATACCACCCGGCGCCTGAACGACTATCCGGCAACCGCGACGCCGGTCATCACCCAGGAGCAGTATTCCGCTTCAGGACACCAGTATGACGTGTCCGCCAAGTTCATGAGCGACGGCAGCGCGGTCTACGGCAACTGTTCCAAATGCCACAATGCCCTGCTGAATGAGACCTCGGTATTCATGAACGCCACCTCGACCTACCAGTTCGGCAACCACAACAGCGGCATCCGCAGGCTGCAGGGATCCCTTGACGCGGCCGGCGGCGAAACCGCCGAGGAGCAGATCTGCTACCGCTGCCACAGCCTGCTTTCAGACGCCGACCCGGGCGGCGGCCCGCCCAAGTCGGTCGCCAACAAGGATTTCTATGGCGTAGCGCCCATGAGCTTGGCGGCCCAGGATATCTTCACGGCCAACCTGGATTTCCGGCCCGCCAACCCGACGTACAGCACTACCAGCAAGCTGTACTTCAAGCCAACAGCAGCCGAGAATCCGTCTGAACCGATGCCGAATCAGCACAATACCGGCGACGCGTTTGCCGGCGGCACCTGGATCGGCCGTGCCATGTCGCCCTGGGAAAGCACCACCACCTATGAAACCAAGAGCGAGGACACTAACTTGACCGGCACCAACTACTGGCGCATGGTTTCGTTCACCTCACCACCGGTCTACAGCACGACCACCGTGCCGGCCGGCAATTGGCTGATCAACATCTATTGCCGTGAATCCTCCACATACCAGAATGCCCGGATCAGGTACATGGTCTACAAGTGGAATTCCAACGACACGATTGGCGCAACGATCATCGCCAAAGGGACCAATACCACCGAACTGGTCACAACAGCCGCCCCCGGTTCCGTCCGCCAGATCGCGCTGAGCGTGACAGCCACCACGCTTACCGCCGGGGAGAAAATCGTCGTTGACCTGGAGCTGGATACCTCGGCATCATATTCAACCACCTATACCGGTTCTTTCTTCTTCGGCAGCCATGCCCCCAGCAACCTGACACTTCCAGGGGATGTCAAATGGAGCTATGCCGACCCGGGGGCTGCCGGTTTCGGTCATCGAGTCCAGCATTATACCGGCATTCACCTGCCATCGACCAGGAACGAGACCCTGGCCTACATTGCCCAGAACAGGCATGTCGAATGCGTGGATTGCCACAACCCCCATGCCACGAGCAACGGCTTGCATGGCGACTATGGCATCGCCACCGGCGGTAGCAGCACCACCCTGGTCAACAGCAACAAGAACTGGGTCCCCAACCAGTTTGCCCACGAATTCATCAATATCATCTCCGGAACCGGAAGCGGCCAGACAAGGGTCATCTCCAGCAATACCGCAACCACCGTCACCGTGCCATCCTGGACCGCGCCCACAAGCGGCAGCGTCTACCGGATCATCGCCAACACCAACATGGTGTCCAGAACCCAGAGGGGAGTGCCGGGGGCAAGCGTCAGCTATTCAG
>Ga0172380_10005602_pt1 | contig 15118 bp, 12 predicted proteins | sample Leawe162metaG_FD_119747 | JGI IMG/M metagenome (GOLD analysis project Ga0172380, IMG submission 119747) | Leachate microbial communities from a municipal landfill in Southern Ontario, Canada - Leachate well 162 metaG | ecosystem: Engineered > Solid waste > Landfill > Unclassified | place...
CAAGCACGCAGCTCGTGCAGCGGCGCTGCTCGCCCAGGGCCTTGACCCTCGATTCGGCGACGGCACCATGGCATTGGCTGAATCAGATGACGAATACGGCCAGGAAGTGATGTCTGAAGCATGACCGATGTCCCATATGAAGCAGTGCTCGATGCCCTCGAGGCAGAGGCCATCCACATCTACCGAGAGACCGCTGCGGCCTTCCGCAATCCGGTGCTGCTCTACAGCATCGGCAAGGACTCGTCGGTCCTGCTTCATCTGGCACTGAAGGCATTCGCTCCAGCGGCCATCCCTTTTCCGGTGATGCACGTCGACACCACCTGGAAGTTCCAGGAGATGATCACGTTTCGCGATCAGCGGGTCGCCGAACTCGGTCTCGACCTGAGGATCGCCCGCAATGAGCAGGGCATCGCCGAGAAGGTCAGCCCTTTCACGCATGGCACCCATGAGTACACGCGCATGATGAAGACCGTTGCCCTGCGTGAGGGCATCGACAAGTACGGATTCGATGCGGCCATCGGCGGAGCGCGACGCGATGAGGAGCGCAGTCGCGCGAAGGAGCGGGTGTTCTCACTTCGCGAGCCTGGGCACAGATGGGAGCCGCGCAAGCAGCGTCCCGAGTTCTGGCGCACCGCCAACACCTCGCTGGCCGAGGGCCAGACCATGCGTGTCTTCCCGCTGTCGAACTGGACTGAGCTCGACGTGTGGCGGTATATCCGCCGCGAGAGCATCCCGATTCCAACCCTGTACTACTCCAAGCCGCGACCTGTGGTCGAGCGAGATGGCGCGCTGATCATGGTCGATGACGAGCGATTCCCCCTGCGTGATGGCGAGCAGGTCGAGATGCGCTCGGTCAGGTTCCGCACCCTGGGCTGCTACCCGCTCACGGGCGCGGTGGAGTCACAGGCCGACAACATCGATGACCTCATCACCGAGATGGAGACCTCGCGGATCTCCGAGCGCGCTGGTCGGTTGATCGACGGTGAGGGCGGCGGTTCGATGGAAGCCAAGAAGGCGGAGGGTTACTTCTAAATGTCCACCATCACCCCCGTACTGCACCTTGTCACCTGTGGCTCGGTTGACGACGGCAAGTCGACGCTCATCGGTCGACTCCTCGTCGAGACCGAGAGCGTGCCCGTCGATCAGCTCGAGTACGCCAAGCGCACGCGCCGTGGCGGATCGACGATTCCTGTCGGCGAGGTCGACTACTCGCTGCTCACCGACGGACTCGAGGCAGAGCGAGAGCAGGGCATCACGATCGATGTCGCGTACCGTCACATGAACCTTCCCAATGGCCGTCGCGTGCTGATCGCCGATGCCCCGGGCCACGAGCAGTACACCCGCAACATGGCTGTGGCTGCCTCCAATGGCGATGTCGCCGTGCTGCTGGTCGATGCAGCCCGAGGGGTTCGCCCGCAGACGCATCGCCACCTGACGGTGTGTGCCCTGATGGGCGTCAGGACCGTCATCATCGCCGTGAACAAGATGGATCTCATCGACTTCGACCACGCAGCCTTCGAGGAGATCGTGGGCATCGTGCGCACCTCTGCCGCGCGCCTTGATGTCGAGGAGGTGCTGGCAATTCCGATGAGTGCCTTCACCGGCGACAACGTCACCAAGCGCAGCGAGGCCATGGCCTGGTATCACGGGCCGACCCTGCTCGAGGCACTTGAGCGGTGGGAGCCTGGCGCGGATCCCGAGGATGGGCCATTCCGTTTTCCCGTGCAGTACGTCGTGCGCGCCGAGGGGAACTTCCGCGGATACGCCGGAACAGTGGTCTCGGGCTCGGTCAGGCCAGGTGACTCGATCGTGGTCGCTGACTCCGGACGCACGGCGATTGTCGATCGAATCGTGGTCTATGGCGCAGATCTTGACCGCGCAGTTGCAGGCCAGGCTGTGACGCTCACGCTTGACCATGAGGTCGACGTCACTCGCGGTGACGTGATCTCCGGTGATGGGCAGTTGCAGCCTGCCGACCGATTCGCCGCCGACATGGTCTGGCTCAGCGAGGAGCCGTTGGCCCATGGTCGCTCCTATCTGCTCGTCTCCGGCGCCCGCTCGATCCCTGCGACGGTCACCAATGTGCGTAACCGGCTCAATGTGGTGACCGGTCATGAGGATGCGGCTCGTATCCTCGAGATGAACGAGATCGGTCGCGTGGAGATAGCAACGGACCGTCCGATCCCGATGGATCCGTACTCCATCTCTCGCGACACCGGTGGTTTCCTGCTCGTCGATCGCGTCACTGCTGACACCGTTGCGGCAGGACTCACTCGTCATGCGATGCGCCGTGCGTTCAATGTGGTTGCGCATACCTATGACGTCGATCGTCAGGCGCGCCAGTTGCTGATGGGCCACCCGGGCAAGGTGCTGTGGCTCACTGGCCTTCCGGGCTCCGGCAAGTCGACCATTGCCGATGCCGCCGTGCGCAGACTCCATGCGCTGGGCGTGCACACCTATGTGCTCGATGGTGACAACGTGCGCATGGGCTTGAACAAGGACCTCGGCTTCACCCCGGAGGATCGAGCCGAGAACGTGCGCCGGGTCGCAGAGGTGGCCAAGTTGATGATGGACGCCGGTGTGGTGGTCTTCGTCGCCCTCGTGTCGCCGTTCCGCTCCGATCGCCGGGCTGCCAAGGAGCTGTTCGATGACGGCGACTTCCTCGAGGTCTACGTCGACACACCGGTCGAGGTCTGCGCCGAGCGCGATCCCAAGGGCCTGTACGCCAAGGCTGCCGCGGGCAATCTGCCGAACATGACCGGCGCTGGACAGGATTACGAGGCCCCTGAGCACCCTGATCTCATCCTGCACGGGGTCGGGGATCTTGACGCTTCGGCCGAGCAGGTCGCCCGGGCGATCCTCGGGGAGTGACATACTCGGCGCCTTATGTCTGGTCCGAATACTTCATTTGATCCCAAGCAGGTCTCGGCGCTGAGCGCTGAATCTGTTGATGCAGTCGTTGCTGAGGCGCTTGCGGCGATTGCCGCGGCCCCAGATCTGGCGGCCCTGAAGGATGTGCGGCTGGCCCATGCAGGCGATCGCTCGCCATTGGCGCTGGCCAACCGTGAGATCGGCGCGCTGGCACCCGCAGCGAAGGCCGAGGCAGGCAAGCGCATGGGGCTGGCGCGTCAGCAGGTCAAGGCCGCTCTCGATGATCGGGAGGCCGAGCTCCAGCGCCTGCGCGATGCACAGGTGCTGGCCGAGGAGACCGTTGATGTCACGCTCCCGGTCGATCGGCAGCCCTTGGGAGGCAGGCACCCGCTGACCACGCTGATGGAGCGCATCTGCGATGTCTTCATCGCGATGGGCTATGACGTTGCCGAGGGTCCCGAGGTCGAGGCCGAGTGGGTCAACTTCGATGCCTTGAACCTGCCGCCGGATCATCCTGCGCGCACGATGCAGGACACCTTCTACGTCGAGGCGCCCGACAGCGGTGTCGTGCTGCGGACCCAGACCTCGCCGATCCAGATTCGAGCCATGCTCGATCGCCAGGTGCCGATCTATGTCGTCGCGCCCGGCCGGGTGTTCCGCACCGATGAGCTCGATGCCACGCACACACCGGTCTTCCACCAGGTCGAAGGGCTTGCAGTCGACGAGGGCATCACGATGGCCGATCTCAAGGGCACTCTCGACCACTTCGCCCAGGAGATGTTCGGCGAGGGCATCCGCACCCGCCTGCGGCCGTCATATTTCCCCTTCACCGAGCCAAGTGCGGAGATCGATCTCCAATGCTTCGTATGCCGAGGGGAATCGGTGAGCAATCCGGACAAGCCCTGTCGCACCTGCGGCAGCGAAGGCTGGATCGAATGGGGCGGGTGCGGGATGGTCAATCCGCGGGTGCTGCAGGCGGTGGGCATCGACGCCCAGCGCTATCGCGGCTTCGCCTTCGGCATGGGAATCGAGCGCACCTTGATGTTCCGCAATGGAGTGACCGACATGCGTGACATGGTCGAGGGCGATGTGCGATTCACCCGGGCCTTCGGATTGGAGTCCTAATGCGCGCGCCTATTTCGTGGCTACGCGAGTTCGTCGCAATCCCATCCGATCAGGATGGTCGTGCGGTTGCCGAGAGGCTCATCGATGCCGGCCTTGAAGTCGAGACGGTCGAGAGCCTGGGTGCCGGGGTCGAGGGACTGCTGGTTGTCGGCCGCGTTGCGGGCATCGAGGAGCTCACGGAGTTCAAGAAGCCCATTCGCTGGTGCCAGGTCGATGTCGGTCTGGAGCATGGGGGAGTGCGTGGCGTCATCTGCGGTGCTCGGAACTTCGCCGAGGGCGATCACGTCGTCGTCGCGCTGCCGGGCACGGTGCTTCCAGGAGGATTCACCATCGCCCAGCGCGAGACGTACGGCAAGCTCTCCGACGGCATGATCTGCTCCGCGCGCGAACTCGGTCTCGGTGACGACCACGACGGCATCATGATCCTGTCGCACGATGCTGGAGTCGGGGTGGATGCGAAGCCGCTCCTGGGCATCGGCGAGGAGATCCTCGATATCGCGGTCACGCCTGATCGCGGCTATGCGCTGTCCATTCGCGGAGTTGCCCGCGAGCTGGCCATTGCCTATGGCATCGATTTCATCGACCCCGGTCTTGAGCTTGCCGATCTTCCGGCGCCTGCAGCGCAGGGCGTGCCGGTCGAGTGCGCATCGGATGACCAGTTCGCATGTGGCCTGTTCACCTTGCGCACGATCACCGGATTCGATCCCAAGGCCGCTTCGCCCGACTGGATGCAACGTCGGTTGACGGCATCGGGCATGCGACCTGTCTCGCTTGCTGTCGACGTCACCAACTACGTCATGCTCGAGCTTGGCCAGCCGCTGCATGCCTTCGACATCGACAAGTTGCAGGGCAGGGTTCGTGCGGGGCATGCTGCTGAGGGCACGAAGCTGGAGACCCTTGATCATGTGGTGCGCACGCTGAGCAGCGATGATCTGGTGATCCTCGATGACCGTGGCGCTATCGGCCTGGCGGGCACCATGGGTGGCTTCGCAACGGAGATCGACGACAGCACCACTGCGATCGCCCTGGAGGCCGCTCACTTCGACACTGGCGCAGTTGCGCGCATGGCACGACGCCACAAATTGTCGTCAGAGGCCTCGCGTCGGTTCGAGCGCGGTGTCGACCGCGTGCTCGCGCCGTATGCGTCAGCTCGCGCTGCAGCGCTGCTCATCGCCTATGGCGGCGGGCAGTACCAGGGAATGACGGCGGTTGAGGCCCCCTATGAGCCCCCGATCATCGACCTGCCGTCCACTGAGCCCGGTGTGATCGCCGGCATGCCCATCGACAAGGGCATCGTGGTGTCGCTGCTCGAGGCGGTCGGCTGTGAGGTCGATGCCACCTGGGATCTGCTCAAGGTGACCCCGCCGAGCTGGCGATCGGACATCACGGATCCGGCCAATCTGGTCGAGGAGGTGATTCGGCTGGTGGGCTATGACGAGCTGCCGTCGACGCTTCCGACTGCTGCCGTCGGCCACGGCCTGACGGTGTCGCAGCGCCTGCGCCGCCGCGTGGGCATGGCCCTGGCTGCCCGGGGTGGGGTCGAGGTGCTGAACTATCCCTTCGTCGGGGTTGCCGAATGCGATGCGCTGCGTTTCAGCGAAGCAGATGTGCGTCGATCCAGGGTGCGCCTTGCCAATCCACTCAGTGACGAGCAGCCGTACATCCGGGCATCGATACTGCCCGGGCTCGTGGCGGCTGCCCGGCGAAACCTGAGTCGCGGCACCGAGGATCTCTTCATCTTCGAGCTCGGTTCGGTTGCCCGCGGCCCGCTGGGTGCCACGGTGCCACGGCCGAGTGTGGCCCAGCGACCAACCGATGAGGAATGGTCGTCAGTGCATGCCATGCTGCCTCGTCAATGCACCTCGCTCGGAGTCGTGCTCGCAGGCAATCAGGTTCCACAGACGTGGGCAGGGCCGGCACGAGCCTTCGAGTGGTCCGATGCATTGGAGGCCGCCCGCGTCATTGCCGACACTGTCGGCGTTGAACTCGATGTCGTGCAGGGCGACGACGCAACCTTTCATCCGGGCCGCTGTGCGAGCCTTCGCATCGAGGGCGTCAGTGTCGGAGTCGCTGGTGAGCTGCATCCACGCGTCGTTGAGCAGTTGGGACTTCCTGCACGCACCTGCGCCGTCGAGCTCGAGTTCGATGCGCTGGTTGCCGCAGCGCCGCCGGCTCGAACCGCGCCAGCGGTTTCCGCCCAGCCGGTGGCCAAGGAGGACATCGCCCTGGTAGTCGCCGACACGATTGCGACGAAGGCCGTTGAGCAGGCGATCGTCGATGGGGCAGGCCCCCTGCTGGAGTCACTGCGCCTGTTCGACGTCTATCGCGGTCAGCAGGTGCCGGAGGGCTTTCGCTCGCTGGCATTCGCCCTGCGGTTCCGCGCACCTGACCGCACCCTGGACGCAGCCGAGATCGCCGCGGCCCGCCAGGCGGCGATCGATCTCGCGCATGAGCGGCTCGGTGCCACCCTGCGCGGAGCCTGAGCGGACACCCCCTCCTGCATAAATATGCGCGTATGCGTATACTCGACACATGGTGAAGATCAGTGTCGCGGGTGCTTCGGGCTATGCGGGCGGTGAACTCCTCCGGCTGCTCCTTGGGCACCCGGAGGTCGAACTGGGCAGCATTGCCGCAGGAGGCAAGGCCGGGGAGCGCATCGTCGATGTGCATCCCAATCTCGTGGCGCTCGCTGATCGAACCTTCGACGCCACGAGTGCCAAGGCGCTTGCCCAGGCTGATCTCACCTTCCTGGCACTGCCGCACGGTGAGAGTGCAGCGATCGCCCTCGAGCTTGGGTCCGGTGTCGCTGTGGTCGATCTCGGTGCTGACTTCCGGCTGGCAAGCGCTGCGGCCTGGGAGGCCTTCTACAAGATCCCGCATGCCGGCACCTGGACCTATGGCCTGCCCGAGTTGGACGGCAATCGGGAGAAGATCGGCAAGTCCCGTCAGGTGGCGAATCCAGGCTGCTACCCGACAACCGTCGCACTTGCGCTTGCGCCATTGCTGGGCGCCGGGCTGATCGAGACTGCTGGCATCTCGGTGGTGGCTGCCTCAGGCACCTCCGGTGCCGGACGCAAGCCGGCTGACGCCTATCTGGCCTCGCAGGTGATGGGGTCGATGTCGGCCTATGGCGTCGGTGGAGTGCACCGGCACACGCCTGAGATCGAGCAGTCGCTCTCGCGCGCAGCAGGGCAGGACATCACCGTGTCGTTCACCCCACTGCTGGCCCCCATGTCGCGGGGCATGCTCTCAACGTGCAGTGCCCAGATCAAGCCCGGTGTCACTGCTGGGCAATTGCGTGGTGCGCTGGCTGATGCCTATGCGGACGAGCCGTTCGTCATCGTGCTCCCCGAGGGCGTGCTGCCCCAGACCTCATCGGTCTACGGCACGAATGCGGCGCAGTTGCAGCTGGTGCCAGATGAGCGCGTTGGCCGGGTCATCGTCCTTTGTGCCGTGGACAACCTCGGCAAGGGTGCCGCAGGGCAGGCCCTGCAGAACGCGAACCTCATGCTCGGATTCCCCGAAACCCTCGGGCTGACTGCAAATGGAGTAGCACCATGAGCGTGACTGCTGCACAGGGATTTCTCGCCGCCGGGGTGAAGGCGGGCATCAAGTCATCGGGAAACCACGATGTCGCGCTGGTCGTCAATCAGGGGCCGCTGTTCACGGCTGCCGGCGTATTCACCAGCAACCGCTTCAAGGCTGCGCCGGTGCTCTGGTCGCAGCAGGTCCTCCTCGATCAGGAGCTGCGGGCAGTTGTGCTCAATTCAGGCGGCGCTAACGCCTGCACCGGCCCAGACGGGTTCGCCGACACGCACCACACTGCAGAGCATGCGGCACGAGCACTCGGTGCCCTCGGCGCTGAGGTCGGCGCAGGTGAGATCGCTGTCTGCTCGACGGGCCTGATCGGTGAGCGTCTGCCCATGGACAGGATCATTGCGGGCATCGACGCAGCGACTGCCGCACTTGCCGATGACGGTGGAGATGATGCAGCGCTTGCGATCATGACGACTGACAGCGTGCCGAAGAAGTCCGAGGCAACGCATGGTGGATTCACTGTTGGGGGCATGGCCAAGGGGGCCGGCATGCTGGCGCCGGCCCTGGCAACCATGCTCGTGGTCATCACCACAGATGCCGTCGTCGATGCGGAGGTCGCCGAAGCCGCACTGAGGACAGCGACGAGCCTGAGCTTCGATCGCATCGACTCCGATGGCTGCATGTCGACCAATGACACCGTGCTGCTGCTGGCAAGCGGGGCCAGTGGTGAGCAGCCCGATGCTGAGACGTTCACGCAGGTGCTCACCCAAGTGTGCTCAGACCTGGCCCAGCAGCTCATCCACGACGCTGAGGGCGCGTCCAAGGACATCAGGATCACCGTTGAGCAGGCGGCATCGACGGATGACGCACTCGAGATTGCTCGAGCGATCTCGCGCAGCAACCTGCTGAAGTGCGCCATCCACGGCGAGGATCCCAACTGGGGTCGGGTACTGGCTGCCGCGGGCACCACTTCGGCCGCATTCGAGCCAGATCGGGTCGATGTCGCCATGAACGGCATCTGGATCTGTCGCAATGGCGGTCTGGGTGAGGATCGTTCGCTCGTCAGCCTGGCGGGACGCGAGGTCGAGATCAAGGTGCTCCTGCGCGCTGGCGCGAGCGAGGCGACCATCTGGACCAATGACCTCACTGCCGACTACGTCCACGAGAACTCCGCGTACTCCACCTGAGAGGCACACATGACTGACCTGGAGCAGGCTTCCTCGAAAGCTGCCGTGCTGGCCGAGGCCCTGCCTTGGCTCGAACGGTTCCATGGCGCGACAGTTGTCGTGAAGTACGGCGGCAATGCGATGACCGATGATGAGCTCAAGGCCGGATTCGCTGAGGACATCGTCTTCATGCGGCTGGCCGGCCTGCGCCCCGTCGTCGTGCACGGCGGTGGGCCCCAGATCAGTGCCATGCTCGAGAAGCTCGGTGTCGAATCGGAGTTCAAGGGCGGCCTGCGTGTCACGACTCCTGAGATCATGGATGTGGTCGGCATGGTGCTCGTCGGGCAGGTGCAACGAGAGCTCGTCGGACTCATCAATGACCATGGTCCCTTTGCGGTCGGAATGTCGGGGGAGGATGCGCATACCCTCATCGCAGAGCGTCGCGATGCGAACATTGATGGCGTTGCCACCGACATCGGGCTGGTCGGCGATGTCGTCGAGGTGCGGCCGGACTTCGTCGTCAAGTTGCTGGATGACGGTTTCATTCCAGTGGTCTCGACAGTTGCGCGCGATGTCGATGGCACCGTGCACAATGTCAATGCCGATACGGCCGCAGCGGCCCTGGCCCAGGCGCTGGGCGCCGCGAAGTTCGTCGTGCTGACCGATGTCGAAGGGCTGTACGCGAACTGGCCGGATCGCGATTCGATCATCCGTCAGATCGACGTCGAGGATCTGCGTCTGATGCTTCCCTCCCTCGAGTCCGGCATGGTGCCCAAGATGGAGGCATGCATTCGGGCGATCGACGGGGGAGTGCCGCAGGCGCACGTGATCGATGGCCGCGTCGCTCATTCAGTCCTGCTCGAGGTGTTCACCAATGACGGTATTGGCACGATGGTCTATCCGAGGAAGTCATGATGTGGAGTGATCGCTGGGAAGCCAGCATGATGAAGAACTACGGACGCCCGCCCTTGCTCCTGGTGCGCGGCAAGGGTTCGCGCGTCTGGGACGACTCGGGCAAGGAGTACATCGACCTCATCGCTGGGATTGCGGTGAATGCGCTCGGCCATGGACATCCCGCATTCGTGCAGGCGATCACCGATCAGCTCAACACCATCGGGCACACGAGCAACCTGTATGCGACAGAGCCGGGATTGCACCTGGCTGAGCGGCTGCTGCAGCTCAGCGATGCACCCAGTGGATCGCGCGTGTTCTTCTGCAATTCGGGGGCAGAGGCCAATGAGGCTGCCTTCAAGCTGAGCAGGCTCACGGGGCGCACGCATGTGGTCGTGGCCACCGGAGGCTTCCACGGGCGCACCATGGGCTCCTTGGCGCTGACTGCGCAGCCTGCCAAGCAGGATCCGTTTCGGCCCCTGCCAGGTGAGGTCACTGTGGTGCCCTACGGCGATGCGCAGGCCCTGGCGGCGGCAGTCACACTCGAGACTGCCGCGGTCTTCCTCGAGCCGATCCAGGGCGAGGGCGGCGTGATCGTGCCGCCCCGGGGCTATCTGGCTGCAGCTCGTGCCGCATGCGATGCGCAGGGTGCCCTGCTGATCCTCGACGAGGTGCAGACGGGCATCGGCCGCACTGGTGCCTGGTTCGCATTCCAGAACGAGCAGGTGATGCCAGATGTCCTCACCCTGGCCAAGGGGCTCGGCGGCGGACTGCCGATCGGTGCGCTGATCGCCTTCGGCGACGCTGCGAACCTGTTCACGCCGGGCTCTCATGGGTCCACATTCGGTGGCAATCCCATCTCGGCACGGGCCGCGCTCACGGTGCTCGAGGTGATTGAGCGAGAAGGACTGCTCGAGCAGGTCTGCGCATCGGGCGAACGGCTTGCAGCAGAGCTGCCGGCACTGTCCCAGGGGCTGGTGCACTCGGTCCGCGGTGCTGGACTGCTCCGGGCGGCAGAGCTCAATGGCGTGCTGAGCAGCGATGTCGATGCGGCCCTGCGAGCAAATGGCCTGCTGGCCAACGCCGTTGCCCCGAATGCGATACGCATGGCGCCTGCGCTCAACATCTCCACTGCAGACCTGGACGAGGTCTGCGTGCGGTGGCAGTCGGCCTTCCAGGATCTGGCGGCCAGGTGATGAGCGCGCCCAGGACGATGGCCGCTCGACGATCGCGCATCGAGGCGTTGATCGAGGAGGGTTCCATCAGCTCTCAGGAGCATCTGCGATCGGTGCTGGCAAGTGAGGGCATGGCCGTCACTCAGGCGACACTAAGCCGTGACCTGGAAGCCCTTGGTGCGGTGAAGACTCACGACGCGGCGACCGGCTCGCGATACCTGATCTCGCGAAGTCCGGTCGTCACGCACCTCGCTGTGCCAACCAGCATCAGCCGGGTAGTGACCGACGTGCTCGTCGGAGCCGAGCCGGCACAGAACATCGCCGTTCTCCATACCCCGCCCGGTGCTGCGCACTATCTCGCGGGCTATCTCGATCGCGCGCACTTCGATCAGATCGTTGGCACCGTCGCAGGCGACGACACGATCATGGTCGTCATGCGAAGCGAGACGGCCGCCCAGGAGTTCTGTGCCAATCTGCTGTCGCTGGCCGACCGCCGCGGGGACAGCATCGCAATCGATCCACAACAAAGGAGAACCTCGTGACCGAAGCTCAGCCAACCCGACTCTGGGGCGGACGCTTTGCCGATGGTCCCTCGGATGCCATGGCGGCCTTGAGTCGCTCAGTGCAGTTCGACTGGCGGCTTGCGCCATATGACATTCAGCAGACGCAGGCGCACGCCAAGGTACTGCATCAAGCTGGCTTGCTGACCGGTGATGAGCTCAGTGCAGTCACGAGTGCGCTTGATGAACTCGATCACGAGATCCAAAGCGGGGCAGTCGTGCCTGACGCCCAGGACGAGGATGTGCATACTGCAGTCGAGCGCAATCTGATGCTGAAGCTCGGTGAACTGGGCGGCAGGCTGCGCGCAGGTCGCAGCCGCAATGACCAGGTCGCAACGGACTTCCGTCTCTATCTGCGAGATCAGGTGAAGTTCATCGCACAGGAAGTCATTGCACTGCAGGAGGCATTCCTCATCCAGGCCAAGCAGCACATCGACACGACCTCGCCAGGCTTCACCCACTTGCAGCATGCGCAGCCGGTGTCCTTCGGCCACGAGCTTGCCAAGCATGTGCATGGGCTTGCTCGCGATCTTGAACGACTGTCCGACTGGGACAAGCGCGCAGCGCGCTCTCCGCTCGGCGCTGGAGCGCTGGCCGGGTCATCGTTGGGACTGAATCCGCAGAGTGTTGCAGTGGATCTCGGCTTCGACGAGGCGCTGGCGAACTCCATCGATGCAGTGAGCGACCGCGACTGGGTTGCCGAGTTCCTCTTTGTCGCGGCGATGATCGGCGTTCACCTGTCGCGCATGGGCGAGGAGGTCATCCTGATGACCTCGCGTGAATTCGGGTGGGCTCAGCTCGATGATGCCTGGTCGACGGGATCCTCGATCATGCCGCAGAAGAAGAACCCCGATGTCGCTGAGCTTGCACGGGGGAAATCAGGTCGACTCATCGGCAATCTCACCGGCCTCATGGCAACGCTCAAGGGACTGCCCTTTGCCTACAACCGCGATCTGCAGGAGGACAAGGAGCCGGTGTTCGACACGGTTGAGCAGCTGCTGCTCGTGCTGCCTGCAATGACGGGCATGATCGCAACCCTGCGCTTCAACACGGCAGCCATGGCCGACTCCGCGCCGCAGGGTTTCGCCCTGGCGACTGACATCGCCGAATGGCTTGTCCGCGAAGGAGTGCCGTTCAGGGAGGCGCATGAGATCGCAGGCGCCTGCGTGCAACGAGCGGAATCGCAGGAGGTCGAGCTCTGGGATCTCACCGATGATGACCTCACGTCGATAAGTGCGCATCTGACCTCGCAGGTGCGCGAGGTGCTTTCAGTCGACGGGTCCTTGAACTCTCGCAACGCCTTCGGTGGCACGGCGCCCGAACGCGTACGCGAGCAGTTGGCCCAGTTGGACCTGCTGCTCACTCGCGAACGCCAGCGGTGGTCGATCTAGCCGAACCAGCACATCTCGTTGCGCCGCAATTGCTGGGCGCGACGATCATCTCGCTTGTCGGAGATATGCCAGTGGTGCTGCGAGTGAGCGAGGTAGAGGCCTATGGCGGGATGGGCGAGGATCCTGGATCCCATGCCCATCGCGGACCCACTCCGCGCACTCAGGTGATGTTCGGACAACCCGGTGCTGCCTACGTGTACTTCACCTATGGGATGCACTGGTGCCTGAATGTCGTCACCGGCCCGCCAGGCGCTGCAGGTGCGGTGCTGATCCGTGCGGGCGAAGTCGTCAATGGGCTCGAGATCGCCCGACAACGGCGCCCCAAGGCCCGAAGCGACCATGAACTGGCAAAGGGGCCGGCCCGCCTGTGCGCGGCTCTGGGCGTCGATGGGAGCATCAATGGCATCGATCTGCTGGATCCACAGTCGGCTGTGCGAATCGAACTTCCGCAATCGCCGGTCGAGGAGTTCGGCGTGAGTGCCCGCACCGGCGTCGGGGGCCTGGGCTCAGGCACCCCTTGGCGATTCTTTCTCCTTGATGATCCAACCGTGAGCCCTTATCGAGCTGCCGTGCGCCGTGCGTAAGGATGTTCCCGTGATCGACATCATTGATGAACTGTTGTGGCGCGAGCAGATTGCACAAAGCACGGACCTGGGTGCCCTGCACGCTGTCCTGTCGGCGGGGTCGGTCACGCTGTATTGCGGTTTCGATCCGACTGCTCCGAGCCTGCATCTCGGAAACCTCGCGCAGATCCTCACAGTTCGCAGGTTTCAGCAGGCAGGCCATCGCCCCCTTGCCCTGGTCGGCGGGGCAACCGGGCTGATCGGCGACCCCAAGATGACAGGGGAGCGCACCTTGAACTCCGCTGATGTGGTGCAGGAATGGGTTGGCCGCATCCGCGCCCAGCTGGAACGGTTCTATGACTTCGACGGGCCAAATGCCGCCATCGTGGTCAACAACTTCGACTGGACCAAGGACATGTCCGTTCTTGAGTTCCTGCGCGATATCGGCAAGCACTTCAGCGTGAATCGGATGCTGGACCGTGAAGCGGTCGCTGCTCGATTGGCCAAGGACGGCATCTCGTACACGGAGTTCAGCTACCAACTGCTGCAGTCCTTTGACTACCTCGAGCTCTTCCGTCGCTATGGATGCGTGCTGCAGACCGGTGGATCTGATCAGTGGGGCAACATCACTGCTGGCGTTGACCTGATCCGTCGCACCGAGCAGACCTCGGTGCATGCGCTCACGACGCCGTTGCTCACCAAGGCCGATGGCACCAAGTTCGGCAAGACCGAATCCGGAACCGTGTGGCTCGATCCTTCGCTCACCAGCCCGTACGAGTTCTTCCAATTCTGGCTGAATGCGGACGATCGTGACATTCCAAACCTGTTGCACACCTTCAGTTTTCGCACTCGGGACGACATCGCTGCACTGCTGACCGCAACGGTGGACAAGCCACACGAGCGGGCCGCTCAGCGTGCCCTCGCTGAGGAGCTCACCGACCTGGTCCATGGAATTCCCGAGCGCGTGGGGGCCCAGGAGGCGGGCCGGGCGCTGTTCGGCCAGGGCGACCTAGGCGGGCTCGCAAAGGCGACACTGGCTGCTGCCCTGCGCGAGGCCGCATATGCCCAGGTGCAGGCCGCAGAGGTCGTTGACGGCCTGCTGCCCAGCGTCGACGAGCTCCTGGTGCGCTGCGGCCTGGTCTCCAGCAAGTCCCAGGCACGAAGGACTATTGCCGAAGGCGGCGCCTACGTGAACAATGGTCGTGTTAGCGAGGAAACGTGGCAACCATCCACGGCGAATCTGCTCCACGGCGAGTGGCTCGTCCTGCGCCGAGGCAAGAGATCCGTCGCGGGAATCCAGGTTGTTTCTGGTCTTTGAAGAGCCTTGCAGGGACCCGATTTGACCGGTTGCCCGGCGGTGGCATAGTGTTCCTCTTGCCCGCGAGGGAGGAACGGACACCAAGCCGCACAGCGCTTCTTGCACTGTTTGCGCCAAGCTAGGCCGGTTCATCGCGAAGCATCGTTTGACCAAGTTCAACACGCCGAAACAGGCGATTTGACCTAGTCAGACAAAATCAGTAAGTTTGGAATGTTGCCCCAAAAACAAGGCGAAAGCCAAGTTGTTGGTGCGCGTCCGTACCTTGAGAACTCAACAGCGTGTTACATGTCAATGCCAATACCCCGTTCTGGGGTTTAGCAGCAATGCTGAAAACCAGACGGATTCCTTTGGTAGTACAGAACTAATTAGAGCAAGTCAGCTCTGTCTGCCGGTTTCAAAACAATTCATTTATGGAGAGTTTGATCCTGGCTCAGGACGAACGCTGGCGGCGTGCTTAACACATGCAAGTCGAACGGTGAAGGGGAGCTTGCTCCCCGGATCAGTGGCGAACGGGTGAGTAA
>Ga0172380_10005603_pt1 | contig 15118 bp, 15 predicted proteins | sample Leawe162metaG_FD_119747 | JGI IMG/M metagenome (GOLD analysis project Ga0172380, IMG submission 119747) | Leachate microbial communities from a municipal landfill in Southern Ontario, Canada - Leachate well 162 metaG | ecosystem: Engineered > Solid waste > Landfill > Unclassified | place...
GCTTTAGGAGGGTTTACACCCATTGTATCATTATCAGGCTTTTTTTCCATTAAAGGGGGATTTCCTTCTTTACCTGCTGGTTTTTTAGTAATAGGAGGAAGTCCCTGTAATAGTTGAGTCTGCTTTTCTTCTTTTTGTAAATTTCTCTGATTTGTTTGGATTATATCCATAACATAATCTGAAAAACTATCAAACCCCTTCTCGTGTTGTAAATCTTGTATCCTGTATGGCTTAAATCCTTCATTAAGAAGGGAATCTGCTATTAAATCAATAAGTTCTTCTTCTTTATCTCTAGGTAAGAGCCTTTTTTTAGCTCTATCTATCAATTCTTTTGTTTCATCATTAGTATGACGAAGTTTTTCTATTGTATCAGAAACAAGTAAATTTGCTTTGTCATTTAATTGCTTCTCTGGATCTTGTGACGGCAAAGCAGGTTTTTTTGCACCTGCTCCCATTTGTAAACCAGCCATTGTTCCAGCATCTGTTGCGGCCCCACCACCTGTAGGTGCTCCCGGTGCTCCGGCTGGTTTTACCCCACCTGCTCCTCCAATTGGAGTTGGTGGACCTAATTTATTAGGATCTGGTGGTGTTTTACTGCCTTCCCCACTTGATGGTGCAGAATGCAGACTTGGTATTTGATTAAGACTACCAGCACTATCTATTGTTTGGGGCATAGTAACACCACATCTATATTTGATATAAAATATAATATTTGTTTATAAAAATTTAAGGAATCTGTACAAAAAAACATATTTGGTTTATATATGTACCAATTGTTCAAGGCTACCAACTAAAGGTAAATCTTTTTTACCCTCTGGTGTCATTTCACCAGCAGGTTTAGGTGCTTCTTTTGGTTCTGGAGAAGCCATAGATGATGGGGCTGTTCCCAAATCTTTCATAGGTTCAGTTGGTTTAGGTGTCTCCATAAGTTCTGGAGAAGGATTTATTGGAGTCATTGGTGGTTTTGTAATAGATGAATCTTCTATTGGAGTAGTTAAATTATTATTTTCACCAATTTCTCCTTGTGAATATAATTGTCTTAATAATTTTGTTAAATCATCTGGGTTTCCACTAAAAGAAACATCTGCTGTTTTTATACCAAAAGCATTATTAATATCTTCATGGATACTAGCCCACACATGAAAAAAATCAGATATAGTGATGTCAGCTTTTTCAGCCCAATCCACAAAAACATCTTCTATATCAGCGATTCCTTCTGTGCGACTAGCATATTTCCAGAAATCTTTAGTATGATTTTTAACTTTTTCTGTTAATGTCATCAAAATGCTCCTGTATAAAATCTTATATTAAATGAAAGTGTTAAATTGCTCTTGTAAAAAATTCTTTAAATCTGTAGCTATAAAATAATTTGCAGATCTTTTTGTTTCATCATCATAAGCTGGAGAAATATTTATATTTTCTTGTACTATTTCTGCTAATCTTGTTGCTATATTTATTGTTAGATTTGAGGGACCAGCAACTCCTCCCACCCCATAATTCTCTGCTATAAAATTATTAAATTCTTGTTCAGAAATAGAATCTATATTAGAATTTAATCTTGCAGTTTGAAAATCTGTACCACCAGAAAAGATCATATCTACAATATTATACAAAGTTCTTATAGTATTAGAAAATACGCTTGCAAAATCAACTTGATCTATATTAATTTGAGATTCTTTATTTAAATTAAAAGCTTTTTTAACATCATTAGTAACTTCTTCCCAAGCATGAACTAATTCATTTATTGTAAGATCACTTTTTTCAACCCAACTTGCAAAAACTTCTTCTAGTGTATAATCTCCTCTTGTTTGAGAAGCATATTTCCAAAAATCAGATGATACACTACCCTCTTTCTTAACTCCCATTGTTTCTTCTAGCCAATGTTTTGCCGCAGATTCTGACTCATTTAGATCACCTTTTTTAACTAAAAGATCATGCAATTGTTCTGCAACTTCTTTTTTCTTTATTTCTAAATCTGTCGCAATATTGTCTATAGTTTTAGTATCACCAACTGTTTGTATCTGTTTTGTAAATTCTGATAATTTGTTTTTTAAGTATTCACTATGCAAAAAATCTTTTGTTATTAATTCTGCTGTTTTATTATTAGTAATTTGTTCTTTAGCAGAAACAGAGGAAGAATTATCAGGTTGTTCTTCTTTTTTTGATTTTTCTGGATCACCCCCAAGTAATCCACCTTCTTCTGCTTCTCCCGGTTTTCCTATATTTTTAGTTCCCACATTGTATATAGCATCAGCCACTTCTTGACTAACTTGTTCACCAGTATTTTGGCTAATTAAAGCAGGGTCTTTTGATAAAAGAATTTTTTTAGTATCATTTGTAATATCTGCAATATCTTGTGCATTGAAAATATTATTGATTTGATTAAATTCTTCTATTTTTCTTGCTAATGCACCATACCACTTTCTTAAAGGATTAAATAGATTACTTTCTTCAGCAAACTTTGCTTTGTTTGTATCTTTTGCTCCTACAAAGGATGGCTCTTGTTCTGCCCCACCCATTCCCTCTATATTCTCTTTAACAAAATCCACAAATTTTTTAATAATCTCATTTGATATAAAACGTTTAACACTTTCTTTATCCATTTGTTGATTATCTGAAGAGGTTTCTTGTGTTTGTGTTGGGTTTGCAGGAGCTGCAAAATCTTCACCTTGGCGTATTTTTAACGGCAATTTTGGGTCAATTAATCTTTGTAAGACTTCTTGTAACCTATTGGCTTTCTTTAGAAGGATATCATCTATACCTGCCATAACGGGTTCACCTCTTTCAGTTTTATGCTTAAATGTAATATGTAATTGTATCTCATTTTGAAATGCACGGTCAGTATTATATTTTTCTTTAAATTTTCTAACTAATTCCACCACTTTTTGTTTGGTAGAAAGTTCTATTGAATCTCTTTTTATACCTTGTTCATAAATATCAACTATATAACCACTACCAACAACAGCTCCCGGCTTTTTTTTCCTTACAAATATATCGGTTCCAACACCAAGAGTTACTTTTTCTTCTTGTTCTTTTTTCTTTTTTTCTGCTACCTCTGCTGGTTCAGCTTCTTCAACATTACCCGGATCAAGTTGTTGGAAAACATTCGGGTTTTGAGGTTGATTTTGTTGATATAAATATTCATTTGCCATAACATAATAAACTATTTAAGCAATACACTCCAATCTATAAATTAATTGGTCTAATTGATTGGCTAAACGTTTTTTGTCCTGTATTGAAGAAGAATCTGTTATCATACGATGCACAGTATTCATAATATTAATAATTTCTTGTCCTTGATAAGTTTCATTCGCAACTTTTAATAATCTTCCCGGTAAAATTTCACTTACAGTATCAATAACATATGCAGTTGTACATGCTGGGCTAGAAACAACAGAAAGCTCATAAAAATCAACACCTTTTAAAATTTCTGCTATTTTTACACCATTATGTCTACCACCTCTATTATACTTCAAGTGGTTGCATATATCGGCTTCTTTAACTATTTTTTTACCACAACAAGTAGATATACTATGTTTAATAGAACATCCCATACTAACAGGAACACGATCAGCATATTTTTGCATCGTTCTGGCAATATTTGGGGCTTTCTTAATATCCAATCCAAAAAGACAAGTAACATGACCGTCTTCATAAGGCTCAGGAATCAAAACAGAATCAAAAATCAATCCTATAGCATTTTCAAAAGATTTACTTTGGTGATCTTTATACAACGCCGCAGTTCTAAAAGTTAGATATCTAGGAATATTCTTATCAGGATGAATCTCTTCCAATTCTGATCTATCAAAATAATCTGCATTTTTATTTACTTTTGCTTCCCAAAAACCTTTACCATATTTCCCATAATAATCACCAAAATCTAAAGCTCTTGTTGTTCCATAAATATAATCTTCAACGACAGGAGAAAGCCAATGGGCCTTTCTTTTTATGTCGATAACCTCAGCTATCTTCTCCCTGTCTTTACTACTGAATTCTTTAAATTCTTTGCAAGTATTTTCTTGACCAGATATGTAATGAACAGCCATGTTTATTTTCCTATCGTTTATAAAAACAAATCTTAGTAAGTTGTAGGTGCTGGACTAAAACTTCCTGCTTGCCACAAAGCTTCTGTTTCACCTTGTTTTTGTGCAATAGCAGCGTTGACTCTTCCTATGTAACTATTGTCCTCACCTTTCCCACCACCAGTAACATTTATTTGAGGATTCTGAAGATCTGCTAATAAAGAATTAAGTTCTTCAATATTTAATTGATTAGGATCTTCTTGAAATCTTCCAATTAAATTTTGAGATGGTGCCATTGTTACAGCAGGAAGCTGCGCTTCTTTTTTAATTTCAAAAGAAACAACACCATCTTCTTTTGTAAGAGAAATAGATGCTGTCTTGACATTATTAATTTTGTTTTCTTCTGCTATCTTTTTAAGAATACTTTCAATTTGATCAAACTCAGATGATCCTTTTTCAATTACTATTGTACTGCTATTAATTTTCATCATTTAATCCTCACTTTTAATTATATTAACCCAAAATTACGATCAATACTTGATATTTCAGCATTAGGAACATTTTCTAAATATTCTTTTAATTGTTGATATGCTGTATCTCTATCTAATTCATCGTTACCAGTATCATCAACAAAAACTTTAATTAAAACAACAGCATCATAACGTTTTTCTGCTGCTGATCTCTTAATAAGATCATCAATATTATTTGAATTTTTGAATTTTAACATAGTTTCACTTCCCAGCTCATTTTCTCTAGGATAATCAACAATTGTTTCTTCTTCTTCTGATATTGGTTGCTGCCCTCTAATATTTTCATTTATTAAATACCAAATATCAACAGCATCATAAACTTCAATATCAAAACCCTCTTTTTCTGCCCTACTCATGCTTTCGTAGAAACTGTTTTGTTGCTCTGGGGTTAGAGTATCCCAATATTGTTCTTTTGTCATATTTTCCCCTCTTTTTTTAAAAGAATAAAATTATTACGATTTTGGACCCATAAACGTATTAATTTTACAATAAAAAACACAATATACAAAAAAATATATGATTTTTCTTAAAAATCTTAAGCAAAGTCATATAACTTTTCGAACTTCTAATAATTCCTTAATATAATTAATAAAAATATCTTTTGATTCATCATCAATATCATTTTGATTCAAAAATGGAGCATGTTCATTTAAAAGAATAGCAAAAGCAGCATTAACAATCTTATCTTGCTTTTCTTTTGGTAAAATTTTTTCAAGAGAATCTGCTATTTCTTCTTCTTCGGAATCTAATCCATCTGGATATGCTTCATAATATAATTTTTCAGCATCATTGTTTGAAATATGAAATTTATCAATAATTATCTCTTTAATTTGATCTTTGTCTAACCCTTCTTGCTGACGAATCCAAACAATAATTTCAATTCGTTTTTGGTTGGGGAAGCGTTGATAAGAAAGACCAATTGCTGGACTATTTATTATTGACGGGTTAGATTGCATTATATATGCAAGCTTTCGTTTTATAAGCTGTCGATACAATTTATTTTTCTTCTTCTTTTGATTCTTCTTCTGGTTCTTTTTCATCTTCAGATGGTTTTTCGTCCTCAGATGATTTCTCATCTTTGCCTACTTCTTTCTTTCCTTCTTCCAATTCAGTTACTTGTTCTTTATCAATTTCAAGAAGAAGAGCTTGAAGTTCACCAACATGTGTTTTCTCTTCCTTGGATATATCTAATAGTATCTCTTTTATTCTATCACTACTTGTGACTTCTGACATTTGTTCATATAAATTAATTGCATCAAGTTCAGCAATAATAGCAAGTCTTAATATTTCTGAATCTTCTAAATTACTATCATTATCTTTTGTATCAACTGGATTTTTTGCTCTTTCTTTGGGAGTAGGTAGATCTTCTGCAATTTTAATAAGATCGTCAATAGATCCTATCTTTCTAAATTCAACAGATACTCCAGAATGTGCATGCATATCTTGAAGATGTTTTCGGGCCTTTGATTCGGAAGAATGAGAAGATAATATTTTACCCGTTTCATGACTTACAATTACATAAGGAGCTGATTCTCCTTTGCTATTCTTATGTCCCGGCATATGTTTTACAAAAGATTCTTTTATTCTAGTTTCCATAATTAACCTCTTTTAAAGAACTGCAGAATATTTATAATTAATATAATCAGCTAAATCTTTCGGTGTTTTGCTAGGATGGAACTCTTTTAGTTGTCTGGTTATTAAAGTATGAAGATAATTAATTATTTCAAGTAATTTAGGCAAATCATCATTACTACTATTTTGTAGATACAATCTATCATATTCCTTTTCTGCGGATTGACTTTGTTCTATAAGATAATTAAGTTCTTGATCTTCTTCTAACTCATAAAAATCTATATCTGATTTTTTTATAAGTTCATCCACATCTGAAACTTTACTAAAATCCATAAAATTACTCTTTTTCAAATTTGATTGTCATAAAATCTTTATTCACTTCAATTTCTATAGATTTAGTATTATCAATAGAATTATCTGTTGCAATTTTTCTTAAAACTTGTTCCACATCAAAGTAATTATCATTACTTAATTTCATAACGTTTTTTCCTAAAATAATATTTTGAAAATAATTGTACCCATAACAAACATCCCCAGCATAAGCATAAACAGCAACATCTACTGTTCCATCAGAATATCTACCGTTACAATACTCCCACTTGCTTCCTAATAATTCAAAAGGAACTTCATCTCCTCTTGATCCAACATATTCAACATACATGTCATCCTTTTCAGATGCTTTTTTTCTTGATTCAGACAGTGGGCCTGATTTTTCAGGGCCATGCGCCTTTGTTGGCTTATCTAAATATTGTTTTGGAATTTTATCTAAAATGGTTCTCATTATATATTCTTTACTTTTTCCTTGTTCTTTTCCAGATTGTTCTATTGCTTTTATTTTATCTATAACACTTTGGGGTGCACCTTTAGATTTTAATCTTTTTACCCATTGGGTTACAGAAAGACCTGCTTGTTTTTCCATCACATTACCCCTGTTTTCATTATGAAATATTTTTTTATTGTCAATAGGTTGAAATTGTGTTTTTTCGTTTGGTTCTTGTTCCTCTTCTGTATAAAAAGGATCATATGGTTCAGAACCTGATTCATAACTTTCTCTTAATAAATCAATATAGCGGAAGTATCGTCCGGGGGTATGGTATTTAGAACCAAAAGCATTTCCCATCATTTTAAACTCATCTAATCCTAATACAAAAGGATTTGTACCTTCATTAATTAAATGATCATAAAAATTAATTTCTTCTTTCCAGTTTGGTCTGTTCCCAAACACACTTTCAAGAAGCTCTTCTGTTATAGTAAAATATTGAGAATCTGCTTTTCTATGCATTATAGTTCCTCAAATGAATCACGAATGCTTTTATCAAGAAAATGAGGATAATCTACCCACATTCTTACATTTCCTCTAAAAATCTGCATTTGATCGGTTTCATTTGAGTTAATACATTTACCTTCTGAATCCCACATCTTACCTGTTCTTAATTTATAATCTAGATCTTGGTTTTTACTAGTTATTTCACTAATTTTATAACCCCTTGGATTATCTATATCAGAAGATATAGGTTCAATATAGCTAAATATTTTATAAGTTTGTAATTCTTCAGCCGTTAAATCACAATTAACTTGTTTAAAAGCTTTTTTAATAGATTTTTCTATATCACTATCTACAAGATTTATGTAACGAAGAAGACTTTCAGTTATAGAGTTATCTTCCATTCCAATCCAATTAGAAATATAAAGTTTTTTATTTTCCTCAAAAACAGGAACTTTACCACGTTTTTGTATCTTTTCATAATCTAAGGAATTTTTAACCAACATACTTTGTGATTCTTTTGGAGAAACATCAGCATATTTCTTTTTTAATCGTTCCATTTCGCTTGTTTCCCATTCTGGGAGATCTATAATATCTTTTATAAAAACTATGTCTGAATATTTCTTTTTTAGTACTTTACCAAGTTTTGTTAAAAAACGAAAAACATGATCTGAATATTCTACAGGACAATTAGATACATTAATACCATTAACTGAATAATTAGAATAACGTTGAATATGAGGATCAACATTATTACCAAATTCCTCATCATCAAATCCTTCTATACAAGGATAGAAAATTGCTATCTCATCTTTAGGAGAAATAAGTGGATTTAAATTTCTACCTTTACTCAATAAATCGATTACACTATATTGAATACCATCATTTGAAATAACATTACTCACTTTAACAGTATAAATACCCTGTTCTTGAAAACCTTTTAATTGACCGTAATCAAAACAAGTACTTCCTAAATTTCGTATATGTTTAAATATGGATTTTTTATCTAAATCTTGAATGGTTACAAAAGACTTCATCCAATCATCAAATTCTTTTGTAAGAATTAAATCTGAATAATCTGTTATATTATCATTAGATGCAAAGTATTCTCTATAAACAGGATAGAAATTAGTTGTATTGTAAGAAAATAATTTTCCTTGTTTATATAAATCATTAAGAAGTTTATTTAAATTATCTGATTCTTCATTTATGCCAGCTACAAAATTACCATTATATTTTTTATCAATAGCACTTAATTTATTATTAAGATTGATAAGGGTTAATCTAACCTCAGAAGGTATAAAAGATGATTCAATATTTTTAAACCATGTATTATCATCTACAGGATTAATCATTTTTGAAACTGAATTATAATATTCATTTTCATTAGGATATAAATCTTCTGGTTTTATTTTTTGTGCCTGATGTGCAGGATCAAGTTCTTCAGCACCTGCTTTAACAAATTCTTGTGCTTCTGGATTATCTATAGTTGTTTCTTCTTTTTTAACTTCTTGTGGTATTTCTGCATTTTTACCAAACTTAAATTTGTCTTTTATCTTTGCAGTAATACCAGCGGCTCCACTGGAGGGGGCAGGACCCGGAGAAGATAAAACTGGATGAATATATTCACCTATTTTTTGTTCTAACTCTTTTCCTTTTCTTTTATTCTCTAACTCTTCTTCCAAACTCATTCCACAAAACTGAAGTAAAGAAATAGCAGAAATTGGTCCTTTTCCTTGTGCATAAACATTATTCATAAAAGCAATAAAAGCTTGATCATCCCTCATCATAAATTTTTTATGCCAAACTATCTTTGGCATAATTAATCGTTCTTCTTGTTCTTTTCCAGTTCTTTTTACTCTAAACTGACCAACTAATTCTCTCTTATCTCTTTTATACCATTCATTGCGCTCTGCCATAACTCTAAAGAATTTATCTCTTAAAAAGATAGATTCATAAAGATCACGTTTAAACTTATATCGAGCTAATTGCATTTGAAGAGCAACATTAGCTGAATTGTATGTACCAATATTATTAACTAGGTAGCTATGTGTATCTTCAATAGTTAAATTATATACTTTTTCTGTATTTTCTATTTTAGTAATAGACTTTACCATTATATATACATAATTGTCATCTACCCACGCTTTTTGCCCTAGAAATTTTTTTGTATCATCAAATACTAGTTTTGAATCCTTTCCCCAAATTATTTTTGCCAAATCAAAAGCAAATTTTCCATGTATATTAAAACGATATAATGTTTTTCTACCTCTTTTTGAACAATCTTGTATTGTCCAATTAACAGGAAAACCTAATTGAGCCAAAATAAGTTCTAATTGATATGCTAAAACTTCAGATGTTGTTGTATAATGAACAGCAAACTGTGAGTGCGGATTTTTATTATTTATTCTTTGACAACCATCACCCCTAAACATTCCTTTAATAAGTTCTTGTTTAAGATCAAGAGGCCAAGACATAACTTCTTCTGATAATTGTTTTTTATTAGAATATTCTCCTGCATTCTTTTTAAACCATAAAACAATATCTTTAAATTCATTTCTATTAGCTGAACGTAAACGTAATGAATTTGTTTTTTCTTCAATTTGTATTATAGGAAGTCCAATTTTATCACATAAATATACTGCTTCTTTTACCAATGTATCTCTTTCTTTAATACCAAAAGTTAAATTTATTCCTGTAATTTCTTTTGTAGTATGATGTTTCGAAAAATTACCTTCTGCAACAAAATACCCCAAAAGCAATGCTTGCTCTTTAGTAACTTCTGTTTTAATTTCATTAAATTTCCTTGGAATCATTAAATAATCCCAAGGTTTAATTCTGTCTGCAGGTAATCTTAATAAAGGATCATAACCAATAGGAGCACCTTTAGGTTCTTTTGTTCTTATTGTTGATCTACCACATTCTAGTTTTTGTAATTTTATATCTTTACAATGTTTTGTTGGATGAGCAAAAGATCTTCCTGACTCAATAGGTTTACCACAACCACAAGCACATTCTCTGGGCCATGTCCAAACAGGCCATTGATGGTTTGGAGTACAAATAAACTCTTTTCCACCCCATAATTTTATTTTTAATAAGCTGTGTGGTTTTCCACTACTCCAATTATCTATAACTTTTTGTGACTTACCATTTTTATCTATAACAATATCATTTTTTTCTAAATCTTCTATTTTTTTATAACCAACGGGGGTTGTTACTTTTGTTCCTTTAGAGAAACATGCATAACCCTGCTCCCCTGTCAAAAAACCTTTCCCCACCCCAAGTGCAACCATTTTTCTCTCATCAATAATTGAAAACTCTTTATCAAGTTTCATTACTTTATCTGCAACAGTAACTGTTTCAACATTTAACCCATAGTGATAAATCAAACTGAAGTTTGGATCAAATGTTGCTTGTTGAAGCATTTGAGCCAATGCACGTTGATGTGTTTCATTAGGAATCCAACCTTTTTGTGGATCACCAAGTTTAAAAATTCTTAATGGATATACGAAATTATCGGCAATTGTTATTTGACTTTCCCTCAGTTTATCCTCATACATTAAAGTCCTAAACAATCTCTGAATAATACTTGTTCCACGTACATCAGTAGGATTACTTCTACGGGCAATATGTACAACTTCATCAGGATTAAGACTAATATTCTTACCAGTTAAAACACGTCTAAATATATGATCAGGTAATCTGCTTTTTAATTGTTGGTCTTCTGGTTTTGTAGAATGAACAAGTTTTTTTAATTCATCATCTGGAACCAATTCAATTGAACATTCTTGGTCTGCAAAAGGTGTAAATCGTACTTCTACAAAATCAGGATTATGAATAACAATGTGATTCCACATTCCTAAATTACTATCCCAGTTAAGGTTAACAATAACTTCACCTATTTTTAAAAACTCCAAATCTATTTGGGATAGTCTTGTAAATAAATGTGTTCTATCAATACAATCATGTATTTGTCTACGAATATAAGGATCATCAACAAAAAATTCTGCTTTTGAGTGAGCTAATTCAACATGCGCATCAAGGACAGCACCAATAAGCTCATCATGATCATAAAACCAACGACACCATCTATTTTTTTGTTTTGTTGTTCGTGGGAGGTATATTGCTGTGGTAGTTATTTCAGGATCATAAAATCTTCGGGATGGATTTCTAAGTATACTATTACTAGCACCTGTTTGTGATATTTGTTGCATTAAAGCATTTCCGGTTAATCCTAATGAATTAATCCCGGATACACCTGTAAAAGTAGCACCTTTTCTATCTAAAAACTCAGGATTTGCCTCAAATGAAACAGATCGAGGAAGCACATCATAAAAATTACTTCCCGGTGAAGCAGGGCTGAAAATATCATCCATTTAATTAATAAACCTCTATTATACTTTATGTAACACTGTACCAAATTTGTCCAGCATTTTTTTTGTACCAGATAATGTTATTTCTATATCTGACCTTTGACCAGTAAAAGATAAGGAATCTTCCCCAACATCTCTTGAAAACAAAAGATATGTATAATATGACATATAAATAAGTGCATTTAAATTATCTAATACATCAAAGTTTATACCTGCAAAATTCTGTAAAGAAAGTACTTGTCCAAATTCATTTTTATTTGTTCCTACATACCCAGAAAATAAGTTTTGCCTATTTGAGCCACCTGTAGTTCCTAATGAACTTTTTAATAAACTTATAAAATTACGACCTTGTGATAAATCATTAATAGCCACTTGAATTCTTGCTGCCCCACGTTCAGTTTTAACATAAAGTCCTTTAAATAAAGAACTACCACTACCTTTTCCTTTTAAACTTTTAGATAAAGTTTTCATAGATGTTCCTTGCTCTCTTTGCTTACTACCAACATCTGTCATCCAACCACCTGACTCACCTTTACCTAAAGGAGGTATTGAAGATTCATTATAATCAGGATTCCACCCCGATAATACTCTCGAATATATTTCTATCTTATTATCATATTCTGTTTTAAGAATAGACACTCTTTGTGAAGAAAGTCTCTGTTCTTGTCCATAATATTTAGTAACCTTATCAATAAAATCATTTCTTTGTTCTGGGGAAGCATTTTCCATTGTGGCTGCTTCTTCTTTAATTCTTTGAGCCATAGTATAAACTCTATCATAAGCATAATCCACAACAGAAGAATCATCTATAGGAGCAGAGGTTTCGGTTATGTCCTCTAATACAGCAGCCTCTTCTTCTGTAAGAGGAGCACTCCCCTCTTCTAATTCAGGTTCCGTACTTAATTCTTCAGTAGGAGATTCTGTGATAGTTTCCTGTGGAGTAATCTGGTTCTGTTCTTCTTCAAGAATGGCAAATTTCTTTAAAAGTACAGAAATATTAGCACAAGTACCCTCTCTTGATCTTAAGATAACAATTGGCTTAAGAGGATTTTCAGAAACACTAACATCTAACCCTATTTCTTCCCCTATTTCTGCAATTTTATATAAATCAGAAGCATCTTCTACTGTAATTATAGAATTATTTGTATCTACAGCAATATGTTCAAACATAATAAAAACCTCTTTTAAAATAACGATTTCGGAGCCATAAACGTTTTCTATTACTGGATAACGTTTTTGCTTTGTTGAATTTTTTCAAATCTTTCAAATTCTTCTGGAGTAAGAACATCTCTGGCAGTAAGACGAGATTGATTAGGCTGTGGTTTAATTACAGGTTCAACATCACCAAGTTCTTCAAAACCTTCTGCTCCACCTTTTTCTTCACCAAAGTCATCATCTTCCATAATTGCAAATTTAACAATATCTTTTCCTTCTGCTGATTTAAAAGTTAGAAATGTATAACCAAGTTCATCTTCAATGATATAATTATCACCTATATATGAATCTATACCTGCTTTTGCTATTTTATAAATATCATCCAACTTATCAACAACAATCAAACCACCGTCTTTACTTAATGCTTCAATACGCATAATAATACCTCTTTATTTAATTATCTATTAAGATTTTAACATCTTATCTAAAATTTCAGCCTCTTTTATAAGCTGTATATTTTCAACATCTTGAGATAAATGCGCAAAAATATCATCTATTGGCTCAGATGTATCAATTTTACTAATAGTTTTTGAATCAAAATCAAAAATATCATTTCCTATTTTTACTTTAACTAGATCATCTTTATCTACAGATATAATTTCTCCTAAAACGGAGGAACTCATAATATGAACCGTGTCAGAAACATCTTGTGTTGTGTCTAAAACAAATACAATATCACCTTTTTTCAAACTCCGTGAGGAAATATCTACTATTTCTTTTTGTATATTACTATTTTTCATAAGAAATACCTCTAAAAAAGAATACTATCCTTTAGTTTGTTCTGGTTTATTAAATACTGCCTTATCAGGATGTTTAGCATAAAAATCATCAGAAACATCTTGAGATATACGAAGTAAAACATCCACACTATAATCTCCTTCCCCATTTTTCTTAATCATGCATTTTTCAGCAATTTTAATTTGATCACTAGGGTATTTTTCCTTAAATATAAAAGATGCAACAGTTTCAAAGGGATGATCAGTTAATAAACCAAACTTACCAATTCCCTTAGAGGATGTTCTTATATATCTTATAAGATTATTTTCAATAAGATCATTTTGATTTAATGTAACTAGACCTTTTTTGGAATTTATTTTAACAACACTAGACATAAATAGCTCCTTAAGAGTAAATTATAAAATAAATGATATATACTTTTAAAGGTTTTTTAAGTAAATTTGATATAAAATTTAATAAGTTTTATTCTTGTTCACTTAAGTTAAGTGGGATATTGCTATATAATTTATTGGTGTGTAGATTTTCTATTTTATTTTTTATAACGTCCTTTTCATAAGAATCTACAGATTTTTTATAATCATTTAAAAGATTATATAATCTTTTTCGTCTTATTAGTTTAATAAGAGTTGACACAAGAGTTGAATCAGGTAAAGGTTGAATAATAACAACATAAGTGTTATGTTTATAGGCTTTTCTCTTAACTCGTAGCAATCGAGTTTCTTTTAATGAGTTTATTCTATTTCTTTGGGTTCTAATTGTGGTTCCTAAAGCATCAGCAATAAAATCTAAAGAAACAGATACCTCATTAGTTCTATTTTTCCCCATTAATGCCATATTTTGAAGGAAATAGTATGTTTCTTTATCTTGTGGGGTCAAATTTTTATAGCCAAGAAGCATAAAAGAGCTTTTATTTGTTAATTCTACCAATAAAATCTCATCCAAAAGTCTATTAAATTTTTTAGACTGGCTTTTTGTTGTTAGCACAAACCAAGGTATTTTCATAAATCATATATACATTTATAGGTTATGAGTGTCAATAAAAAAATTATGAATAATATAAAAAGGAAATGGATTTCCGAATATAGAGAAGTGCCACTTTGCCATATGCGGAAATCCATTTCCCTCAAAAGTGCCATTTTAGAAGTGCCACTTTGCCATATGCGGAAATCCATTTCCCCCTATATATATCTGTAATATAAAGAATATATATATATGTATTATCTGGGGCACTTTTCAAGTATACAAATTAAGATAGTATCTTAATTTATTTAACTATTCTAATAAGTCTATATAATACCTCTTTTGAGTAATTTATTTTGTATATTATAATAAATATATAGATAATAATTATTTTATATAATAAAATAATTAATTTACTGATTTTTATTTTTTTATTAATTATAA
>Ga0172380_10005604_pt1 | contig 15117 bp, 21 predicted proteins | sample Leawe162metaG_FD_119747 | JGI IMG/M metagenome (GOLD analysis project Ga0172380, IMG submission 119747) | Leachate microbial communities from a municipal landfill in Southern Ontario, Canada - Leachate well 162 metaG | ecosystem: Engineered > Solid waste > Landfill > Unclassified | place...
GGAGCCCCAGCACCATTCGCTCATACCTGGCATCACTCGTGAAGAAGGGCTTCCTGGAGCAGCGGCACAACCCATGCCACAAATGGGACAGAACGCTCCAGTACCGTTTCGACGTCAACGCGGTCGCTGCTGCCTGCGCTGCGCAGGGGTACACCCTCCAGGACTGGCACCTCCCCCAAACGCCTCCCGCACTCAATGCATTTTCGGAAATCAAAAATGCATCCTCGGAAATCGAGGTTCAATCCTCGGATTCTGAGGTTCAAACCACGCCAAACCGCGAAGCAATACCTGAGACTACTACTGAGACTACTACTGAGACTACTACTGAGACAACAGGAGTAGCGCCCCGTTCGGGCCGCAAATCGCGTCCCCATGATGATGCTCCCCCTCAAACCAACACCCCGCAGCGCGCCATGTTCGCAGCGCTGGCAGAGGCGTGGCAGGTGGACGTCGGCCTGGCACCGAAAGGACGGCTGGGCAAGGTGGCCTCAGCATTGGTGCGAACGGGCTACACGCCGGTGCAGGTGCAGGCAGGCTACCGTCCCGGTGGTTGGTGGTACCAACACGACTGGCGCGGCCAGAAAGGCACGCCGCCAACGCCCGAGCAGGTAGCGGAGACGATCAAACAGGCGACGGGCAACGGCAACGGTCACTACCACGACGACGTGCCGGAGTACGTGCCGCCAGAACGGATCATCAGGCGGTGATGCGCTTCATCAGTCTGTTTTCTGGCGTTGGCGGATTCGACCTCGCCCTCGAACGCGCTGGCATGATGTGCATGGCACAGGTTGAGATTGACCGAGCGTGTCTCGGCGTACTAGCGAAGCGCTGGCCCGATGTGCCACGGTTCACTGACATACGGACGGTAGGAGCTCACAACCTTGCAGCAGTTGACGTTGTTTGCGGCGGATTCCCCTGCCAGGACCTCAGCATTGCCGGGCGCCGCGCGGGTTTGGATGGAGAGCGCTCCGGACTCTGGTATGAGTACCATCGGGTTCTTGCGGAACTTAGACCGCAATGGGCCATCATCGAGAACGTACCCGGCCTACTGTCGTCTGCCGGCGGCCGGGACTTTGCCATCGTACTTCAAGGGCTGGCGCAACTCGGGTATCTGCCGGCCTGGCGAGTGCTGGACGCTCAGCACTTCGGAGTCCCCCAGCGACGGCGCCGCGTGTTCATTGTCGCGAGTCTTGGAGACGGACGTGCCGCCGAAGTACTTTTTGAGTCCGACTGCCTGCGCCGGGATTCTGAGGCGGGCAGAGAAGCGCGGCAGAACGTTACCCAAAGCCTTACAGGACGCCTTGGCGGCAGTGGCGCAGATGACAACAAGGCGCAAGGAGAATCCTATGTAGCCGCTAGCCTTACGGCGGGCGTTAGCAGCCGTGGCGTTAGCGCCCCGGGCAGACGTAGAGAGGACGATGTGAACCTAGTGGCGTACCAGTGCCACGGTTCTAACGTGGGCGCGATGGGCACGATACGGAGCGGCAACGGCGGGGTAACGGGGGGCGTGCCGTTCCTAGCCCGATCACTAGGGGCGCCGGAGAACGGCCCGAGATACGACGCCGAGACCGAGACCTACATCGCCCATACGCTACGCGCCGAGGGCTTCGATGCCAGCGAGGACGGCACGGGCAGGGGCACACCGCTGGTGGCGCTGAGGCGCGAGAAGTGTTATCATACCTTGCATAGTGGCCCATGCTTGCAAGGTATGGAGGATAGCAGTGCCAGCCCACAAGAAAGAGACGCCGGAGAAGTATTGCCAGACGTGCGGCAAGAAGTTGGAGCGCAAGCGGTTGCCCAACGGGGACCTGGAGTACCTGATTCACTTCAACCGCCGGAAGTTCTGCAACGAACTGTGCTTTGCGAATCGAGCGATACCGCTGAAGGACGATCCGTGTTGGATGACAGCACACTACCATGCTCGCAGGGCGTGCCCGCCAGGACCGTGCGCGATGTGCGGCAGGGCGGTGAGGACCGATGTGCATCACAAGGATGGCGACTGGCAGAACAGCACGCCGGAGAATCTGGTGCGCCTATGCCGCAGTTGTCACCTGAAAGTTCACCGTTCGGAGTCAGGCGGCTAACCCCTAGAGAAACAGAGCGCCTCCAGGGATTCCCCGACGACTGGACGCGGTATCGAGCAGATGGCACGGAACAATCGGACAGCGCCCGCTACCGGCAGATGGGTAACGCAGTCTGTATCCCCGTCGTTACTTGGATTGCCCAGAGAATCATGAAGGCGATGCAAGATGATACGGCTCAGTAAACCGCCCGAACTTATCGCGCTTGCGGCGCTTGGCGGTGCGACTCCGCTCGGATGGCCATTTGTGGCCCTTACAGATTCGGGAGATCAGTTGCGGACTGACCCCATATTCAGTCGCGAGGGCCTTCCGCATTTCGCCAGCCTCTGCACGCATAACAATCGCGGCGTTGCGCGCAATGATGGCGTCATGAGCAGCACGGCAAGACGCAATGCGCCTGAGCATCTCATCGGCTGGAACGGCCTTGATCTGGAAGTAGGGACGGCACCGCGTCAGGAAGTTGTAGGCGTCACACATGTTGCTGATGTCAAGCGTGAACCGTTCGCGCCAGTTATCCCGTTGCTTTTGGCTCTTGATCGAGCCGTACCCAAGTCTCGCCTGGATATCGCGCAACACATCTGGGACGCAGTTTGCGAGGATGATTCGCATGCCCTCAGGCTGGTTCGCACCCAGATATCCCTCTCCGTCGGTGAATCCGGCCAGATAAGCGTTGAAGACCTCTTCGGGCATGTCCGTGACTCGCATGTCACACCTCCGCATAGGTGGATTATACCATATAGCCATCCACACCGCAACACGGTCGCCGTGCCGGTAGTCGAGTGGATAGCGCGGCGGTTGGTGGCAGTTAGCCAGGATAGCGCCCGCGCGGGCGCAAAGTGGAGGTATGACGATGGACGGTGAGGTACTCGCGACCAACTCGTGCACCATGGCCGAGCAGGTGGCGGCCATCGACGTCTACATGGACAACGAGACGCTGGAGCGGCGGTTGCACGACGTGCCGAGCGAGCTACTGCCGGCGCTCTACGAGATGTTCCGCTCCATCCGCGAGCGCGCGTGGCAGGCGCAGTGCCTTGTCGTCACCGAGATGATGCGCCGCAGCCGCTACGGCGACCGCAAGGCCGAGGCCGTGCGCGAGGCGTTGGGCCTGGGCAGCGTGCGCACGGTGCAGTACCGCGCCGCCATTGGGGAGCTGCTCACCGATCCCGAGGTGGCGGCGACCATCCCCGTGCTCAACGGCGAGACGTGGTACCGCATTGGCAGCGACGCACCCGACCCCAAGGCAGCGCTAATCCACGCTGCCGACCGTAAGGCGGCCGATCCTGGCTACTCGACGCGACAGTTTGCCGCCGAGGTGCGTGGCGAGACGCCGCTGTCTGTTACCCTGATCGTGCTGGTGGGCACTGCCAGCGACTCGGACCAGCGGTTGGCCGAACGCCTGCACCGCGCCTACAACGTGCCGGTGGAGGTGCGCGAGGACGTGGCCGGCCCCGCCGTGGCGGCGTACCGCTGAGTTGACACCGATGCAGCCACGCGTTAGCATGGTGGTGTCACACCTCCACACGCCCGGCAGGTCGAACCCCGCGCCAGCCACGCGCACCCGACCTGCCGGGCATCCGTTTGTACCACGCTTAAGTTTGTCCGCGTCGGCTGCCAACGTGCCATTCTGGCTACTTTGCCTGTTGCGTTCACGCAACTGATCGGCTATAATCAGGGTGCAGTTGAGTAACGGAGGTGAGGGCGTGGACGATCTGGAGCGAGCTGTGGGATTCCTCGCCTGCCGGTGCGACGGCGCCGTCTCTCGCGACGACGTGGGCTACAGGGCCGATGACACCGCGTTCGGGCACCGCCTGGCGCTGCTGCCCGCCGCGACGTGGACACAGGCCGAGCGCCAACAGGCGTGGGAGATGGTGCAGCACTACGGCGGCCAACTGGCCGAGATCGACGTTGACCCGCGCGTGCTGCCTGAGCCTATCCCCGGCATGCACGCTAGCCAGCAGGCACCGACTGCCGCTGCCGCTCACCACAATGGCAACGGCCACGCCCGCGCCACACGACTGATCACCGCCGACCACGGGGCCTTCTCGGTTTCATTCCCCTACGACGCGGCCCTGGTCGACGCGGTGAAGGCGCTGCCTGGCCGGCGGTTCAGCCCTGAACACAAGTGCTGGACGGTGCCGGCGAGCGGCGCGAAGGCCATACTAGCCTTCGCTGCCGCACGCGGGTTCACCTTGACGCCAGAAGCCCAGGCGCTCGCCACGGCCTCGCCCACTGCCGCACCTGCCACGGCGCCCTCGCGGACCGTGACGCTGGACGGCAAGCGACTGGTTGTCCGGTTCGACTACGACGCCGACCTGGTGGCGCGAGTGCGCGAGCTGGTCGGCGCCACCTGGGACAAGGCCAACCGCCGCTGGACGTTGCCGGTGACCACCGCCAGCGTCGCGGCGTTGGAGGCGCTGCGGTTCTCGTGGCGCAACCGCGCCGACGTGGACGCTACCCTCGCTACCCTCGCCAGCAACGAGGCCGCCAGCAAGGCCACCAGTGCGGCGCTGGTGGTGCCCGGCCTCGGTGGCACCCTGCGGCCGTTCCAAGCGGCCGGCGTGGCCTACGCGCTGGGCGCCATGGGCTACACGATTGAGTTGTTGCCTAGCCCCAATGGGGATTATAATGGTGCTAGGCAGGACATTGGAGGCGGGAACGATGCCAAAGGGAGTGTACCCTCGGACGAGCGAGAAACAGGCGGCGCAAGCGCGAGTCAACTTGGCCAAGGGTCGGGAACCGGCCGTGCGGGAGAAGGCGGCAGAAGCCATCCGGTTGCTGAGTCAAGACGATGCCTGGCGCCAACGAGTGTCGGAAACCACGAAAGCAGCCATGTGGCGGCCAGATGTACGCCAGCGCCATCTGGAGGGGCTGACCCAAGCACGGGAGAACCACGGCACGAACTGGCGGGGTGGGAACGGCCAGGAGCCGGTAGCAACGGTGCAACTGCTGGCACAAGTCCTGGAGCCAGCGGGGTTCGTCAGGGAACTGGCGATCCCGACGGCGGGCCATGGGACGGCGCACAACGCCCCGACAACTTACAAGGTGGACTTTGGTCATCCCGGCCTCCACATAGCGGTGGAAGTGGACGGAACATGCCACAAGGGCGCGGCAGCGCGCTTGAAGGATGTGAAGAAGGATGCAGTGTTGCGGGCACTTGGGTGGTGCGTCCTCCGGCTGCGCGACATGGCGGCTGCCTGATATGTGATGAGCCAGGACTTGGCAAGACGGTCGAAGCGCTAGCGACGATCCAGGCCGCCAACGCCTACCCGGCCTTGGTGGTCTGCCCGGCCTCCATGAAGTTGATGTGGCAGCGCGAGGCGCGCCACTGGCTGCCGGACCGTTCGGTAGCCGTGGCCAACGGCACGGTGCCGCAGGCAGACATCGTGATTATCAACTACGACCTGCTCGGCCGTCGGCTGGAGCAGTTGGCGGCGACCACGTGGCAGGCCGTGGTCCTAGACGAGTCGCACTACATCAAGTCCGGCAAGGCGCAGAGAACAAAGGCGGCGCTACAGTTGTGCGAGCGGGCGCCGTTGCGGCTGCTGCTCTCCGGCACGCCGCTCCTGAACCGACCGGTCGAGTTGGTGTCGCAGCTCAAGGCGCTCGGTCGCCTGGACGAGTTTGGCGGCTACTGGAAGTTCGTCGGCCGCTACTGCGGCATGACACGCTCGCGCTACGGCATCGACGTCACCGGTGCCGCCAACCTGGATGAACTGCATACGCTGCTGCGCCAGCGGTGCTACGTGCGCCGCACGAAGACCGAGGTACTTACGGAGTTGCCGGCGAAACAGCGCGTGGCCGTGCCGCTAGACCTGGACAACGCCACCGAGTACCGGCGGGCCGAACGCGATGTGGCCGGGTACCTGCGCGACCGCGCTACTGAGCAGGCGCGGCAGGACGCAGTGCGAGACGGCGCCGACATGTTCACCGCTGAGCACCGCGCCACCGTGGCTGGCAAACGCGCCGCGAGCGCCGCCGAGACGGCAGAGCAGTTGGTGCGCATCGAGGCGCTCAAGCGCCTGGCAGCGCAGGGCAAACTCGTGGCGGCGCAGGGGTGGATTACCGATTTCCTGGACGCGGCCGAGGGCGAGAAGCTGGTCGTGTTCGCGCACCACGTGGACATGCAAACCGCGCTGTGGGAGGCGTTTCCCGGCGCGGCGCGGCTGATGGCAGAGGACTCGGTGCAGGAACGCCAGGCCAACGTCGACCGGTTCCAAACCGATCCCGACTGCCGCCTGATTGTGTGCAGCCTGACCGCTGGCGGTGTTGGCATCACCCTCACCGCCGCCAGCAACGTGGCGTTCCTGGAGTTGGGGTGGACGCCGGCCGCGATGAGCCAGGCTGAGGACCGCGTCCACCGCATCGGGCAGCGCGATGCCGTGACGGCGTGGTACCTGCTGGCTGCCGGCACCATCGACGAGGACATCGAGGCGCTGCTGGAGGCGAAGCGTGCCGTGGTAGACGCCGCCACTGACGGCGGTGCAGTCGCCGACGGCGAGAGCATCCTCGCCGACCTGCTGGCGCGGCTAGACCAGAAGGGGGCATGACATGGTGATCTCCGACGAGTTCGGCGTAGTGGCGTACGAGGTTCTGTTGGCGCGATTGACCGCGCGGCGCGAGGAAAACGCGCGCCGGTGGCGGGAGCACGACGCATTGGTGCGCCAACTCGACAACCTGCTGGCCGGCCTGCAACCGGCCGAGTTGCAGGAGTTGACCGACCGTGCGGTGGCGATGTACCGGGCACGCGGGGCGCAGTTGCCGATGCCGAACGACTATACCGTGCCGGATGGCGGTCCAGACGACTACGCCGGGCAGGACGCCAAGGCCCGGTACATGCCCTGGAGGAGGGACGAATGAGCGACTACGGACTGAGCCACGCCATGGCATCCCGTGACGCCGACCTGCTGGCAGGCCCGGCGTACATGCCGGCCGAGGACGAGTTGGGCGACCTAACCACCCCGAAACGCGCCTGCTCCTACTGCGGCATCGACGCCCCCGGCGAGGTGGCCGAGGGGGAGGATTACTGTTCACAGGACTGCGCCTGGCAGGACGGCGAGGGGCATGGCCAGGACACCGCGCGGTGGGCGGTGCGTCAGCAGATGGCCACCACCGTCGCGCCGGCACTGGCAGCGGTCAGGAAGGAGCTGGCGAGCCTGGACCAACTGGAGTTGGACCGTGCCACGCTCCGTGCCGAGGTCGCGCATCGTCTGATGACCGGCGCGCCTCTCAGCGTCGTGGAGGCCGGCGCCATGGCCGACCAGATCAGGCAACTGAGCGACAGGACCATCGCCGCCGAGGGCGCCCTGCTGGGCCACACAGTGAGTCTGGTGGACGCGGTGACCGCCCTGCTGGCCGCGGTGGCGCCAGGCCAGACTGCAAACTGCCCTCCCACCACGTAGCGTAACTTAACACACGGCCCCTTGCGCGCACGCAACCGATCGGCTATAATGGTAGTGCAGTTGAGTGATGGAGGTGAGGACGTGGCAATCCAGATCAGGTTCGAGCGCCTTGATGAGGATGGCAAGATCGCACTGCACTCGCCGTTTCACCCGGCCCTGCCCGCTGCCGCGAAAGCTCGCGGCGGGACGTGGGATAAGCGCGGGGAGTGCTGGGTGTTCGACAGCCGCGATGAAGAGGCGGTACGGGCAATCGCCCGCAGCATCTTTGGCACCGACGGGAGCGACGCGCCCCGGTTGGTCACGGTGCAGCATCGTGTGACCGGGGCCGATGCCTCCCTGCAAGCGCTGTGGTTCGGAGGCCGGCAGGTCGCACATCGCAGTGTGCGCGACGCGGCAGTCAGGCTGGGAGCAGGGACAGTCATAACCTCCGGTGATTTCCCCGGTAGTGGCGGCAGCAGCCACTATCCGCAACTGCGGGGAGCAGGTACGGTCCTGGAAGTCCGCGACGTTCCTGTGTCACTCGTAGTCGTCGATGATGACACCTGGATCGTCTCGGCTGATGAGAAGCCCTCGTCGCCCAGCCCGCTCGCGGGCGTGAGCGACGAGGACCTTGCGGCGGAACTGACCCGCCGCGGTTGGACTGTTACCCGCTGAGCCGAAACGCCCGCGAGTGCGGGCGTCCGACCGGGGCTGACCGCCCGGCGCTGAACGAGGCAGGTCAACGATGGCATGAGGCAGCCGGCGTAGCCGGTGCTACACGACAAGAACGACGGCTTAAAGTAAGTCCTCATGCCGTCAATTCCCAGTCATACAGGAGGGTACCGTGTTGTTGATCCACAAGACCGATCAGACGCGAGGGCGTGGGGGCGACCCTACGCTCCGGTTCTCCGGCTCCGCTGGGGCCAACTGTGGCACTCTGTCCGTTACGGTGGCCGATCTGCCTGAGGGATGGCAGTTCGATGAACCGCTGCCTGGAGCCATCCGTTTCCGCGCGGCAGGCAAGGAACTGCACGCGACATACGTGCCTGCTGCGAGCACGAGTCGCATTGCCCTCGTGCTCCACGATTCCAGCGCGGGCACGTGGCACGGAGCTGGCGTCGCCACCTCTGATGACACTCTCGCGGCGCGGCTGCGTGTGCAGCCGTGGGCGGGAGTGTGGTCTGGGGCCTCCCAGAGTGGTGGCGCTGACTACGTGGCACTGCTCCTCACGCTCGATACCACCCCGCTCGATATCGTGACGAGTGGGTACAGGGGGCGGCGGGATTGGTGCGTTGCGACCATCGACCCACGGACGCTCGCTGTGACGACTCAGACGCGAGCCAAGTGGCTCGCGATGCACACTCCGGAGGTGACATTGTGACCGGTAGCCAGAAGCGTATCATCGTGTCTCGCCACGCTGGCGCAGTCGAGTTTGTCCGCCGCGAGTTGCCTGAGTTCGCCGATGCGCCCGTGCTCGCTTCGGTCACCGCAGCGGACGTGCACGGTGCCGAGGTGGCGGGCAACCTGCCCCTCGACCTGGCAGCCCAGGCCGACGTGGTGTACGCCATCACGTTCGCAGGCCAGCCGCCTCGCGGCCAAGAGTACACTCTGGACGACATGGACGCAGCAGGCGCGTCCATTCGCGGGTTCGTCGTGGTCACGAAGAGCTACTGGGACGCCCTGATCGGGCGGCCCCAGTGACCACCGCGAACGACTACGAGGCCGGCTACCTGGCCGGCTTCGCCGCCGCCTGCCGCACTCACGAGAGCCGAGTCACGGGGCGCAACGCCGATAGTGCTGCGGGCGCTGTCCTGCCGGCGGCAGAGGTGGAGCGTATCGCCCTGGCAGTCTGGCGCGGCACAGCGTCATGGCAGGACCGCCGACGTCTCGACCGCCATTACCTCGCTCAGTGCCCGTTTTAGGAGGACCCATGGCTACACCGACAGAAACCCTGGGAACGGCGCTTCGGGCCGTGTCACGGTACGCCAGTAGGGCGCAAACCCTGCCGCTGCTCTACAACCGAGTGCGGTTGCACGCATACAACGATCATCTCGACGTCCAGGCCACAACCATCGACCTGACCGTCACCGCCACACTGCCGTGGCAGGGCAGCGACCTCGACGTGGTCGTGGACCGCGAATCCTGCGCCACCGTGCCCCCCACCATGGCGACCGTGGCGGGCCGCGACAACATGCTGGTACTCACAACCGCTGACCGCCAGAGCAGCCGTAGGCTCGCCTATGAGCCACTGTCACCTGGCAACTGGCCGTCCGAGCCGGACCGTGAGTGGGCACTGTCCGAACGCTACAGCGCCGAATGGCTGCGCCACGCCAACTACCTGGCCATCGTGGCCAAGGGCGCGGAGTTAGAGCGGCCACTGCTGGGCTGCGTCCGGCAGTTGCCAGACGGTCTGGTGGCAACAGACGGATACCGCGCCGCCTTCGCCGACGTGCCAGGCGGCATGCCGGTGCTCCTGCCGGCGCAACTCATACGCACGGCAACGCCGTTTCTCGGCAAACGCGACGGCGTGCTCACCGCCTACCCCCACCACATCGCCATGGCGCGGGAGGACGGCTCGCGCCGCGTCGATTGCCAGGTGATCACCGGCCCCTACCCGCCAGTAGCGAAGGCGCTGCCGCGGTCGTGCGACACCGAGGTGACGGTGAGCAGGGATGCGCTGCGTGCGGGCATAGGCGCCGTCACGGTCGCGACGCCGCCGCGGGAGCCGGCGACAATGCTGGTCACTCTGTCACCGAACGGTACCATGTGCCTGCTAGCCAAACATGGCGCCGTCGAGCACACCATGCCGGTGGCGATACAGCGCCTGGGAGCCAACCTGCGGTTCGCCGTCAACGCGCGCTACGTCGCCTACGTGCTGGATGGCGCCGGGGACACGGTGTCGTGGCAGTGGAATAGCCACGACGAGGCAACGGTGATGCAGTCCGGCGACTACCGACACCTGATCATGCCGATGTGGCTCGATGCCGCTGTCAGCGAGTGAACGTGGGAGGTGGTACGGTGAGGATGCAGCGCAAGGCGGCAACGAGTGATGCCCGCACGGGCAACCGCGGCCGCGTGGCCCAGTTGGCCCGCCAGGCCAGCGACAACGGTTGGCGTCTAAGTATGGTGGAGCACGACCGGGCCGTGACGCAGGCGGTACCACTGCGTGACGGCGTGCAGGGGCGCCTGCTACTGAGCCGTACCGACGGGGTGCGGCTGGAGGTGCACTACGGCTATGGCGCGGCCATCGTCGCCCTGGATACGGTGCCAACACCCACGGAGGTGACGTGGTGAAGACGCGCCGGTACACCCTGCCCTACTGGGTCAAACAGCACCGCGGCTACGACTGCGATGACGCGATGGCTTCTGCCGTGCAGCATTACATCGAGCACGGCGACCACCCCGAGATGGCCTTCACCGGCACGGCGCTGGAGCTGGCAAACGCGCTCTACACGGAGAGCCGGAAGCGTATTCAGCCCGCCCTCGGGGCCTACTTCACGCCGCCCGATGTGGCCGCGCGCATGGCTGACTCGCTGCGCCTGACGCCTAGCATGGTCGTGTTGGACCCGTGCGCTGGCATCGGCAACCTGATGCACGCCGTGATCGAACGCGGGGCTTACACTGTTGGGTGGGAGTTGCAGTTCCGCCTAGCCCACCTGGCCCAGATACTCGGCTACGCCGTGACGATCGGCAACGGCCTGGCGGTGGACACAGTCGCGCCGGACGCAGTCATCATCAACCCGCCGTTCGGCAACATGCAGGGCCATGCGGACATAGCGGTGGAGTTCATGCGGGGCGCCGCGGCCTACGGCGTGCCGGTAGCGGCGATTCTGCCGCGCGGTTGGCTCACCCAAGCGCGCAAGAGTCACCGCGAGGTGGCAACGTTGTACGACGTGGTGGACAGCGAGGACCTTCCTGCCGCCACGTTCGCGCCTCTGACGAGTATAGTGACGACACGGTATCTGCTACTGCCGCGGGGGGAGAGCATCCAGTGAGAATCACCAACAACGCCGACCTGCCTGAGCCGCTCGCGAGGGCGGTATCGTTCGACGGCTACGACCACCAGCCGGGTACGTACAGTGCCACCGCGTTGGTGGCCCCGCCGCGCATCCGGGTGCTGAGGGAGAGACACGACGACGACATCGAGGTGGACGTCTCGGACCTGATCTGGCGCTCCTACGGCAGCGCCATGCACGCCCTGATGGAGCACGCCGGTGCCGACGATGCCCTCCAGGAGGAGCGGCTCAGTATGCCGGTTGGCGGTGCCGTAGTCACCGGCAAGCCGGACCTCTACACGAGCGCCGGCGTGCTGTGGGACTTCAAGACCACGAGCGTGTGGTCGGTCATCGACGGCACGGTGAAGCCCGAGTGGGAGGCGCAACTCAACATCTACGCCGCGCTGCTCCGCCACCACGGTTTCCCGGTGCGCGAGGTGCGCATAGCGGCCATCCTGCGCGACTGGTCTGCTGGCAAGGCAAAGGGTGGCGACAACTACCCGCGCCAGGCCGCCCAGGTGTTGCCTGTCACGCTCTGGCCCGACGACCTGGCCCAAGCATACGTCGAGGCCCGTGTGGCGCTGCACCTCCAGTCTGACACGTTCGACGACGACGTGCTGCCCGTGTGCGGCGCAGAGGAGCGGTGGCAGGACCCGTCGCGGTTCGCCGTGATGAAGCCTGGCCGCAAGTCGGCCGTGCGCCTACTGGACACGTCGCCGGAGGCAGAGAGTATGGCGTTTACCCTCGGTGGCGGGCATCATGTAGTGGAGCGCCCCAGCGAGCCACGGCGCTGTCAGGACTACTGCGACGTAGCGCCGTGGTGCAACTGGTACCAGACGTGGCTGATCGAGCATCAGACAGGGGAGGTGTGACGTGCCGTTGGTAAAGTGCGAAGCGGAGTTCTATCGGCGGATACCCACCCCCGACTACATCGAGTCGGTGTCCTTCTGGGCTACCAGGCGCAGGCGGTTGCACTGGGACGTGATCGTGTGCGGTTCAAGCGATGACCAGATCGAGGTCCAGATGACCGACGAAGGCAAACAGGCGTTCGTCGCGTGGCTCGACAGCCACGCGGTCAATGTGCCACGTCAGGCCATCCTGGAGGACTGAGGTGCCGGAGCCGACCCGCCTGGGCGACCTGTTGCCGCACGAGCCGCCGCGCCGTGCTGCTGAGCCGAAGGTGGCCACGGTTGTCGACCGTGGCCCCTACCGGCCACCGGACCCACCCGGCACGTGCCAGACGTGCCACGGAGCCGGCATGCTGCTGGAGCCAGCGCGCAAGGGGCAGCGCTCGCGGTTCTATGGTGGCGACGTGCTCGTGCCTTGCCCCGACTGCGACACCGGCAGGGCGGCGCGGGAGCGGCACCTACACGCACTCGACGGCATGCGCGAGGAGCAGCTCCTCATGTCGTTCGCCAACTACGACCCCGAGCCCAACGGCGCGGCGCTAAACGCCGTGCGTTGGGCGACGCAGGTGCACCATGGCATGATCGCCCTGATCGGCGGGTACGGCCGCGGCAAAACGCACCTGCTGAGCGCGAGCATCAACGCCGTGCGCGCCGCCGGCGTCCTCTCAGCCTACGTGACCATGCCGGAGCTGCTGCGGCGCGTCCAGAACGGCTACAACACACATAGCGACGTGCTACAGCGCTACATCGACCTGCCCGTGCTGGCGTTGGACGAGTACGGGCGCCAGGCCGCCAACGATTGGGGCAAGAGCCAGCTATTCCAACTCCTGGACGGCCGCTACCTCGGCATGCGTGACCGCCTGACACTGATAGCCAGCAACGACGACCTGGACACCTGGCCCGACTACCTGCGCTCGCGGCTACGCGACCGCCGTTGCCAGGTGATCTGCATGGTCGGGGGTGACGTTCGTGGCCGCATGGAGTGGGAGCACTAGTTGCGCGCACGCATGGCGGTGCTATGATGGAGAGGACCACTGTGGAGGTGGGAGCCGGTGAGTGACACGGACGCATTGACAGACGCGCTACGGCAGCAGATCAACGACGTACTGGCAGCCACAGGGGTGGCGCCCGAGACACCCGATGCGGGCATGCCGCTAGCGGTGGCGGCGCAGGTGGCCGCCGCGCTAGTGTTGCTGTCTCGCACGCGAATGGCAAGCGGCGCTGCCGCGTGGCAGGATGCGCGACGCCTGGGGTTCGGCCCGACCGTGACCGGGGTGGCCCTGACTGCCAACCTGGCGCTCAGGCACCAGGCGGCGATACAACAGGCTGTTGCCAGCAGCGACGACGAGGCTGGGGCCGACGCCCTCCGCGACATGTGTAGCGCCCTCCTGGCCACCATGACCGGAGCCGCAGCGGTCCTGGCAATAGTGGACGCCATGGACACTATCATCTACGCCCTGGCGGCTAAACTGCGGCAGGACGGTGAACGGTGATCGCCTGTGACGCACTCCGGGGCACGTTCCCGCAGCCGCAGGGGCGCCCGTGGGTAGCGCCCACGGACTATGGCGGCGGTGCACCCCGCGCTCTGCCGTGCGGCTGTCGCCCTGGTCGGCGGTGCCAGGCGGCGCAGGCGTTGTGGCTGGCGATGAACGACGCGGCGCAGAGGGCCACGCTGACGCGCCGATTCGGCCCTTACACGCTGCTGAGGCAGCAGTTTCTCGCGCACTACGTCAGGCAGACGAGCATGGCCGGCGCGGTGCTGGCAACGCAGTGGAGGTGACTGGGTGACTAAGTGCCGCATTTGCGGGGCCGTTGCCAACTGGTCATGGCAGCCGTTCGGCCCTGCTGCCGAGGCGCCGCGCTCCGGATTCACCAGGTCGGGATGGCACTATCGTGGGTTCCCGGTCGTACCGGTATGCGAGTCGTGCAAGCGCGATATCGAGCATGATGTGTCGGTGGCGTTCGCCTGGCGGGGACAGCATTACGCGCTTGTAGGCGACGAAGTGCAGTTCGTGGGGGAGGTGTGACAGAGTGATGCGGTACGTTTCCCCGGGGCTGTTGCTGCTAGCCGTGTGTGGTTTTGTAGCGTGCTTAGTAGGGGCTGCGTACTATGGTCACAGGTGGATGAATGGTGGCCCAGGAGCACGAGACGACGACCAGGAGACTGAGTTTACATGCAATTGCCTGGCCATAGTTATGGCTGCCGCGGTCATCGCGTTAACGGGACTCGTAGACACGTACTGGTGAGGAGGTGTGACGATGGATGATCACCGTATCATCAGGGGCCTAATCGCCATGGTGCGTGACCTCCGTGGCGAGTTGGAGGCCGCCGAAGAGCGCACATACGAGTTGGAAAGCGCGTATGGTTGCGCGATGGAGCGCGAGGCGCAAACCCAGTGCCGAGTTGCCCAGGTGGCCAGAGACAGCGAGGACGCGAGGCTACACCAGTTGGGCCTTGACAGCGACAGGCGCGCTGCTGTCCACGACATGGAGCGTGCTCGGTCATACGGAGATTCATGGGGCGTCGCACGGGCGACACGCAAACTGCGTGAACTGTAGGGGAGGTGTGACGATGCCGCTACGGATGACTGACGAACGGATCACGGACGCGAGGGCGCGGTGTGAGGCGGCAACGCCGGGGCCGTGGCAGGCCCTAGAGCGGGAATGCTGGTGGATAGTCGAGCAGATAGATGAGCCACACGAGGGCGTGGTCCTGCTGGAGTGGCAAGGCGATCCGGATCAGGTGCCGCCGCAC
>Ga0172380_10005605_pt1 | contig 15116 bp, 17 predicted proteins | sample Leawe162metaG_FD_119747 | JGI IMG/M metagenome (GOLD analysis project Ga0172380, IMG submission 119747) | Leachate microbial communities from a municipal landfill in Southern Ontario, Canada - Leachate well 162 metaG | ecosystem: Engineered > Solid waste > Landfill > Unclassified | place...
GCCCAGATATCAGCGTCGCTCGGCCTCAATACCAGCTTCTTTGAGATAGAGATATTCAGCTCGATGAGGTCCGTCGTCGATCAGAGCCTCGAGTCACAGCTTGTCTTCGACATGGGCGCCGGATCGACCAAGCTCTACATAATAGAGAGGGGGATATTGCGCAGCAATCACAGCATCAATCGCGGATCCCAGGAGATAACCCTCAATTTGTCGCGTGCCCTTGGCAAGTCGGTGGGGGATGCAGAGCATCTGAAGCGCACCATAGGCCTCTCGACCGAGCCCGAGTACCGGGAGATACACGATGTGATCACCCTCAACCTGGATTATATATTCACCGAGACGAATCGGGTCATATCCGCCTATCAGCAGAAGTACAACAAGAGTGTGTCTAAGGTCATTCTCACCGGAGGGGGGTCTCTTCTCAAGGGCCTGCTCGAGGTTGCTCGTGCCAGGTTCCAGACCGAGGTTGTTCTCGGAGATCCCTTCTCGAAAGTCGAGGCTCCCGCCTTCCTCGAACCCGTCCTCCGCAGCGCCGGACCGGAATTCGCGGTCGCCATCGGCATCGCGCTCAGGAAATTGCAGGAATTAGAGTAACTGTGGATAGCGCTCTCGTCATCGGGGTAGTATAATGAAGGGAATACAAAGAAGATGGATCCTCGATTTCAAACATCATTCATACCGAAGAAGCCAATCGTCGCCCAGGTGAGGTCGAGCTCTCCTTCGCCTGTTAATGTCTTCACCCTCATCGCGACCGTCCTCTTCATAGGAGCGGTCGCCCTCTCGGGGGGAGTGTTCTTCTACAAGACCCTCCTCGCCAAGCAGATCGAGTCTGACAAGGAGACCCTCGCCCGCGCCCGTGACGCGTTCGACCCGAATCTCATCGCCAAGATAGTCAGGCTCGACACGCGCATAGAGACGGCCCGAAAGCTCCTCGCTTCGCACATATCAGTCAATCCGCTTTTCGAGTTCATCTCGTCGATCACCCTTCAGAGCGTCCGGTTCAAGGACTTCGGCTTCTCCTATGCCGGCCCAGACAAGGTTCAGGTGACCATGACGGGGGAGGCGAGAAGCTATGCCTCGGTCGCGCTCCAGTCAGACGTTCTGAACGAGCAGGACACCTTCCAGGAGGTGACCATAAGCGATATGTCCCTCGGATCATCCGGTACCATATCATTCAACGTGACGGCGCTCGTTGACGCGAAGCTCCTCTCGTACGCATCGTCCTTTAACCAGGCGTCCACCACGAAAACCCAATGAGCAACATCATATCAATCATACTCATAGCGGTGTCGGCGGGGACGTTCTTCCTGTATATTGACCCTACCTATGTCGCCATAAAGGAGGCCAAGGTTGAGAAGTCCGAGTACACGCGAGCTCTCAACAACTCGAAGCAGCTTCAGGCCGAGCGAGACAAGTTTCTCGACAAATATAATGCGGTGAGCGCGCAGGACATGGAGAGTCTTCTCAAGATGCTCCCGGACAATATCGACAACGTGCGCCTCATCATAGACATCGACGAGATGGCCCGAAGCCACAATCTCCCAATAGGAGGATTCAAGGCCGAGACCGTGACCGAGAGCTCGAATGTCATTGGTGCCGCCAGACAGGATTACGGGACCCTCAACCTCTCGTTCTCCGTCTCGGCGAACTACAACGCCTTCCTCTCCTTCATGAAGGACCTCGAAAGGAGCCTACGCATACTCGACATAACGTCGATACAGTTCGATTCCTCGGATTCGAGCTCGGTGTACGATTATAGCGTGACGATAAGGACCTATTGGCTCAAATAACATGAAAGAACGAGGAAACACAACCAAGAGTCTTCTCATAGCCGTCGCCATACTCGGTGCGGTTGGCTTCGGCGCGTACGCCTATATCAATCGCGGGGCGCCCGAGGCAACGGATGACCTCATCGTGATCGATACCTCGGGCGCCACCGGCGTCGACGGCGATCTCCTCCAGGCCCTCCAGCAGCTCCGGGTCATAAAGCTCGACACCACCATATTCGGCGAGCCTCTCTTTAGGAGCTTCCTTGATTTCGGGACGGAAATCACGCCTCAGCCACGGGGTCGCCAGAACCCCTTCGCCCCAGTGGGATCGACATCGGTCGCCCCCGCAGGCCCGACATCCTCCTCGACTCAAAGCGACTTCTCCTTATTCCAATAAACCTTGATACATGAGCATACTCGACATACTCGTAAAGAATGAGAAGCTCAGCAAGAAGGACGCGGCCTCGGTATCAGAGGAGTCGCGTCTGTCCGGCGAGCCCATCGAGCTCGTGCTCAGGAAGCGCGATTTAAGCGATGCTGACGTCATGGCCGCGAAGGGCGAGTACCTGAACGTTCCCGTCAGGTCGCTCAAGGGCCAGAGCATACCCTTCGAGGTTCTGAAGTACATCCCCGAGGAGTCCGCGACGCATTATCGATTCATTCCTATATCGGTCAAGCAGAACGTGCTCGAGGTCGGCGTTGTCGACCCCGACAACATAGAGGCTCGCGACGCGCTGAACTTCATCGCGTCCAAGATAGGCATGCCCTTCAAGGTGTTTCTTATATCTGAGGAAGATTTCGTGGCCGCCGTTGAGCTGTACAAGGGCCTTTCGGGCGAGGTCACCCGCGCGCTCGACGAGCTCGAGACCGACATTGCGGATATCGACGGGGACGGGGGAGACAAGCCGACCGCCGAGGACGCGGGGAAGACCCATATCATCGAGGATGCGCCCGTCACCAAGATAGTGGCGACCATCCTTCGCTACGCAGTAGAGGGAAGCGCCTCGGACATACACATTGAGCGCCTCTCGGACAAGCTCCGGGTCCGTTTCCGAGTCGACGGCGACCTTCACACCTCGCTCCTCCTTCCCATCAAGGTGCATGACGCCGTCATCGCCCGCATCAAGATCCTTTCGAACATGAAGCTCGACGAGAAGCGAAAGCCACAGGACGGGCGATTCTCCGCGCGCATCGAGGGCCGAAAGATAGACTTCCGAGTCTCTACATTCCCCGCGTATTACGGCGAGAAGGTGGTGATGCGAATTCTCGACCAGGAGAAGGGCGTGAAGTCGCTCGAGGACATCGGCTTCTCCACCCGCAACCTTGATGCCATCCGTCGCGCCATGGTACGACCATACGGCCTCATTCTCATCTCGGGACCTACCGGTTCCGGAAAGTCGACGACGCTCTACTCGATGCTCAACGAGATCAACGACGAGAGCAAGAACGTGCTGTCCCTCGAGGATCCCGTCGAGTACAACATGGAGGGCGTGAGCCAGTCCCAGGTCCGTCCGGAGATCGGCTACACCTTCGCGTCGGGACTCCGAACCACGCTCCGACAGGACCCTGACATCATCATGGTGGGAGAGATTCGAGACAAGGAGACCGCCCAGCTCGCCATTCAGGCGGCCCTCACGGGACATCTCGTGCTCTCGACAATTCACACCAACAACGTCATCGGCGTCGTGCCCCGACTCATCGACATGGGCGTCGACCCATACCTCATCGCACCAACCCTCATCCTCTCGATGGCACAGCGACTCGTCTCCCGCATCTGCGAGGGAGGGGAGCAGGTTTCCGTCGAAGGGTCCATCCAGGCCATGCTCGACAAGCAATTCGCCGACCTGCCTGAGGAATACAGAAAGGAGATCGTCTACCCCCAGTTCGTCCTCGAACCGAAGCCAAGCGGGACCTGTCCGACGGGAATTCGCGGGCGAATGGCCATCGCGGAGGTGCTCGAGGGGAGCAAGGAGCTTGAAAGGGCCATCCTCGCGAACGCGGGCGAGCAGGAGATATACAAGCTCGCCAGGTCAAAGGGCTTCATCTCGATGAAGGAGGACGCCATGATGAAGGCGTTCAAGGGCGAAATAGCGTTCAGCGAGGTAAATAGGTTATAATGAGCCCATTACCATACAGACAGATCACATGGAAAAGAAAAACATAAAGGTGTTCATAGTCGATGACGACAAATTCCTCCTCGGGATGTATTCCCTCAAGTTCTCGAACAACGGATACGAGGTTGATACGACCCTTGGGTCCCGTCCCGCCCTCGAAAAGCTCCGCGCGGGAGCCAGACCGGACGTCATCCTCCTCGACATCGTCATGCCGTACATGGATGGGCTTGAGCTTCTCAAGATAATACGAGACGAGAACCTCGCCCCGGGGGCGATCGTCGTCATGCTCACCAATCAGAGCCAGTCGTCCGACATTGATCGCTCGCGGGAGCTTAATGTCGACGGCTACATCATCAAGGCCGCGACCATTCCGTCGGAGGTGCTCCATGAGGTAGAGAAGATTCTCGAGTTGAAGAAGAAGGCTTAATCCGCTTTTTAAAAAACATCATGGCACTTGATTACAAAAAGGAGTTCGAGGATCTCGTCGACCTGGTGACGAAGGAATCGGCCTCTGACCTCCATCTCTCGAGCGGTCGGTACCCGACCATTCGCGTCGGCGGTTTCCTCGTGCCCCTGATGAATCGCTCCATCCTCACGGCCGAGGACACGGTCGGCTTCATGGACGCCGTCCTCACGCCGACCAACAGATCAGAGTTCCTCAAGGACAAGGAGATAGACTTCTCGTACGATCACAAGGGCAAGACCCGCTTTCGAGGGAACGGCTATTTCCAGCAGGGGACGATCTCGTTCGCCTTTCGACTCATACCCGCCAAGATAAAAACCTTCGCGGAGCTCAACCTTCCGCCGGCCCTCGAGGCGTTCACGGAGAAGAAGCAGGGATTCTTCCTCGTGGTGGGACCCGTCGGCCACGGAAAGAGCACGACGCTCGCTGCCATGGTTGATCGCATCAACCAGACCCGTTCCGAGCACATAGTCACCATCGAGGACCCGATCGAGTACGTCTACGAGCAGAAGAAGTCCATCATAGACCAGAGGGAGGTGCGCATCGACACGGATGACTTCGCCACGGCGCTCAGGTCCGTGTTCAGACAGGACGTTAACGTCATCCTCATCGGCGAGATGAGAGGGATCGAGACCATCTCGACCGCGGTTACCGCCGCCGAGACCGGACATCTCGTGCTCTCGACGCTTCATACCAACAACGCGGCACAGACCATCAACCGAATCATCGACTCGTTCCCTCCGACTCAGCAGGACCAGATACGCATACAGCTGGCGGCGACCCTCACGGGCATATTCTCCCAGCGCCTCATACCCCGCATATCGGGAGGCCTCGTCCCCGCTTACGAGCTCCTTATATCGAACACGGCCGTATCAAACCTCATCCGGGAGAAGCGCGTGCACGAGATAAACACCGTCATCGAGACGGGGCTCGAGAACGGCATGATAGACATGAACAGGTCCCTCGCCGACCTTGTCCGAAGGGGTGAGATAACGGCTGAGAACGCGCGCATCTACTCTCCGAACGCCTCGGTTCTCGACAGGCTCATATAAACAAACAGCATGCTTTTTAACTACGACGCACTGGATCAGAAGGGGGTTGAGTCAAAGGGATCAATAGATGCCATCTCTTTGGACGTGGCAATCTCGTCCCTTCAGCGCAGGGGACTCACCATAAAGACCGTGACGCCCGTGGGCACGGGATCGCTCTTCGAGCGTGACCTCACCTTCTTCGCGCACGTCTCCTCGAAGGAGGTGGTGGTGCTGTCACGACAGCTCGCCACCCTCTTCGAGGCCCAGGTCTCGGCGCTCCGCGTGTTCAGGCTTCTCTCCGCCGAGGCAGAGAACCCGATGCTCTCGAAGGCCCTCACCGTCATCGCTGACGACCTACAAGCGGGAAGTGCCATATCGAAGGCCCTGAGCAAGCACTCCAAGATCTTCTCGGATTTCTACGTGAACATGGTCAGGTCGGGAGAGGAGTCGGGCAAGCTCGACGAGGTCTTCCTCTTCCTCGCCGACCATCTCGACCGAACCTACGAGGTGAATGCGAAGGCCAAGAACGCACTCATCTACCCAGCATTCGTCGTCTTTACCTTCGTGACCGTGATGATACTCATGCTCACCGTGGTTATTCCGAAGATAAGCTCGATCCTCACCGATTCGGGCCAGGCCGTGCCGGTCTACACCCAGGTGGTCATCGCCATGTCGAGCTTCCTCGTGAACTACGGCATATTCATACTCATCTTCTTTATCATTGCCGTGTTCGCAGCCTTCAGGTTCGCGAGGACCCCGGCCGGCAAGCTCACGGTCGATGACCTCAAGCTCAAGATACCGTTCGTCAAGAATCTCTATCAGAAGCTCTATCTCTCCCGCATCGCCGACAACATGAACACCATGCTCGTCTCGGGAATTCCGATGGTCCGCGCCCTCGAGCTCACGGCGAACATCGTAGACAATCAGGTATACAAGGCGATATTGGACGGATCGACCGAGGCGGTGAAGGGAGGCAGGTCGGTTTCCGATGCCCTCGACGGCAATGATCAGATACCGGGCATCATGATTCAGATGATCAAGGTGGGCGAGGAGTCGGGAGAGCTCGGCAAGATCCTGAAGACCCTCTCGGCCTTCTATCGCCGAGAGGTGGTGAATGCCGTCGATACCCTGGTCGATCTCATCGAGCCAGCCATGATCGTGGCCCTCGGTCTCGGCGTGGGCTTCCTTCTTGCCTCAGTCCTCATTCCTATCTACAACATCTCCTCGAACGTGTCATAGGCGGGGTGGGGCGGTTGTCCCCCATCACCCTTGCGCTTCCGTGGATATGTTCTGTATAATAGGGGAACCGGCGCCTGCCCAAGTGCTTGGACCATCGAGTGTTTGAGCGGGTGTTTCCGGAATCTTATTAGTTACCAAGTCAGTTTTTAACATAACGTATGAAATCAACAAAAGGCTTCACATTGATCGAACTCCTCGTCGTCATCGCGATCATCGGTATTCTCTCGTCAGTCGTGCTCGCATCGCTCAACAGCGCTCGATCAAAGGGTGCTGATGCTGCGACCAAGTCAAACCTCGCAAACATCCGATCCCAGGCCGAGATTTTCTATGATAACGGATCGACCTACCTCGGTGTCTGTGCAGACGCAACCGTCGCCAACATGCTCACTTCCGCAAAAAGCTCATCAGGAGCTGGTGCATTGATTACTGCCGGTGGTATGTGTAATGCAACTGCAACCGCTTGGGTATCAACCGCCCCTCTCAAGAATCCGACCAACGCGGCTGGTAGCTGGTGTGTTGACAGCACGGGTGCATCAAAGGAGGTTGCTCCAGGAGCAACCACTACGACGGACTTCGGTTGTTAGTTCGCGGTCTCTCTCGCAAAAACCGCCCTTGGGCGGTTTTTGTTTTGCCTTTTTCTGATATAATATGTGCCATATGAAATCAACAAAAGGCTTCACATTGATCGAGCTTCTGGTGGTCATATCGATAATAGCCCTCCTGTCATCAGTGGTTCTCGCCGGCGTCGGGACGGCCCGAAACAGGGCGGGGGACAGCGCGGTCAAGGCGGGGCTCAGACAGCTTGCGACCCAGAGTCAGACCTATCGCGACACACGCTCTGATTTCGGCAGGGGCGTCACTGCATGCGGTTCGGGAAGCCCGACCCCCAATCTCTTCTTTAGCGACACCAAGATAACAGAAATCCTCGCCAATATTCAGCAGAATGATGCCACAGGATCGACCATCAGCTGCAGGACCGATGCGACGACAGGTCAGTTCTGGGCAGTCTCGGTTTCCGCCCTCAAGGGAGGCGGGACATTCTGCATGGATAATTCCCAGGGCTGGTTCAAGGCGGGAACCGCCCAGGCCTCGGGACTCTGCAACTAAATCATGAGGAAAAACGCCTTCACCCTCGCGGAGCTCGTCATCGTCATCGGCATCATTGGCGTTCTCACAGTGCTTGTCTTCGGGTCAATTGTGTCCTCCAGGTCAAAGGGCCGTGACGTGAGGCGCATCACCGACATGAAGGAGATACAGCTCGCCCTGGCGGTCTATTTTGACAATAACAGGGTGTATCCCCTTGATACCGCGGCTCTCTCTACCCTTGTCTCGCAGAGGTACATGCCTGCCATCCCCAAGGATCCGCAGACGAACACCGATTACGAGTACATGACATCGAACTCGGGCAGAAATTATTGCCTCGGCGTGAAGCTCGAGGGAACCGTTCCCTCCGACACGGCATCCTGCACCAGCAAGTCATCGGGATCCATCGCCAATTACAAGGCCCAGAAATAAATCATGGCACTCATACTCATCACGCTTTTCGCCCTGGGCATCATCATCGGGAGCTTCCTGAACGTCGTCATCCTCCGCTTCCATACGGGGCTGTCCGTGGCGAAAGGTCGCTCCAAATGCTTCTCATGCGACAAGACGCTTCACTGGCACGAGCTTATACCTCTCGCGAGCTACTTCCTGCAGAAGGGACGATGCCGTGGCTGTGGGTCAAAGGTCTCCTGGCAGTATCCTGCAGTCGAGCTCGCCGGCGGATTCGCCCTGATCACGGCCTTCCTGTATTCTCCCCTCGTGCCGAGCCTGGCGCTGAGCATCGCGCTGTTCGTCCTTTTCGCGACGGCCCTGTTTCTCTATATCGTCATCTGCGTCTATGATCTCAGACACAAGATGATTCCCGATTTCTTCTCATATGGCGTGGCAGGCATCGCCCTCATCATGATCGGCGTCGAATGGTGGGGGACGGGGTATGTGGATGTTACCAGGCTCCTTGCCGGACCAGCGCTCGCCGGATTCTTCTTCTTTTTCTGGGCGATCTCCCGTGGCAGGTGGATGGGTCTCGGCGACGCCAAGCTCGCCCTGTCGGTCGGCTGGATCCTTGGCCTCTCGCAGGGCATATCGGCGATACTGCTCTCGTTCTGGGTCGGCACCCTCATCATGCTCCCCATCATGGCCTTTCAGAAGATTCTCCACCGGAAGAACGGTCTCGGCCTGCGAAGCGAGATACCGTTCGGCCCCTTCATCCTCCTCGGATTCCTCCTCTCCCTTCTTATGCACATCGATCTCGCTCTCCTTGCGGGGTATTTGGCGGTATAATACAGAGGCATGAAAAGCCCACAGGCATCAGGATTCACTTTGGTCGAGCTTCTCATCTCGATAAGCATATTCACCGTGATAACCGCGGTGTCCGTGTTCAGCTACTCGGGCTTCAATTCGAGCGTCCTGGTCACGAACCTCGCCTACGACATAGCCCTGTCGGTGCGTCAGGCCCAGTTCTACGGCATCACCGTCAAGCAGTCGGGCACGAACGGCTTCGATTCCGGATACGGGGTGCATTTCACCAGAAATTCCTCGTCGTATGTCCTGTTCGAGGATGTTAATGCCAATCATCTCTTCGACCCGTCGGGCGACATCAGCCTCGAGACCTATGCCATACAGAAGGGCAACAAGGTGGACAGGCTCTGCGTGGTCGGGACCGCCATCGGCTGCAACTTTGACTCGGTTGACGTATCCTTCGTAAGGCCGAATCCCGACACGTTCGTCGCACGCTTCCAGTCGGGCGTCCAGAACGGCAGCGTGACGGACGGCTATCCCGTCGTCATCTGCGTCTCGTCGCCGAGCGGGGTCGATCGAAAGGTCACGATCGAGGCGACCGGGCAGATATCGGTCTCTACGAGCGCGCCGGAATGCGCCAGCTAGCGAAACATCATGACACAATCATCAATCAATCACAGGTCAAAGGCTTTCACCCTCATCGAGGTGATGGTGTCCGTGTCCATATTCTCGATCGTCATGCTCATCTCGACCGGGGCAGTCTTCAGCATCGTCGAGGCGAACAAGAAGGCCCATTCCGTGAAGTCGGTGATGACGAACCTCAACTTCGCCCTCGAGAGCATGTCGCGAGACATACGCGTCGGCTCGAACTACAAATGCGACGGCGGTACGGACTGCGTGTCGCCGGGAGGGACGAGCTTCAACTTCAGGGCGAACAGGGACGTGAACGGCGACGGGGTGGTGAACCTCGCCGACGACGTGACCTATTCGAGGAGCGGTTCGCGGATCATGCGACAGGTGCAGGGTCAGTCCGCCTTCGCCATAACGGCATCGGAGATCACGGTGACCAATCTCAGGTTCTATGTCTCGGGCACGGCGAGCGGGGGAGACCAGCCGAGGGTCACGACCGTCATACAGGGATATTCGGGGACGTCGACTACCCGGTCTGACTTCAACATCAACACGACCATATCCCAGCGAGCAAGCAATTTCTAATCACATGAACAGAACCCCCTCATCACGAAGCGCCGGATTCACCCTCGTCGAGGCGATGGTCGCAATCTCCATACTCGCCCTCTCCATAACGGGCCCTCTCACCATAGCCCAGAAGGGAATCGCCTCCGCCACCTATTCCCGAGACCAGGTCACGGCATTTTATCTGGCCCAGGAGGCCGTTGAATACATACGAAACGCCCGGGACACGAACGGCAACAACGGCGTCGACTGGATGACGAGCATGGGTGAGTGCCTCGCGCAGATGTGCACCATTGACGCTCGATACGCGGTCACGCATGCCTCGGCCCTGTCGACGTTCGCCACGGAGAACACGCCCCTCATATCCCGCAACACGTCCACGTCGGGCGCTTCGGCCGGTCTTTATGGATATGACGCATCGACGGGATGGACGCCGACCATATTCAGGAGGACAGTCTCGATAACCCCGGTGGGAGGGGACAACAAGGAGGTGGTCGTCTCGGTCAAGATACTCTGGAACTCGAACCTCTTCTCCCCGCAGAAGCAGTTCTCGGTCAAGGAGGTTTTGTTTAACATATAGGCCATGATCACATCACGAAACAATCAGGGTCAGGAGAGGGGGTTTGCGATGCTCTTCGCCGTGCTCACCTCGAGCATGCTTCTCTCTATTGGTCTCTCCATCTTCAATCTCACGCTGAAGGAGCTCGAGCTCTCGTCCTCGGGTCGCGAATCCCAGGCCGCGTTCTATGCGTCAGACAGCGGGGTCGAATGTGCCCTCTACTGGGACATCATCGAGGACGTCTTTGCCACCTCCTCGCAGAGCTCCTCCTTCGTCGCCGGGAGTGCCTCCTGCGCCGGTCAGGCCTTCGTCGTGTCCGAGGTTAAGTTCGGTAACTTTGCCACGTCGACCTTCTCCTTCGCCCCGACCAACACGTCGCCTATTCCCGACAACGGGACCTGCACGCTCGTAACCGTGAGCAAGCGCCTCGATTCCGGCACGGGCCTCATCAAGACCGAGATACAGTCGCGCGGATACAATGTTGGGTATCTGGCGAGCGGGGGGGCGAACAAGTGCTCCGGAACCGACACCCTCAAGGTCGAGCGAGCCCTCAAGGTTAATTACTAACGATCGCCATGACCGATTCGAAAGCACATATGCGCGAGCGGGCCGAGAGACTGCGCCAGGCCATCGACCTCCATCGGTACAACTATCACGTGCTCGACAGGGAGGATATCTCCGCCGAGGCCCTCGACTCGCTCAAGCGGGAGCTCACCGAGCTCGAGAGCGCCCATCCCGATCTTCGCACCGCTGACTCGCCGACCCTGCGGGTGGCGGGCAAGCCCCTGCCTCAGTTCGAGAAGGTCCCACACAAGGTCACTCAGTGGTCATTCAACGACGCCTTCACCGAGGCCGACATGCGTGAGTTCGACGAGCGCGTGAGAAAATTCATACAGAGCGAAACAGGTGTCGCGGGCATTCCGACCTATGTCTGCGAGCTGAAGATTGACGGGCTCAAGGTCGTGCTCGAATATGACAAGGGATTGCTCGTCCGAGCAGCGACGCGAGGCGACGGCGTCATCGGCGAGGACGTGACCCACAATGTCCGCACCATCGAGTCGGTGCCCCTTCGCCTGCGCAAGCCGGTCGATATCATCGTCGAGGGAGAGGTGTGGATGTCGAAGTCGAATCTCGCCCGCCTCAATGCGGAGCGTGAGAGGGCGGGCGAGGCCCTGTTCGCCAATCCGAGGAACGTGGCGGCGGGTTCCATTCGCCAGCTCGATCCGCAGATCGCCGCGTCGAGGAGGCTCGACAACTTCACCTATGACATCGCCCGTCTCGACGGCCCGATGCCAAAGACCCAGGTCGAGGAGCTCGGCCTTTTGCGCGACCTCGGCTTCAAGGTGAACCCTCATTTCAAGCATGTCGACTCTATCGAGGGTGTCATATCATATTGGAAGGAGTGGCAGAAGAAGGCCCCGAAGCAGGACTATCTCATTGACGGCGTGGTGGTGAAGGTCGACGAGAGGACCTTCCAAGAGGCCCTCGGCTATACGGGAAAGGCGCCCCGATTCGGCATCGCCTTCAAGTTCCCGGCCGAGCAGGTCACGACCGTGCTCGAGGACATTGTATTCCAGGTCGGTCGCACGGGCGTCATCACCCCGGTGGCGGTTCTTCGGCCCGTCTCCGTCGCGGGCACAACCGTGTCTCGAGCGACCCTTCACAATGAGGACGAGATCAGGAGGCTCGACGTGCGATTGGGCGACACCGTCATTCTCCAGAAGGCGGGAGACGTCATTCCCGACATCGTGAAGGTCGTCACCGAGATGCGCACGGGCAAGGAGAGGCCCTTCGTCTTTCCGACCCATATTTCCGAATGTGGGGGAGACGGCGCCATCGAGCGCGTCCCCGGCCAGGCGGCCCACAGATGCGTGGTGAAGGATTCGCTGGCCCTTCAGCGCAGGAAGTTCCACTATCTCGTCTCGCGCGTCGCCTTCAACATAGATGGCTGTGGCCCCAAGGTCATAGACGCCCTTTTGGATGCTGGTCTTATCTCAACCTTCCCGGACCTCTTCACCCTGACCAAGGGTGATGTGATGTCGCTCCCTCGCTTCGCGGAGAAGTCGGCCGACAATCTGATCGAGGCGATCGACAAGGCGCGCTCGCAGTCGCTCGCGCGCTTCATCACGGCCCTTTCCATAGACCATGTCGGCGAGGAGACTGCCCATGCCCTGGCCGACCATTTCAAGAATGTGGACGCCGTCGCCAACGCAGGGCGGGAGGAGATAGAGGCGATCGACGGCGTCGGCCCCGTCGTCGCGGGATCTGTGTTCGAATGGTTCCGGGATTCTGCCAACAGGAAGATGGCCGATCGTCTGGCCCGGGAGATTTCAATACAGGAGGTCGGGGCGGGGAAGGGCGAGGGCAAGCTCGCGGGCCTCACCTTCGTGCTCACGGGCACCTTGCCCACCCTTGAGCGTGGCACGGCCGAGGAGATGATACGCACGGCGGGCGGGGACGTGTCATCATCCGTCTCCAAGAAGACCTCATACGTCGTGGCGGGCGAGAGCGCCGGCTCCAAGCTCGACAAGGCCAATGCCCTCGGGGTGAAGATCATCGGGGAGGCGGAGCTCAGGGATCTTCTCGCCTAAACGCCTCAGTCTGCTGAGGCGTTTAATATGGCTTAAAATCTAAACTATCCTGTGATATAGTGTCCCCATGATAACGAGAGAAGACGTTGAGAAGCTCGCGACCCTGTCGCGACTCAAGCTTTCGGAGGACGAGATAGCCCGATTCCAGGGCGAGATGTCGTCCATTTTGGCGTATGTGGACAAGCTCAAGGCCGTCACCGGTCCCGAGTCTGGTCCCGTCATGTCGGTCAACAGAAACGTCCTCCGCGAGGACGCGAACCCGAACGAAAGCGGCGTCTATACCCGCAGGCTCGTCGACCTCGCCCCGGATCATCAGGGTGATCATGTGAAGGTTAAGAAAATACTCTAATGGATCTCACCACACTCACCATCGCCCAGGCACATGCAGGCCTCGTCAAAGGGGACTTTACCGCGCGCCAGCTCGCCGAAGCGCATCTGAAAGCCATTGGTCAGAAGGATGGCGCCATCGGCACCGATGATGCCGGCATTCACGCCTATCTCGAGGTGTACACAGACGTGCTCGCCCAGGCTGACCTGGCCCAGAAGAAAGTCTCTTCCGAGAATCTGCTCGCCGGCATTCCGATTGCCGTGAAGGACAATATCTTGATTGAGGGAAGGAGGGCCGGCTCGGCATCAAAGATACTCGAGGGCTATGTCGCTCCCTATGACGCGACGGCCATCTCGAAATTGAAGGAGGCCGGCGCGGTCTTCATCGGTCGCGTGAACATGGACGAGTTCGCCATGGGCGGATCGACCGAGAACTCGGCATACGGCCTGACCAAGAATCCTCGGGACCTCTCTCGCGTGTCAGGAGGCTCGTCCGGCGGATCGGCCGCGGCGGTCGCCGGAAATATGGCAATCGCCGCCCTCGGCTCGGACACAGGCGGATCCGTGCGCCAGCCCGCGAGCTATTGCGGGGTGGTCGGGCTCAAGCCTACCTACGGATCGATCTCCCGCCACGGCCTCATGGCCATGGGCTCATCCCTCGACGTCATCGGACCCGTCACCAAGACCGTGACCGATGCCGAGATCCTTTTCAATGTCATGAAGGGCAAGGACTTGTATGACAGCACCTCGATTGACCTATCTGTTCCGCAGGACATCGGCAAGAAGCTTGTCATCGGCGTGCCGACAATTATGGGCATTGATGGTCTCGATCCTGCGGTAGTTGAGGTCTTTGATAAGGCCATTGATCATTTTAAATCTCTGGGATATGAGGTAAAAAGCATTGATTTGCCAAATCTTGAATATTCCCTCGCCGTCTACTACGTTCTCATGCCCGCCGAGGTCTCGACGAACCTGTCTCGATTCGACGGCGTGAAGTACGGCGCACACAAGGATGGCGCCAACCTGACCGAGGATTATTTCCTCACCCGCGGAGAGTGCTTCGGTCGCGAGGCCCGCAGGCGCATCATGCTCGGCGCATACGTTCTCTCGTCTGGCTATTATGACGCGTACTACAATAAGGCCAATGCTGTCCGTGAGCTCCTCAAGACCGACTTCGCCAAGGCCTTTGCCGCCGAATCGGCGGGGGGTTACGGCGTCGATGCCATTCTCACCCCGACCGCACCCGCACCAGCATTCAAGATAGGGGAGAAGGTGTCGGATCCCATCGCCATGTACCTTGAGGATATCTTTACCGTCACCGCAAACCTCGTCGGCGTGCCCGCAATCTCAATACCTGCAGGCGAGAAGGGTATCGATGGCGTAAAGCTCCCCATTGGCATACATCTTACCTCCGCCCATGGTAGGGAGGACGTACTCTTCTCGCTCGGCAAGGCCTTTCTCGGCGAAACAAACGAAAGGGTGTAGAATAGAGGGAGCATGGATGCCATAAACTTCCTCAATCTCGAATACATATTCCTTCGCATCA
>Ga0172380_10005606_pt1 | contig 15111 bp, 17 predicted proteins | sample Leawe162metaG_FD_119747 | JGI IMG/M metagenome (GOLD analysis project Ga0172380, IMG submission 119747) | Leachate microbial communities from a municipal landfill in Southern Ontario, Canada - Leachate well 162 metaG | ecosystem: Engineered > Solid waste > Landfill > Unclassified | place...
TGCCCTGTGCTTGAAATACGGTGTTCGCCCCGAGCAGCAACAACCGCCTTTGCAATCGCATCAGCAAACCGTTCTTCGCCATAGTCTTTTATCACCCTCCTGATTTCCTGTTGAGAAGCCCGCTCCAACCACTCCGCCGCTGTTTCGCCGCGGCTCGTATCCATGCGCATGTCCAGCGGCCCATCCTGGCGAAAACTGAAACCCCGCTCCGCGCAGTCCAGCTGTGGCGACGAAACGCCCAGATCGAGCAGCACACCATCCACTTCTCCCAGCGCCAGGCTATCGAGCACTTCGCCTATGGCGCTGAAGGACGCGTGCAGCAAGGTCATGCGCCCATCGACCATCCCGGCACCGGCAGCGATCGCCGCAGGATCGCGGTCTATCGCCACGAGACGCCCGGCGCTTCCCAGGCGCCGCAAAATTTCCCTGCTGTGGCCGCCGCGACCGAAGGTGGCATCGACGTACAGGCCATCCGGCTTCACTACCAGCGCAGCGACGGCCTCGGCGAGCAGCACGCTCTGGTGCACCGATGGCGCACCCTCGCTCACAACGTCAAGTTCTCCAGTCCCGGCGGCAACAACTTGTCGCCGAGGGCAAATATCGCGTCCTGCTGCTGCTTCCAGCCGGCCTCGCTCCAGATCTCGAAGTGGCTGCCCTGACCGACCAGCCAAACCTGCTTTTCCAGGCCTGCGTATTGGCGCAACTCGGGCGGCACCAGCAGACGACCGGCGGCATCCATCTCGGCATCCACGGCAAAGCCGACGAGGAGTCGACGCAGCATCGCCGACTGGGTCTCCAGACTGGGCGCAGCAAGGATCTTGGCGCGTATCGGTTCCCAGGCCGGAGCCGGATAGAGGAGCAGGCAGCGGTGCGGATGGGCGGTCAGGACCAGATGGCCCGCGGCGGGTTCGGAGAGCGCATCGCGATGCCGGGCCGGAACCGCCATGCGTCCCTTGACATCGAGATTCAGCGCAGCTGCCCCTTGAAACATCCCCACTCCCATTTTGATGCGGGAGGCCGATTTTCATATCTACCCTCCCACATTTCCCCACTTCTTCCCACTGTAGAGCAAATCAACGGGTGGGTCAAGCGAAAAATAGGGATTTTTCTTGTCCAGACAAGCACTTACCTGCACAAGTTAATGCAAAAGAATAATCCTGAAAAAACAATAGGGATAGGCTTTGAAGCTCAAGTGAATTCTGGGCAAAGGGAGGTGGAAGTCCGCCGATAAGCCGGGTTCTGTCGTGGGCAGCCATTCCTCTGGGCTTGCCGTTGCCGACAAGCTCAAGCAGCCTACCCGGAAGCAGCGCGAGCAACGCTATCGCTTCCCTATTTGGCCTTGCTCCGGATGGGGTTTGCCATGCCGTCCGTGTCGCCACGTCCGCGGTGAGCTCTTACCTCGCCATTTCACCCTTGCCGTCTCTTGCGAGCTTAGGCGGTATCTTTCTGTTGCACTTTCCGTCGCCTTGGGCCGCAGCTCACGCCGCGACTTATAACGCCCGGCCGTTAGCCGGCATCCTGCTCTACGGAGCCCGGACTTTCCTCCATGGACTTAGCATCCACAGCGGCTGCCTAGCGGACTTCCGCTCGAGATTGTACCAGCCGCAGCGGCCGGAACTGCCGCGTGTTCAGATAGTACTCGGCGCATTCGTTGGCTGGGGTCGCACCAGGAACGCCCAACAGCGGCAGGGGCTGCAGGTCGCGCGGGCGCGGCGAGAAATCTCCAGCGAAGCGGCGCGCCACGCGAGCATCGACGTCCGCGAGTTGCTCCGCATCGGTCTGCCGATGCCAGTCGCTGTCGACATGGAGCAGCAGCGACTTGGCGCATAGACCGAGATGCGGCCTGCGCAGCATGTCATAGCTGGCGTGGCCGAAGAGGAAGACACGCAGGTGTTCGAGCGTCTCGGCTCGGCGCGTCCAGAACACTTCCTGCCAGCGGTGTTCGCACAGCGCCTGCCAGAGGTCGATCTGCGAACAGACGACGACGGCGCCGCATTCGTCGAACTGGGTCAGGCTGTCGCTCAGGGGGCTGCGCTCGGCGCTGCGTCCCACTTGCCTCGCGCTGGTCTGCGCGGCGAGAGCGTGATGATGGCGCGCGTTGAGGGCCGCCTTGCTGCGCGGAAAGGCGAGCCAGACCAGGGCATTGAAACAGTCGTGCCACACACCCGGCCGGGTCTCGATTTCGCCCAGCCAGTAGACCCGTTCTTCGTAGCACAGGCCGCTGCCGCCAGGCACCACGAAACGCAGAGGGGCACCACCCCCGCTGACCGCGCCGACGCCGGCGGCCCAGCGATTCAGGCTGTCGCCATCCGGCGGCTCCCCGCCCTCGGAGATACCGGCGCAATAGCCGGCCAGGGGCGCATACAGAGGCTGCCGCGAGAACAAGTCAGCGACCCGCCGGGGCCGCTGCCGGCAATGTTGGCGCGCCAGGCTGCGGCGCCGGGGGAGCGGGCGCGACGACTGCGGACGGTGCGCCGGACACGGCCGGTGCGGCCGGTTTGGCTGCGGCGACGAAGCTCAACTTGTCATCCTTGAATTCAAAGCTACCCAGCAAATCACCCGGCTCCGCCGGCGGTGCCTTGAACTGTTGCAGCTGGCATTTCTGCGTTTCGGCGATGTACCAGTTGCCCCTCTCCTTGACGATGTAGCCGCTTTCCAGCGCCTGGAAGACATCCATCTTGAAGCCATTTATCGGCGCCGGTTTAAGTGGGTGGCGCCGCATGCACTCCGGCTGATTCGTGGTGACCAGTCCGACCTGCCATTCGTCCTCCCAGAAATAGTTTCTTTCGAGCACCAAGGTCAGGCTACGCGCCGGACCATTGATCATGTACGAGGCCGAATCGCTGCCGCATCCGCCGACGAGCGCGGCGAGCGCTGCCAGCACCAGGGTTCCTTTTCCCATCGCCAACTTCATGCCCGCGACCTCCACAGTATCGTCTCGCCGGCCATGAACGGCACCAGCGTTTCCCCTTCGCCGAATGCCTGGCCGGCGGGAACCGTCCAGCTTTCCCTGACCAGATGCAGCCGCTCCCTGTTGCGCGGCAGACCATAAAAATCGGCGCCGTAATGGCTGGCGAAGTCCTCCAGCCGGTCGAGCGCATTCGCCGCTTCGAAAGCCTGCGCGTACAACTCGATGCCGGCGTACGCCGTGTAGCAGCCGGCGCAGCCGCAGTCGGCCTCCTTGGCGGCGCGGCCGTGCGGCGCCGAATCGCTGCCGAGAAAAAATTTTGGACTGCCGGAGACGGCGGCTGCGATCAGCGCCCGCCTATGCACCTCCCGCTTGAGCAGCGGCAGGCAATAGTTGTGCGGACGCAGGCCGCCGGCAAAGAGTGCGTTGCGGTTGAGCAGCAAATGATGGGCGGTGATGGTGGCGGCCACGTTGACGCCGGCGCCGCTCACGAAGTCCACCGCATCGCGGGTCGTGATGTGCTCGAACACCAGGCGCAGACCGGGGAAGTCGCGCAGCAATGGCTGCGCCACGAATTCGATGAAGGCCGCTTCGCGGTCGAAGACATCGACCGCAGGATCGGTCAACTCGCCGTGCAGGAGCAGCGGTATGCCGCAGGCCTCCATGGCCGCCAGCGTCCGGCGGCAGCGCCTCATGTCCGTGACGCCGGCAGCGGAGTTGGTCGTCGCTCCCGCCGGGTAGTACTTGACCCCATGCACGAAGCCGCAACGGCGCGCCGCGACGATCTCATCCGGCGTGGTATTGTCGGTGAGGTAGAGCGTCATCAGGGGTTCGAACTGCAGACCCGCCGGCAGGACGGCGAGTATGCGCTGACGGTAGGCATCAGCAGCGGCCACCGTCGTCACCGGCGGCTTGAGATTGGGCATCACGATGGCGCGCGCGAAGCGCTGCGCCGTGTCGGGCAAGACCGCGGCGAGCTGTGCACCATCGCGCAGGTGCAAGTGTGCATCGTCGGGCCGGGCTATCGTCAGCGTGCGCATGAAGAGATTATAGCCACGCGCCTTGGCAGACTGTTAGGCCTCGGCGTCGGCTGCGCGGCGCCAGGCCAGCGCCTGTTCGTAGAGCGTGCTGCGCGCCACGCCGCTGATGCCGGCGGCAAGCTTGACCGCCTGCGCGAGCGGCAGTTCGGCGAGCAGGAGCTTGAGGGTGCGTGCCGCGGTGGGCGGCAACGCCGGACCTGGCGGCGGTGCTGACACGATGAGCACGAACTCGCCGCGGCGGCGGTTCTCGTCAGCCGCGAGCCATGCCGGCGCCTCACCCAGGGCAAGGAGCACAGTCTCTTCGAACAGCTTGGTCAGCTCGCGGGCAATCAGCAATTGGCGTTCGGGCTCGAGCACCGCCACCAGATCGTCGACCGTCGCGGCGATGCGGTGCGGCGCCTCATAGAAGACCAGCGCCGCCTTGACCTCCTTGACCGCCGCGATCGCCTGTTGCCGCGCCGCCGCCTTGGGGGGAAGAAAGCCGCAAAAAAGAAAGTGGGGATGGTCCACCCCCGCCACGGAGAGCGCCGCGATCGCCGCGTTGGCTCCCGGCACGGGCACCACCGCATGGCCCGCAGCGCGTACAGCACTGACGACGCGCGCGCCGGGATCGGAGATTCCCGGCGTGCCGGCGTCGGAGACCAATGCGACCGCCTTGCCCGCCGCCAGAAGCTCGAGGACCTTCTGCGCCGCCGCTGCCTCGTTGTGCTCATGCACGGCGATCAGCGGCGCGCGGATCGCCAAATGATCGAGCAGGCGGCGCGTATGGCGCGTGTCCTCGCAGGCGATGACAGCGGCGCGACGCAGGGTGTCGATGCCGCGCACGCTGATGTCGCCGAGATTTCCCAGCGGGGTGGCGACGACGTACAATGCCGTCGTCATGTCTTCCTTGCCGCCCTCCATGCTCCACCCTCCCAGCAAACGCACCCGAGACGCCGCCCATGGGGCACCCCGTCGGCGCGTCCGGCCCATTGTCAGGTGCGGGCGCCAGGGAAGCAAGTGAGCGTGCGCAAATGAGCCCGGCCAGAGCCGTGACCAAACCACCGACCAGCGGCGAAGCCGCCGAGACGCTGGCTGCTGCCTACCTGGCGCGCCAGGGGCTGCGCCTGCTCGCGCGCAACTGGCGCGTGCGCGGCGGCGAGATCGATCTGATCTGCGCCGACGGCGCCACCCTAGTCTTTGTCGAGGTGCGGCTGCGTCGCTCTGCTGCGTACGGCGGCGCCGCCGCCAGCATCACCGCAGCCAAGCAGCGGCGGCTGATCGTCGCCGCCCGCCACTACCTGCAGCGCCACCAGCGCAGTTCGCGCGACCACCCCTGCCGCTTCGACGCCGTGTTGCTCAACGGTCTGAGCGAGGCAGACCTGCAATGGCTGAAGAATGCGTTCACTCTGGCTTAGCCTGGCGCTCTTAGCCGGCGCCGCAACGGGGCAGACGGTGCGCATGGTGGTGCAGAGTTCGCCGCTCGCCGGCTACCAATACCATGAGGCCGCCGCCCTCTGGGAACGCCTGCAGGTCGGCGACGCGCTCACCCTGACGCGGGAACCGGGAAACATACACGACGCCAACGCGATCGCTGTCCTCTGGCGCGGACACAAGCTCGGCTACCTACCGCGCCGCGAGAACGCTGTCGTCGCCGCGGAGATGGACCGGGGCAGCCGGCTCGCGGCGCGCATCGAGCGCTTGCAGCAGGAGAGCAACCCCTGGGCGCGCCTGCGCATCGAGGTGTTCGTCGAACTCTAGCGGGAGTTTTCCAGACCCGTGGCAGAGGCGGCGCGGAGGCGAAATTCGCGCATGCTAGAATGATTTGCAGAGCAACTCTACCTTGCCTTGCCGCAAGGTTCTCCATGGATCTCGTCCCCCGCATCAGCCGACATTTTACGGAAAGCGCGCAGACCAACATCGATGCCGCGCCGCTGCTGGCGGGGCCGATCGCCCGCGGCGTCGAAGCGATGGTTGGCAGCCTGCAGGCCGGTGGCAAGATCATGGCCTGCGGCAACGGCGGCTCGGCCGCCGACGCGCAGCACTTCGCCGCCGAATTGATCAATCGCTTCGAAGTAGAGCGACCGCCCCTGGCGGCAATCGCCCTCACCACCGATAGCTCGACCTTGACCGCTATCGCCAACGACTATTGCTACGAGGATGTATTCGCCAAGCAGGTGCGCGCACTCGGACACCGCGGTGACGTGCTGCTCGCCATCTCCACCTCGGGCAACTCGCCCAGCGTCCTGGAGGCGATCGCCGCGGCGCACGAACAGGAGGTGCGCGTCGTCGCCCTTACCGGACGGGAAGGCGGCCGCGTGCCGGCGCTGCTGCGTGACGACGACGTGCACATCTGCGTGCCAGCCCAGCGCACGGCGCGCATCCAGGAAGTCCACCTGCTGACACTGCATTGCCTCTGCGATGGCATCGATACGCTGTTGCTGGAGTCCAAAGGAGAATCCAAATGAACACGACGACGACGCCGCGCAACAACACAGCCATCCTCGCCTGGCTACTGCTCGCCGCCGCGACTCCCTTGCTCTCGGGTTGCTTCGGCGCCGCCGCCCTCGGTGTCGGCGCCGGCGCCCTGGTGGCCACCGACCGCAGAGCGTCGGAGACCTACGTCACCGACGAGAGCATAGAGGTGCGCGCCGCCAGCCGCATCCGCGAGAGATTCGGCAAGAGGTTATCGGTCCACGTCACCAGCTACAACCGCACCGTCCTGCTCACCGGCAGCGTCCCCGATGAGGCCGCGCGGGCGGAAGTGGAGAAACTGGTCAGTGGCGTGCCCAACGTCAAGGCCATCAGCAACGAGGTGGAGATCGCCGGCGCTTCCTCCTATACGGACGACGCCTATGTCACCACCAAGGTCAAGGCGCGGTTTATCGACGGCAACAAATTCGCCGTCAATCACGTCAAGGTCATCACCGAGGGCGGCGTGGTGTACCTCCTCGGCCTGGTGACGAAGCGCGAGGCCGATGCCGCGGTGGAAATCGCCCGCACCACGGCCGGCGTGCGCAAGGTGGTGCGCGTATTCGAGTACATCAGCGAGGAACAGGCGCGCCTGGCCAACAGCCCGCAGCGTGAGGCCAAGCCTGCGGCGGCCAAGCCCTAGGGCCGTGCCCTTCAGGCGAAGTCTGTGCAGGACGCATCTTGACCGTGTTCCCTCCCGGCTTCGAAGCCAAGCTCTGCCGCCCCGAGGATCTCGCCCTGCGAGCGGCTAGCCTTCCCCGGCCGCGGGTATTCACCAACGGCTGCTTCGACATCCTGCACCGCGGCCACGTCACTTATCTCGCGCAGGCGCGGGCTCTGGGCGCCAGCCTGGTCGTCGCCGTCAACAGCGATGCCTCGGTGCGGCGCCTGGGCAAGGGGGCGGACCGCCCGCTCAATCGTCTCGAGGACCGTATGGCGATCCTGGCAGCGCTCGAGTCTGTCTCGCTGGTCGTAAGCTTCGCGGAAGACACGCCGCTGGCCACCATTTTGCGCTGCCAACCGGAGATATTGGTCAAGGGCGGCGACTGGCCGCTGGAGCAGATCGTCGGCGCGCGCGAAGTGCTCGCCGCCGGCGGCAGGGTGCTGTCGCTACCCTTCATCCACGCGGCATCGACGACACAGTTGCTGGAAAAAATCCGCAGCTTATGAACCCGCGGCAAGCCCGCTTGCCGCTTCTGCCGGCGCCTCCGCCGTCTTGCGCAGGATGGTTTCCCGCACCAGTCCGATATGGCTGCGCAAGGTGTAGTACATGTCGGAGAAGGTCAGCGGCGTCGGCATGCGATTGACCGCCGCCTCGATGCTCTCGAGCCGCGCCAGCCATTCTTCGCGGCTCGCGCGACCCGGATCCTCCTCCACTTCAGCTTCGATGAATTTCAGCTCTCCGTAGCGGCGAAATATGCGCGAGCGCACACGCCAGCCATAGAGCGCCGGGGCGAATTTGACGATGGGCACGAGCAGGGCCAGTATGGGCACCAGCATCACCATCAGGCGGTCTATCAGCGTCGCCGCCCAGAAGGGCAGGTAGCGCTGCAATAGCGGCTTGCCCGAACGGTAATAGCGCTCCGCTTCCTTGGACAGGGGAAAGTCGCCCGGCGTCGCGTTGGGAAACTCGCCGGGATGCTGGAAGATTCCCGGCCCGCCGTGAACTTCCGTCGCCGCCTGCAACAGCAGATCGACCAGCGCCGGATGCGTGTCCTCGCGTACCAGCAAAGTCGCCATCGGCGAAACGAGCGTGACCTCGTGCGGCGGTACGTTGCGCTGGAGATCGACGGCCCCGCGCGGCAGCCTGAGCTTGGCCAGATAGGGAAAGCGCCGCGTGTAGGCATCCGCCTGGCTCAAGCTCATCAGGCGCACGCCCTCGGTATACAGCAGCGTCCACACCGTCGCCGACTGCAGCGCACCAACCACGAACAGGGCATCGACTCTGCCCTGGGCCAGAGCGGCGACCGCGCTGGCTCCGCCCTGCTCCAGCAGGCGCGTGGGGTGAGCGGCGATGCCGTGGGCCTCGAGCAGGTCGCGCGCCAACTGGTTGGTACCACTCTCCGGGGCGCCAATGGCGATGCGCCGCCCGGCGAGTTCGCTGATGCGATCGAGCTCGCCCTCTTTGGCCAGGCCGGCGCGATAGAAGATCCATAGCGGCTCGTAGAAGAGGCTTCCCAGCGAAGTCAGTACCTCCTCTTCACCAGCGCTGGCGATACCGTTCTGCACGAAGCCGGCATCGACCGCGACCTTGTCATCGCGCAGGCGCGCGAGGTTCTCCACGGCACCGGCCGAGGGCATCTCCACCAGAGCGATGCCGTAGCGCGCCAGGACATCCTTGTAGCGCAAGGCAAAGCGCTGATAGGCGCCGCCGTCTCCGCCGCTGGTAAGGATCAGTTGCTTGGGCGGCGCCGGGCGGATGAACTGCGCCGCCGCCCAGAAACCGGCGACGAGCAGCAGCACAGCCGGCAACACGACGAGGAGCAGATCGCGCAACGACACCTGTCTGAGGCGCACCATGCGCCGCAACTTTCCGGGGTTCATTGGAGCAGCCCCCGTTCCACGGCCGGCTTTGCACAGCCGGCCGGCTGCAGCGGCGCGGAGCAGTGCTCCGCGAATTCCCGCCTACGCCCCGAGGACGGGGGTGACGTCGGTTCGCCGCTGCGCGACTCCACGTTTCACCCTGCGCCGAACTCGGGGCGGCCCTTCGCTCGACGCCTCCCGAGCATCGCTACCAGGCAGACCCAGACGAACATGATCCCGCCGACGATCGCGATGGCGCCACCCAGCCCCATCATGCCCATCGCCACCTTCTCCGACACGTTGCTCAATACCTGGTCGGCACCCGCCACCTTGCGCTGCACGCCGTAGCCGCCCGACCAGGCCAGGCCGAGTATGTGCAGGAGTTGGCCGCCGCCATAGACATAGGGCTGCAGGCGCGCCGTGCGACCGTCGGCGGCGGCGTAGCCGAGTCGCGGCAATAGCAGGTAGGTGAGCCCCATGAAGGCGAGGGTGATCCCGACGATGGAGCCATGGTAATGCGCCGGTATCACGACGTTGACGCCGTGGATCAGGTAGCCGAGCACACCGCCGCAGAGGAAAAGCAGAAACGAACTCCACAGCGCCGCCGCCGCGGGTTCGCGCATCGGCCAGGTACGCAGCAGCGCCAACGCCACCAGTACGATGAGCGGCAGCATCAGCGTGTGTCCCGCCTGCATCAGCCAGACGAACGCGCTCACGTGCATGGCCGATCCCACCGGCCAGAGGGCGTAGATGACTGGTACCGCCAGCACCGGCGCGGCTGCCAACGCAAAGAGCAGCGTCGCCCGGCGCGGCGTGCAGCGCGGCGGCGCCCCCAACTCCCCTGCCAGCCACCACCAAGCGACCAGCAGCAGCAAGGCGTGCTGGAATTGCAGCGCGTGCCCGGGACCCCAGAAGACCGTCTCGTACAGGGCCGTGCCCGTGATGTCCGGGACGCCGGCGAGCGACATCAGCATGGCGGCAAATGCCAGCGCACCGGTTAGGGCCGCCATGTAGATACCCCACTGCAACTCGGCGCCAGCCTGGTCCATACTCAAGCGCGGCCAAGCGACGAGTATGCTGCGCAGCACCGTCAGGGCAAAGCCGACGCCTGCCAGGGCCAGCCCCGCGAGAAAGTAATCCTGATCGAGGACGGGAAGATAATTGTTGAGCAGGGGCGCCGCCCCGGGCAAAAAAGGCGAGACCGACATGAGCAGCGTCCCGGCGACCGCGAAGCCCAGGCCACCCCAGCCGAGAGGCAGCAAGCGGGCGCGCCCGACCAGGCTCCACAGCACGGCCGCAAACGCCATGAACCAGATGAGCACCGACAGGTCGACATGCACCACCAGCGCCGAACGGAAGAAATCGCGGCGCGGAAAGAAATCCTGAAGGCCGGGCGTGCGCGCCAGCACCAGAAGAACCGCGAGCAGGCCGGAGATGATCAGGGCTGCGACGCCGAGCGCCAGCCAGGCGCGGGCCAGACGTTGCGCAGTCGCATCCGCCGCGACGGAAAGGGAATTGCTGGCTGCCATGGCGCAAGGTGATTGCTTAGACCCGGGACATTCTACTCAAATCCTGGCGTTGGGACAGGCATGCTAGCGTTTCTGCCCAGCCACGGGGCCATCCCGCATCCGTCTGCGCCAACGGCCGGCAGCGTGAATCAGGCTGGGGCGGGTTCGCTGCTACAATCAGGACAGCCGTCGCAGTCAGGACAGGTGACGATGGCCTCGATTTTGTTGAAGAGGAGAACCTGGTCATGGACGAGAGACCGGTACTGGAAGCCAAGTTCCTGCTTGGCATCGAACACATTGACCGCCAGCACCGCGGGCTCTTCGAGATTCTCGGAAGGGTGCACGATGCGCTCCTGGCCAACGATTTTTCCGCCGGCCCGACCATAAGCCGATCGGTTCGCGAGTTGCTCGAGTACACCAACGAACATTTTTCCAGCGAAGAAGCGACGATGAAAGCCGAGGGCTATCCGGCTCTGGACGAGCATCGTGCACTGCACCACCACCTGCTGGCGAAGGTGCGAGACATCGAAATCCGTGCCGAATTCGAAGCCCAATTCGGTCCGGCGGAACTCGCGGAATTTCTCTATTCCTGGCTCGCCGATCACATCCTGACCGAGGACATGGCCTTCGGCGAGTTTTGCCGCAATACCAAGCGCGGCAAGGTCGGCGACCCGGCGGTGGCTAATACGACCGGCTTGGAAACATGACTTACGTCAATGGACGTATTTACCTGTCTTTACAAATCGCCCAGTAGCATCCGGTAACGGCGCTGCGCTAATCTTTGACGTGGCATTAGAAAAGGAATTCCTATGAACAAGCGTGCTTGGTTGTTTCCCTTCCTCCTCCTGCTGTCCGGCGAGGTTTTTTCCGATACCCCGATACAGTGGAACCGGGCCGATGAATCGGCGAGAACCCCCATCGAGGGCATGAAAGGCTTCTACGATGCGGCGGCAGTAAAAAACGATGGGGGCGTCGCCTATGTGAAGGTCTATGTATCGCCGACCCGGGCAGCGAACGACCCGGGTACCGACTATGCGATCAATTGCGAAACACGCGAGGCCTCCATCAAGACGGGTGATGGTACTAACGCCCAATGGAAACCGCCGGTCAAGGTGCTGGACGGCGAACCGCTATTCCGCCTGGGCAAGCAGTTGTGCGAATGGGATCGCCCGGGATTCTTCAAGCGACTTCTCAATTGACGCTGGTCGGAACGAACAACGTGTACCGCCAGCCATCGCCAATAGCCGGAGCGATTGGGCAAATGGGAATCTATCCAGCCTACCGGGAGAGCAAGAGCTCACCATCGACAAAGATGAATCCACGCAACGAACTGAATTTTTCCGGCGGGCCCGGCGCGTTGCCGGAGAAGGTGTTGCTGCAGGTTCAGGAATCCATCATCGAGGTACCCGAAGTGGGTCTGTCGGTCCTGGGCATCAGTCATCGCTCCGACTGGTTCGCCGAGATCGTCGCCGAGTTGGAAGACAACATCCGCAGGCTGTTGGGACTATCCGAGAACTATCACGTGCTGGTGCTGCAGGGGGGCGCGACGCAGCAATTCACCATGGTGCCGATGACGCTGCTGCGCGGCAGAGCCCGTCCTGCGGACTACGTGCACACCGGCTATTGGAGCGGGAAGAGTCTCCCGGAAGCCAGGCGCGAAGGTCCCATTCGCGTTGTCTGGAGCGGCGAGGACAACGGCTTCAGGCGACTGCCGGGCGACGATGAACTCCCCTTCTCGGCGGATGCTCCCTACATCCACTACGTCTCCAATGAAACGGTGGAGGGACTGCAGTTTCATCGGGTCTTGGGCCGCGACGATGTTCGCCGCGTCTGCGATATGTCCTCCGATTTCCTGTCCCAACCCTGCGCGGCAGAGCGCTTTTCACTGATCTACGCGCACGCCCAGAAGAACATCGGCCCGGCCGGCGTGACCGTCGTTCTCATCCGCGACGAACTGCTGGCAGAGGGTCCCACCGATCTACCCGGCTTCCTGGACTACCGCTCTCACGCCCAGGCGCATTCCAACTTCAACACGCCGCCCGTCTTCGCCATCTACGTCGTCCTGCTGGTGACCCGCTGGCTGATAGCCGACATCGGCGGCTTGGCGAATATGGCTCGGCTAAACCGGAGCAAGGCCGAATTGCTGTATCGCCTGCTCGATAGAAGTGATGGCCTTTATCGTGGCCGGGCAGCGGCTCGGGACCGTTCCCTCATGAATGTCGCGTTCGATCTGCCGACGCAGGAAATGGAACAGCGCTTCCTTGCCGAAGCGCTGGCTGCGGGGTTTTCCGGCCTTGCTGGGCATCGCGCCATCGGCGGCGTTCGGGCGTCCATCTACAACGCGCTGACGCTCCCGGCGGTCGAGAGACTGGCAGACTTCATGGAAGACTTCCAACGCCGGCAGAGCGCATAAGGCCTTGGACTGTTCCCAAAGCCCGCGGCCACTTCTCAGAACGGAATGTCGTCCTCGAAGTCGTTGAACCCCGCACCCGCCGGCTGTTGCGCGGGCTTGGCCTGGCCGCCCGATGGGGCGAGGGCGCCGGCCTCGCGCGGCGGCGCATCGCCGCTGCCCTGACGGCTACCGAGCATCTGCATGCTGTCGGCGACGATCTCGGTGGTGTAGCGCTCCTGGCCTTCCTTGTCGGTCCACTTGCGCGTCTTGAGCGCGCCCTCGATGTAGACCTGGGAACCCTTCTTCAGGTACTGGCCGGCGATCTCGGCCAGGCGGCGGAAGAAGACCACGCGATGCCACTCCGTCGCCTCCTTTTTCTCGCCGCTGGTCTTGTCCTTCCAGGTGTCGGTGGTCGCCAGCGTGCAATTGGTCACCGCCTCGCCATTTGGCATGTAGCGCGTCTCCGGATCCCGGCCGAGGTTGCCTACCAGGATCACCTTGTTCACTGAAGCCATGATTTCTCCTTTTGCGTGCTGCGACTATGCCGCAGTATACCTTTCCCAGCCGCGGCCGCTACCATGCTGTTCGCATGTCTAATGGACCCCGGCAGCCGCCTTCACGCTCGGCGCTCTCATGGTCGCGGCGAGCAGCAGCCAGATGGCGGCAATCACCGCGCAGGCGGCGTGGACGGCGGCGACGCCGGCGTGCTTGGCCAACCAGCCACCGCTGACCCCGCCCAAGAAGAGGCCCAGCGACTGCGTGGTGTTGTAGATGCCCAGCGCCGTGCCCTTGGCCTGCGCCGGCGCGATGCGCGAGATCAGCGAGGGCTGCATCGCCTCGAGGATGTTGAAGCCGACGAAGAACAAGAGCAGCCAGGCAGCGACCGAATACAGTCCCTCACCGCTGAAGTAGAGTCCCAACTGCACGAGCAGCAGCAGGCTGATGGCGGTGACGAAGACCGACTTCATCCTACCGTAGCGCTCGGCGACGATGATCGCCGGCACCATCAAGACGAAAGAGGCGAGCACCGCCGGTAGGTAGACCTTCCAGTGCTCCGCCAGGGGCAGCCCAGCACCCACCAGCGCCGTCGGCACCACCACCCAGAGCGCCGTCTGCATCAGGTGCAGGGCCAGGACGCCGAAGTTCATCCGCGCCAACTGCAGGTTTTTCAGCACTTCGAGGATGGGCGTGCGCACGCCGGCCAGGATGGCCGGCGCCGGCGGTACCACGCGCAATACGACGAAGATCGATGCCGCCGCCAGGATGCCGGTCAGCCAGAAGATGCCGGAGAGGCTGATCGCAGCGTAGAGCAGCGGGGCGGCGACCAGCGACACGGCGAAGGCCAAGCCGATGCTCGATCCGATCATGGCCATCACCTTGGTGCGGTGCTGCTCGCGCGTGAGATCGGCGGCCAGCGCCGTCACCGCCGCGGAGATGGCGCCTGCGCCCTGCAGCACGCGGCCGACGACGATCCAGGCGATGTCCGGCGCCAAGGCAGCTACGACGCTGCCCACCACGAACAGCAACAGCCCGAAGACGATCACCGGCTTGCGACCGTAGCGGTCCGACGCGACCCCGTAGGGAATCTGGAACAGCGCCTGGGTCAGGCCGTAGGCGCCCAGGGCGAAGCCGACCAGGGTCAGGTTGTCGCCACCGGGCAGTGTTCGCGCGTGCGGGGTGAATATCGGCAGGATGAGGAAGAGGCCGAGCATGCGCAGGGCGAAGACGCCGGCCAGCGAGGCACCGGCGACGATTTCCGCGCGGTTCATTTTGTCTATGCTGGGTGCGGCCATGGGATTGATGTTGCGGCAAATGCCAGATCGGCCTTGGCCAAAGGGGGCGGAATTGCGTATATTAGCAGGTTGCCTTTGCCATCCCTCCGGAACATGGACTCGCTCAAAATACGCGGTGCACGCACGCACAACCTGAAGAACATCAGCCTCGACCTGCCGCGCAACAAGCTGACGGTGATCACCGGCCTGTCCGGTTCGGGCAAGTCGTCGCTGGCCTTCGACACCCTCTACGCCGAAGGCCAACGGCGCTACGTCGAATCACTCTCCGCTTACGCGCGACAGTTCCTGCAGCTCATGGAAAAGCCCGACGTGGATCTGATCGAAGGCCTCTCCCCGGCCATCGCCATCGAGCAGAAGGCCACCAGCCACAACCCGCGCTCGACCGTCGGCACGGTCACCGAAATCCACGACTACCTGCGCCTGCTCTACGCCCGCGCCGGCACCCCCTACTGCCCCGAGCACGGCCTGCCGCTGGAGGCGCAGAGCATCGCGCAAA
>Ga0172380_10005607_pt1 | contig 15110 bp, 14 predicted proteins | sample Leawe162metaG_FD_119747 | JGI IMG/M metagenome (GOLD analysis project Ga0172380, IMG submission 119747) | Leachate microbial communities from a municipal landfill in Southern Ontario, Canada - Leachate well 162 metaG | ecosystem: Engineered > Solid waste > Landfill > Unclassified | place...
AAGCGGCGGCGACAAACAGGGAAGTCAGCTTGCTCATTATTCGATCCTCTCGATGGTGTGTTGGGTACAGGGAACCTTGCGCGCCCTGGACAGCAGTGATCCGCGTCACTTCCCATAACGCGGCTTGCAGCGGCCTGGTTGACCGGGGCATGCAGTATCATTGCCTACCCCAGGCAGAACAAGGCGTGACAAGCGTGCATTGCGTTGCGAAGAAGCTGAAGTGAATCGCCAGCAACTGGCCCAGGGCACCCTGCTGATGTGCGCCGTGGTGCTGATCTGGGGCGCCTTCCTGCCGGTGAGCAAGATCGCGCTCGCCGTCATCGACCCCTACTGGCTGACCCTGCTGCGCTACGGCGTCGCCGCCGCCTGCTTCCTTGCCGCCCTCGCCCTGATCGAAGGCCGGCGCGCGCTGTCCTTCGAGGGGCAGGCGGTGAAGGCCTGGGCCTACGGCAGCGCCGGCTTCGCCGGCTTCAGCCTGTTCGTCTACGAGGGCCTGCGGCTCACCCGGCCCGAGCACGGCGCCATGATCCTCGCCCTCGGCCCGGTGAACATCGTCCTCTGGCAGTGGCTGCGTTCGCGGCACCGCCCACCCGCGGCGGTACTGGCCTGCATCGCCGTGGCCATCGTCGGCGAAGCGCTGGTGGTCAGCCGGGGCGAATTCGCGCGCCTCTATTCTGGCGGCAGCGCGCTGGGCAACGGCCTCATCTACGTCTCTTCCTGGTGCTGGATCGCCTTCACGCTCGGCGCGCAGAAATTTCCCGGCTGGTCGCCGGTGCGCTATACCGCGCTCTCCGCCGCCCTCGGCTGGCTCACCATTCTCCTCGCAGCGGCCGTGGCGACCGGCAGCGGCCGCAGCCAGCCGCCGCAGCCGGAGAGCATGAAGGAAATGCTCTGGGCACTGCTGTTCATCGTCTTCGTCGTTTCCTTCGGCGCCGTGCTGCTGTGGAACATGGCGGTGGCGAAGCTCGGGCCCCTGAATGCTTCGCTCTTCGCCAACTTTGCGCCGGTGGTGACCATTCTCATCACCGTCTGGCAGGGGCATGTCCTGCTGCCGGTGGAAATCGCCGGCGCGGCGCTGGTGGTCGGCGCGCTGATCGCCAACAACCTGGTCAACCGCCGCCTGGCGAAGCAGGCCGAGGCCATCATGGCCTCGGCGCCGGCGGCATTGCGGTAGCATATCGCCATGCATTACGCCAGCAGCCAGCCCATCTATCGCGTCGCGGCCATTCGCGAAATCGAGTCGCGCCATGCCGCCGGCGAGCCGCGCCTTATGGAGCGCGCCGGCGCTGCCGCCGTGTCGCAGGCACTGACTTTCGTCACGCCCGGCGGCGCGCCGCCGCTCGTGGTCTGCGGGCCCGGCAACAATGGGGGCGACGGCTTCGTCATCGCCCGCCTGTTGCGCGAGAAGGGCCTCTCGCCGGTCGTTGTCTTCGCCGGCGATGAGCAGAAGCTGCCCGCCGATGCGCGCGCCGCCTTCGAGCGCTACCGCGCGGAAGGCGGCACGGTCCTCGGCGAGATCCCGCGGAGCCAATTCTCGCTGGCGGTAGATGCCCTCTTCGGCATCGGCCTGCAACGCCCCGTCGAGGGCGCCTGCGCCGGGATGATCCAGCGCATCAACGGCCTCGGCTGCCCCGTGCTCGCCCTCGACCTGCCGAGCGGGCTGTGCGCCGACACGGGGCGCGTGCTCGGCTGCGCCGTCCGGGCGGACCGCACCGCCACCTTCATCGCGCTCAAGCCGGGCCTGCTCACGCTCGACGGGCCGGACCATTGCGGCGCGATCAGCGTCTGCGATCTCGGCATCGCCGCGGAAGGCGATCCGGCGGCACGCGGACGCACGGTGGCGCCAGCGCTGTTCATGTCCCACCTGAGGCCGCGGCCGAAGAACAGCCACAAGGGCATGATGGGCGGGGTCGGCATCCTCGGCGGCGCCCCCGGCATGACCGGCGCAGCCCTGCTTGCCGGCCGCGCCGCGCTGAAGCTCGGCGCCGGCCGCGTCTACGTCGGCATGATCGACGGCGCGGCACTGGCGGTCGACCCCGGCCAGCCAGAACTGATGCTGCGCCGGCCAGGTGAAATCCTCTCCGCCGGCCTCGCCACGGCGCTGGCGGCGGGCCCCGGCCTGGGCCAGGGCGCCGAGGCGCTGGACCTGCTCAGGCAGGCGATCGCCACCGACTTGCCGCTGCTGCTCGACGCCGATGCGCTCAATCTGCTCGCGGCCCATCCCGTGCTCGCGGATCGCACGAGGAAGCGCGCCGCGCCGACCCTGCTGACGCCGCATCCGCTCGAAGCGGCGCGACTGCTCGGCCTCGATGCCGCCGCGGTGCAGGCTGACCGCCTGCGCGCCGCGCTGGCCCTCGCAGAGAAGCTGAATGCCGTGACGGTGCTGAAGGGTTGCGGCAGCGTCATCGCCTCGCCCGCAGGACAGTGGTACATCAATACCAGCGGCAACCCGGGCATGGCCAGCGCCGGCATGGGCGACGTGCTCGCCGGCATCGCCGCGGCGCTGCTGGCCCAGGGCTGGCAGGCCGAGGCGGCCCTGCTCTGCGCCGTGCACCTGCATGGCGTGGCTGCCGACCGCCTGGTCGAAGCCGGCACAGGACCGGCCGGCCTGACGGCGGGCGAGACCATCGACGCCGCCCGGCACATCTTCAACGCCTGGATCCAACCCTGATGCCCCAGTCCTCACCGGCGCAGCATCCGCTGCGCGGCATCCTGCTGTTCATGCTGGCGCTGATGCTCTTCGCCCTGCTCGACGCGACCTCCAAGCACCTCACCGCCAGCTTCGCCGTGCCGCTGCTGGTCTGGGCGCGCTATGCGCTGCATTTCGTCATCATGCTGGTGTTCGTCGCGCCCTCGATGCGCAGCCAGCTCGTCCGCACGGACAACCTGGTGCTGCAGGTCGTGCGCGCCCTGGCACTGGTGGGCACCACCGGCTTCGCCATGATGGCCTTCCGCAGCATGCCGCTGGCGGAGGCGACGGCGGTGCTGTTCCTCGCCCCGCTGCTGGTAACGCTGCTGGCCGGCCCCTTCCTGCACGAGCGCATCGGCGCCGGCCGCTGGGCCGCGGTGGTCGTCGGCTTCGCCGGCGTGCTCCTGATCGCGCGCCCGGGCGGCGCGCTCAACCTGACGGGAATCCTCTGGGCGCTCGCCGGCGCCGCCTGCTACGCCGCCTACCAGATCCTGACGCGGCGCCTGAGCCACGCCGAGCATCCGCTCACCCTGCTCTTCTACACGGCACTGGTGGGCACCGCCGTGATGAGCCTGGCGCTGCCCTGGTTCTGGTTCGAATTCTCGCCCGGCCCGCTGCAATGGCTGATGATCGCCTCGCTCGGCTTCTATGGCGGCGTCGGCCATTTCATCCTGATCCGCGCCTTCCGCCTGGCGCCGGCCTCGACGCTGACGCCCTTCGGCTACACCCAGCTGATCTGGGCAGGCATGCTCGGCTGGCTGGTGTTCGACAACGTCCCCGATGCCGTCACCGCCACCGGCATGGCCGTCATCGCCGCGAGCGGCCTGTGGCTGGCGCTGGGGGAGCGTCGGCCGACAGATCAGACCGGCCCGACTGGATAGGGATACAGCATGTTGAAGGCGATGCTCTGGCCGAAGCCCTGCACGATGCGCACATGCTCGCGGCGGAACTCGCGCGCCTGGTACAGGCCGCAGGAGTGCGCGATCATGTCGATCTCCTTGTTCATGTTGCGGCAGTAGCTGGCGACGCGCTCCGCCTTGTCGGCCACGACGAGGCCGCGCTGCAGGCGCGGGTTGTGCGTGGTGACGCCGGCCGGGCAGGTGTTGGCATGGCAGCGCAGCGCCTGGATGCAGCCCAGGGCGAACATGAAGCCGCGCGCCGTGTTCACGAAGTCCGCCCCGGCCGAGAGCGCCCAGGCGGCGCGCGCCGAGGTCACCAGCTTGCCGGCGGCGATCACCTTCACGCGTTCACGCAGGCCGTTCTCGATCAGCGCATCGACGACGCGCGGCAGCGCCTCGTCGATGGACAGCGCCATGTGGTCGGCCAACGCCTGCGGCGCCGCTCCGCTGCCGCCCTCGCCGCCGTCGACGGCGATGAAATCCGGCGCGAAAGCGATGCCGCGCCGCGCCACCGCCTCGCACAGCGCGTTCATGAACTGCCAGCCGCCGATCGCCGTCTTGATGCCCACCGGCTTGCCGGTGATGTCGCGCACATAGGCGATGCGCTCGATCAGCTCGTCGGCCGTGGCGATGTCGCGGTGCCGGTTCGGGCTGATCGAGTCCTGCCCTTCCGGAATGCCGCGGATGGCGGCGATTTCCGCCGTCACCTTGCCGCCGGGCAGGACACCGCCCTTGCCCGGCTTGGCGCCCTGCGACAGCTTGATTTCGAAGGCGCGCACCGTCTCGTGGGCGGCGAGTTCCTTCAAGCGCTGTGCCGAGAGCTGACCGTCGGCATCGCGCACGCCGTACTTGGCCGTGCCGATCTGCATGATGACGTCGCAGCCGCCCTCGAGGTGGTAGGGCGACAGGCCGCCCTCGCCGGTATCCAGCCAGCATCCGGCTTCGGCCGCGCCGCGCGAGAGTGCGCGCACCGCCGGCTTCGAGATGGCGCCGTAGCTCATGCCACTGATATTGACGACCGAGCGGGCGACGAACGGTTTCTCGCACCAGCCCTCGCCGATGGCCAGCGGCGGCGTCGGCAGCTGCTCCTCCTCGATCACCGGGAACGGCGCATTGACGAAGACCAGCGCCCCCGGCTCGTGCAGGTTGTAGGTCGAACCAAAGCCGATGATGCCGCCTTCGTTCTTGGCCAGGCGGTAGACCCAGCCGCGCGTCGAGCGGTTGAAGGGCAACTCGTCCCGCTCGCCGGTGAAGAAGTACTGACGGAAATACTCGCCCATCTGCTCGAAGAAATAGCGCAGGCGGCCGATGATCGGGAAGTTGCGCAGGACGGTGTGCTTCTTCTGCGTGATGTCCTTGACGTACCAGAACACCAGCATGACGAACAGAAGGATGGCGAGCAAGGTGCCTGCGCTGACCGAAAGTACGCTTACGAGACCGGACATGCTGCCCTCCCGAACGGGTAAAATTGCAAGCTCAGCATATCGTTGACGGCAAATTTCATGGAAACTTCAGGGCAACTTGCCGCTGAAATCGAACGGAATATCACTGCGGCCCTGGCGGAGGACATCGGCGGCGGCGACCTTACGGCGCAACTCATGCCTGCCGGCCACCCGGCGCGCGGCGTCGTCGTCAGCCGCGAGGAGGCCGTCCTCTGCGGCGCCGGGTGGTTTGACGCCTGCTTCCACCGGCTGGACGCGAATGCCCGCATCCGCTGGCATGCCCGCGACGGCGCGCGCATTCACGCCGGCCAGATGCTGTGCGAGATCGACGCCGACACGCGCGCCCTGCTCACCGCCGAGCGCACCGCGCTCAATTTCCTGCAACTGCTGTCGGGAACCGCCACCCTCACGCGCATGTACGTGGATGCCATCGCCGGCACGCGGGCAATGATCGTCGACACGCGCAAGACCCTCCCCGGCCTGCGCCTGGCGCAGAAGTACGCCGTGCGCTGCGGCGGCGGCGGCAACCACCGCCTCGGCCTCTACGACGGCATCCTCATCAAGGAAAACCACATCATGGCCGCCGGCGGCGTGGTGCCGGTGCTGGTGCAGGCGCGAAAACTGGCGCCGGAGGGCGTATTCATCCAGATCGAGGTGGAAACCCTGGAGCAGCTCGGAGAAGCGCTCGCCGCAGGGGCGAAGATGATCCTGCTCGACAACATGGACCTGGCGCAAATGCGCAAGGCCGTCGCCCTCGCGGCAGGCCGGGCGGTGCTGGAAGCCTCTGGCGGGGTGGATATGTCGAAGGTGCGGGCAATCGCCGAAACCGGGGTGGATCGCATCTCCATCGGCAGCCTGACCAAGGACGTGCGAGCGATCGACCTGTCCCTGCGCCACGTGGAGAAATAAGGCTGCCTGCCCTGGCAGCTTGAAATAGGCACTAGTGCCAGCTTCTTGTATCTATGGTATAAATCTGCGACAGGCAGAATGCCAAGGTGGATCGGCCTGGCCAACAAGAAAACGCAGTTTCAGTGAAGACTGACCTTCAGGTTATGTCGTAGCTAAAGACGGGAGTTAATTGATGCTGTTCATCCTCTATTACGTTGTAGCGATCACCGTACTGATCCTGCATTTCACCGGTTTCCTGACGCGCCACAACCTCGAATGGCTGATCCTGGTTCTTGCCGTAACGGTCTTCCCGGCCGTCATCTACCTGTAGCGATACTCCGGCGCGGGCCCTCCCCCACGCTCACGCCCGAGCGGCGATAAAAGCCTTCACCGCCCCGGCATCCGCCTCCATCACTTCCACCCGCTGCGGCAGGGCTTCGATGCCCTCCAGTTCCTGCGGCCGTGACGGCTCCCGGCCGAGCGCCTCACGAATGGTTTCGGCGAACTTCACCGGTTGCGCCGTCTCCAGCACCACCATCGGTACGCCCACCTCGCCCAGCTCACGATAGGCCAGCGCCACCTTGAGGCCGTCGGCGGTGTGCGGGTCGATCATCACGCCATACTTCTCCCAGGTGGCGCGGATCGTCGCCAGGCGGTCGGCATGGCTGCTGGTGCCCGAGACGAAGCGGAATTCCGGCAGGCGCGCCAGGTAGGGCGTGCCGCGCAGGTCGAAGCTGCCGCCCGCGTCAACCTTGGCCCACCACGCGCGCACCACCTCGGCATCGCGCCCGGCCAGATCGAAGGCGAAGCGCTCGAAGTTGGAGGCCTTGGAGATGTCCATGGAGGGGCTCGAGGTGACGCGCGTCTCCGCCGTCGCTCGCGGCCGGTAGACGCCGGTGCGGAAGAACTCATCGAGCACGTCGTTCTCGTTGGTGGCGAGTACCAGTTTTGCGACCGGCAGGCCCATCATGCGTGCGACATGGCCGGCGCAGATGTTGCCGAAGTTGCCCGAAGGCACGGCGAAGGCGACCTCCTCGTCGTTGGAACGGGTGGCCTCGAAGTAGCCCTTGAAGTAGTAGACAATCTGGGCGGCGACACGCGCCCAGTTGATCGAGTTCACCGCGCCGATCTTGTACTGCGCCTTGAACGCGGCGTCGTTGGAGACCGCTTTCACGATGTCCTGGCAATCGTCGAACATGCCGCGGATGGCGATGTTGAAAATGTTGGCGTCCGCCAGCGAGTACATCTGCGCCCGCTGGAACTCGCTCATCAGGCTGTGAGGCGAGAGCATGAAGACCTTGACGCCGCGCTTGCCGCGCATGGCGTACTCGGCCGCCGAGCCGGTGTCGCCCGAGGTGGCGCCGAGGATGTTGATGGTCTCGCCGCGCTTTTCCAGCACGTACTCGAACAGGTTGCCGAGCAGCTGCATGGCCATGTCCTTGAAGGCCAGCGTCGGCCCGTTCGACAGCTCCAGCAGGTGCAGCCCCGGTTCCAGTGTGGTGAGCGGCGTGATGTCCGCCGCATCGCGCCCCGGCCGGCACCAGCGGTAGGCCTGCGCCGTGTAAGTCCGGTCGACCAGCGTCTTCAGATCGCAGGCCGGGATGTCGGTGATGAACTTCTCCAGCACGCGCAGCGCCAGCGCGTGGTAGGGCAGCGCGCGCCATTCGTCCAGCTCGGCGCGCGAGACCTGCGGATAGGCTTCCGGCAGGTAGAGCCCGCCGTCCGGCGCCAGGCCGCCGAGCAGGATGTCGCAGAATTCAAGGGCGGGAGATTGGCCGCGGGTGGAGACGTACTTCATCAGTTCAGCTCTTCCAGGCGCAGTCGCACCACCTTGCCCTTCACCACCGGCAGCGCCTCGATGCGGGCGATGGCGGCCTCCATGTTCTTTTCGCGCGTCAGGTGGGTGAGCATGATGATGTCGGTCTGCTCCTCGCCCTCGGCCGGCTCGCGCTGGATCATGGCGTCGATGGAGATCTGCTGGTCGGCGAGGATGCGCGTGATGTCGGCCAGCACGCCGGGGCGGTCCTCGACGCGCATGCGGAAGTAGTACGACGTTTCCACCTCGCCCATGGCCAGCACCGGGATAGCCTTCACGGCGTCGGGCTGGAAGGCCAGGTGCGGCACGCGGTGCTCGGGGTCGGCGGTGTGCATGCGCGTGACGTCGACGAGATCCGCGATCACCGCGCTGGCGGTCGGCTCGGCGCCGGCGCCTTTGCCGTAGTAGAGCGTGGCGCCGACGGCATCGCCCTTCACCAGGACGGCGTTCATGGCGCCCTCGACGTTGGCGATCAGGCGCCGGGTCGGGATCAGCGTCGGGTGCACGCGCAGTTCGATGCCCTGGGCGGCGTGCCGGGTGATGCCGAGCAGCTTGATGCGGTAGCCGAGCTGCTCTGCGTAGCGGATGTCCTCCGCCTGCAGCTTGCTGATGCCCTCGATATGGCACTTGTCGAACTGCATCGGGATGCCGAAGGCGATGGCCGACATGATGGTGAGCTTGTGCGCGGCATCCACGCCCTCGATGTCGAAGGTCGGGTCGGCCTCGGCGTAGCCGAGGCGCTGCGCCTCCTTCAGCACCGTCTCGAAGGGCAGGCCCTTTTCGCGCATCTCGGAGAGGATGAAGTTGGTGGTGCCGTTGATGATGCCGGCGATCCATTCGATGCGGTTGGCGGTGAGGCCCTCGCGCAGCGCCTTGATGATGGGGATGCCGCCGGCCACCGCCGCCTCGAAGGCGACCATCACGCCCTGCTTCTGCGCGGCGGCGAATATCTCGTTGCCGTGCGTGGCGAGCAGCGCCTTGTTGGCGGTGACGACGTGCTTGCCGTTCCCGATGGCCTTCAGCACCAGTTCCTTGGCCACGCCGTAGCCGCCGATCAGCTCGACGACGATGTCGACGTCCGGGTCGGCAACGACCGAAAACGCATCGTCGGTGAGGCGGCAGGCGCCGCCGGTGACCTGCTTGGCCAGTTCGAGGTTCTTGTCGGCGACGACGGAGATGCGGATGGGCCGGCCGGCGCGGCGGGTGATCTCCTCCTGGTTGCGCTGGAGGACGGTGAAGGTGCCGCCGCCGACGGTGCCGATGCCGAGCAGGCCTACGTTGATGGGTTTCATTTGAGCTCTTTCCTGAAGCAGAAGCCGGGGATGTGCATCCCCTCGCGAAAATAGAATTTGTGGGCGCCTGCCCGCTGCGCGCCGGAATCGAGGGCCAGCACGTCGCAGCCGAGCCCCCGCGCCTGGTTTTCCAGGTGGCCGAGCAGGGCCTTGCCGACGCCGCGCGAGCGTCGCGCCGCATCGGTGACCAGGTCGTCGACATACAGCCGCCGGCCCTCGTAGGTGTTCTCGATCAGGCGCCAGAGCGCCACGCCGGCCACCGCCTCGCCCTCCGCCGCCACGGCCAGCCGCCCGCCGTTGGCGAAGACCTGCGCCAGCCGGCCGGCATAGTCGGCCGGCAGCGTCGTACGCAATTGGCGATGGACCGCTTCGGCGCGGTCGAGCCAGGCCGGCTCAACGACGCGGCCGTCAGCATCGGTGACGTCGACAATAATCATGTGCCGTGCCGCTTGCGGTAGTGCTCGAGGAAGCGCGCGATGCGGCCGATGGCCTCGCGCAAGTCGTCGACATTGGGCAGGAAGACGACGCGGAAATGGTCCGGGCTGGGCCAGTTGAAGCCGCTGCCCTGCACCAGCAGCACCTTCTCCTCGAGCAGCAGCTCGAGGATGAACTGCTGGTCGTCGGCGATCGGATACAGCTTCGGATCGAGGCGCGGGAAGAGGTAGAGCGCCGCCTTCGGCTTGACGCAGCTCACACCGGGAATCTGCGTCAGCAACTCCCAGGCGAGGTCGCGCTGCTTGGCCAGGCGCCCGCCAGGCGAAACGAGTTCGTGGATGCTCTGGTGGCCGCCCAGTGCCGTCTGGATGGCGTATTGGCCCGGCACGTTGGAGCACAGCCGCATCGAGGCCAGCATGTCGAGGCCCTCGATGTAGTCGCGGGCATGGCGCAGCTCGCCGGAAACGACCATCCAGCCAGCGCGGTAGCCGCAGGCGCGGTAGTTCTTCGACAGGCCGTTGAAGGTGACGAACAGCACGTCTTCGGCCAGGGAGGCGATCGAGGTATGCGCGGCGCCGTCGTAGAGCACCTTGTCGTAGATCTCGTCGGCGAAGACGATGAGCTGGTGCTGGCGGGCGATCCCGATGATTTCGCGCAGCAGGTCGTCGGGGTACAGCGCGCCGGTCGGATTGTTCGGGTTGATCAGCACGATGGCACGTGTCGCCGGGCCGATCTTGCCGCGGATGTCGGCGATATCCGGCAGCCAGCCGGCGCCCTCGTCGCACAGGTAATGGCGTGGCGTGCCGCCGGTGAGGCTCACCGCCGCCGTCCACAGCGGGTAGTCTGGCGCCGGCACCAGCACCTCGTCGCCGTTGTTGAGCAGGGCCTGCATGGCCATGACGATCATCTCGGAGACGCCGTTTCCGATGTAGATGTCGTCGATGCCGACACCGGCGATCTTCTTCTCCTGGCAGTAGTGCATGATCGCCTTGCGCGCGGCGAACAGGCCCTTGGAGTCGGAGTAGCCGGAGGCGTCGCGCAGGTTGTGGATGACGTCCACGACGATCTCTTCCGGCGCTTCGAAGCCGAACGGCGCCGGGTTGCCGATGTTCAGCTTGATGATGCGGTGGCCCTCCTCCTCCATCTGCCGGGCGCGGGCCAGCACCGGTCCGCGGATGTCGTAGCAGACGTTGGCGAGCTTGGTCGATTTCAACACGGGCTGCATCAGAGCAAACCATCCTTTCTGAACATGTCCTTTATTCCTCGCACCGCCTGGCGGGTGCGCTCCTCGTTCTCGATCAGCGCGAAGCGCACGTAATCGTCGCCGTAGTCGCCGAAGCCGATGCCCGGGCTGACCGCCACCTTGGCATCGGCCAGCAGCCTCTTGGCGAATTCCAGCGAACCGAGCGCCTCGTAGGCCGGCGGGATTTTCGCCCAGATGTACATCGAGGCCTTCGGCACCTCGACCATCCAGCCGGCCTCGTGCAGTCCCTTCGCCAGCACGTTGCGGCGGTTCTGGTACTTCAGGCGCACTTCCTCGACGCAATCCTGCGGACCGTCGAGGGCGACGATCGACGCCACCTGGATCGGCGTGAAGGTGCCATAGTCGTGGTAGCTCTTGATGCGCGCCAGGGCGTTGCACAGCTCGCAGTTGCCGACCATGAATCCGATGCGCCAGCCGGCCATGTTGTAGCTCTTCGACAGGGTGAAGAACTCCACCGCCACGTCGCGCGCCCCCGGCACCTGCATGATGGACGGCGCCTTCCAGCCGTCGAAGACGATGTCGGCATAGGCAAGGTCGTGCACCACCAGGATGTCGTGCTGCCTGGCCAGCGCCACCACGCGCGCGAAGAACTCCAGCTCGACGCAGCGCGCCGTCGGGTTGCTCGGGAAGCCGAGGATCATCATCTTCGGCTTCGGCGTGCACTCGCGGATGGCGCGTTGCAGTTCCTCGAAGAAATCCGTGTCCGGCGTCATGCGCACCGAGCGGATGTCGGCGCCGGCGATGATGGCGCCATAGATATGGATCGGATACGAGGGGTTCGGCACCAGCACGGTATCGCCGCGATCCAGCGTGGCGAGCATCAGGTGGGCGAGGCCCTCCTTCGAGCCGATGGTCGCCACCGCCTCGGTTTCCGGGTCGAAATCGACATCGTAGCGGCGCTGGTACCAGTCGCAGATGGCCTTTCTCAGCCGCGGGATGCCCTTCGACACCGAGTAGCCGTGCGTGTCGCCGCGCTGTGCCGCCTCGACCAGCTTGTCGACGATGTGCTGCGGCGTGGGCCCGTCCGGGTTGCCCATGCTCATGTCGATGATGTCCTCGCCGCGGCGGCGGGCGGCCATCTTCAGCTCGCCCGTGATGTTGAAGATGTAGGGCGGCAGGCGCTGGATTCTCGGGAAGTCCTTCATTTCGGCGGTGCAGCAACAAAGCTATAATGTTACCCGACTTCCTGACAAATCAGGCACTAGCAACACTTCATGAAACTGCATCTGGACAACCCGGCAAGCCGGAACCTGGTCACCGGCTACGGCGCCGGCTATGTCGCCATCAACCATCGCCAGTACGCCAGCAGCTTGATCCTCCTGCCCGACCGCATCGTCGAGCCCTGGGGCGCCAGCGGTTTCGAGGCGCTGGCAGAAAGCGATTTCGAGATGCTTCGTGCACTGGGGCCGGAAATCCTGCTGCTCGGCACCGGCAACCGGCAGCGCTTCCCCGCGCCGCACCTGCTGCGCCCGCTGATAGAGGCGCGCATCGGCTGTGAGGTGATGGATTTGCCCGCCGCCTGCCGCACCTTCAACATCCTGATGGCGGAAGGCCGTCAGGTCGCCGCCGCTCTGCTCATCGATCCCGCCGAATGATGAAGCTTGCCCTGAAAGTCGATGCCGCCACTTTCCGCGGCACCCTCGTCGGCGTGACGCGCCTGATCGATGCACTGAGCAAGGCGGAAGCGCAGGCGACCTTCTTCTTCAACCTCGGCCCCGACCGTAGCGGACGCCTGCTGGGATCGCTGCTGGCCGCATCCCGCAAGGACGCATCGGCTCTGAGTCGCTACGGCATGGCGGGGCTGCTGCAGGGCACACTGCTGCCCGGCCCGGACGTCGGCCGCCGCTGCGCGGACATCCTGCGCGAAGTGCGCGATGCAGGATTCGATACCGGCGTGCAGGGCTGGGACCACGCCGCCTGGCAGCGCGGCGCTGAAAAGGCCGGCGCTGCCTGGACCGAACGCCAGATGCAGCGTGCGATTGCGCGCTTCGGCAAGATTTTCGGCGAAGCGCCGAAAATCCATGCCGCCGCCGACTGGCAGATGAACCCGCACGCCCTGCGCCTGACCCAGCGCCTGGGCTTCGGCTATGCCTCCGACACGCGCGGCACACATCCCTTCATTCCCGTCTGGAACGCCGAGGTCGTGCTCTGCCCGCAACTGCCGACAACGCTGCCGACCCTGGACGAACTGCTTGGCCGCGATGGCTGCAACATCGGCGACGCCCACGAGCGTCTGCTGGCGCTGACGGCAGAGGCACCCGCGACCGGCCATGTCTATACCGTCCAGGCGAATCTGGAGGGCCAGGGGCTGTTGCCCGTCTTCGTCAAGCTGCTGGAAGGCTGGAAGAAACAGGGTTACGAACTCGTTTCGCTGGGCGGCCTGCTCGAAGCGATCGACGCCAGCCGGCTGCCGCGCCATGAACTGGTACGCGGCATGATCGAGGGACGCGCCGGCACGCACATGCTGCAAGGGCCGGAATTCCTGGCTGAAGCGTAACGAAACCGTCATCTGGCGCGCTTGCGCCGGGCGCGGATTTCATCAACAATGCAATCGCTCATGATGGTCGACCAGCCCGTACCCGATTTCGCCCTGCCGGCGACCGGCAACCAGACGTTCTCCCTGTCCCAGGCGCGCGGCACCCCCGTCGTCCTCTACTTCTACCCGAAAGACAACACGCCCGGCTGCACCACGGAGGCCGGCGAGTTCCGCGACCTGCACGCGCAATTCCGCAAGGCCGGCTGCGCCGTCTACGGCATCTCGCGCGACAGCCTCAGGTCGCACGAGGGTTTCAAGGCCAAGCTGAAACTGCCCTTCGAACTGCTCTGCGACGCCGAGGAAACCGCCTGCGCGCTGTTCGGCGTCATCAAACAGAAGGTGCTCTACGGCAAGCCGGTGCGCGGCATCGAGCGCAGCACCTTTGTCATCGACGGCGGCGGCGTACTCCGGCGCGAATGGCGCGGCGTCAAGGCGCCCGGCCATGCCGCCGAAGTCTTCGAATTCGTGAAATCCCTGCAAGGAAAGAAATGAACGCCAGGAAACACCCCTCGACCAAGCTGTTCGTCCTCGACACCAACGTCCTCATGCACGATCCGACGAGCCTGTTCCGCTTCGAGGAACACGACATCTTCGTGCCGATGATGACCCTCGAGGAACTCGACAACAACAAGAAGGGCATGTCGGAAGTGGCGCGCAACGCCCGCCAGGCCAGCCGCACGCTCGACGGCATCGTCGGCGGCTTCGAGGAGCGCATCGACCGCGGCATCCCGCTTGAGGAACCCTCCTCCGGACTTGCCACCGGCCGTCTCTTCATGCAGACCGAGCCGATCAACGGCGCCCTGCCGGCGACGCTGCCCACCGCCAAGGCTGACAACCAGATCATCGGCGTGATGATGCACCTCACCGACAAGCATCCGAAGCGCGAGGTGATCCTCGTCTCCAAGGACATCAACATGCGCATCAAGGCCCGCGCCCTCGGCCTGGATGCGCAGGACTACTACAACGACAAGGTGCTGGAGGACACCGACCTCCTGTACGCCGGCACACTCGAGCTGCCGGCCGATTTCTGGGACGTCAACGGCAAGGACATGGAGTCCTGGAAGCAGGAAAGCCGCACGCTCTACCGCATCAAGGGCCCGGTCTGCCCCGATCTGCTCATCAACGAGTTCCTCTGGCAGGACGGCGAGCGGCCCTTCCATGCCATCGTGCGCGAGAAGAGCGGCAAGAGCGCCGTGCTGGAGCTGCTGAAGGACTACACCCACCAGAAGAACAACATCTGGGGCATCACGGCGCGCAACCGCGAACAGAACTTCGCCCTCAACCTGCTGATGGATCCGGAGATCGACTTCATCACCCTGCTCGGCCAGGCCGGCACCGGGAAGACCCTGCTGACGCTGGCGGCGGGCCTGACGCAGACGCTGGAAACCAAGCTCTACAGCGAGATCATCATCACCCGCGTCACCGTGCCGGTAGGCGAGGACATCGGCTTCCTGCCCGGCACCGAGGAAGAAAAGATGACGCCGTGGATGGGCGCGCTGGAGGACAACCTCGACGTGCTCAACAAGCCGACCGAGGACGGCGGCGAATGGGGCCGCGCCGCCACGCGCGACCTTATCCGCTCGCGCATCAAGGTGAAGTCCCTCAATTTCATGCGCGGGCGCACCTTCATCAACAAATACCTCATCATCGACGAGGCGCAGAACCTGACGCCGAAGCAGATGAAGACGCTGATCACCCGCGCCGGCCCCGGCACCAAGGTGGTCTGCCTCGGCAATATCGCGCAGATCGACACGCCCTACCTGACCGAGGGCAGCTCGGGCCTGACCTACGTGGTGGACCGCTTCAAGGGCTGGCCGCACAGCGGCCACGTCACGCTGATGCGCGGCGA
>Ga0172380_10005608_pt1 | contig 15108 bp, 6 predicted proteins | sample Leawe162metaG_FD_119747 | JGI IMG/M metagenome (GOLD analysis project Ga0172380, IMG submission 119747) | Leachate microbial communities from a municipal landfill in Southern Ontario, Canada - Leachate well 162 metaG | ecosystem: Engineered > Solid waste > Landfill > Unclassified | place...
GGATCACAACGGCTCGCGATGCAGGCAGGTATGATCTGCTCTTTACAGCAAGCGACGGCGACCGCACTTCCGAAGCCACAGTGACGGTTACGGTCAATAACGTCAACGGTCTGCCTGAGTGGGTCGAAGTGCCTGCGCCTATCACGCAGGATGAAGGTACCGAAGTACGCTTCGCACTGCGCGCTACCGATCCGGATGGGCAGCAGCTTAGACTCACTCTCAGTCGGAACGGTATCCCGAATGCAGCTCAGTTTACCGATAATGGCGATGGAACGGCGTTGTTCGTCTGGCAGACGACGATGAACGATTCGGGGCATTACTTCCCGGTCTTTACCGCGTTCGATGGCGAGCAAAGCGCCAATGTAGAAGTCTCAATCACCATCAACAACGTGAATCAGGCTCCTGTCTGGAGTTCGATTCCGGATAGCATAGAGGGAGTTGAGGGTATTGAAGTGACCTTCAACACCGTGGGTACCGATCCCGACGGCGACACATTGCGCATCGCTTTCGACCGCGCTACACTGCCCGAAGACGCCGCTTTCACCGACAATGGTAACGGAACCGGATCCTTCTCGTGGACTCCGGGATATGAAGCCGCCGGCAGGTACACGCCTGTATTTACCCTGAGTGACGGCTCACTTACGGCCGTTGCTGAAGTAGCCATCGTTATCGGTGAAGGCAACCGTGCGCCGGTCTGGGTGAACGCGCCTGATACAGTCGAAGGCGTCGAGGCTACCCGTATCGAGTTTACCTTGTCGGCAACTGACGAGGATCAAGACACCCTCTCGATTACATTCGCGCGAGATGGTCTGCCTGAAGCCGCGACCTTCACCGACAACGGAGACGGAACCGCTTCGTTCGCGTGGGAACCTGGCTTCTCAGATGCTGGCCAGTATCCGGTTACTTTCGTAGCCCACGATGGTCACAACACGACCCTGCAGAATGTTCTAATTGTTGTCCGGAACCTTAACCGGGTACCTGAATTCACTGCGCTGCCAACTGCGGAACAACTGAGAGGTTATGTCGAAACCGACATCACCTTTGGTCTTAGCGCCAGCGACCCGGACAACGAAAACTTGAGCTTCAGCTTCGAGTATCTCGGTGATCCGCCTTCGCAGCCGAGCGCTGAACTCAGCGCAAATGCTGGCGATGCGGTCTTCACCCTCTATGCGACTCGCGCGGAGTTTGGCACCTACGACATCCGCTTCACGGTCAGCGACGGAATTGACGCCACTTCTACGGACCTAACTGTCGAAGTGCTGCTTGACCGCTTCCGCTTCGAGGAATCTGATCAGATTCACACCATCAGTCTCAGCGCGGTTGAATTTGCCATCGGCGACGACCGTGATCCAGATATGGCGGACGAAGTGGCGGTATTGACTCCAGCCGGATTGGTGGCAGGCGCTTACCGATTTGGCGACGAAGCTGCCCCGTGGAGCTTCACCGCCTGGGGCGATGATACGACCACACAGAATGTGGATGGATTCCGCGACGGCGAAGCATTCACTTTCCGCTATTACGATCACAGCAGCGAACGCGAGTACGGCGTATTCGCCTCGTTGATCGAAGGTGACCAGTCTTGGCGGTTGAATGGAGCTTCGACCTATGAACTCCATATCGCGCCGGTCGTTTCGGTTACACCGGGATCGCTCGACTTCGGTGCGGTCAGGCTGGGTGAGTCTGCTCAACGCACGATCCGTGTCGCTTCAGTTGGCAGTATGCCCGCCGAGGGATTGCAGGTCGCGTTTGAAGGCGCAGGGTTTACCTCTAATCAGCCTGATGCCTTCAATGTCGAAGCAGGCCAGACCCGCGATATCACCGTCACCTTCACTCCGGATCAGCCCGGTGACTTTGCAGCCCTCATGACGGTCGCAAACGCCTTCACCAGCGGGTCTTCCGACCTGACCGGTGCCGGTTTGGATACCGCCAATCAGGTTATCAGAGTCATCTCCGATATCGCTGACTTCGGGATTGATGAAGACGCTGAACCGACCGAATTTGTTGACCTCGACGATGTTTTCGTCGATCCCGACGGTCAGAACATGACGTTTGACGTCTCCTATGACCGCGAGGACGTGATCAACATAGCCGTTGACGGCGCGACAAGCATTGCCACTCTGAGCTTGACACCCAATTTCAACGGTGATGTCGTTGTGACGATCACAGCCGACGACCAGCACGGCTCGACAGCAAACGTGCAGTTCACTGTCAGCGTCGTCCCGGTGAACGATCCCCCGGAAATGGTCGGATCGCTTCCGGAACGAATCACTCGTGACGAAGACGCTGGCCGGTTTGTCATAGCCCGGCTCGATACCGTCTTCCATGACATCGAGAATGATCAGATCACCTACTCAACCGACGGTGGCGGAAACCTCGGCGTCCAGGTTGAGAACGGCAGAGATCTGACCATTACGCCTTCGGCGGATTGGAACGGCACCGAAAGCTTTACTTTGACGGCAGATGACGGTCAGAACTTCCAGATGCAGGGCACAATGCGCTTGCAGGGCCTCCTGCTCAACAACCAGAGTGGCTCAAACTGGCACGGAACGCCGCTGCCAAGGCGAGATGCGTCAATCGAATTTGAGATCACCGTCGAAGTTCGCCCGATCAACGATGCACCGCGACTCTTGGTCAATAATCCTTATCCGGTTGAGATGGACGAGGATGTCGCTCAGGAATTGCCGGTCAGCATTGCCGAGATGTTCAGAGATGTGGACGCAGGGGATCAGTTGACCCTCGACCTCCGCGCCCCGAACGGCGCACCGGTGACGGTTGCCCGTTCAAATGACCGGACCCATCTGGTCGTCAATCCGTCGCGTCAGGATTGGAACGGTGACTTCGATTATCCGATCTCGGCCACCGACCGCCGTGGCGAAGTCGTTCGCTTGACGCTGGCAATACATGCCAATGCGGTGAACGATCCGCCGTTCGTCGAGCGGGACATTTCCGATCTGACGGTTACTGAAGATGTGGATCGTCCGTGGTTCATTGACGACCTGTCACAGGTCTTTGGTGACGTAGATGGAGATCAGCTTACCTTCACAGTGGACGCTCCTGAGCCACTCGAAGCTGAAATCGCCGACAACCGTTTGACGATCACAGCTCCCGATCACTTCAATGGTAACGACTTCCAGGTTACAGTAACCGCCGACGACAACGTCGGAGGCCGACTGGCGATGGTGGTTCGTGGCAATAACCTGAACGAGGAACGGGTGGTCGGTCCGGCTCGCCGGATTGGAAGGTTGAGCGATGCAGGGGAACAACTCGGATTTGGTGCAAGCGACCTGCAAGCCAACGCAAACCGTCGTAATGTGCCTCGCCGGGACGATGCAATTGCAACTGCGTTCCTTCTGACGATCACTGCGGTCAACGACGCGCCGTTCTGGACCAACGATCCGGGCGCTCAGCAGGCTCGCGAACAGGATGTCGTAACGTTCGACCTGACCGCCGATGACTTTGACTTGAACATGCCCGCCGACCAGCTAACGCTTGGCTTCGACAACGACGCCGGGTTAAGGGCTCGCGGTGCACAATTCAACGTCAACGGCAACACCGGCACCTTCCGCTGGCAGCCGGGATTCAATGACGCAGGGAACTACAATCCAAGCTTTGTGGTGCGTGACCGTGACGGAGTAGCAGCTCGCATCTCGGTCAGTATTGCAATCGGTGACCTTAACCGTGACCCGGTTGTAGCCAACCCAATTGCCGACATTCAGTTCAATGAAGACGACGCAGAGCGCCAGGTCGTCGGACTGCTCAATGTCTTCAGTGACCCGGATGGAGATGTCCTCGGATACGAACTGGTCGAACAGCCCAACGGGCTCGCCTTCCGGATTGACAATCAGGGGCGCTTCTTCATTCGTCCGGTCGCAAACTGGAACGGCAACACCCGCACCATCGTTCGAGCGTTGGATGGTCGCGGTGGCAGCGTGACCGACACTGTGAACATCGCAGTGCGTTCGATCAACGATCTCCCGACCGCCTTCAATCTGGTATCGCCGAACGACAGCGCGAAGATATCAACCTGGCCGAACGTCCGGTTCGAGTGGGAGGCATCTCGTGATGCGGTGGAAGATTCTACCATCCGTTACTCGATGATTGTCCTGTTCGATGGTGAACGTCACTACTACCCGCGGACTACCCAGCTCACTCGCAACATCCCGCGCGATGAGCTAGTTGGAGCTAATCCAAATGCGGATAACCGAATCCTCTGGTGGGTCTATGCGCACGACGGAATAGACTCGGTCAGGAGTACTCGCAGCTTCACACTCATCATTCCGCCGGTCAGTGTTGAAGAGGATCCAAGCTTGGCGCCTTCTGAGGTAGCGCTTGGGCCGGTTTACCCGAATCCGTTCAACGACCGGATTACCATCGGATACTCGCTGCCCAAGGCTGGAACAGTCATCCTGACCATCCATGATCCGTTGGGGCGCACGATTCGTACTCTTGCATCAGCCCCGGCGAATGCAGGCCACTACGAAATCAGTTGGGACGGAACCAACAACGCTGGCTCGAAGGTGACGACAGGCGTCTATTTCTGCCGTCTGATCACCGCTGACGGCGTGAAGATGGAACGTTTGGTCTTGCTACGATAAGTTAGAAGCCGCCTCCCTCTCTTACGAACATGGAAGAGAGGGAGGATCGGCTCGAATGGATAGAGGCAGGGCCGGATTGTGATGGGATTCATTCCCGGAGCGGTCCGGCCTTTGTTTAAGACAAGTGGGCAAGTACGCAAGTGGACAAGTAGGTGGGGGGCATGTGGAATCGGAAATGAGGATTCGGTTAAAAACGAGATGACGCTTAGTCGGTCGGATTCGCTTGACAGCCGCATGGTCGAATGTTATATTAGTCGTCAACCAGGCTGGTTGGCGGAGGCGACGCGCTCCTCCAGGCTGTTCGGGGCATTAGCTCAGTTGGGAGAGCGCTTGAATGGCATTCAAGAGGTCAGCGGTTCGACCCCGCTATGCTCCACTTATCCTGCTCTTTGGGGTATAACTGTAAAGTGTTATCGCCTCGAATGGCTGGTTAAGTTCTGAGGATTGAGTGATGGTTCTCCTGACTGTTCTTCTGATCGCGATTCTGATCTGGTCGGTCTGGTTGGCTCGAAAGCAATACCGATCTGGTCGGGCGAAGCGTCGGAAGGTAGTAAATCGTCTCCGCGAACGGATAGCGGAACAGGAAGAATCAAAGCACCCTTCAGAAACCGATACGCGAGAGTAACTCAGTGGTAGAGTATCACGTTGCCAACGTGAAGGTCGCGGGTTCAAGTCCCGTCTCTCGCTCACGATTGCTTGCAGGCTGATGATGGTCCGGGCGTCGCGCCTGCAAACAGAATTCGATTCAAACAGGCGACGCCAGGAAAGGCGTCGCCTGTTTGCTTTCCGTTCATGAGGTCGTATAAACGTGGAATTGAATCTACCGTATATATAGTATCCTTCTAATCACACCGGGGGGTGGGATATCTGAATTGGGAGTCTTTTCCAAATGAAACGCTTCGATATGCGGGTTGACCCGCTGACACAGGAAATCTATTACGCAGTCCCGCAGAAGGGCTATTCCTTGATGCAGGATCCGCTCCTCAACAAAGGGAGCTGCTTCCCGCGTGAAGAACGTGCCGAATTTGATCTGACCGGACTGCTTGCAGACCGCGTAGGCAACCTTGAAGAACAGCTTGCTCGAGCCTATGCCAATTTCCAGATGAAGGGAACCGATCTCGAACGCTACATCACCCTGATGGGGCTTCTGGATCGGAACGAGACGCTCTTCTATTCACTGTTGGGACAGCATCTCGAAGAGATGCTCCCGATTGTCTATACTCCGACGGTGGGACTCGCCTGCCTCAAGCTTTCGCACATCTTCCGGCGCTACCGCGGACTCTACGTCACGCCAAAGAACGTCGTTGCAACCGAGAAAATGCTGCAGAACGTCGGCTTGCCCGATATTTCGCTGATCGTCGTCACCGATGGTGAGCGCATTCTGGGCTACGGCGACCTTGGCGTAGATGGTATGGGCATTCCTATCGGTAAAGTGTCGCTCTACATCGCCGCCGGAGGGATCCACCCCGCTTCGACCCTTGCAGTACAAATAGACGTCGGCACGAACAATGAGCGCCTGCTCGCCGACCCGCTCTACCTCGGAATTCGCAAGCCCCGCCTTGAAGGAGAGGCTTACTGGGAGGTGATCGAGCGCTTTGTTCAGGGCGTCCGTCGGACGTTCCCGCGCTGTCTTATTCAGTGGGAAGATTTCGGCAAGGAGCACGCCTTTACCTTGCTTGATCGCTACCAGAACCGCATCCCTTCGTTTGACGACGACATACAGGGCACTGGTGCGGTCGCGGTCGCAGCGTTGAAGTCGGCGACCGGAGCCACCAGTCGTCCTCTTTCACGAGAAAAGATTGCCATCCTCGGCTTCGGACAAGCTGGCAGTGGCGTTGCCAATGCAATCGTTACGATGATGGTTGAAGAAGAGAACATCCCGGTTGAGGAAGCACGCCGCCGCATCTTCGCGATTGATATGCAAGGCTTACTGATGGAGGGGATGGAGGTTGAGCCGCAACAGGCGAGATTCCTTCAGCCGAAGGATGTGATCCAGAGTTGGCCGATCTCTCATGAGCATGCTCCGAACCTGATGGAAGTAGTCGAACATGCGGGAATCACCACTCTGATCGGTGTTTCGGCCAAGCCCGGTGCATTCGACGAGAAGATGTTGATCCAATTGGGCAAGAACACTGAACGCCCGATTGTGTTCTCTCTCTCCAATCCCACTTCACGCAGTGAGACGACTCCCGAGGCTGTCGCCAAGGCAATCGGCAAGCGTGCACTGATGGCGTTCGGAAGCCCATTCCCACCAGTGAAGTTCGATGAAGGCGGCGAGCTGCAAGTTTCCCAATGCAACAACCTCTATATCTTCCCCGGCGTCGGCCTCGGAGCAATCGTCTGTCAGGCATCGCGTGTCACCAGCCGGATGTTCCATGCCGCAAGTGTGGCGCTCTCAGCGATGGTCGAGCCTTCGGACGCCGCCAAAGGACACCTGCTGCCCCGACTCTCCAACATTCGCCACGTATCCAAACTGGTCGCCATGGCGGTGGCAAAGCAGGCGCGCGAAGACGGCATCGGCGTTCAGGTGTCCGACGAACGACTGGAATTCCTCATCACCAATGCGATGTGGAAACCGCACTACTATCCATACCGCTATCAGGCAATCGAGTCGTAGAAAGTCCGGCGATGAGGTAACCGAACGCGGTTTAATGAGTCTATATGTTTGAGGGATTCTTGCAGGGCTGATGCCCAACCAATCCCTTCTGCATACAAACATAGATTTTCAACTCTGAGGAGTCAGCGTGAGTCAACCAATTGTGAACCGGGTCGTAGAACTGAAACGTCCCTCTGAAAAGTATCCCCGGCACTTTGTTCCAGCGGAGATCAACCTTTCGGATTGGAATCAGATCGAACCGCTCTACCAGCGCTTGCTGGCAACCGAACTGAACAGCGTCCATGCCCTTGAAAAGTGGCTTTTGCAAAGTGCTGAAGTCGGCGCGGTGATCGAGGAAGAAGGAGCCCGTCGGTATGTCGCAATGACTTGCGCTACTGATGATGAAGCCGCAGAAAAGGCGTATCTCCAATTTGTCGAGGAGATCGTTCCCCGTCTGAAGCCCTATGGCAATCAGATGGACCAGAAATTGATCGCCTCGCCATTCACCGCGCAGCTCGATCAGAAACGTTACGGTGTACTGCTCCGTTCGACCCGCAACCAGCTCGAACTCTTCCGTGAAGAGAACATCCCGCTCGAAACCGAGCTCGATAAACTCTCGCAGCAGTATCAGAAGCTGCAAGGCGCGATGACGGTTCAGTTCCGCGGCGAAGAACGCACCATGCAGCAGATGGGCGTCTTCATGATCGAAAATGACCGTGCGACCCGTCAGGAGGCTTGGGAGGCTACCACCCGGAAGCGGCTTGAGAACACCGAAGCCTTGGAAGAGATCTTCGACACCATGCTGAAATTGCGGCACCAGATCGCTTTGAATGCCGGTTTCAGTGACTTCCGAGCCTACCAATTCCGCCGCTTCGACCGTTTCGACTACACGCCAGCCGACTGCGACGCGTTCCACAAAGCTGTCGAGGAGTTCGTCGTTCCAGTCAATCTGATCAACCTCGAGCAACGTCGTCGCGCACTTGGTCTTGAGTCGGTACGTCCGTGGGATGGAGCCTGCGACCGTTACGGTCGTGAGCCGCTGAAACCATTCGACTCGGTTGAACAGCTCGTTCACGGTTGCCGCGAAATCTTCAGCAAGGTTGACGACCGCCTCTCGAAGCACTTCGACGTACTGATCCAAAATGGGCTGCTCGACCTCGCCAGTCGCAAGGGCAAGGCTCCCGGCGGTTACCAGACCAGTTTATCCGAGATTCGTCTGCCCTTCATCTTCATGAATGCAGTCGGTTTGAACGGCGATGTCTTCACGTTGCTCCACGAAGGTGGACACGCATTCCACTCACTCCAGACTGTCCATGAACCGTTGCTCGCTTATCGCAGCTCGCCTATGGAGTTCGCTGAAGTTGCCTCAATGACGATGGAGCACATTGGCGCGCCGCATCTCGAAGCGTTCTACCCGACTCCCAAAGCCGCTCGCGCGCGTTACGATCATTTCCAGGGTGCGATTGGACTGCTGGCTTGGATCGCCACGGTGGATTCCTTCCAGCATTGGATTTACACCCATCCGGGCCACACTCGCAAGGAACGCACCGACTACTGGGTCAGCCTAATGGAGCGGTTCATGCCGGGCGTTGACTACACCGATTGGGAAGACGCGCTTCGCTATCGCTGGCACGCGCAACTCCACATCTTCGAATATCCGTTCTACTACATCGAGTACGGTATCGCCCAACTCGGCGCTTTGCAGATCTGGCGGAATTCAAAGTCGGGCGTGAAGCAGGCGATTGACAGCTATCTGGCCGGTCTGAGCCTCGGAGCATCGGTAACGCTGCCCGAACTCTTCAAAACCGCCGGTGCCAAATTCGATTTCAGTGCAGCTACAATCCGACCTTTGATGGAGGACGTCAGGTTGGAATTGGAGAAGCAGGCAGCAATGGAAGAACGGTAAGGGATTGAGCGAATGAAAAAGGGGTGCCGAACGGCACCCCTTTTTTTATGACAATTACTCAGATTCGCTGTTATCCAGCGGGGAGGAGGGACTTCAAAAAGGAATCGAGTTCTTTCAGATCGAACGGCTTGGTGAGGTAGTCAATCGCACCGAGCGAAATGGCTTCCTTCGCCACCGTCAAGTCGTGCATTCCGCTGACCATGATAATCTTTACTTCTTTATCGAATTCGCGGATTTTCTGTAAGGTCTCGATGCCACTGGAATCAGGCATCATGACATCAAGCAGGACAATATGGGGGAGAAATGACTTGCAAAGTTTGATCGCATCGGCACCGTTGCCCGCGACTGCGATCTCGAAACCAGATAGCGAGAGGAGCCTTTCAAGGATGTCCCGAATATCTGGTTCATCGTCAACGACCAGTACGCGTGGTTGTTCCATTGTTCCCGGGTGATGTTAGGGATCAGTCGAAGCCGATCCGGGTGAAGAAAGCCTAAGCCTGTATTCCAACTATGCCTCTGATATAGACGTCAAGTTGTTTAAGGTCAAATGGCTTGGTAATATAATCGCTTGCGCCGAGATTGATGGCTTCCTTGGCGGCTTGCAGGTCGTGCATTCCACTGATCATCACCACCTTGACATCGCGGTCGAATTTGCGAATCTGGCGCAATGTCTCGATGCCGTTCACTTCCGGCATCATCACATCGAGGATGATAACATGGGGAAGAAAAGTTCTGCAGAGTTCAACCGCCCCGCGTCCATCCAGTGACGATGCTGTCTCGTGCCCAAGTATTTGGAGCGATCTCACAACCAGATCAAGAAACTCCTTCTCGTCATCTACGACGAGGATGCGTAGTGCGCTCAATTCGTAGCCTCAATATAGGTAATAAGATGGTGAAGGCGGTGGTGTTATTCGAGTCACCAGCTCACCTTAATATAATATATATTAGACGTCAAGTTCAATCAGGTTGACGTGAATCACAGACAGCTTCAAGCACGCTCCAAGCGTGAAGCAACCTCTGCGTTCATGATCAAAAAAAATGAGATAATTATTTGGCTGTTAGTGTCCCATGCCAGCATTCTCACACCACGCAAGCAGCAGTATTGCCTGAGCAACGCCCGAAATGGTCGGTTCGTTGGTCAGGAAGTCCATTCTATCATCATGAAAAACAGTCGTGGTGCTCTGAATAGACGCAAACCGGTCAGGAGCTTCAAGTCGAATTCCGGAAGTCGTAAACGTCTTACGACTTACCAGCCCTCCAGCAACGCCACCCGGTAGCGGAATGCGCTTGATCGCCGCAATCTGATGATGGAAGTGTCTTACGTGAACGGAACCAAGCTCTGAAACAAGGCTGACTCCGTAGGGATTGGTGCCGAGGAGAAAATCACGCTGTCGAATGGCAAGCGTGTCAAATTGACGGTCCCCGGTCATTTTCGCATAAAGAACAGCCAAGTTCGCCACACCGGTCTGCAGTGCGAGAGAACCCCACGGAAAACTCGAAGCGGGATAACCGTATGGGTTATTATCGGCAATTTGTTCGTAGCGCTGGAGTGATGCCTGTAACATCTCGACACTCGCCGGCCAAAACTGACCTGCCCGGTAACAGGCGAAGCCCTCGACATCCCCCCAGGAAACCCACCCTCCAGCTCCGATAACACTCAATATCGCTTTAGCAGAATCGAGATACTCTACGCGCTGAGTAGTTGCATACAGTTCAGCAGCCGCGAGCGCAAGATCGTCACGCGCCTCGGCATCAAAGTAATGCGAGTCAGGAGGTGAGGCAGCCGCAGAGAGGCGACCTGATAATGCAAAGGCGTACAACTCCTCTGAAGCGCGCAGAAACCTACCGGCCAGTTCGTTGGCGTCTCCCTCCCGGTAAGCTCGTGCTCCAAATGCCAAAGCAGCGGAGACAATTCCCGCCTGCGCTTGTGATGGGAACTCATAAGCAGTGCGCTTCTTCGCAAGTGGATCTGCTTCCGGCATCCGCCAACCCACCTTATGATCCGCAACACCCTCCACCTGCGTGATTAACCGGTCAGGAGTCGGATGCATCTTCAACAGCCATTCGAGGCCGATCCTTGCCTCTGCTTCCAACTGAGGCTTCGACTTCGGAAACAACTCCGCCGTCAAGAGCAGGAGGTAGCTTGAGTAGGCGGTAGTGACACTAAATTTAACATAGTCACCGGCGTCGTGCCACCCACCCGTCAGGTCGAGCGGGGCGTCGGAAGTACCATTCTTCGAAACTACCTTGCGCACATCGTAAAGGTGGCACTCTGCGTGCAGCAGTGCGTCATTAGAACCGCAGCGTTGAACCTTGAAGAATCTCATCAAGGAGTCCGGAATACCACCATACAGAGAGTTCCCAATCTCGAATGTCTGTGATTCCAACAGTCCCACCGCGACCCGGTACTTCCCAATATCTTTGAAACGGTGAAAATTAGCCAAATAGTGATGTTTGAAAGCGAGATACTCGCCAAGATCCGCTGATAACGTGCCTGTGAAGTCAACCTTGCCATCGCTTGCCAGGAGGTGGAATGTTGCTGAATCGAGCGGCTCTTGGGATGCGATCACTGCAATCTTGGCTTCATCAGGCAGGTAGCCGACCTGATTGACGTTGATCATCATCTGGCAGAAGGCTGTGCTGGCAGAAAGAAGCAGGGAAACCATTACCGCGAGCACGGTAGCGTAAGAACAAGCCGTCAACCATAACTGATTGACGGCTTTTCTTTTGTAGAACCGCTTCATAAACCGACAGCCGAAGAGGCGCAACATTTGGTAAATGCTGCGCTTCGACTGCAATATGATCTAAATTCTGCCACTGGCCTTGAGTACCTCTTCAAGCTGACCGACTCGTTTTTCAAATAGCGTCAGCACCGATTGGATCGTCTCAGGCGAGGTCAAGTCAACCCCTGCCTTCTTCAGTTGTTCGATCGGGTGGTCATTCCCGCCTGAACGGAGCAGAGTCAGGTAACGTTCTACAGCAGCTTTGCGTGCTGTGGATTCGGCCGCCGTCTCGTTCGGCTTGGGGATGACGTCCAGTGCGAGCTTCGCGGAAGCTGCGAAGCTGGTGGCGTATTGATAGACATAGAACGGGGTACGGAAGAAGTGCGGGATGCGCGACCAGGCATGGGCGTACATCGGATCTTTTTCGGCCGTGTCACCGAAAGTTTCCTTCAGTTGGTTGTAGGTGATCTCGTCCAGCACTTCCGCGGTGATCGGCTTGCCTTCTTCGACCAGCTTGTGTACCGTCCACTCATATTCAGCGAACCGGACTTGCGCGAAGTACGTCCCCAACACCTGATCAATCGAACGCTCCAGCAGCATGATCTGTTCGTCCGGGTCATTGGTGTGATTGATCATATACTCGAGCAGCAGCGCTTCGTTCATCGTCGAAGCGACTTCGGCGACGAAGATGGTGTAATGACACGTCGCGAACGGTTGCGTCTCGTGCGAGAAGAGTGTGTGGAGCGAATGACCAAGCTCGTGCGCGACGGTGAAGACATCGTTGATGGTGTCTGCGTAGTTCAGCAGAATGAAGGGATGAACGCCATAGACGCCCATCGAGTAGGCACCAGTGCGCTTTCCATCATTCTCGTAAACATCCATCCAGCCATTGCCGAATGCCTGCTTCAGTTTGGTCGCGTACACTTCACCCAAGGGCGCTACAGCCTCAAGCACCATCTGTGGAACTGCGGCAAAGGGGTACCGTTGTTTGTGCTCCACCAGCGGGATCGCGTTATCGTAGAAATCATAGGTGTCGAGTTTCAACGCCTTCTTACGGAGCCGGTAGTAACGTTGTATTGCTGCTGATCCGCTCCGGGTGACCTCTATCAAATTGGAATAGAGTTCCGTCGGGATGTTATCGCCTTCGAGCGCCTCATGGAGACAGCTCTCATACTTGCGGGATTGAGTGTCGCACCAGTCCCGCTGGCATACGCCGTCATAAAGCGCCGCATACGTGTTGAGGGACGCTTTGTAAACTCCCATCAAGGCATGGAAAGCAGCTCGGCGGTCTGCCTGATTACGATTGGTATGGACGATTTCGGAGTAGGTCGGTTCGGTAATCTTGGTCAGCCCGGTCGAAAGCTCAATCTCAGGCCAGATCGCATCGGCGGTGGTCAGCATTTCGTAAGCATGCGGAGCCGCGTGCTTGATGCGGGAAGCATACGAGAGCAGTTTTTCACTCGCTTCATCAAGTACATGCTTCTGCAGGCGGTAGAGTTCCCGAACCTTGAACTTATATGGCTCAAGACGCGGCGTCTCATTCAGCCACTGCTCTGCCTGCTCTTGCTTGATGCTCAGTAGTTCCGGCGTGATCCATGACAGAGTTGAGTTTAACCTCGCCCCGGCAATCCCGACTTTCTGCATCTGGGCCTGAACCGAGTTGTCACGTTGATCCGAGTCGGAGATCAAGTGGGCAAAACAGCCGAGTTTGGTGAACAGCTTGCCAAGCTCATCCATCGTTTCATACATGTCTGCCAGCATCAGAGCGCTTTCCCTGAGGTGACCCTTCATGGCAAGGATCTTACCTTCAAACTCGGGGACTCGCGTCAGATCCTGTTCCCAAGCTTCCCAGTCAGGATAAATATGGAAGGGATCCCATTTGTACTCGACCGGGATGGCGTTCCGATCCTTGGTGGAGGGGCGAAGCGCAAGATCCGGTTGTGCTGAGGGTGATAGCTTGCGATTTGTAACTTGGTTCATAGCAGATGCTCGATCTTTGATTAATTAATACAGCAATTTACGATTGATTCTGTCTGATTTCAAACCGCACAAGGGAAAAATGTAACGCAGCGTACTATTCCAAGGCATCCTTCCATGACAAAGCGGGGCGGATTGGATCCGCCCCGCTATCTTCACTGTCGAAGATCCCCTGACTTACTTCAATAGTAGCATCTTCTGCGAAGCACTGAAGCCTTCCGCGCGCAAACGATAAATGTAGAGTCCTGCCGACAACCCTTCACCATCGAACGCAAGCTTGTAGCTTCCCGCGGCTTGAACTCCATCGGCGAGTGTCGCTACCAGCCTGCCGTTTAGATCGTACACTTCCAGTCTCACTTTGCCTGCGTTCTTCAGTGAGTAGGCGATTGAGGTTCTTGAGTTGAACGGGTTGGGGAAGACCGGCGAGAGCGAATAGTCGAGGGGAGTCTGAAATGCTTCGTTCAAGTCGTCCACGGGGAGAGTTGAAACTACATCGAGCCTGACCGGGACCCGTGTGAAGCCTTCACCGGCGTTATGCAGGAACTCCATTGCCACCTCGTAGCGCCCCGTATCGAGGTCGGAGCTTGTTATGGTCAGCTCTATGTTGCGCTGCTCTCCGGCGGTCAGGGTATCAATTCGCGGGTTGTAGTCAATCCAGCTTGAATTCGGGGCAAGATCGAGCACGCGAACGAAGTCCTGAACTGGCCGGGGTTGTTCAAACACGGCTGCAAGAACATAGTGATTGTTGTTCCACCGTGGTGTGATCGTCATCCCTCCACGAGCGGCTGCGGATGGGTCCATGTCTGGCAGGTCGGTGAGATAGATGATATGGCCGGTCAGGGGGTTCATCTTAAAGAGAGCCACGTTTGCATGATTTATGTCATTTCCGATTTCATCGTTAGTGATCAGGTAGATGCAATATCCGTCTGGATCGTCTCTGAACCACGCGAGACCATATTTATGCATCTCTTCGTTGGTTCTCGGGTCGGCAGTGATGAATCGCCTTACTTCGACCATCGCCGTGTCAGTTAGATCAAATTCGATCAGGCGGGTAGTGATTCCGGCAATCCAGAAGTGACCGGTAGCGGGATCAACAGTCAGATTCCTCGGATTGTTGAAGCCACGCGGCGTTGACCAGCGCTGTACTTCCTCGCCGTTGCTCGGGTCAATCTTCAGAATCCAGCTCGAGTCGGAGTATGCCGCATAGACGTAACCGTTGTAATACTCCATGTCGCGCAACGCGAAGCGCCCGGGCACCGGTTGAAGGTAACTGACGCCGTTATACCTGCCTTCACGGTCGAATTCGTAGAA
>Ga0172380_10005609_pt1 | contig 15103 bp, 9 predicted proteins | sample Leawe162metaG_FD_119747 | JGI IMG/M metagenome (GOLD analysis project Ga0172380, IMG submission 119747) | Leachate microbial communities from a municipal landfill in Southern Ontario, Canada - Leachate well 162 metaG | ecosystem: Engineered > Solid waste > Landfill > Unclassified | place...
AAATACCTGTATATTGACGGGACGTTGTTTTCCAGCGGTACCAACGCTACCGATTCCGCTGCCAGTATTTCCGTTATCGTCGCCGCCGCCACCAACCAACAGGTCGCCAGCTGGCCCGGCAAACTGGACGAGATTAGAAGCTACAACCGGGCGCTGTCGGGAACCGAGATAAACGCCTTGTGGTTGGGGAAACAATAGGGTAAGACAGGATTAAGATTACGCTTTCGCGGCCACTATCATTCGGTAGTGGCCGCGTGGAACCAACGAAAATGAACAAGATGTACCTCCCGCTGTCTTTTTAAAACCGCTGTTATCTCCAAAAGAAATAGTGCCGTAAACCCATCCAACATCCCGCCTTTCTCTCTTTTACTTGCCCTGCGGTAACACACGACCATCCCATTTTATAATTCGTTTAGATTTCTGCCGAAACGCTACAAAAACTGTTTTGTTTGACAGGCCGCATTCGAAATGGTTTAATATTACGATTGCAATAAAAACGATCCGGCGATTTCGCCTGAAGACTTTTTTCACACCTCAAAACCAATACGTGTTTTTACCCAGATAAAGTGGGCAAACTCAGTTCCGTCCGAAGTCCCCGTGAAAATTACATACACTATGGGGCGGCTAATTTTAAATAGGCATAATAAGCCGTAACGTGCGGGAGGACAAAATGACTTATCGCGAAAGAGTTTTAACCGTTTTTAAACATTCCGAACCAGACTGCGTGCCGGCGTGGCTGGGCGCTTCGCCGGAATTCCGGGAACTGGCAATACGCCATTTAGGATTGAACGACGACGAGAGTCTCTCGGTCCGGCTGGGAGACCATTTCCGCCGTGTCTTTGCCGGATATGCCGGTCCGGAGCACGCCGGCCCGTTGTCCAACCTGCAGCGGGGCGCCACCTACCGGAGCCCTTTTGGAGTGGAACGTCACGGCTATGGCTACGGCCAGCCCCTAAGCCACCCCCTGTCCAACGCCACCTCCGTTTCGGAGATAGACCGTTACCCCTGGCCGGACCCCGGGTGGATAGACCCTTCCAACATCAGGAACGAAGCGCTGAAACATAACGGCCAGTATGCGATTCTGGGCGGTGACTGGTCTCCGTTCTGGCACGATGCCATCGACCTGCTGGGCATGGAGAACCTGCTCATCAAAATGTTTGACCAGCCGGAGTTGGTGGATACCGTCATGGGGCACATCGTCGATTACTACGCCGGCGCCAACCAACGCATCTTTGAAGCGGCCGCGGGCCAAATAGACATCCTCTTCATCGGTAATGACTTTGGCACCCAGAGCGGACCGATAGTGGGAGAGGATTTATTCCGGCGGTTTATTCTGCCGCATCTTAAGCGGCTGGTTAACCTGGGACATGATTACGGCTTGAAGGTCTTGCTGCATTGCTGCGGCGGCTTCTTACCTCTCATACCCGCGATGATTGAAATCGGGTTGGATGGGCTGCAGTCATTGCAACCGTCCTGCTCCGGCATGGAACCGGCCGGACTTAAAGCCGCCTTTGGCGGCAAAATCGTCTTCAACGGCTGTATTGATACCCAGCATGTGCTCATTGAGGGTACGCCCGACCTGGTGCGGACTAAAACACGCGAAATTATGTCGATCATGAAACCGGGCGGCGGTTATATCGCCTCGCCCAGCCACGACTATCTGCTGCCGGGAACACCGGTTGAAAATGTCGTGGCGATGTTTGATGCCGTCCGCGAGTACGGGTCATATGGTTGATTTACCCAGACTAAAATATCTCTTTTTGCCGACCAAACGGAGAACGTCAGAATGAAAACCAAAAAGGACAGCACGAAGGACCTGCGGGTTGGTAAACACAAACTTATCTTTACCGTTCCGCCGGACAACTGGCGCGATTCGTTTCCCATCGGCAACGGTGTTCTGGGCGCGACCGTATATCAGCCGGAAGGATGCTGGGAATGGGTGATAAACCAGATGGACGTAGTTACTTCTCACCACCATTATTTGTGCGGTAGCGATCCCTACGATAGCCCCAGCCAGAACAAGTTCGCCGTAGAAGAGATAAAGCGCCGGGCACTGAAAATTCATCAGGACCCGGCAAATCCGGCAAACCAGGATTACAACAATTTTTTCGGTGACTACGACGGTCCGCGGCGCTATGCCGGCACGTTTGACCCGATATGCGGCAGACTGCGGATATTTCTGGACCGGGACAAGTCCCTGGCGGTGGTTTCCACCGAGCAGAATTTGAGTCTTGAAACCGCCTGCGTCCGGATTGAAGAAAATTACGACCGCGGAAAGATTGCTTGCGAGACGTTCGTTTCGCAGGACGCAAAAATCCTTCTGATAAAAATAAGCCGGACCGGCCGAAGCCCGTCTGTCTCCGGCATAGAAATACATCCGGACGTTTCGTACCCCGGTAAACTGGCCGTGGCAAATGGGGTTGGCCTTGTGACAGGAAACACGGCGGAGAGTTTTTCCCACGTCATGGCGGCCAAGGTAATTGAAGGAAAGGGTGAATTCAAGGTTGGTAAGGATAAGCTGGAACTCAAAATACCTCACGGTGTAACCGACTTTGTCCTGGCAGTTACGGTGGCAACTTCGCTTGATAACCAAAACCCGGCAGAAGCGGCTTGCCGGATTTTAAATGAATTCGGTCAAAAAGATTACGGAAGAATCAAGGCAAGCCACATCGCCCGCTGGACAGAATTCTGGGCCAAGTCCGAAATAAATATCCCCGACAAGTTCCTGGAGTATCTCTGGTACTTCTCTTTCTATCTTTTAAACTCAACCTCCGGACTCGGCGCCAAGAATCCGCAAGGCGCCTCTGTATACGGCCTCTTTTACAACAATCCGACCATCTGGCCTAACTGCTGGTATGAAGACGTTAACATTGAAGAAGCGTTCTGGTCGGTTTACGTCGGGAACCACCTGGAATTATCAAATTCATTTGTCGCGGGAGTGAAAGCCCGTCTGCCGCGGGCGCGTAACTCGGCCCGCCTGAAATACGGCGCGAAGGGCGCCTCATACGGCGACTACTTTCTTTTTCACTGTATCGGACCCTGGTATTGCCAGTACCTGTGGTGGCATTACCGTTATTCCCGGGATGAATCATTCCTGCGGGAAACCGCTTATCCCATCATGAAGGAGGTTCTCGCTTTTTTTGAGGATATTTTGGTCCGGGAGGACGACGGAACCCTATCCTTATTCCCTTCCATCTGCCCGGAACAGGGCCCGGTAACCAAAAATGATACGCTTGGTTTGGCCGGTATCAAGTACCTGCTTAAGGCCGGAATTGAAAGCACCGGGATATTATCCGTTGATTCCGAAAAGGCAAAAAAATGGACAGGGATGCTGGCCGCTCTTTCCGGATACGCGACCGCTGATTCCAAATACGGTAAAATCATGCTTGATTCCCAATGGGCGTCTCCGGACCTCTACCTGGCGCACTCCAGCGTCCTTATGCCCATCTACCCCCTTCGTGAGGTTACCGGAGAAACAGCCAGAAACACCTTGCGCTATGCCGAAGAACGCCAGGGGGTCGGGACGCACAATTTCGTTTGGCTGGCCGGCGCGGCGGCCGCGCTGGGCATGGGCGATGAGGCAGTCCGCCTGCTCTACGAAAATGGCCTGGTCCACATGCTGGTTCCGACCGGATTGATTGTAGAGAATACGGAACGTAATTTTCAGGCATGCAGCGTTCTGTTTCCGCCCAGTTATTCACCTTTTCTGCCGGAAACCGCCGGCGGCGTTTCGGCGGCGATTAATGAGATGCTTATCCAGAGCCGTCCGGAATACATCGCCGTTTTCCCCGCCATACCAAAAAAATGGCCGAACGTCTCGTTTTCAAAACTCCTGGCGGAAGGCGCCTTTGAGGTATCTGCGGAAATGCGTGAGGGTAAAACCGTCTGCGTTGAAATCAGAAGTTTAGCCGGCGGCAAGTGCCGCCTTCTGAATCCCTGGCCGGATAAGGGAACGGTGGTTTATCAGGAAGAAGATAACAAAGGAACGGAAACACAGGAACGCATAATCGAGATTTTAACGGAGAAGAACCGGAAATACCGCCTGGAACCGACGGAAAAAACAGTTAAGTCCTTACCCGCCGTTTCCAAACCGGAACCGAAAATCGTTCAGCCGCTGGTTTATGCTTCACCCGGCAAAAGCCGGATATTCATCGGCCGCAGTGAAACCAGCCATTTTCTGGAAAAGATTGACCGGTTTCTGTTTAACCCGAGATTGGGCGCTTTTGAAATCCCCCGGGCTACAAAGTACAAACTTGACTTCGGCGCCGGCAAGCGGATTAAAGACTATCCGGCCATCGTTCCCAGGCAATTCCTCTTTCCCAACAAGTACGGCGGTGATTTTGCGCCAGTCCGGCCGGACACTCTTTGGCAGACAAATTTTCGCTATGGGTTCGGATGGAAGGAAAAGAGAAAATTGTTTGAGGTAAACAGGCGCGGCCCGGACTCGCTCCGCCGGGATTTCATCTACGGCAAGGAAGAGGCTGAATTTCAAGTCTTTCTCACCGAGGGGTCCTACCAAGCGTTTATCGTTTCCGGCGACTATAAAGAACCCCGGGGCATCACCCATATTACGTTTCCCGACAAGCATGCCTGGGAAACCGGCCGGAAATCCGCACTCTCCGGTTTCAGCGTTGAAGTCATTTCTTTCGACGTTTCCGGCAACGGCCCAGCGTCTTTTATCTTTTCTTCCCGACGGAATTCCTGCTGGAAAATCAATCTTTTTTTGATTAATTACGTTCCTTAGTAGTTCAGGAAAAACGAGAAGCGAGAAGATAGAAACAACTTGATACGAGATGCCTTGACGGAAAAGATTTGAAAAAGGTAAAATATCGTTTAATGTTTACTCTACTGGTGGTCCTGCATATCTTTGTCAGCGTTCTCCTGATTGGCGCGGTTTTGATTCAAAGCGGACGGGGAGCGGCTACGGCCAACATCTTCGGCGGCGCCCGGGCCGCGGAAAACGTCTTCGGGGCTTCCACGCCGTCAATCCTGAACCGGATTACCACAGTGCTGGCGGCACTGTTTATCATTACCTCCATCTCCCTGACGATTTTTGCCGGGAAAAATCAGCGTTCGGTTATCAAAAGAAGTCTAAAAACATTGCCGGCTCCCGCTCAAGAATTTCCGGTTCCGGTTAATCCAACAACTGCGATACCAAATCCGGTACCAAACACCCCGGCAAAATAACGACGCGATATAATTGCACCCGCAAACAACTTCAATCGGACGCAGATTACCGCAGATAATCGCAGATACAGATTTTAAAGATTACTTTAAAGAGATACCTTAAAATTATTTTTTAAGTCTTAAATCTTTATCCCGTAGTTTCTGCGTATATCTGCGTCCCCTTCATAAGGTAATAAAACGATGGCGGAATTTGTCCACCTTCATCTCCATACCGAATACAGCCTCCTGGATGGAATGTGCCGCATCTCCGAAGCAACCCGTCTGGCCAAAAAATGGGGGATGCGGAGTCTGGCCATCACCGACCACGGAAAGATGTTCGGTGTAATTCCTTTCTACCAGGAAGCCCTCAAGAATGGCGTCAAACCGATTATCGGCAGCGAGTTCTATCTGGCGCCGGCCGGCCGCTCGGAAAAAAGAGGCGAGAAGACCGGAGACGCCTATTCCCACCTGACCCTGCTTGCCAAAAATGATGAAGGCTACCGGAACCTGATGCGCCTTTCCACGCTCGCCCACACCGAAGGGTTTTACCACCGGCCACGCATCGACCGGGAACTGATTGAAAAACACAACCAGGGCGTCGTCCTCTTAAGCGGCTGTCTGAAAGGCTCAATTAACTCCCTCCTGCTGCAAGACCGGGAAGAAGAAGCGGAAAAAACAGCGGCCTATTACCGCAACATTTTCAAGGCCGATTTTTACCTGGAAATTCAGAATAACGGCCTTCCGGAACAGGAAAAAGTCCTGCCTAAGATTGTGGCGCTCGGCAAAAAATTAGGAATCCCCCTGGTGGCAACCAACGACTGCCATTATCTCTCGCAACAGGACAGCGTGGCTCATGATGCTCTGCTCTGCATCCAAACCGGCAGCCATCTGCAGGACGAAAAACGGCTCAAATTCTCCTCAGACCAGTTCTATTTCCGAAGCGGCCAGGAAATGGAAGCAATCTTCGGAGAACTACCCGAATCCCTGAAAAACACCCTGGCCATTGCCGAAAAATGCAACCTGGAACTGGAATTCGGCCAGCCGAAGCTGCCCCACTACGTGCCGCCGACCGGAACAACCCTGAGCCAGCGTTTGCGCCAGTTGGCGGAAATCGGGTTAAAAGAGCGCTACCAGATTGACCAAAAGAACTTTTCCGAAACACAAAAGCCGGTCATTGAGCGGGTCGAAACAGAACTGAAAGTCATTGAAAACATGGGGTATCCCGGCTATTTTCTGGTTATCCAGGATATCGTCAATTTCGCGAAGCAAAACGGCATCGCGGTCGGTCCCGGACGCGGCTCCGCAGCCGGAAGCGTAGTCGCGTACCTGCTTGGAATAACCGACATTGACCCTTTAAAATACGGGCTTATCTTTGAACGTTTCCTCAACCCGAACCGAATTTCGCTGCCGGATATTGACATTGATTTTGAGGATAGCCGCCGCGATGAAATAATCACTTACGTCCGCAGCAAATACGGCGCCACCCAGGTTGCCCAGATAGTTACCTTCGGAACCCTTTCCGCCCGCTCGGTAATCCGGGACGTGGGCCGCGTAATGGGTTTACCTTACGCCGAAGTGGATAAAGTCGCTAAACTGGTACCGGGAGAACTGCATATCAAGCTTGCCGAAGCGCTAAACCAGGAACCGGAGCTGGCCCGTCTGGTTTCCGGTAATGAAGAGATGCGGCGGCTTTTTGAAATTTCCAAAACCCTGGAGGGCCTGCCCCGGCATGCTTCCACCCACGCGGCCGGAATCGTCATCGGCGATAAACCCCTGGAAGAATACGCTCCGCTCTTCCTGGGCACCAACGACGCGGTTACCACCCAGTACGACATGAACGCGCTCAGCGAAATCGGCCTCCTGAAAATTGACCTGCTGGGTCTTAAAACATTAACCGTAATTGACCAGGCAAAAAAACTGATTGACCAGCGCTACCACCGGCCCATAACTTTCCCGCCGGATGACCGCCGCACCTACCAGATGCTCTCCGAAGGCAACAGTTTCGGCATCTTCCAACTGGAAAGCACCGGCATGCGCGACCTCCTGCGCAAAATCAGTCCCAACGTTTTTGAAGATATCATAGCCATCCTTGCTCTGTACCGTCCCGGCCCCCTGGGAAGCGGAATGGTGGAGAGTTTTATCACCGGTAAGAAACATCCGGGTAAAATCCACTACGACCATCCGGTCCTGAAAGAAATCCTGCTCTCAACCCATGGCATAATACTCTACCAGGAACAGGTAATGGAAGTCGTACATCGGCTGGGTAATTTTACGCTGGCGGAAAGCGACCTTTTCCGCAGAGCGATGGGTAAGAAAATTCCGGAAATAATGGAGGAGAACCAAGAACGTTTTGTGAAGGGCGGCCGGCAAAACGGACTTTCCGAGAAGATCGCGGAGAAAATTTTTAACCAGATCGTGAAGTTTGCCGGTTACGGATTCAACAAGAGCCACAGCGCCGGCTATGCCACCATCTCCTACCAGACAGCCTACCTGAAAGCCAACTACCCCCTGGAATTCATGGCCGCGCTCTTGAACAGCGAAACCGGCAACAGCGACAAGATTGTGGAATATACCCAGGAATCCGAACGGATGCACATCTGGATTCTGCCGCCCTGCGTCGAAGAGAGTTTTGCCTATTTCACCGTCTTCGGCAACGATATCCGATTCGGTCTGGCCGCAATCAAAAACGTCGGCTTTTCCGCGATCGAATCAATCGTCAGCGCCCGGGAAAAAGACGGACCCTTCAAAGACCTTTTTGATTTCTGCCGTCGGGTGGACTTACGCCTGGTAAACCGAAAGGTCCTGGAAAGTCTGATTAAAGCAGGCGCCTTCGACCTTTTCCGCCTGCACCGCAGCCAATTAATGGCCCTGATTCCCTACACGCTCCAAACAGCCGGCAGTTATCAGGAAGACGAACGCCGCGGCCAGAACACACTCTTCGGTGATTCCAGCGCCACCGTCAAATTCCGGATGCCCGGGGAAGTTACGGCTTTGCCGGAGTGGACGGAACCGGAAATCCTGGCCGGTGAAAGAGAGGTGCTGGGTTTTTATCTCTCCGGACACCCACTCGGACACTACGAAAAGATTTTGACCCAATTTGCCAAAAACAACGTCAAGGAAGTCCTCGCCCTGAAATCCGGCGCGACGGTACGGTTAGGCGGCCTGATTGAAAAGGTCAAAAAATTAGTAACCAAAAGAGAAGGGAAGCGCATGGCCAGTTTCACTTTCGAGGACCTGACCGCCAAAATTGAAGCGATGGTCTTTCCGGAAGCCTTCGAAAAATTTGCCGGGTTCATCCACCCCGGCAGCATCGTCTTTTTGGAAGGAAGAGTTGACGTCAGGGAAGAAACCGCGCAGATACTGGTCAGTGAAATCGTACCCGTTTCTGAAGGAATAAAACGCTATACCCAAAAGGTGGAAGTCACTTTCTTTCCGGCCGGAACTGAAGAAAAGACCCTGAAAAAATTTCAAGACCTGGTTGCGAAATACCCGGGCACAACACCGCTCCACCTGAAACTGATGTTCACCGGTAAACGGGCCGCCCTGGTAAAATTGAACGGCGATTACCGAGTCGCTCCGGAAGAATCTTTCGTAAAAGCAGCCGAAGATATCTTCGGCCAATCTTCCGTAACTCTTTCGTAACACCCAACTGGTAGCGCTCCCCAATTCTTTCCCGGCCAAAAAAATAACCGCAGAGCAAAATCGGGCCTTTACCCTATAAAGCTCGTGCGGTTTGCGAAGCCCGCTTCAGCGGTTATGTCAGGCTTTGCCCGACGACCGCGTCCGCCGAAACTTTAGTGAAGGCGGAAGCCCGCGTTGTTTTGTTAAGCCCCCCTTCGCTAACCGCGCCATAGCCTTGGCGACGCCAAAGGCTTCGGCGGACACGGTCGGGGCGACTGGATACGAACCACTTCGCTCCGGAAACAGGTCTTTAGCTGGTCGCTACAAGACCTGACGTTTCCTGCGCTCGTTTTAAGAGGGGGCAGGCCCCCTCTTAATTTTCTCCCCCAAACGTGAAGGGAACTTTCCCTTCACACATCCCTGGGTTCGAATCCTCCTTCAGGAAGAATGTCGGGGCGACTGGATTCGAACCAGCGACCACCTGAACCCCATTCAGGTGCGCTACCAGGCTGCGCTACGCCCCGAAATAATCCTGTCATTCCCGCCTACCACATGCGGGAATGACAGGATTATTACGCTTTGATTTTGCCTGCACGGAAAGCGGTTAAATACTCGACGCAATACTGGTCAAGTCCCATCAGCCCTTCCGCGGAAAGAGCGGCGGCAATCATCCCGGTATCGGTCGGGTCTATCAAAGCGGAATCAAGCCCATACCCGATTGCCAACGCCAGAAAATAACGGTTGAGCATTCTCCGCTCCGGAAGTCCGAAGGAAACGTTGGAAAGCCCGCAGGTTGTTTTGACGCCGGGAATCGCCTGCTTGATGGCTACAATCGCTTCCAGAAAAATCCGGCCGTTATTCGGGTCGGTCCCCACCGGCTGAGCCAGCGGGTCAAGGTAAATATCCTCAACCTTCACTTTCCGGGCAACAAGTCTGCTTACTATCTTCTCCGCGTTCTCCACCCGGGTGGCCACATCGCAGGGAATGCCCCGGTCGTCCATGGTCAAGCCAACAACCTTGCCGGTATAACCTTCGAAGAGCGGGAGCATTGCTTCCAGTTTGGCTTTCTCCGCATTGATGGAATTAACCATAACCTTCCCTTTAACCAGGGGCAGACAGATTTTTAAAGCATTCGCGTCGGCGCTGTCCAGGCAAATATCGGTATAGCCGATTTCCTGAACCGTCTCCACCAGCCAGCGCAGACCCGCCGACTCGTCCCCGGAACCAAGACCGGCGTTAAGGTCAAGATAACCGGCGCCGGCTTCCATCTGGATGCGCGCCTCTTTCTGGATAAACACCTTGTCCCTTGCCCTTAAGGCTTCGGCAATCTTTTTACGGGTTGCGTTGATGCGTTCGCCAATAATAAGCATAAAAACCTCCAAATTTGGGAGGGGGTGAAACCCCTCCCCTACAAAAACATTTTAAATTGTATATGATATAATATTTAAGGAAATTTAGCAATGAAAAAAACGCTATTTTTAGGGATTGACGTCGGTACGACCGGCGTAAAAGCCTTGCTGGTCGATGAAACCGGAAAGGTCGTCGACCAGGCAACCAAAGAATATCCGCTCCTGGCGCCGAAACCCTTGTGGCTGGAACAAAACCCGGCGGACTGGTGGAGCGCCGCGGTCAAAGCGCTGCGGCTGATTTCCGGACGGCAAAAGCTCAAGGGAAACCTCCTGGCAATTGGCCTGACCGGCCAGATGCACGGCTCGGTCTTCCTTGACCGGGAAGGCAAAGTCATACGACCGGCAATCCTCTGGTGCGACCAGCGGACCGGCGCGGAAGTAAAAGAGATTGAAAAACTGGTTGGCAAAAAGAGAATAAACCAAATTACCGGCAACCCGGTCTTTACCGGATTTACCGCGCCCAAAATATTGTGGCTGCGCAATAACGAACCCGCCGCCTACCGAAAGATTGCCAAAATTCTCCTGCCCAAAGACTACCTTCGCTATAAATTAACCGGAGATTTTGCCTCGGAGGTAACCGACAATTCCGGAACCAGTCTCTTTGACGTTGAAACTAGGAAATGGTCTCCGGAAATCTTGAAAAAACTTCAAATCAAGCCTGACTGGTTGGCGCCGGTCTTCGAATCTCCGGATATCACCGGAAAAATTACCGCGGAAGCAGCCAACCTCACCGGACTTCCGGAAGGTCTGCCGGTGGCTGCCGGCGCGGGCGACCAGGCGGCCAGCGGATGCGGAAACGGGGCTGTCTCCCGGGGCATAGTTTCAACCACCCTGGGAACTTCCGGTGTAGTCTTCGCTTTTTCCAACAAGGTCTTAAAAGATTCCGCCGGCCGGATTCATACGATGTGCCACGCGGTTCCCGGAACGTGGCACCTGATGGCCGTAAGTCTCTCCTCCGGCGGTTCCCTGCGCTGGTTCCGGGATAGTTTCTGCCGGGAAGAAATATCCGAGGCAAAAAATAAACATCAAGACCCTTACGAAATAATGACCGCGTCGGCCGCAAAAATTACCGCCGGCTCCGAAGGTCTGCTCTTCCTGCCCTACTTGACCGGCGAGCGCACACCTCACCCCAACCCCCTGGCCCGGGCCGTCTTCTTCGGCGCCACCGGCCAACACACCAAACCCCACTTCATTCGGGCAATCCTGGAGGGTGTAACTTTTAGTCTGCGGAACGGAATGGAAATCATGAAAGAAATGGGATTGCCGATTCGCCAGGTGCGCGTTTCCGGCGGCGGAGCCCGCTCTGACCTCTGGTGCCAAATAATGGCCGACATCTTCGGGAAAAAACTGGTGCGGACCGAAAATCCGGACACTACCGCGTTGGGTGCGGCCATCCTGGCCGCGGCCGGCGTTAAATATTTTAAGGACGTACCGAAAGCCTGCAGCCGGATGGTACGGACAAAAGAGGTCTTCCATCCGAATAAAAAAGAAAAATTAATTTATAATCAGGCATACGAAATTTTCCGAAAACTCTACCCGGCGGTCGCCCCTTTTTTTGACTCGGTGGCCAAAATTAGGTTATAATTTTAAGAATTATGGATTTGGTGGACCAAAAAGAGATAAAATTTAATGAGCAGGGTCTGGTTCCGGTGGTAACACAGGCTGAAAACGGAGAAGTCCTGATGCTGGCTTACGCCAATAAAGAAGCGCTGCGCCTGACACTGCAAACCAAAAAAGCTCACTATTTTTCCCGTTCCCGCCAAAAGTTATGGCTTAAAGGCGAAACTAGCGGCAACATACAGAAAGTAAAAGAAGTTTTAATTGATTGCGACCAGGACGCGGTTCTTTACCAAATAAAACAGAAGGGCGTGGCCTGCCATACCGGAAACCGCAGTTGTTTCTATCGAAAATTAAAATGAAAACACTTTACGCTCGGGCTCTGGGAGTTCTGGTAGTCGCCGGCCTCTGTTTCTGGGCATTCTGGCCGCCTCAGCAAAAGGTGAAACTGGGCCTTGACCTGCGAGGCGGTATGCAGTTAGTCCTACAGGTTCAGCCGGCCGCGGAATTAGCCAATGTTTCCATTGCCGAACTGACCGACCGCACGATGGAAGTCATCCGGAACCGGGTGGACTCTCTGGGTATCACCGAACCGCTCCTGCAGAAAGTCGGACAAGACCGAATCATGGTCCAGATGCCCGGAATTGAAAACCCGGAAAGAGCTCTGGAAATTTTAGGAAAAACCGCCTTCCTTGAATTCAAACTGGTAGAAGACAATCCGGACCTTTTGAAAGCGGCAATGGAAGGCAAAGTCCCGGATGGTTACCAGCTGATTTACGAATACGAAAAAGACGCCAAGGGAGTTTCCCTGCCCGGTACGCCGTATCTGGTACACGCGCAGCCAAATCTGACCGGCCAGGACTTGAGTAACGCCCGCCTTAGTTACAGCTCGGGCGCGATGCCGGTCGTTGACATGGAACTGAATTCCGAAGGCGCCAAAAAATTTGCCGAAGTAACCGGCGCAAACATAGGCAGGCGGCTGGCCATCGTGTTGGACGGAATCGTCCAATCCGCGCCGGTCATCAAAGACAGGATTCCTTCGGGAAGGGCTCAAATCTCCGGAAAGTTCACCACCGCGGAAGCCAATGATTTAGCCCTGGTGTTACAAGCCGGCGCCCTGCCGGCCAAAATTGAAGTCATTGACCGGACTGTAGTCGGTCCGAGTTTGGGAAAAGATTCCATTAATAACGGTATTAAAGCATGCCTGTTGGGCGCAATTCTGGTAGTAGCTTTTATGATTGTCTATTATACCGCCGGCGGCCTGGTGGCAAACTTCGCCCTGGCCCTTAATATTCTCATCCTTTTGGGAGTTCTGTCTTACTTCCGATCCACCCTGACCCTGCCCGGCATCGCCGGTATCGCCCTGACCATCGGGATGGCGGTAGACGCCAACGTCCTTATCTTTGAACGTATCCGGGAAGAACTGCGCGCCGGCAAAACCATCCGGGCCGCCCTGGACCGTGGTTACGAACGGGCGATGGTGGCCATTATCGATTCCAACCTTACCACGGTAATTGCGGCCATCTCCCTCTTCATCTTCGGCCGCGGTTCAGTGAAAGGTTTCGGCCTGACCCTGACTATCGGCATTCTGGCAAATATCTTCACCGCGGTGCTGGTAACACGATTAATTTACGATTTTGCGTTAAACAAATTCCCGATTAAGAAACTGAGGATTGGATAAAACAACAAAAATCCTATGAATATATTCCATCAAGTACCTAAATTTGATTTTATGGGCAAACGGGGCATCTTCTTCACCTTTTCGCTTTTGATTACAGTTGGCGGCTTAATCGTAACCTTCTGGCGCGGACCCAACCTCCTTTCCGAAGATTTTACCGGCGGTTATCTTACCCAACTACAATTCAGCCAGCCGATTGATGTCGGAGAAATACGAACCCTTCTGATTAGCCGCGGTTATTCTGACGTCGCGCTCCAGAAGGTCGGCGAACAAGGAACAAAAATCATCATCAAAACCAAAAAAGGCGGCTCCGAAATCATCTCAATCATCAAAGAAACGTTTCCCAATCAAGCGGTTGAAGTGCTCGGCGAAGAACAGATAAGCCCGACGATGGGTGAAACAATACGCAAGCAGACTATCCTGGGCTGCCTGGTCGCCCTGGTTGGTATCCTGATTTATATAGCGGCCCGTTTTGAATTTCGTTTCGCGGTCGGAGCCATTGTCGCAATTGTCCACGACCTTTTGGTCGCCCTCGCCTTTCTGGCCCTAACCGGTCGGCAGATAGACAGCTTGGTCATCGCGGTTTTCCTGACCATCCTGGGTTATTCCGTAAACGATACGGTTATCATCTTTGACCGTATCCGGGAAAATCTCCGGGGCCTGCGCAAAATAGAAGACCCTACTGCCATCTTCAACCGCTCCATCAACGAAACGCTTTCCCGGACCACCATCACGGTTCTAACGGTTCTCCTAGTAACGCTCTGCCTCTTCATCTGGGGCGGACCGGTCCTCAATAACTTTTCCTTCGTCCTGCTGGTCGGTTTCATCACCGGAACCTACTCTTCTATTTTCATCGCCTCCGCCGTCGTCATCGCCTGGGAAAAAAAGTCTCCCCACCGCTTCCGAACTTAAGAATTTTTTGGACGCAGCTATACGCAGAAACAGCCGGATAATGCTAAAAAATAATTCTTTAACTTAATCTTTAATCTGTATCTGCGATTATCTGCGAAAATCTGCGTCCCAATAAGCACGCATTAATCTATGTATATCTTCGCCGGACGTTTCAAAGGACGCCGTCTTTTCTTTCCGCCCATGCCCGTCATCGCGGGTAAAATCAGACGCAAACCCGGCGAAAAAACGCTCCGTCCCACCACCGGTTTAGTCCGCCGGGCAATTTTTGACATCCTGGCTCCGATAATATCAGATAGTTCTTTTCTGGACCTTTACGCCGGAACCGGCGCGGTGGGCCTGGAAGCGGTGAGCCGGGGTGCCGAAAAAGTTATCCTGGTGGAAAGCAACCCAAAAACAGCCCTTTACCTGAAACAGAACCTGGAATTGATTAAGGCGGCCGCTAAAAAGGAGGGGGTTGAGATTGCGGAAGAAAATCTAATATTTTATCCGTATCAGGCGGAAAAAGCGATTTCGATTCTGGCCGAAAAAAAAGAGGGGTTTGACATCGTTTTCGCGGACCCGCCCTACGACTTCAGCGAACAAAAAATTACGGAATTAATCGCGCAAATTTTTGAAGGGGGAATACTCCGACCCGACGGGAAACTTATCCTCCAGCATATTTCCGGCCTGGAAAAAAATCTGCTCTTTAAAGAAAGCATCGCTGCCCTGACGCTCACCGTTGAAACCCGCCGCTACGGTTACTCCTCCCTTTCGTTCTTCT
>Ga0172380_10005610_pt1 | contig 15101 bp, 12 predicted proteins | sample Leawe162metaG_FD_119747 | JGI IMG/M metagenome (GOLD analysis project Ga0172380, IMG submission 119747) | Leachate microbial communities from a municipal landfill in Southern Ontario, Canada - Leachate well 162 metaG | ecosystem: Engineered > Solid waste > Landfill > Unclassified | place...
AATCAGCAAAAGGACCACCGCTATTGTCATACTGATAATAAGAATACAGTTCATATGCATTCCCTTCAAAATTTGAAGCAAACTGCCCCATAATTCTTACTCGATTATGAGGGAACCTGTACTGACCGTCAACACTTACAATTCTTTCTTTTCTGTCAATCGATTTATCGTTTGAATAAAGCAGAAAACTACCGACAGAAAAATCACTCGCGATGTAGTTTGGCCGGGCAACAAATATCTGTCTCTTTTCTCCCGTCTTATTAACGTCATCCTGTATGAACATGGCTCCTGCTTTAATTTTATCACTTCTGTAAGTGTAATTAAATCCATAATCAATATTTTGTATTGAACGCGTGTAGAATAGACTGATAGGAGAACGGTAAATATCCAGATCCTTACTGAAGAAAGTTCTCTTTTCAGTCAGATAAGTAGGTCTGTTGTAAAGCGAGAAATAATAAGGATCCGCCTCAAGTGTTGATTCATCTGTATTGACAGTTGCTTTTAATTTATGATTATCGATTGACATATTGAACTCTCCGCCAACCTGAGCTTTGTAAGATGAATCGTTAAACTTGTTTCCTACAACGTATGGAGTTGCATTAAAATCTACTTTTGTTCTTTCGTTGAATGGAGTAATATCAAGTTTATATGTACTATTAACACTTAATAAATCGTCATCCGGTACGAAGGAATACCAGTAAGACGAACCGTCGGGACGGTAAGCAAACATTTGAACATTTATACCAATTTGATTTGAGTTTTTATTTTGAAGTTTATCAACCGGTATTTTCAATTCAGTTTCGATATATCCTGGTTTACCGTTTTCAGGCAAACTGTATGTTTTTGTTTTGCTCTCCCACACCCAGTCCCATTCTGATGACTGCGAGCGTTGATTATAGATTAGAACATCACGCTGGTTATCGTTGAAATTGAATATGAATATATATCCGTTCTGTGCTTTGTTTTCGAGGTCAAGTACAACAAAAAATTCATTTTCCTCTTCTGTACTCCTGTCCCTTACAAGAGACTTTGCAATAATTTTTCCCCTTGGATAATATTTAAAGGCAAGATAGATAGCATCTTTGGATTGTTTTAGATAAACAATTGTACTGTCATAATCTTTGCTGTTAGAACGCGGAATCATCATGTAAAAATCCGTAAATACTTTTGCATCATCCCATTCGGATGAATTGATAGTACCGTCTATTACAGGATAATTACTAACTCCGGTTTGAGTCTGTGCGAAAGTTATTCCTGCTTTCAGAAAAAAGATTGTAATTACAATAAGTAAAATATTATTTTTCATAAGTCATATTTAAATTCTCCCCTTTATCTGAAATACGTGAAGTAAAAAACATTGTTACGAAATGGATATAATAATCTTTCTTGTTTTGAGTTAATTGATAAACTAATCGGGAGTAATTAAAAGGTAGAATCTGACCTTGCATACAATAAAGATATAATGCGAATGCATTAAATGTTTAAAGCGTAAAACTTTTATATTTGTCTATCTTTTGTTTTTGTTCTTTCTTCGTCGAGTATCAGTAATCATACTATCAATACTAAACCCGCCGCAAGCGTACCCAATACAGCTTGCAAAACCAATATCTTGAATTTTATTACATCTCCCTTCTTAGTAAACATAATTCCATACGGAGTCCACCATGCCCATTTCACGCTGTTACTCATTACTTCTTTCCTGAAATTCCCTCTGTCTTTTCCGTAATTAAATATCTCACAGTAAAGATAAAACATGAAATCACATCCCCACGTCCACCAAATTATATTAAATGCGGACGCTGTTCTCCAACCAGATAAGAAAAACAGCAGCGCAGTCAATAGCAATTGAAATAATCCCTGCACAACCCTGTATTTGTTGAAATTGCTGAAATCAGCCCAGCCCTTCTTCAGACTTATATTAAACCCAAAATAGTCAAACAATGCAAAGACAACCGCTGCTGAAATCGTAAATACCAAATTTAGAATAATCTCCATAAAATAAATTAGTAATCTCATCAATCACAATAAACGCACTTTGATTCACTTATTATTACATAGAAATTTAATAATATCTTCTTTATTTTAATTCTACTGCGGGAGTAATTCAGCGGTAGAATGCGACCTTCCCAAGGTCGACGTCGCGGGTTCGATCCCCGTCTCCCGCTCTTAGTGACCTTTCTGCTCATAAATTTCGATGTTTCCATTGCTTTTAAATTATGCTAAATTTATAAATGAGTAAAAAATATTTCACTGTCGGACCTACTGAACTATCAGACGGTGTCCTGAATTACTATAAAGACGCAGTTGAGAAGAATCTGTTTTCTGTATCGCACCGCTCCGCAGAGTTCGAAGAAATTAGTTCTCATACAGTTAATTCCCTAAAAGTACTTCTGGGCATACCTGACGATTTCTATGTTTTCTTCTTGTCTTCTGCTACTGAATGTATGGAACGCTCTTTACAAAATCTGGTAGCAGAAAAGTCATTCCATTTCATTAACGGATGGTTTGCCCAAAGATACTATGATATCGCAAAAGCCCTCGGAAAGAAACCTGAATATGTAAAATCCGAATTCGGAAAGAATTTCGACTACGACAATATTTCAATACCAGAGGGAACAGATTTGGTCTGCATGACTCATAACGAAACAAGCACGGGCACTGTTTTTAATATCGACAAAATATATGAGATAAAGCAATCTAACACCAATATAAATATAGCTGTTGATGCTGTCACCTCACTTCCTTTTTACAGGTTTAATTATTCTCATATTGATGTATTGTTTTTCTCAGTCCAGAAAGGTTTTGGATTGCCCCCGGGACTCGGGGTTATGCTCTGCAGGAAAAGTCTTATTGAGAAATCCAGGTTTCTTTCTGAAAGTGGATTTACTACAGGCACTTATAATAGCTTCATCAAACTGGCAGCAAATGCAGATAAGAATCAGACAACAATGACGCCTAACATCCCTGCAATTTACTTATTGGGTCGTGTCTGCGATGATTTGTACAACAAAGGTCTTGATATTATCCGTGAAGAAACTGAAAAGAAAGCAAACCTTATATATAGTTTCTTTGATAAGCATCCAAACATTAAACCATTCGTAAAAGAATCTGATATTCGGTCTAAGACAACTTTAGTTCTTGAATCTAATATAGATACTGGAAAGATATTTACAAAACTTGAATATAACGATTTTGTTGTAAGTCGGGGATATGGAGATTATAAGAATAAACATATACGAATTGGGAACTTCCCAATGCACAAGTTTGAAGATGTTAGCAACCTGCTTTATTTATTCAAGAAATTCTGATATGGACCTATTCGACAATAATCCGGATTTACTTAATGACAGACCGTTAGCAGAAAGATTGCGTCCTAATAATCTCGAAGGATTCTTTGGACAAAGCCACCTGATTGGTAAAGGAAAACCTATCAGTCAGATGATAGAAAAGAAGTCAATAGTTTCAATGATTCTCTGGGGACCTCCGGGTGTTGGTAAAACAACTATTGCATTATTAATTTCCAAACTAATAGAAGCGGAATTTATTCAGCTGTCCGCCGTATCATCAGGAGTTAAAGATGTCAGAGAAGCAATTATTAATGCTGAAAAGAACCAGAAGTATTACAATAAAAAGACAATCCTTTTCATCGATGAAATTCACAGGTTTAATAAGTCTCAGCAGGATTCCCTTCTGCACAGCGTCGAACAGGGTTTGCTGACTCTAATCGGTGCCACAACTGAGAATCCCTCGTTCGAAGTCATATCCCCGTTGCTTTCACGATGCCGTGTTTTCACACTTGAAGAGCTCGGTAAGCAGGACTTTGAAAACATTGTTGAAAGAGCGCTGAAATTTGACCCTGTCTTTAAAGACTTCGATATCAGAATAACTGATTTGAACTTCCTTATATCACTTTCAAACGGTGATGCCCGCAGACTGCTGAACGGTCTTGAGTTTGCCTTTCGTCTTACACAACCGGAAAAGGGAGTTTACAACATAACGAATGATATTCTTAAAGATGCCTTTCAGACCAACTACATTAAATATGATAAGAATGCAGAAGAACATTATAACATAATATCTGCATTCATTAAAAGTATGCGCGGCAGTGATCCTGACGCAGCTGTTTACTGGCTTGCACGGATGCTTCAGGGAGGCGAAGACCCAAAGTTTATAGCAAGAAGAATGATTGTACTTGCTTCAGAAGATATAGGTAATGCTGACCCTTACGCTATTACTATTGCTGTTTCAACTTTTAACGCAGTTGACAGCATTGGAATGCCTGAAGCAAGGATTATTCTTTCACAGTGTGCAACGTATCTTGCTTGCTCTCCAAAAAGTAATTCATCCTACATGGCGATTCGTAATGCTGAACAAGATGTTAATGAACTTCCTGCTTACAGCGTGCCCCTTCATCTTAGAAATGCACCTACTAAGTTAATGAAAGAACTCGGTTACGGAAAAGAATACAAGTATGCTCATGATTATGAAGGACATTGGATTAAGATGGATTACCTTCCAAAGGAACTTAAAGATAAGATTTATTATAATCCATCTGAGAATGGACGCGAAGAGAAGTTCAAAAAGTTCTTGAAGGAAAGAAAGAGAAAGAAATAAGTATTATTGTTTTAGAAATGATTCGATATATTCAGGGACAACAGGTTCACCTTTAAAGAAATCTCCCCTCTTTCCGGCAGTGTATGCCCATCTGTGAAGCCAGGAAATACCTGACTTTTTATAAAATTCATCCTGCATTCGGTAACAACTATCTTGTAATGCTTCATCGATTGTAATGAACTTATACCCGTTCCTTTCATACATTTCAATCACCTCAGCAAAATAATCTGCATTTATTAAATTTGCATGCATCAGTACTATATGTTTTATATTGTATCCGAGAAGTGCCATAGACTGATTTTCATAGTACTTTAAAACATCTTCCATATAAATAACATAATCATTTCCGATTTTTCCTGCTAAAGAATCATTTTTTTCAAACTTTGCTTTTTCATAAGCCCAGGAGAAAATATAGTCTGAATTGTCTATAGATACAGGCGCAACGATGTAACCCAAGGAGTCCAGAAATGCCTGAAGCGAATCTGCTTTCTCCTTAGTATCTCCTCTGAATAAAAACGGATGTCTGAAATATTTTAACTTCGTACCCTTTGATGTAAGAAGTTCTTTTAAGACTATTTCTCCATCAAGAATATCGTACCTGAATTCTGAGAAAAATAAATTATTGTAATTTTTATGTGCATAGGTATGGTTCGCAAGAACCATTCCTGCATCGAGCCACTGTTCGAGAATTTTAACACCTGAAGAATCAAATATATTGTTTTGGTAAAGTTTTCCTGAGTTTACGGAACCAAGCGCGGTAATATTGTTTTCTTTAAATGTTTTAAGAAGTTTATCGGTTATGTATCTGCCTGTATTATTTTCTTTAAAGTATTTTGTTATGTATGGTAAATCATCGCAGGTTATGCATAAATATTTATAGGATTGAGGATATGCGAAACTGAAAGCGAAAAGAAGAAATATTGATAAGAATATCTTTTTCAAAAACATTACAATACTTTCTTAATAATCTCAATTGAATTCTTAACTTCTTCGAATGTAACATCAAGATGAAAGACCGCCCTTAGATTCTCATAGCTTCCTGAAGATATTCGTACACCATTTTCCTCAAGAATTGCAATAATATCATTCTTGCTCTTTTTGCTGTATGAGAATACAACTATGTTTGTCTGAACATTTTCAAGATTTACATTAAAACCGTCAATCTTTGAAATCTCTTCCGCAAAATATTTTGCCTTCTCGTGGTCTTCCTTTAGTCGCTCAACATTATTCTCCAGTGCATACAAAGCTGCGGCAGCTATGATACCCGACTGACGCATGCCGCCTCCAAGTATTTTTCTCCATTTGTGAGCAGTTACAATAAAATCTTTATCGCCGCAAAGCACCGAACCAACAGGAGCACCCAATCCTTTTGAGAAACAGAATGAAATGGAATCACAATATTTCGCATATTCTTTCAGCGATATACCTGTTGCGGCAGATGCGTTGAATATTCTTGCACCATCTATGTGTACTTTGATTCCGTTCTCTTTTGCAAATGTATAAATCTCTATGATGTTGTCTATAGGTTGTACTGTCCCTCCTGCACGGTTGTGAGTATTCTCGAGACATATTAGAGTGGTTTTCGGAAAGTAATACTCGCCTGACCTTACCGCTGTCTTAATATCTTCTGGATTCATCACACCGTTAATACCATTAACAGTATGAAGTTGAACATTAGAAATTATTGATGGTGCAGATGTTTCGTAGTGGAATATATGAGATTCAGATTCGCAAATAACTTCATCGCCTTGCTTTGTATGTCCCTTAATTGCAAGTTGATTTCCGAGACATCCTGTCGTTACATACAACGCACTTTCTTTCCCTGATATCACAGAGCACTTTTCTTGAAGACTTATTACTGTAGGGTCTTCACCAAACACATCATCACCAACTTCTGCGTTAAAAATAGCTTCACGCATTTCCTTTGACGGTTTCGTTACAGTATCGCTTCTGAGGTCAACTTTCTTCATTTATTCAGTTAAAACATTTTTTCCTGATTACCACTATTGCCATTTTCCTTGTCCTCTTCCACTATTCTTGCAATCGCAGAAATATAGTCATTTTCTCCAATCCTTATCAATCGTACTCCTGAAGCAGCACGTCCCATCACTCGAATATCCTTTATCTTTTGACGTATTAAAATACCGCGTGTCGTTATTATCATTAAATCATCTGTATCGGTTACTTCTTTTATAGAAATCATCTTACCTACCTTTTCAGATGTTTTCACTGTCTTTACACCCTTACCGCCTCTTGCTGTTATCCTGTAATCAGCCAGATCACTTCTTTTGCCGTATCCTTTTTCAGTAACTACAAGTATCGTTGCACTTGCTCGAACTACTGCAATCATACCTACTACATAATCACCTTTCGCAAGTTTTATAGCTCTAACACCTGTTGCAGTTCTGCCCATATCCCTTACCAGAGATTCGTTGAATCTAATAGCCTGACCAAAATGTGTTCCTATGACAATTTCCTGACTTCCATTTGTTAATTTAACTTCAACTAATGAGTCTTTCTCATTTATATTTATAGCATTTATGCCATTTCTTCTAATATTTGAATAAGCATCAAGTTTTGTCTTCTTAATAACTCCTAATTTTGTTATCATCGTAACATATAATTCCTCTGCAAAATCTTTAACCATAAGAAATGCAGATATATTTTCGTCCTTTTCCTTTTCAATAAGGTTAAGTATGGATTTACCTCTCGAAGACCTTGACCCTTCCGGAATATCATAAACTTTTAACCAGTAGCATTTACCTCGGTCTGTAAAGAACATAATATATTGATGAGTAGAACCAATAAACATATGTTCGATGAAATCTTCATCAGTACTTCCGGTAGATGCAGCTGTAATTCCCTTTCCTCCCCTGCCCTGTGCTTTATAAGAAGTAACGGGAATTCTCTTTATGAAACCCTTATTGGAAATTGTAATCACTACATCTTCCTCTTTCACAAGCTCTTTTATCATTTCATCATCGCTCATCTTTTTTACATCATAGATAATTGAAGTTCTTCTTTCGTCTCCAAACCTATCCTTTAGTTCTTTTAAATCGTTTATAATTAATTCTCTTCTTAAATCTTCGCTCGCAAGTATCCTCTTGAGTCTTTCTATTGTTTTCAATAATTCCTTATACTCTTCTTCTATCTTTTTACGTTCAAGTCCTGTTAGTCTCTGTAATCTCATTTCCAGAATGGCTATTGCCTGAGCTTCAGTAAGCTTGAACCTCTTCATCAGGGATTCTCTTGCAGTCGGTGTATCCTTCGATTTCTTTATAACTTTAATAATCTCATCTATATTATCTAATGCAATAATATATCCTTCTAATATATGTGCTCTTTTTTCTGCTGCATCAAGTTCAAACTTCGAGCGTCTTACAATAACCTCGAGTCTGTGCTTAATGAAATACTCCATCATTTCCTTAAGATTGAGTACCCTTGGAACTCCGTCAACAAGTGCAAGACTGATTATTCCAAACGTCACTCTCATCTGTGTGTGCTTGTAGAGATTATTAACGATTACATTCGGATTAGCATCACGCTTCAGCCCGATTACAATTCTCATTCCGTCCTTATCACTCTCATCATTTATTGAAGCAATGTCATCAATCTTTTTGTCTCTCACAAGTTGTGCAATATTCTCAATCAATGTAGCTTTATTAACCTGATACGGTAACTCTGTTACAATAATGTTTTGCTTATTCCTGTCCGGCTCAATTGATACTTTTGCTTGAAGAATTACTTTACCTCTTCCTGTTTCATATGCATCAATAACAGGCTGGAATCCGTATATAATACCCCCTGTCGGAAAATCAGGTGCAGTTATGTACTTCATAATCTTTTTTATCGGAGCATCAGAATTCTTTATCAGGTATATTAATCCGTCGCACACTTCTGTCAAATTATGCGGAGCTACGTTTGTCGCCATTCCTACGGCGATACCGTTGGATCCGTTTACGAGAAGATTCGGAAAATTACAAGGAAGTACTGACGGCTCTTTCAATGTTTCATCGAAGTTAGGAACAAAATTTACTGTATTCTTGTCGATATCAGTTAATAATGTTTCTGCGATCTTAGACATTCGCGCTTCAGTGTAACGCATAGCTGCGGCTGAATCTCCGTCAATTGAACCAAAGTTTCCTTGTCCGTCCACAAGTGTGTACCGCAATGAGAAATCCTGCACCATTCTTACCATTGTGTCATAAATAGCCTTATCACCATGAGGATGAAATTTACCTAAAACCTCACCAACTATTCTTGCAGATTTCTTGTACGGTTTATTCGAATAATTCCCGAGTTCACTCATTCCAAAAAGCACTCTTCTGTGAACGGGCTTCAATCCGTCTCTTACATCCGGTAAAGCTCTCGAGACAATAACGGACATAGAATAATCTATATATGATGATTTTAATTCATCCTCAATATTTACAGGAATTATCTTTTCGTTTGGCATTTATACTTTGTTTTGAATATCCCTTAAGGGAGTTTTAAAAAGTGGAGATAAGGAGATTCGAACTCCTGACCCCTTCGTTGCGAACGAAGTGCTCTACCAGCTGAGCTATATCCCCCGGAACAATCGTTAAAATACGTAAATCGGAGCTCTTTCTCAATGATATTATTCATGCAGAAAGGGTTTAAGGAAGCCCTTAAACCCTTATAATTACTGTATTTAAGAATAATCTTTACTGATCGAGATTCTTTAGATCATCCATAGATTTGAATTCAATATCTTTTGGCGGATCAAAGAAATCATCAGCCAATTTTGCGTCCGGTTCGAATTCTTTTGCTTCTAATGTTGATTTACCGTCCGTGAATTTTAATGCTATCATGTCCTTGTAAATCCAGATTTTCTCTGCTCCTTTTGTATAAATATCACATTTATACCCGAGTACTTCTTCACTTCCTCCTTTTGTATAATCTTTAAGATGTTGCTTTACATCGTAAAGTTTAGCAAAGTCTTTCTGGAAGTTCTCATCTTTTGAAACATCCATCTTCATGCCCATCTTTTGCCCCATCATATCCATCACCATATACATCATTCCGTCTTTTATGTACATAAGAGTAGCTACATCCTGCCCAGCCTCTTTGGCTTTAATATCCATCTTGGCATTCTTACCCTTTACAAACATGTCAAGAGTTCCTTTACCCTTTTCATCTGTCATTTCATATTTAAGATGAAACGGAGTATTTTCGTTCATGGAAACATCTTTTTTGTCTTCCGTTTTTTTCTCGTCTTTGTTTCCTGCCGTATCTTTCTTGCCGCATCCTGATATCAGGCTTAATGATAAGATAGCTACAGCAAACAGGTAGAACAAATTCTTCATTTTCATAACTTTTTTATTTAAGTTTATGTTAATATGTGATATAAGATACTTATTTTATTTTCAATAAAACATAAACTTATTTTGTCTGATTTAATAATGACTGATGGAGAGTTCGTAATACTTTTTGATGGAGTCTGTAATTTCTGCAACTCCTCCGTAAACTTTATTATTGATAATGATAAGAATAATAAATTTAAATTTGCATCGCTGCAATCTGTATTCGGACAGAAAATACTCGAAAAATTTAACCTGCCAGTTAACTCTTTCTCTACACTGATATTAACCGATGGCAAAACTTATTACACTCGTTCGAGCGCGGCATTGCGAATAGCTAAGCATCTACGCTTTCCTTATAATCTATTTTATACATTCATCATTGTACCTCCGTTTATAAGAAATTTATTTTACGATATTATTGCACGCAATCGTTATAAATGGTTCGGTAAAAGAGATTCTTGCAGATTACCTTCCCTGGAAGAACGGGATAAATTCATCGAATAAAATTATTTTAAATATTAAAGAAAAATCTAGATGTTACCAAAAGCAGAAGAGTTAATTCACAGATTCAATCTTGTCAAACACCCGGAAGGTGGATACTTTGCTGAAATGTTCCGTTCTAAAGATGATATTTCAGACGGTTTGCCCGAACGCTTTGATGGCAAGCATGTTTTATATACTTCAATATATTTTATGCTCGATGAGGATGATATTTCGTCTTTTCATGTGTTAAAGTCAGACGAAATTTGGCATTTCTACGAAGGAGATTCTCTTTTACTATATGCTATTGAACCTGATGGAAATCTTAAGACCATTCGTTTGGGAAGGAATCATGATAAAGGAGATGTATTCCAGCATCTTGTTAAGGCAGGTACCTGCTTTTGTGCTGAGGTGGAAGATAAATCTTCTTATGCCTTGGTTGGTTGTACTGTTTCTCCCGGGTTCGAGTATTATGATTTTGAACTTTGCACTAGAAACGATCTTCTAAAATTGTATCCACACCATAATGATATAATTATAAAGTTTACCAAGGTATGAAACTTCTTAAATTAAGCAAGATAAAATATAAAAATCCAAAATATTTTAATTAAATAAAAAAGGCTGAAACTTTCAGCCTTTTTAAGATAAATATTTATAAAATATTATTTCTGCTCTTCAGCTCTTTTCTTTTCGTAGTCTGCTATAACCTTCGATTCAACTTCCTTTGGTACTTCCTCATAATGCGAGAATTTTCTCGTATACGATCCGCGTCCCTGTGTAAACGAACGAAGCTTTGAGGAATATCCGCTCATTTCTGAAAGAGGAATATGACATCTGATAACCTGCAGTCTCCCTTCAGATTCCATCCCGAGTATCTTTCCTCTTCGTGAAGATACATCTCCTGAAACTGCACCCATGAATTCCTCCGGGAAGTAAATTTCAACTTCATATACAGGCTCAAGTATTACAGGTGTAGCATCCTTGAAACCTTTTCTAAAAGCTTGTGAACCTGCAAGTTTAAACGATAGTTCATCTGAGTCAACATTGTGAAAAGAACCAAAATGAAGCGTTACTTTTACATCAATTACTTTACAACCAATCAACACACCCGATCCCATAGTATCTATAATACCCTTCTCAACTGCAGGAATAAATCTTCCGGGAATCACACCGCCTACAATAGCGTTAACGAATTCGAATCCTTCACCCCGCGGCTTAGGTTCTACGTTAATCACTACATGCCCGAACTGTCCTTTTCCACCGGTCTGTTTCTTATGCCTGTACTCTATATCATTAGCTTTCTTTTTAATTGTTTCTTTGTAAGGAATCTTAGGTTCAGTAAGAACCACTTCGAGACCATACTTGTTCTTCATTCTGTTGATAATTGTATTTAAATGAATCTCACCCTGTCCGTGAATAATTGTCTGGCTTATTTCAGGGTCATAATTCATGACAAATGTTGGATCTTCTTCATGGAATGAATGTAATGCCTGTCCAAGTTTGTCTTCTTCTCCTTTTCTGGCAGATGCTATAGCAAGTGACATATTAGGCAATGGGAATTTAATCGGTTCGAGAACAACCGGATACGACTTTGAAGAAAGAGTATTGTTCGTATGCGAATCTTTAAGTTTTACAACACCGGCAAAATCACCCGTTATTACTTCTGCAATTTCTTTTCTGTCTTTGCCGTTCATTGTGTATGTTTGCGCAAGCCTCTCAGATTTTCCCGTTGCCTCATTAATTAAATCCATACCGGGTGTTACTTTACCCGAATATACTCTGAAGAATGAAAGTTCACCGATATTCTTTTCCGATATTGTTTTAAATAGGAATAAAACGGGCTGTCCGTTTACGTCAGGTTTAACTTCAACTATTTCTTCACTGTTTGGTTTATGACCTTTTTCTGCTGGTCTGTCTGTCGGTGATTCTGTGTAATCTGCGATGAAATCCATAAGTGGTTTTACACCTACATTAGTTGAGGCAGAAGTACAAAATACCGGAAATAGCATCCTGTCTTTTAATCCTATTCTTAAACCCGCGGCTATTTCATCTTCCGTAAGTGAACCGGATTCGAAAAACTTCTCCATCAGTGCATCATCTTCCGATGCAATTGCTTCTACAAGTTTCTGATGATATTCATCTGCTTTATCTTTGAGATTTGCCGGAATATCTTCAATCGTATAGTCGCCTTTGCCATCTGTAGTGAACTTGTACATCTTCATTTTGATTACATCGACAATAGAATTAAATCCCAGACCATGATTCACAGGAAATGTTACTACAGCGACTTGAGGACCAAAACTTTCAACAAGCTGGTTAACAGTTTCTTCATAAACTGCATTTTCAGTATCAAGTTTATTGATAACAAAAATTATATTATTGTGAAATTCTTTTGTGAATTTAAATGAAGATTCAGTGCCAACCTCAATTCCCTTGAAGGAATCAACAACCATCAAAGCTGTTTCAGTTACTCTCAGAGATGATTTTACTTCTCCTATAAAATCCATGAATCCTGGAGTGTCAATAATATTAAACTTTACTTTCTCACCGTCGCCTTTTTTCCAGAAACAGTTCATGAGTGCAGAATTTATCGACATTTGTTTTTCGATTTCATCTTTGTGATAATCGCTAACGGTGTTTCCCTCTTCAATTTTTCCAAATCTGTTTGTAACACCTGCCGAGTGAAGAATTCCTTCTGTCAGTATGGTCTTCCCGCATCCACCGTGGCCTATTACGGTTATATTCCTAATTTGTTCCGATTTATAATCAGGCATAAGAAATTAGCTCCTTGCTTGCTTATTTTTAAAGTTATTCAAAAGTTTAAAATTATATAAACGATTAAAATAACAATTATGACAGTGATTTTAAAGCCACTTTTTAATAATCTAGAATATTCTTAATTTTAAGTAAATAATCACTGTTATGAAAAAATTACTTTTATTAGCGTTGCTCGTTATCATTCCTGTACAGATTTTTTCCCAGATAAAGCTAATGGGTAAAAATATTGATGAGTACGTAGAGGAATCTATGAATAGATGGAACATACCTGGTATGTCGGTTGCAGTTATTGAGAATGGGAAAGTAACTCATATCAAAGGCTATGGTGTAAAAGAAATTGGTAAGCAGGACAAAATTGACAATAATACTTTATTTGCTGTGGCTTCAAACAGTAAAGCATTTACCGGGCTTTCTGTTGCAATGCTTGAAAGCGAAGGAAAACTGAAACTTGACGATAAAATCAGAAACTATATCCCGAATATTAAATTATATGATGAAACATCAGCAAATCTATTAACGATTAAAGACGTACTTACTCATCGAATAGGTACTGGTACATTTCACGGCGATTTCATTACTTGGGGTACTAATTATTCCGATAAAGAACTTATTGAAATGCTTCAGTACGTAAAACCGGTTTTCGGATTCAGAAGCGGTTATGGTTATTTCAATACCGGATATACAATTGCTGCAGAAGTAATGAGAATAATAACCGGGAAAAGCTGGGGAGAGTTTGTTCAGGATAATATCTTAAATCCTCTTGGGATGAACAGAACACTTACAAGTGTTTCACAATTAAAAACCTCTGAAAATGTAGCTTCGCCCCATACATTTGATTACGAATATAAAATGGTTCCCATTCTTTGGAGAAATGTTGATAACCTTGCTGCAGCCGCAGGATTAATCTCATCAGCAAATGATATGGCAAAATGGGTTACGATGCAAATCAATATGGGAATGTTAAACGATAAAGAAATATTTTCTAAAAAATTGATATTGAGCACTCACGTTCCCTATAATCTAATCCCCTCTCCATCTCATGGTACAGGAAGACTTACTAACAGGCATTTCAATACTTATGGACTCGGTTGGGGTATTGCAGATTTTAAAGGTGAATTATACATAGAACATTCCGGAGGTTATGACGGAATGCTTTCTCGTACTGCATTTCTTCCTGACAGAAAGTTCGGACTTGTAATTCTTACCAACAATGACCAAAACGAAGTAATTACATCTTTAATGTACCAGTTGTTTGATTATGCCTTAAATAAGGAAGTGTTTAATTGGGACAGTCTTTTATTTGTTAGCAGTACTAAAGACGGTATTCCTTACGATAAAATCATGTGGGACGAAATTAGAGACAAGAATGATCCAAATCTCAAACCAGGATTCAATATGGATGACCTGCAAGGTACTTATAACAATATACAGGCGGGTAATCTTGTTATTTCAAAATCCGATAATGAGTTTGTATTCAAGCTGTCATCACGACCTGAAACACAAGGCGTTTTTAGGCACTGGCGAAACGATACTCTCATCTGTAAATTTGATGACCTTGTAATAGGCAGATGCCTTGCACCGATAAATTTTAAAGACGGAACTATACAGAGCATAAAAATTAAATCGGCTGACTTTGTTGACCCTTTATATTATGAGTTTATAAGGCAAGATTAAACGATTTTAAAATATTATTGTTTGATATAATATGAATTTCAATAAATTTCCGGAACAGCTTCCAATTACAACATACGGAATGGAAATACTTCGTAAGGAAGCAAAGCTAATTAAGAAAATTGACGGCAAGTTGATAAAACTCGTTCAGGATATGTATTATACTATGGCAAATGCAGAGGGTATTGGTTTAGCAGCTCCGCAGGTCAATGAAGATAAATCGGTTTGCGTCAT